>WNGB01013032.1_pt1 | contig 16145 bp, 15 predicted proteins | sample 5400681 | NCBI WGS metagenome assembly WNGB01 (sample SAMN13153367, study PRJNA577476) | soil metagenome | isolation source: 115 cm soil or saprolite under grassland replicate 2 | place: USA:California | collected 2016-06-15 | reverse complement strand
GCTCGTCGCTGGCCGCCTGCCGCAGGGAGGTGGGCTGCAGCTGGCTGGTGAGCTGGGCGGCGGCGAACGCCCGCGACTCGGCGACGATGTCGAAGCCGGGGGCGAGCTGGGCCAGGGTGGCTTCCAGGGTGGCCAGCGCTCGGAACACGGCGGCGACCTCGGGCGGCACCATGAGGTCGTAGCTTGCCAGCAGCCGGAACAGGTCGGTGAACAGCTCGACGTCGAGGGTGGCGCCAGGGCTGAGATGGCGGGCCATGAACTGGCCGAGGGCGCGTTGCAGCCGCTGCTCGTCGAGGTCGTCGGGCCGCACCATGACCTCCAACAGGGCGTCGTACAGCCCTGCCGGGTCGCCGCGGTCGATGGCGAGCAGGAACTGCTGCAGCGCCGACCGCAACAGCGCGTCGAGCCGGCCGACCGAGCCGAAGTCCAGCAGGGCAAGGCGGCCGTCGTCCAGCAGCAGGATGTTGCCCGGGTGGGGGTCGGCGTGGAAGACCCCGCCGAGCATGATCTGCCGGAGCAGGCAGCCAAGCAGCGTCCGCGCGAGGGCCTGCCGGTCCAGTCCACGGGCGTCGATGACCGGCCCGGCGGCGTCCAGGGGGAGCCCGTCCAGCCGCTCCATCACCAGCACCCGTTGGGTGCACAGCTGCGGGTGCAGGGCCGGCAGCCGCACCGAGGCGTCGGTTTCGGGCGTGGCCGACGCCGCTGCCACCGCGGCCATGTTGCGCGCCTCGACGCGGAAGTCGAGCTCCTCGTGGAGCGCGGTGGCAAAGCCACGGGCCAGGTCGACGGCGCCGATGGTGGCCCCCCACCGGGTGCGGGTCTGCAGCCTGCGCGCCATGCGGTCCACAATGTCCAGGTCGCGTTCGACCACCGGCCGGATGCCGGGGCGTTGGACCTTGACCGCCACGTCGGCCCCCGAGGAGCGCAGCCTGGCCCGGTGCACCTGGGCGATGGAGGCGGAAGCTGACCCCGCCCTCCTCCAGCGCCAGCCGCACCGATCGGGCCAGCCCGGCGCGCCGGGCAGGGACGTCGGCGTCGAGGGGTCGGCGGCCTCGCAGGTGGGGGCGCAGGCCGTGGCGGGCCGCGATCTGGCTGATCTGGAGATATCGTCGTGCCCGGTCCAGCCGGTGCCGCACCGCTCGCGCCCACGCCAGCGGCCGGACCGACCCGCTCGGCAGGACCGCCTCGGCCAGGACCACAAACGCCATCGCGACCAGCAGCGCGATCCCGAATTGCACGGTGGTGAGCACCAAGGGACGGTGTTGCGGTCGTTGGATAGTGATGCCGAAGGTTAACCAGGCCGCCATCCCGACCAGGCCGGCGAGCACGGTGCGCACCACACCCAGCTGCAGTCCGAGCAGGCGTCGTGCGCCCACGGCGAGGCCCACGAGGAGGGCGCCGCCGGTGAGGACGAGGAGGACGGCGTTGACGATCAACGAAGCGGCGTTCATCTTGGGCACCTCGGTCGGCTCGTTGGATCCCACCTCCCAGACCTCGTGGCGCTGCCAACCCCAAATGATCTGCCCCTGCCATACCTCCCGCACCCCGACCCCCCGGAGAAGCCGCGACGGCCCGTCTCCAGCACCCTGACCCAAGCTGCGGGTTACTGACGCTTGGTCGGGTCGACTGCGGCAAGCCCACTCCCGGTGGGAGCGCCCCCCTCCCTGGCTGGATAGAGTTGGACCGTGACGTTGGACGATCCCCATACGGACGCACAGCGGTCGCTCCTGCCCTCCACCATGCGGCCCATGGCCGGCGAAACCGCCGTGGCCAGGTTGGGCGGGGATCAGGTCGGGACGGTGTTGCCGGAGGGATCGGCGGCGAGCGCCTGGCCATAGCAGGCGTTGCACAGCCGACGGGCCGGGTCGCCGTCGACCTCGGCGACGAGCCGGGCGATCTTCCACTGGCCGCATCGTGTGCAGGGGAAGGCATGGGCGCGGCGCGGACCGCTGACGGGTAGCCTGGGGGAGCCTTCCAAGCTCGTGACGCGGGTTCGATTCCCGTCACCCGCTCCATTTAGGACTTATCGAACATAAAGCCTAAACCTTCATAAGCGGATCACAGCGCTAGAGAAGTGATCTGTGCTTTTGGGCTTGGTATCGCTCTCTATGCTGTTTGATTCTCGTCAGGGTTTTCGCTTGTGCTTGCCTCTAAACGAGTGCTTCAAGCATTATGGAAGTGCAATGATCGCCCCCCCCCGCAGGATCCCGGCCCGGGACCACGGCGGAAACAACGACAACGAAATTACCGGATCTGGGTAGAGCCGGTTAGGCGCCAACGTATTGACTACAACAGACTCATCAAGTTTATTGTTGATTATGTCAGGAGCCCTCAGTACAAGAAGCGTCGGCGGTCAGAGCCCCGGCATGACGACAAAGCTTAGGGCGGCCAGGCTAGGTGTGAGATGAAGCCAAAGGATTTACAAGACGCTCAGGCTATCATTGCAAAGGTCGAGGAGGGCACTGCTGACAGGCGGGATCTGATTGCCCTACGGCGACTATTCCCTGACAGCAAGTAACGCGATAGAATACGGATAATGCTCAATTTAGCAATCGTATCCGGTGTCTTTGTACTGACGTTGTTACTGCTGAGGTTTCAGGGTAAGCTTCCGGCCAAAGGCACCCCAACCGCGGCTCATACGCTTCGCCCATACTGCTTGCAGTCTGCTACCGCCAGGTACTACAGTCTCGACAAGCGGTTGCAAACCACAAGCGGAAGGAGCCATCCGTGCTGAAGCAGGTCGCTGAGGGTGTGCTGATCCACCAGAGCGAGTTCTGCCAGAGCAACGCTGTTGTCGTGCAAGGCCAGGCTGGCGTGTTGCTCATCGACGCCGGGATACTCGGCGACGAAATGGCCGCCATCGCGGACGACCTTCGTGAGTTGGGCCAGCCCGTTGTGGCAGGGTTTTCTACGCATCCGCATTGGGATCACCTCCTCTGGCACGCCCGGCTCGGCGCAGCGCCCCGTTACGGCACGGCCCGCTGCGCGGCCACTGTCCGAGATCGGCTGTCGGACGCAGGTGCGAAAGCCCGCATCGCCACACTAATACCGCCGGACATCGTCGAGCAGGTACCGCTGGACCTGCTTGGCCTCATTACCGGTCTGCCCGCCGAGACAACACAGGTTCCTTGGGACGGTCCTCAAGTACGGATTATTGAGCATCAAGCGCATGCCCCGGGCCATGCGGCACTGTTGATCGAGGAACGCAGGGTTCTCGTCGCCGGCGACATGCTTTCTGACGTCTTGATTCCGATGCTCGACTTGAACGGCACAGCTGACCCGATCGAGGACTACCTCGCCGCCTTGCGACTGCTCGAGGGCGTGGCAGACGACGTCGATGTTGTCATCCCCGGCCACGGATCCATCAGTGAAGCTGATCAGGTACGCGCACGGATCGAACAGGATCGGGCGTACGTGCATGCCCTGCGTGGCACCGGTGTTTTCGACGACCCGCGGATTGGCCCATCGGCCACGTACGATTGGGTGCCTGCCGTGCACGCAGGGCAACTCCAGCGCCTCGCCCAAAGAAGCGAGCACGACGGGACACCCGACTAGCGATCAGTGTGCGACACAATGCCAAGCTGGAGAACGTCGCTAGTGAAAGGCTTCCGACTAGCGAAAAACCTCAAGAAGATTCGAAACGGAACCGATACCGACTCCGATAATCAGTAGCTACTTGCTGTCAGGGGATGGTCGCCTGCCCTACTAATGTACTTGAGAGAGCACGTGCCTACGACATGATTAAAGATATCGCGCACTGCGTAGCTCACAATAACCGGAACAGGGGGCTTGCATATTCGTATATTGAGAAGTTTGCGGAGCATTTCATTGAGGTTGCTGAACGAGGGGGTATGTTGGCGGTTGATGTCCTCTTTCCGATCGGGCAGGTGGCCGATCAGCTAGCCAGCGACGCTGCGGCCCTCGGAATCTCTGTCGATAGAAGCAAGTTGAAGAATCAACTCGCCAGACTTGAGGCTGGACTGTCTGATGTGCTCGACAAGACTGCCATTGTGCTGCGCAACGGCAAGGTCAGGACGTGCAGGTTTGAGGTTCTCAACGACCGCGGTCATGCTCGATTTGCGTTTGTTGTGGGCTTCACTGGCCTGAAGCCCGGAGTCTTGACTATTCCTAACAACGTCGAGATGGCATTCCCAGTCCTCAGCTCGTAAAGCACTGACTCAGGCTCTTAGGCTCTCCAGCGCTTGTTGACGAGCGTAGAGGCTCCTCCATTTCTCATCCAGGCATGCTGGTGATCTCGGTTGACGAATTGGCGGGCGGCCCGGACGGGCTGGCCGCAGCCACAGGTGCAGGTGGCGCGTTGAAGAGAGGGCGGCTTGGGAGGGATGGTGACGTTAGATTGAATAGCGCGCATAATCCGCTTTAACTTTTTGTCCAAACAAAGTTCGAACAAACTTCCGCCAGGGGCTCAACGGCCCGGCGCGGGCACGCGTCCGTTCCGCGCACCCGGTCCCGTCCGCTCACCGCGTTCGTGCGGTGACCAGGTGGCCCTCGATGGGGACCTCGACGCCGCCGGCGTCGGTCTGGAACTGCCGCAGCGCCACCCGGGAGTCGTCCAGGATCCTGCGGTAGACCTCGTCGCTGATCCGGTCGCGGAGCGGGGTGCTGTTGACCTCGGTCGCCACGAACTCGTCGACGGAGCCGAACCTCACGGTGCCGAGGCGCGTCCGGGTGGCGGTGATCCGCAGCCCGGCCGCCTCGAAGCGCCCCGCGAGGGCGTCGAGGTCCCCGTGGACCCAGTAGGCACCGAGGAGGCTGATCGCCTCCGGGCCCGCGTGGCGCGCCGCGACCTCGACGAACGGGCCGTAGCCGGGCTGTGCCTCAAGCTTGGAGTACACCTGCACGGCGACGGTGCCCTCGGCGGTGACCACCCGGGCCATCTCGCGGAGTGCCTGGGTGGCCGACTGGCACAGGACGACGTCGAACGAGCCGTCGGGGAAGGGCAGCCTTGCCGCGTCCCCCTGGCGCCACTCGATGTCGGGGCGCAGCCGGCGAGCGACCGCCAGCATCGCCTCGTTGAGGTCGAGGCCGACCACGTCACCCGCCGTCGCCCGCTCGGCGGCGGTGCGAGCGACGATCCCGGTCCCGCAGGCGACGTCCAGCACGGTCGCACCGGCTGCGACGCCCGCGGCGTCGACCAGGTGGGGCGCCCAGTCCGCGAAGATCGCGGGCACGAACCTGGACTCGTACATCTCCGCCTGCTCGGCGCTGATCTGGAACGTCTCGGTCATCTCGCACCCCGCATCCGTCGTCCCTGGTTTGTCGCGCAGGAGCATGCGCCCCGTGGAGACCCCGAGCATGGGGCAGCTGACCCAATTCGGGTGGCCGCCGGAGCGCGGATGCGCAGGCTGCGGCGATCGTGCCCGCGGCGGATAATCCGGGTGTGGGGGTCGACGAAGCGGTTGCCACGGGCAGGGCCGCACTCCGAGCCGGGCGGTGGGCGGACGCCGGCGCCGCGTTCGAAGCGGCGCTGGCGGAGCACGAGACGCCGGAGGCGCTCGACGGGCTCGCGCAGGTGCGCTCCTGGCAGGGCGACTACGCCGCGGCGATCGAGCTGCGAGAGCGGGCGTTCGCCGGCTTCCGCGCGCGCGGGGAGACCCGCTACCCGGCGCTGATCGCGGCGTACTGGCTGGCGTTCGAGTACGCCGCCGTCTACGGGAACCTGGCCGCCGCCAGCGGCTGGCTGGAGTGCGGCAAGCGCCTCGTGGACGCCGCCGGCGAGTGCCCGGAGCGTGGCTGGGTCGAGCTCGCCTGCGCGCTGGCAACCGACGACCTCGACGAGAAGGAGCGGCACGTCCAGGAGGCCCTCGAGATCGCGCGGCGCTTCGGCGACAGCGACCTCGAGTTCGACGCCCGCTCCTACGCCGGAGTGATCATGGTCGGGCGCGGCCGCATCGACGAGGGCATGCGCCTGCTCGACGAGGCCGTCGCGGCCGCCACAGGCGGTGAGGTCAAGGGCTTCGCGGCCATCGGGGAGATCTACTGCAAGATGCTGCTGGCCTGCGAGATGGCGCTGGACGTGCGCCGGGCGGCGCAGTGGGCGGCGGCGGCGAGCTCCTTCGCCGGGCGCTCCGGCATCGTGTGGGTGTCGGCCATCTGCCGGATGTACCACGGCGGGATCCTCACTGCGGCGGGGCGCTGGGCCGAGGCCGAGCACGAGCTCGCCACCGCCGTACGCCTGTACGACGCGAGCTACCGAGCCCTCCGCTCAGGCGCCGTCGTCCGGCTCGCGGACCTGCGGGTCCGGCAGGGCCGGCTGGAAGAGGCCGAGCAGCTGCTCGCCGGGCACGAGGGCGATTCCTACGCCGTGCGGCCGCTGGCCCGGCTGCACCTCGCCCGCGGCGAGGTGGAGCTCGCGGCGACGCTGCTGCGCCGCCACCTGAGCCAGCGCCACCCTGGGGTGCTCGATGCCCCGGCGCTCGCGCTGCTGGCCGAGGTGGAGGTCGCCGCCGGACGCGTCGACGCGGCCTGGGAGGTGTGCGCTCGGCTGCAGGCGCTCACCGAGGAGGCGCCGGTGCCACTCGTGCGAGCGTTCGCCGAGTTCGCTGCCGGCAGCGCGTGCAGCCGGGCCGACGACGCGCGCGCCCTCGGCCACTTCGAGGCGGCGCTGGCGGCGTTCGTCGCGGCCGGGCTCCCGCACGAGGAGGCGCGCACCAGGCTTGCGCTCGCGTGGCTTCTCTCCACGTCCAAGCCCGAGGTCGCGATCGCCGAAGCGCGCACCGCGCTGGCCATCGCCGACCAGCTCGGCGCGGTGGCCGACGCCGCGGCTTCGCTGCTACGCTCGCTGGGAGTCCGGGGGAGGACCGGCCCCAAGGACGTCGGCGTCCTCTCCAAGCGGGAGCAGGAGGTGCTGCGGCTCGTCGGCACCGGCCTGTCGAACCCCGAGATCGCCGCGCGCCTGTTCATCAGCCGCAAGACCGCCGCACACCACGTGAGCAGCCTGCTGGCGAAGCTCGACCTGCGCAACCGCGCCGAGGCCGCCGCCTATGCGTCGCAGGCGTCCACCGAGCAGGAGACCACCCACGTTGCCCGAGGAGCTCCGACCTCGCCTCGACCTGAAGGCTGACTGCGAACGCTGCATCGGGCTGTGCTGCGTCGCACCGGCGTTCTCGGCCTCGGCGGACTTCGCCATCGACAAGCCCGCCGGGCAGGCCTGCCCGAACCTTCGAGATGACTTCCGCTGCGGCATCCACGACCGCCTCAGGCAGCGGGGCTTCCCGGGCTGCGCCGTCTACGACTGCTTCGGCGCCGGGCAGAAGGTCGCCCAGGTCACCTTCGGCGGCCAGGACTGGAAGCGGACGCCGCGGATCGCGGCGCGGATGTTCGAAGTGTTCACCGTCATGCGGCAGCTCCACGAGCTGCTCTGGTACCTGACCGAGGCGCTGCGGCTGCAAGCGGCCCGCCCGCTCCACGGTGAGCTCGGCCGCGCGCTCGACGAGACCGAGCGCCTCACGCACGGCGGTCCCGACTCGCTCGTGGACCTGGACGTGGCCGCGCACCGGCGAGCCGTCAACGCCCTGCTCCTGCGAGCGAGCGAGCTCGCGCGGGCCGGAGCCGGGCGCAGGGCGGTCGACCACCGGGGCGCCGACCTCGTCGGCAACGACCTCAGGCGCGCCGACCTTCGAGGCGCCAACCTGCGAGGCGCCCGCCTCATCGGCGCCGACCTCACGGGCGCCGACCTGCGCGTCGCCGACCTCACCGGGGCCGATCTCAGAGGCGCCGACCTCAGCGGCGCCGACCTGACCGGGAGCATCTTCCTGACCCAGGCCCAGCTCGACGCGGCGAAGGGCGATCGCCACACCAGGCTGCCGCCGCCGCTGACCCGCCCGGCGCACTGGTAGGGCGGCTCAGAAGCGCCAGCGGGTCGCGCCGTACGGCTCGGCCGTGTCCAGGGCGAAGACCGTCGCCGGGGTCATCTCGTAGACGTCCCACGGAGGCGGCCCCGCGCTCGGCGCGCTGTACTCGGCGTAGAGGGCGCCGTCGCGCACGGTCGGCTCCCACCCCTGGGAGGCGAACACGCCGGCGATGCGCTGCAGCTTGGCCTCGTCGGCCACCTTCGCGGCCTCCCCCTCGACCACCAGGTCGAACGGGTGCGTCGCGACCGTGATGACGCAGTGCGGGTTGTGGGCGAGGTTCCTCGCCTTGCGGGTGCCCGCGCCGGCGCTGAAGTAGAAGGCGCCGTCCACCCAGAGGACGCCCAGCGGCACGACGTTTGGCCTGCCGTCCGGGTGCACTGTCGCCAGCCAACAGGTGTGCCGGGCGGGCCCGCCCGATCCCGGAGCCTGCGTGAAGCCCTCCTCCAGGCGCTCGCGCACCTTGGTCCACGGGATCGGCGACGCGCCGTAGCCATCGAGGTTCCGCTCGTCCACCGGCTCCGTTGCGGCCATCTCCTCGCTCCTCTCCTCGCACGTGCTCCGCGCCGGCGCTACAGCTCCACCGGCTTGCCGTCGTCCATCACCTGCAGCGTGCCGCCCTCGCCCACGCCGAGGTTCTCGAGGTGCCGGTAGTGGAGCGAGACGCCCACCGACGACAGCACCTTCTCGTGCACCGGCACGGCCACCCTCGGCCGCACCTCGCGCAGGTAGCCGATCGACTCGGACAGCTTCAGCCACGGCCCCCCAGCCGGCACGGCGAGCACCTCGACCGGCTGCCCGGGCACGGTGAACGCGTCGCCCGGGTGGAACAGCCGGCCGCCGACCAGGTAGCCGACGTTCGGGACCTGCGGGATGTCGGGGTGGATGACCGCGTGGTCGCGTCCGGCGACGCGCACGCCCACCCCGGCGACCTCGAGCTCGCCGCCGTCGTGGACGACCTCGACCTCCACCCCGGCCTCGCCGAGGATCCCGGCGGTGCCGACGTCGCTGACGACCCGGACCCCGGGGCTACGGTCGAGCAGCCCCCGGAGCCGGTCCTCGTCGAGGTGGTCGGCGTGCTGATGGGTGAACAGCACCGCGGTCAGGCCCTCCAGCTCCTCGAACCCGCCGGAGAGCGTGCCGGGGTCCAGCAGCACCCTGGCCCGCCCTTCCTCGACCAGGAGACAGGAGTGCCCGAACTTGGTCAGCCGCATGACGCCTCCTCATGGCTCACGGTGGTCGCTCCAGTCCACCATGCCAGTCCGCGGTGTGGCACCGGCCGGGAGGCCCGGATCAGGACGGCTGGTCGCGTCGCCAGATCTCGACATGCCTGGTGCCGTCCTCCTCGTAGGTGATGAAGGCCGCGCGCTCGATGTCGACGGTGAAGAAGTGGGAGCGCTCGGGCGGGCGCCAGTCGATCTTCGCTTCGATCGCGTCGGCGCTGGCCTCGCGGAGGGCGCGGTCCTCGATCGGCAGGGCACGGCCGGTCAGCTTGAACTCGCCGGGAGCGCCGAGGCGGTCGGTGATCGGCGTGTGCAGGTAGGCACGCGGGTCGCGGAGCAGGTCCAGGGCCTTGAGCGAGCGCCACATCATGTTCAGGACCAGATGCCCGCCCACCACGTACGCCTCGACCGGGTTGACGCGCGGGCCGCCGTCGCCGCGGACGGTGGCGACGAAGAGGAACCCGAATCGCTCCAACCGCTCGCGGCCGAGCTTCGCCAGCTCGGGCGCGGCCTCCTCGAAGTCCACCCAGCGCAGCATCCCTCGACCTTCACCCACCTCGGATCGCGGCCTCCGGCGCCTCCGTCGGTCCCGGACCGTCGGCGGCCGCCCCAGTCTCTCCCGGCGGCCCGACAGCGACCGCGCCGCTACGACAGCGGGCGCACGAAGTGGTAGGCCGTGATCGGCATCCGCTCGCGGAAGTAGAAGCGGTGGGCGTCGTGGCGCTGCACGTTGGAGTCGAGGTCGAGCGCCGTGCAGCCGGCCTCGCGGGCACGGCTGGTCAGCTCCGTGAGGAGCGCCCCGCCGGCACCCCGTGACCGCATCGAGGAGGTCGTGACGAGGTCGTCGACGTACAGCTTGCGGCCGGCGACGGTGGTGGCGAGGATGCGCCATCCCGCGACCGCCACGCAGCGGTCCTGCTCGTAGACCGCGGTGAACCGCAGGCCCTGGGGATGGCCCTCCGCGTAGATGGCGGCGAACGAGGCCGCGGTCAGGTGCGGGCGGAGCTCGCACAGCACCGGCAGCACGTCGCTGGCCAGGCGGGGATCCCCAGGATCGAGGTCGACGAAGCGCATGGCGCACACGCTAGCAGCTTGCGCCGCTCGCACGAGCCGGCGACGGCCCCCGTGCCCACGTCCGCGGCCGGCGTACCGTGGCGCGATGAGCGACGCACCGAGCCTGCGGACGCCCCGGCTGCTGCTCCGGCCGTGGCGCGACGCGGACCGCGAGCCGTTCGCCGCGATGAACGCCGACCCCGAGGTGATGGAGCACTACCCCGCCAGCCTGACGCGAGCGGAGAGCGACGCCCTGGTGGAGCGCATCCGGGCCGGCTTCCGGCAGCACGGCTACGGGCTGTGGGCGATCGAGGTCGTGGACGGCGGCGAGTTCATCGGCTACGCGGGCCTGGCGCCCGCAAGCTTCGAGTCGCACTTCACCCCGGCGGTCGAGATCGGCTGGCGGCTGGCGCGACCGGCATGGGGACACGGCTACGCGACCGAGGCGGCCCGCGCGGCGCTCGCGTTCGGTTTCGACCAGGCCGGGCTGCGGGAGATCGTGTCGTTCACCTCAGCGGACAACCTGCGGTCCCAGGCGGTCATGCGCCGGATCGGCATGACCCACGACCCGGCGGACGACTTCGACCACCCGCGGCTCCCCAACGGGCACCGCCTGCGCCGGCACCTCCTGTACCGTCTCCCGCTCGGCCGCTGGCGCCGCCGCGCCCACGCTTCGCCCGAACGTTGAGCTGTTGCGATCGTTCTACGGCGCGTTCACGTCCGCGACGGCAACATCGCCGAGGTCTGGGTCCACCCTCGCGACACCCACGTCGTCGACGAGTTCTGGGCGTAGGAGCCGGCCCCGGCCGCGAGCCGGCGGGCTCGCGGCCGGGTGCGAGGCGCGCCGGTCAGGCCTTCAGCGTGGCAGTCACGCTGATCGCGACGTTGCCGCGGATCGCGTTGGAGATCGGGCAGCCCTGCTCGGCCGCTTCGGCGGCGGCCTGGAAGCCGGCCTGGTCGAGGCCGGGCACGACCCCGGTGACCTCCAGCGCCGACCTGGTCACCTCGACGCCGCCGCCCTGCTTGGGGTCGAGCGACACGGTCGCGACCACCTGCAGCCGCTCTGGCGCGTTGCCTGCCTGCGCCAAGGTGTTCGACAGGGCCATCGAGTAGCAGGACGCGTGGGCGGCCGCGAGCAGCTCCTCGGGGCTGGTGCGGCCGTCGGGCGACTCCACCCGCGACGCCCAGGTCACCGGGTAGCGGCCGATCCCGCTGCTGGCGAACTCGAACTCCCCCTTGCCCTCGAACAGCGACCCTTCCCAGGTGGCGTGGGCCTGGCGATCTGCCATCGACATGATTGCTCCCCTCTCGCCTCGTGTGGCGCTCACCCCGGACGTTATGAGCGTGGCGCCCCGGTTGTCGAGGTGGCCCGTCGCACCAGCAGCGTCCGCACCACCAACCCGCCCACGGTGTTCACCAAGGCGACCACGCCGAGGAGGCCGAACACGGCGGCCAGTCCCGAGCGGTCGGCGACCACCCCACCGGCCGCGCCGGCCAGCGACCCGACGCCGAAGGAGAGCGAGAAGTAGGTGCCGTACGCGACCCCCCGGCGCCCGGCCTCGGTGGCGCGGGCCACCAGCTGGTTGGTGAGCGGCTGGCCGACGAAGATCAGCGCGCTCATCAGCCCGGCCAGGGCCACGGCCAGCGCGTTTGCCCCGGTGGCGCGCACCGCCAGCCCGGTCAGCACCGCCGCCCCGTACAGCGCGGAGTAGCGCAGGGCCACGGTGCGGCCCTCGGCCTCGGCCAGCCGGCCTCCGACGAGCTGGCCGCCCGCTCCCACCAGGAGGACCACGGCCGACAGCGCGCCGCCCTTGGCGGCCGCGCCAGGCCCGAGCCCTCCGACCTCGGCCATGAACGCGGGCAGGAACACCACGAAGCCCTGGAAGACGAACCCCTCGGCGACGGCCAGCAGCATCACCACCATCAAGGCCGCACGGCTCCGCTCACCCGGAGCGGGCGGCGCCTGCTCCGGCAGCTCCCGGTCGAGCGGCACGCCCCAGCGGAGCGCCAGCAGCAGCATCGCCGCCGCGGCAGCCGCCAGACCGTAGCTCGCCCGCCAGGTCCAGGCGCTGGCGATCGCCCCGGCCAGCAGCGGCGACAACGCCGTGCCGACGTTGCCCCAGCTTCCGTGGAGGCCGAGCACCCGCCCGCCACCCGGCGCGTTCAGGGTCAGCTCGGCAAGCCCCGACGGGTGGTAGAGCGCGCCGGCGGCGCCGAGCAGCGCCACCGCCACCGCCAGCCAGCCGAGGCCTGGCGCGACCGCGGCCAGGACGCAGCAGACCAGCGACACCCCGGCGAACGCCCGCAGCACCCGCGGCGCGCCGAGCCGGTCGGCGAGCAGCCCACCCGGCAGCGCGCCGAGCCCGTAGAGCATGGTGGAGACGGTCGCGATCAACCCCAGCGTGGTGAACGAGGCGTGGAACTCCTCCCGCAGCGGCAGCAGCACCGCCGCGAGCACGAGCACGAACCCGTGGCTCGCCCCGTGGGCCGCGTACACGCTTCCGAGCCGGGCGCCCCGCACCCCTGCTCCACCATCCGTCGCCGCTGCCACGGTCCCCAGTGTGCCAGCCGCCACCCCAAGGCCATGTCCGGCAGGTCCAGCTCGCGCCGGACCGGACGCGGGTGCGGCGGCGCCTCAGGCGGTTGACGGCGCCAGCCCGAGGATCCAGCCCTCCACCCGGCGGACCGCCTCGTCCTCGGCCGGCACGCCCGCCGCACGGCGTCCCAGCAGCACGTTCACCATCCCGAACAGGCCGGCCACCGCGTCGAACGGGTCCTCGCCGCCCGACCTGGGGCCGAACCCGTCCATGATCAGCGCGGTCAGCCCCGGCTCCAGCTCGGTCCCGGTCGCTGCCGCCCAGGCGAGCAGCGCCGGGGCGTTGCGCCGCCGGTCGGCCTGGCGCCGCTTGCTGGGATGTGGCGCGCCCGGCGCCGGCGCGAACGACACTCCCAGGTGCCGGTAGCACTCGCGCGGCCAGGTCTCCGCGACCACCACGCCGCCGCGCGCCACCAGGCCGGCGAACTCCCCGTCGAACGGCCACAGCGCCACGTCCAGCGCCGGGTCGCGCATGGCCGGTGCCAGCACGGTCCGCCAGCCGTCGATTGCCGCCTTGCCCACCTGCCGGCCACCGAGCGTCCAGAACAGCGCCTCGGCACCCTGCCGGTCGCAGCGACGCAGCAGCTCCCCCGCTGCCAGCCCGAGCGCCTCGTACAGGTGCGACTTGGCCCGCCCGCCCGGCCTCATCGGGTAGAACGGCCGGTACAGGCCGATCTCCTCGCGTGCCGACGCCACCTCGTAGAACGCCGCCCACCGCCCCTGCCCGAACCCGGCCAGGGCCGGCCGGAAGGCATCGATGCCTCCCAGCGCCGCGTACCTCCGTGGCAGCCCGATCGGGAAGTCGAAGCCGAGCACCACCCCGCCCCGCGGGTCGCCATCGGGCACGCCCAGCCGCTCGAGGACCGAGCCACCGCGCCCGACCGGCCGTGGCGCCAGCGCCCGGTAGCTCCCGTCCGGGCCGAGCACCGCCACCGCCACCCAGCGCTTGGCGGCGCCAACGCCCCAGTCGGCATGCGCCACGACCCGCGGCAGATCGGCCATCTCGCAGATCAGCTCCTGGCGCAGTAGTCGTTGGGGATCCGCGCCGGATCCTTGACGGGGGCGACTCCCCAATCCCCGGCGGCGCCGTTCGCGAAGCCGCGCTGATACGACATGGAGGCGGTCCCCGCCACGCAGTTCGGCCCGGTGATGCGGAGGTGCCGACCGTCGTTGTCGAGCGTCTGCGTCTTCGTCGCGCTTGAGGACCCTCGGACGGATGTCCACGACAGGTCCCGCAGCCCAGCGGGAAGCCCCACGAACAGCGCGGTGACCAGCGCCGCCAAGCCCGCGGTCACCAGCCCACCGCTCCACGCAAGCGCCCGCCGCGACCGCGGCGTCCTCTTCGCATTCGACCGGTCCGCAGCAGGCCGCTTGCCACGAGCCTTGCTCCCGCCGCCCTTGGCGCGGTTGCCCACCGCAGCCCCCGCTGGTGCCCCACGACGCGATGCAAGCGTCCACGCAATCGTTGCATAGCGCGTGTGAGGCGAGAAACCATCTCAAGCGGCATTCGTCACGATCTGCCAGCTACAGACGGAATGATCAGCTCAGGCCCGCATGCGCCGACGCAGGCGTACCGACAGCCCCGGTCCGCGCACGCTGTGCCACCCATCGGTTGGGCTGACCAGCAGCCGGTACACCGCCGGCATCGGCATTCCCAGCCAGAACGCCTCGTCGACGGGAGCACCCAGCCCCGCCAGGGCAAGCGAGATCAGCGTGCCGTGGCTGCCGGCCACGATCGCTCCGCCTCGAGGCCCGTACCGGGCCACGAGGTGGTCCAGCGTGGCCAGCGCCCTCGCCTGCGCCTGACGGTGGGTCTCGGCACCGGGCAGGCCATGGTCCGGGTCCTTCCAGCAGCGCTGGTAGTGGTCACGCCAGTCGGGAGTCGGCGCCAGGCCCGAGCGCCACTCCCGCAGCCCTTCAAGGAGGGTCACCCGCAGGCCGAGCCGGTCCGCGGCCGGCTGGACGGTCTGGATCGCCCGCCGGTAGGGGCTGCAGACGACCACGCGGGGACCAGCCCTTGCCAGCGAGTCGACCAGTTGCAGGGCCTGTCGCTGCCCGCGTTCGGTCAACGATCGGGTCAGCTCATCTGGGCCGCCAACGGTCGGCACCACGGACTCGGCGTGACGGACCAACAAGATCTCGAGCTCAGACGACACCACCGCATGCTACCGGCCTGCGTGCAGCGTGCTGGACGTGAACTCGAACGAGGCGGTTACCATGCAGGGTGTCGAGCGGTCGACGCACTCGGAGCTGCTCGTCTGTCAAGATGGCTGTCAAGAGAAGGCTCCGAGAGCCAGAGCCGCAGCTAGCGCCCGTAGCTCAGTGGATAGAGCGGCGGACTTCTAACTCTTTCCCGCCTGTCCAGGCTGGTCCACCGGCGTCCATCTCAGCAGGTCAGCCACTTGTAGCCGTCTAGGCCCTGTGTCGAAGTCGGGGTGGCTGCTGAGCTGGGGTGACTGTCCTGTCCGCGTGATGATTGCGGATGACCAAGGCTGCGACCTGCGGTCCGAAAGGTAGGTCCGGACGGCCGGCGCGGGAGTTGTTCAGGGGGATACTTTGCGGAATCAAATGATCTTGTAGTTCAGGGCGGTCGGGCGGCGGCGCGGGTCAGTGCACTCGCGCGTGGCTTTCTTCCAGTGAGAGGCCGCGCTGTCGCCCTTCGATGATCGACCAGAATCGGGAGCACTTCATGGGCTCGCTGGCTGGGCATTGCCGACCGTGCTCGAGTGCGGTGCGGGCCACCTCGATACGGTGCTGCTGCTGCTCGGCCAGCTCGGCTAACTTGTGATCGATCATCTCCCGTTGGCATTGCCGCTCGCCTGCAATGCAACGCCCGGTCTCAGCCAGCGAGAACCCGATCTCGCGGAAGAAGAGGACCACTGCGACGTCCCTGACCGCCGACGCGGCGTAACGCCGTCGTCCCGCCACCCGGGCCGCCGGCCGCACCAATCCAAGTTCGTCGTAGTACCGCAGCGCGCTCGTCGGCACGCCGGTACGTTCGGCCAGCTCGCCAATGGACAACAACGTCGGCGTGACCGACGAAGCCAGGGTGCGCTCGGTAGCAGGCATTGACTTCAAGTCTACTCGAAGTGCTTTGCTCACCTCATGGAGATCAAGGAGAGGGTGCTGGGCCGCATCTTGCAATGGTGGGGTCCTCGCGGGGGGGTGGCACAGTTCCACCACCCGACCGGAGCCGTAGGGCACGTCGCCGGCTGGATCATGGGCCGGCGCTCCTCGAACGTGGCGCGCAACCGCTGGGCGGTGCAGCTTCTCGACGTCCAGCCGACCGACCGCGTCATCGAACTCGGCTGCGGTCCGGGCGTGGCCATCGCCGCCCTCGCCACCCGAGCGATCCGGGGATTGGTGGTCGGCGTCGACCATTCGCAGGTAATGATCCGCCAG
>WNGB01007180.1_pt1 | contig 16146 bp, 18 predicted proteins | sample 5400681 | NCBI WGS metagenome assembly WNGB01 (sample SAMN13153367, study PRJNA577476) | soil metagenome | isolation source: 115 cm soil or saprolite under grassland replicate 2 | place: USA:California | collected 2016-06-15 | reverse complement strand
GCCGGCGAGCTCCGCGAGCTCGGTTGCCGACAGCGCGCCCGGGTCCGTCTCCATGCCGCCGCCATCCTAGGAGCGATGCACCCGCCCGGCGAGCTGGCTGAGCAGCCGGCGCCGGTAGGCCTCGCCGACCACCTGGTATGCGTTCGCCGGTCCGCCGGTCGGCGGCCGGCATCCACCGATCGGTGGATGCGCCGCCGGAGGGGTCCGGGGAACCCCGAAGGGGTGCCCCGGTCGATGGGGCCCTCAGGCCAGGCCGGTGTGGGCCAGCACGGCGGCGGCGCTGCCGGCCGGGTCGGTGACGTCGAAGCGCAGCGCCGCCATGCCCACCGCGCGGGCGGCGTCGACGTTGACGGTGAGGTCGTCGACGAACAGGCACGCCTCCGGTGGTTGCCGCAGGGCGTCGGCGGCGGCGCGGTAGGCGTCCGGGTGCGGCTTGCGGACGCCGATCTCGACGCTGTCGACCACCGCGTCGAACAGGTGCCGCCACGGCCAGGTCGACTGCCAGCCGGCGCCGAGGAACCCGGAGGCGTCGTTGGTGAGCGCACCCTGCCGGTAGCCGGACGCGGCCACCGCCCGCAGCACCGGCAGCACCTCGGGGCGTTCGCGTCCCTGCCAGCGGATGTCGCGGTGGACGTCCACGTCGACGCCCGCTTCCAGCAGGGCCAGCCGCGACCGCCGCCAGTACGCCGGCTCCGGCAGGACGCCGGCGTCCACGGCGGCGTAGTCGCCGTCGCCGCCGTCGGCGAACGGCCCGCGCGGCAGGGTCCCGGTCGGCAGGCCGTGGGCGGCTTCCAGCTCCCCGGCGAGCTCGAACGGCGTCACGTAGACGATGCCGCCGACGTCCCACAGGACCGCGCTGAGGGGAGGTTTCATGACCTGCCTTCCCGGGCGTGGTCGAGCAGGATCTCGCGCAGCGACCGCGCCGGCGGCGCCGGCGGCACGGTGACGCGCACCTCGCCGTCGACCACCCGCACCGGATAGCGGGGCAGCCGCAGCTGCGGCTGGCCGAGCCGCGCGCCGCTGCGCACGTCATACCGCCACCAGTGCTGCGGGCAGATCAGCGCCGTTCCGTCCAGGTGCCCGCCGGCCAGCGACCCGCCGCGGTGCAGGCAGGTGTCGTCGAGGGCGAACAGCTCCCCGCCGGCGTTGCCCACCGCCAGCCGCCGGCCGGCGGCCAGCAGCAGCCGCACGGTGCCGGCCGGGAAGTCCTCCGCCCGCCCGGCCGCCACCTCCGCCGCCGCGGAGGCTTCAGCCTCAAGGGACATGCTGGGTGACGACGGCCTTGGCCTCGGTGAACAGCTCCTCGCTGTAGGGGCCGCCCTCGCGGCCGATGCCGGAGTCCTTCATGCCCCCGAAGGGTGCCCGCAGGTCGCGCAGGAAGAAGCAGTTGATCCAGATGGTCCCGGCGCGCACCGCGCCGGCGACCCGGTAGGCGGTGTCGAGGTCCTGCGTCCAGACCATGCCGGCCAGCCCGTACCGGCTGGCGTTGGCGAGCGCGACGGCCTCCTGCTCGGTCTCGAAGGGCGTGCAGACCTGCACCGGGCCGAAGATCTCCTCCTGCGCCACCCGCCAGGAGTTGTCCACGTCGGCGAAGATGGTGGGCGCCAGGTAGTTCCCGCCGGCCAGCTCCCCGTCGGTGACGAGGCGGCCGCCGGTGAGCAGCTTGGCTCCCTCCCGCCGGCCCAGCTCCAGGTACGACAGGACCTTGTCGCGGTGCTCGACCGAGACCAGCGGGCCGATGCGGGTGCGCGGGTCCAGCGGGTTGCCGACGGGCAGCGCCTCGGCCTGCTCGACGAAGCGCGCCAGGAACTCGTCGTAGACGGGCCGCTGGATCAGCAGCCGGCTGCCCGCCAGACAGACCTCGCCCTGGTTGCGGAAGCTGGCGTCGATCGAGCCGGCGACGGCGCGGTCCAGGTCGGCGTCGGCGAAGACGATGTTGGCGCTCTTGCCGCCGAGCTCGAAGGAGACCTTCTTCAGGGTCGGGGCGGCGTTGGCCATGATCGCCCTGCCGGTGGCGCTCTCGCCGGTGAACGAGATGAGGTCGACGCCGTGGTGGGTGGTGAGGCGTTCGCCGGCGGCGCCGGGGCCGAAGCCCTGCACGACGTTGACCGCCCCGTCGGGCACGCCCGCCTCGGCGCAGATCTCGGCGAGGATGGAGGCGGTCACGGGGCTCTGCTCCGCCGGTTTGAGCACCGCGGTGCAGCCGAAGGCGAGCGCCGGCGCCAGCTTCCAGGTCGCCAGCATCAGCGGGAAGTTCCACGGCGAGATCAGCGCGGCCACGCCGGCCGGCTCCCGCACCGTGTAGGTGAACATGCCGGCGGCGGCGTGGAACGCCTTGTCGTGGGCGTGCGCGGCGTAGTCGGCGAAGAAGCGGAAGTTGTGGGCGGCCCTCGGCACGTCCCTGGTGCGCGCCTCGGTCAGCGGCTTGCCCATGTCGCGGGTCTCCCACTCGGCCAGCTCCTCGAGCCGGGCCTCGATGCCGTCGGCGACCCGGTGCAGCACCTTGGCGCGTTCCGCGGCGGGCATGCGCGGCCATGGCCCGGCGTCGAACGCCTGCCTGGCGGCCTCGACGGCGCGGTCGGCGTCCTCCGGCGCGCCGGCGGCGACGGTGGCGCAGACGGTGTTGTCGATCGGGGAGACGCCGTCGAAGCTGCGGCCGCTCAGGGAGTCGACGAACTGCCCGCCGATGAAGTGCCGCACCGTCCGCCGCGCGGCCTGCACGCTCACGGCCGGCGCTCCTGCTGGTGGCCGCGGGCGACCGAGTAGGGCACGCCCCCGATCCCCCACAGGTCGGGGTCCACCTCGGAGACCAGCACGCGCACCCGGTCGATGGGCGTGTCGAGGGTCTCGGCGACGACCCGCGACACCTCCTCGATCAGCCGCATCAGCAGCGCCTTGTCGCGGCCGCGGACGAGGTCGATGTGGACGAACGGCATGGGGCCTCCTCAGCGGACGGGGAGCTCGACGGTTCCGAGGCGGTCGAAGCTGGCGACCACGACCTCGCCTTGGGCGACCGGGACGGCCTCGGTCAGCCCGCCCGACAGCACCAGGTCGCCGGCGAGCAGCCCGCGGCCTCGGCGGGCGAGCGCGCGGACCAGCCAGGCGACCGCCGCGGCGGGGTGGCCGAGGGCGGCCGCGCCGGCGGCGGTCGACAGCAGCCGGCCGCCCCGCTCCAGCACGCAGCCCACCAGCCGCAGGTCGATCCCGCCGGCGGGGTGGCGGGTGCCGCCAAGGACCACCCGGGCGGCCGAGGCGTTGTCGGCGACGACGTCGGGCAGGGTGAACGAGTAGCCGGCGTAGCGCGAGTCCAGCACGTCGATCGCCGGTGTCACCGCGGCGGTCGCCGCCAGCACCTGGGCCGCGCCGACCCGCGCGCCGGCCAGGTCGGACCCGATGAGGAAGGCGATCTCCGGCTCGACCCGCGGCTGGATGTGGTCGGCGGCCGTCAGCGGCTCGCCGACGTCCAGCAGCATCGCGTCGGTCAGCTCCCCGTACAGCGGCTCCTCCACGCCCATCTGGCGTTGCTTGGCGCGGCTGGTGAGGCCGAGCTTCCAGCCCAGGTGCCGCTCGCCGGCGGCGACCAGCAGCCGCACGCCGGCCTCCTGGACGTGGTAGGCGGCCTCGACGTCCAGTTCCGGGTGGTCGACGGTGAGCCCCTTGCCCGCCGTGCCTTCCCGCCGCAGCCCGGCGAGCCGGCCGGCGAGGGCTTCGACGTCGAGCGCGCTCATCGGCGCCCGGCGAGCTCGAGCGCGACGTCGAGGATCATGTCCTCCTGGCCGCCGACGACCTTGCGCCGGCCCAGCTCCAGCAGGACGTCGCCGACGTCGACGCCGAACCGCTCGGCGGCCCGCTGCGCGTGCAGCAGGAACGAGCCGTAGACGCCGGCGTAGCCGAGCAGCAGCCCCGCCCGGTCGATCACGCCCATCGAGGGGCGCAGCGGGCGCACCAGCTCCTCGGCCACGTCCAGCACCCCAAGCACGTCGACCCCGGTGGCCAGGCCGAGCTTGTCGCAGGTGGCCAGCAGCACCTCGGTCGGGCAGTTGCCGGCGCCGGCGCCGAGGCCGGCGCAGCAGCCGTCCAGCTGGCTGGCGCCGGCCTCCAGCGCGGCCAGCGAGTTGGCCACCGCCAGCGAGAGGTTGTTGTGGGCGTGGCAGCCGACCTGGCAGCCGAGCCGCTCGACCAGCAGGCCGACCCTGGCGCGCACGTCGGCGGTGGTCATGGCGCCGGCGGAGTCGACCACGTAGACGCAGTCGGCGCCGTAGGACTCCATCAGCCGGGCCTGTGCCAGCAGCTGCTCCGGCTCGACCATGTGGGCCAGCATCAGGAAGCCGACCGCCTCCATGCCGAGCCGCTTGGCCATCCGGATGTGCTGCTCGGCGATGTCGGCCTCGGTGCAGTGGGTGGCGATGCGGGCCACCCGCGCGCCCCGCTCGTGCATCTCGCGCAGGTCGTCGGCCACCCCGATGCCGGGCAGCAGCAGCACGGCGATGCGGGCGCCGCTGACGGCCGCGGCGGCCGCGGCGACCAGCTCGCGGTCGTCGGTGCCGGAGAAGCCGTAGTTGAACGACGAGCCGCCGAGCCCGTCGCCGTGGCTGACCTCGATGACGGGCACGCCGGCCGCGTCGAGGCCGCCGGCGATCTCGGCGACCTGCCTGGTGGTGTACTGGTGCGACAGCGCGTGCGAGCCGTCGCGCAGGGTGGAGTCGGTCAGGCGGAAGGCGGTCATACCCCTGCTCCTGCTCTGGCCTCGGCCAGGGCGGTCCCGACCCGCACCGCCGCCGCCGTCATTATGTCGAGGTTGCCGGCGAAGGGCGGCAGGTAGTCGCCGGCGCCTTCGACCTCCAGCAGCACCGCGACCCGGGCCGGCACCGGCCCGCCGGGGGTGGCGTACGGTCCCTGCTCGAACACCGGCGGGCTCTTCAGCCGGTAGCCGGGCACGTACTCCGCCACCCGCGCGACCATCCGCTCGACCGCGGCGGCGACGGCCGCCTCGTCGTAGCCGTCCGGCAGCGCGCAGAACACCGTGTTGCGCATCAGGATCGGCGGCTCGGCGGGGTTGAGCACGATGATCGCCTTGCCGTGCGCGGCCCCGCCGACCTCCTGGAGGCAGCCGGCGGTGGTGGCGGTGAACTCGTCGATGTTCTGGCGGGTGCCGGGTCCGGCGGAGCGGGAGGCGACCGTGGAGACGATCTCCGCGTAGGGCACCGCGCAGACCGCCGCGACGGCCGCCACGATCGGGGTGGTCGCCTGGCCGCCGCAGGTGATCATGTTGAGGTTGGCGGCGTCCAGGTGCTGCTGCAGGTTGACGGTCGGGACCACCGGCGGGCCGAGCCGCGCCGGGGTCAGGTCGACCGCGGTGATGCCCGCCTCGCGCAGCCGCGGCGCGTGCCGCAGGTGCACCTTGGCGCTGGTCGCCTCGAACGCCAGGTCGATCTCGTCGGCGTGGTCCTCCACCCAGTCGATCCCCCCGGCGGTCGCCTCGACCCCCTGCGCCCGCGCGCGGGCGAGCCCGTCGCTGGCTGGGTCGATGCCGACCAGGGCGCGCAGCTGCAGCTCGGGCGCCTGCAGCAGCTTGCGCATCAGGTCGGTGCCGATGTTCCCTGACCCGATCACGACACATGACAGCGCCAACGCTCAGCTCCCTCCTCGGACCGCTACCACGCTCACCGGACCGAGCCGGTCGAACTCGGCCCGGAACACGTCGCCGTCGGCCAGCGGCACGGCGGCGTGCAGCGCGCCGGTCATGACCAGATGCCCCGCCTGCAGGGTGACCCCGAACGGGTGCAGGGTGTTGGCCAGCCAGGCGACCGCCGCCAGCGGGTCGCCGAGGGCGGCAGCGCCCGCGCCGGTGGCGACCAGCTCGCCGTTGCGGGTGAAGACCACGCCGACCAGGCGCGGGTCGAGCTCCTCGATCGGCACCAGCCGGCTGGAGACCGCGATCGCGGCGCTGGAGGCGAGGTCGGCGATGGTGTCGGCCAGGCGGATGCGCCAGTCCTGCACGCGCGAGTCGACGATCTCGATCGCCGCCACCGCGCCGGCCGCGGCTCGCCGGGCATCCAGCGCCGTGCAGTGCGGTCCCGACAGCGGCGCGCGCAGCACGACCGCGATCTCGGCCTCGACCCTCGGCTGGATCAGCCGGTCCAGGTCGACCTGGACGCCGTCGCCTCCGACGCCGCCGGCCAGCACGGGCCCGTAGTCCGGCTGGTCGACGCCGAGCAGCTCCTGCATGGGACGGCTGGTCAGGCCCAGCTTGTAGCCGACCACCTCGCCCTCCCCGTCGGCCTGCAGCAGCTCGACCAGGCGCCGCTGGATCGCGTAGGCGTCGGCGGCGGTCATCGCCGGGTGGGCGTCGGTCAGCGGCGGGACGGCCACGCGGTCGCGCCGCGCCCGGAGCAACGCCACGGCGAGGGTCTCCACGTCGGGGGCGGTCACGAGGCACCCCGAACGCGGCGGGCCGGCCGGTAGCCGAGCCGGGCGGAGATCGCCTCGCCGGCGTTGACCACCGACGCGCGGAAGAAGCCGCGCAACGAATCGCCGTTGACCCGCATGGTCGGCCCGGCGGCGCTGACCGCGGCGATCACCTCCCCGCGGGCGTTGCGGATCGGCGCGGCGACGCTGGCGACGCCGACCTCGCTCTCGCCCAGGTTCTCCGCCCACCCGCGGGTCTGGACCCGCGCCAGCTCCTCGAGGAGCTGGCGCTGCCCGGTGATGGTCGCCGGGGTCCTTGGCTCCAGCCGCCACCCCTTCAGGAGAACTTCCAGCCGCTCCTCCGGCAGGAAGGCGAGCAGCAGCTTGCCGGTGCTGGTGCAGTGCGCCGGCATGCGGTGCCCGATCCTGCCGAACAGGCGCAGGGTGTGCGGGCTCTCCAGGCGCTCGACGTAGACCACCTCACGCCCGTCCAGCACCGCGATCTGGACCGTCTCGTTGGTGGTGTTGCGCAGCTCCTCGATCACGGTGGTGGCGGCGTCGTGGAGGACCCGGTGCATCGACACCCGCGCGCCCAGCTCGTACACCACCAGGCCGAGCCGGTAGGTGCCGGCCACCGGGTCGTGCTCCAGCAGCCGCTCGCCGGTCAGGGTCGCCAGCAGCCGGTGGACGGTGGACTTGCCGAGACCGAGACGCCGCGCCAGCTCGCTCACGCCCAGCTCCCCCTCGGCCGACCCGAACTCCTTGAGCAGCCGCGCGGCGTTCTGCACCGACGACAGCCGGGAACCGTCGCGGCCGCCCTGCTCGCTCACCGGTCCTCCCCGGTGGCGGCCGGGCCGCGCAGCGCCCGCAGCAGGGCGGCGCGCAACGCCGCTGGCTGGGGCGGGGACGCGGAGGCGGCCTCGACGACGCCCTGGTCGTCGGGGGCGATGGCGCGGGCGAGCAGCGCCTGGGCGCGGACCAGCCCGGCGGCCGCCGCCCCGGCCAGCTCGTCGACCAGCTCCTGGCGGCCGGGTGCGTGCCCTCGGATCGCCTCCAGGTCGCGCGCGGCGGCGGCGTGCGCGCTGGCCAGCCCGGTGCCGGCGTGGGTGGCGTGATGCGGGGTCAGCTGCGAGCCGGGCTCCACCACCAGGTGGTACAGGTAGGTGCGGACCCCGAGGACGCGGCGGACCTCCTCCGGCGCCGGGCCGGCCGACTCGGCCACCAGCCCGAGCACCGGCAGCACCACCGGGTCGAAGAACCTGAGGTCCCAGGCCATCCCGTCGGCCTGCCCGGCCATCTCGACCTCCTGCCCGACCGGCGCGGGGAAGCGTTCCTCGGTCGCCAGCACGTGCAGGTTGCGGGCGCCGGCCGCGGCCACGGTGAGCCGGCGGGCCCGCAGCAGCGGCAGCCGGGCCTGCTCGGCCGGGGGCAGCAGCCGCGCCTGGGCGAGGTAGGCATGGTGGACGGCGGCGACGAACTCCGCCATCGCGTCGCGCATCCGCTCGGGGCCTCCGGCCGCGGCGGCCGGGGAAGCAGTCGGCTGGCTCATGCTGCGCCGACCATAGCCGACGTTCCTCCATGCGGGAAGACACTCTTTCCCGCGGAGCGGGACGCACCGCAAACTCCTCACCAGCGGCCGGCAGGCCAGCGTCGGGAAGGAGCGCGCATGGGGATCCTCCGCCTGTCGCACGTGGACGTGCGCGTGCCCGACCTGGACCTGGCGGCCGCCTACTACACCGAGGTGCTGGGGCTGCTGGAGGTGGAGCGGACCGCCGGCGAGGTCTACCTCAAGTGCTGGGACGAGACCGACCACCACTCCGTCAGGCTCGCCTACGCGCCGCGTGTCGGCCTTGACCTGATCAGCTTCAAGGTCGAGCAGGACGAGGACCTGGCCGCGCTGGAGTCCCGCGTCGAGGCCTACGGCTTCCCGGTTCGCCGCATCGCCCGCGGCGAGGCCGTCGGCCAGGGCGAGTCGATCCGCTTCGAGACGCCCTCCGGGCAGATGATGGAGCTGGTGCGGGAGGTCGAACGGGTCGGCGGGCTGCTGCCGAAGGTCAACCCGCCGCCGTTCCCCCCCCAGGGCCTGCGCGGCATCGCCCCGCCGCGCATCGACCACGTGCTGGTGACCGCCGAGGAGGTCGGCGAGGCCACCCGCTTCTACATGGAGGTGCTGGGCTTCCGGCTCACCGAGCAGCTGCTGGACGGCAACGGCCACCAGATCGGCGTCTGGCTGGAGCGCTCGCACTCGCCGCACGACCTGGCCGTGGTCACCGGCGCCAACGGCGGGCTGCACCACTTCGCCTTCTGGCTGGACGACTGGGACCACGTCCGCAAGGCGGCCGACATCCTCGCCTACAACGGCGTGCAGATCGACGTCGGCCCGACCCGCCACGGGATCACCCGCGGCAACACCATCTACTTCTTCGACCCGCTCGGCACGCGCAACGAGGTCTTCACCGGCGGCTACCGACCCGACCCGGACTTCCCCACCATCACCTGGACCGAGGACAACATCGGCAGGGCGATCTTCTACTACGAGGGCGACCTCAACGAGCGCTTCATGAAGGTGCACACCTGATGGGCATCCTGCGGCTGTCGCACGTGGAGGTGCGCGTCCCCGACCTGGAGCTGGCCACCGCCTACTACACCGAGGTGCTCGGGCTGCTGGAGACGGGGAGAGAATCCGACCGGGTGTTCCTGAAATGCTGGGACGAGCACGAGCACCATTCGGTGATCCTGCGGTATGCGGCCACCTACGGGCTGGAGCACATGGGCTTCAAGGTCGAGCACGCCGCGGACCTGGAAGACTACGAGCGGGCGGTCGAGAAGCACGGCGGCCAGGTGACCCGGCACGCCCGCGGCGAGCTGGCGCCAGGGCACGGCGAGGCGATCCGCTTCCAGACGCCCAGCGGGCACCGCTGCGAGCTGGTCTGGGGCATGGAGAAGGTCGGCAACCTGCTGCCCCGCACCAACCCGCCGCCACGGCCGCTCGGGCTGGTCGGGATCGCCCCGCCGCGGCTGGACCACATCTTCGTCACCGCCGAGGACGTCGAGGAGAGCACCAGGTTCTTCAGGGAGGCGCTCGGGTTCCGGCTGACCGAGCAGGTGGTCGCCGACGACGGCCACCTGCTGGCGACCTGGCTGGAGCGCTCGCATACCCCCCACGACATCGCCATGGTGACTGGGCCCAACGGCGGGCTGCACCACTTCGCCTTCTGGCTGGACGACTGGAACGACGTGCGCGCCGCCGCCGACCTGCTCGCCTACCACGGCGTCCCGATCGACGTCGGCCCCACCCGCCATGGCGCCACCCGCGGCTACGCGGTCTACTTCTTCGACGCCGCCGGCAACCGCAACGAGGTGTTCAGCGGCGGCTACTGGGTCGACCCCGACCACGAGCCCATCACCTGGACGGAGGCGGAGATGGGCCGGGCGATCTTCTACTACGAGGGCGCCGTCAACCAGCGCTTCCTGACGGTCCACAGCTAATCGGGTTCGCGTGTTGCGATGACAGGCGGCGAGCGGACGGGATCGGAGCGGGCGTCAAGGCAACGCGCGAATCCGATTACGAGGGGAGGGGACGTGGCCGAGGACCCACCGCGCGAGGACCCGCCGGTGCGGCTGCCGCGCACCGAACGACCCGACGCGCCGCTGTACCTGGCCAGCTACCTGCGGCGGCGGGCCCGGCCCCCTGCCGCCGACGCGGCCGCGGGCGGCGACTCCGCCACCCCGCTGTACCTGCGCCGCTTCCGGGAGCGCCGCGCCGACCCCGACGCCTTCGACGCGCCGCCGCCGCAGTGGAACGGCGAGGCCCTCGACGTCACCCGCGCCTGGGCGGAGGTCACCCGCAGCAAGGAGATCGTCCCGCCCACCCCGGCGGCGACCCACCGGATCGCCGCGCAGATCCACCTGATCCGCCACGCCGAGACGCAGGGCTACTCCACCGAGAGCGGCCTGACGCCGCTGGGCGGCTGGCAGGCCCACCGGCGGGGGTTCGACCTGTCCAAGGGCGTCCGCGACGGCGAGGTCGTCCGGATCGTCTGCGCCGACACCAACCGGGCCCGCCAGACCGCCGAGCACCTCCACCGCGGCCTGCTCGACGGGCTGGAGATGTGGCGGCGCGACGCCAAGGTCGAGCGGCCGAGGCCGCTGCCGGCCTTCCGCAACTTCCAGGTGGCCACCCCGGACGGGCTGCGCGACGTCACCAGCGCGTTCCGCGTCTACCACGCGGTGATGGAGCGCTACGAGCGCGTCGCCCTTGGGGACCGCCCGATGTGGCTGGTGGAGCTGGACCGCTTCTGGAACCTCCAGCAGGGCGGCGCCGACCCGATCCACCACTGGATGACCATCCCGATGCTGCACTTCGAGCCGCCGGCCAACTGCGTCCGCCGCTTCTGGGCGGGGTTCCAGCGCCTGGTCGGCGAGGCGCCCGGCGCCCGCATCCTCTGCACCACCCACTCCGGGCCGATCCGGGCGTTCGCCGCCTGGGCGGTCGGCTACGACCCGGGCGAGCCGTACAACACCGAGGAAGTGCTGGTGAAGCTCAAGGAGGGCGGCCAGGAGGCCCTGGTCGCCTACCGCAACCGGGTGCAGGAGGTGCAGGTGCCGCCGCTGGCCGACCTGCCCGACTGGTGGGAGGGCATCGCATGAGCTTCGTGGTGTGGCTGCACGAGTACGACCCCGCGCAGCGGTCGCGGGTGGGCGGCAAGAACGCCAGCCTCGGGGAGATGCTGGCGGTCGGGCTGCCGGTGCCGCCCGGCTTCGCCGTCACCGTGGACGCCTACCAGACGGTGCGCGAGCACGACGGGCTGCGGCGCACGGTCGGGCGGCTGCTCGGCCAGGTCGAGGTGCGCGACAGCGCCGCCCTCGAGGAGATCAGCAGCGCGATCCGCGCGCAGATCGAGCAGGTCCCCCTGCACGACGGCGTCGCCGGGGCGGTGCGCTCGGCCTACGACGCGCTCTGCGAGCGCTGCGACAGCGAGGCGGTGCCGGTGGCCGTGCGCTCCTCCGCCAGCACCGAGGACCTCCCGGACGCCAGCTTCGCCGGCGAGCACGACACCTTCCTGTGGGTGCGCGGGCCCGACCAGGTGCTGCGGCACCTCAGCCGCTGCTGGTCGAGCCTGTTCACCGCCAGGGCGCTCGCCTACCGGCGGCAGATGGGCCACGACCACGAGCTGCTGGCGATGTCGGTCGGGGTGCAGAAGATGGTGCGCCCCACGGCGTCGGGGGTGGCGTTCACGCTCAACCCGAGCGACGGCGACCGCTCGCAGGTCGCCATCGACGCCGCCTGGGGCTTCGGCGAGGGAATCGTGTCGGGCGAGGTGACGCCGGACAATTTCCTGGTCGACAAGGTCCTCGGCACGATCGTCAAGCGCACCATCTCCGACAAGCAGTACGAGTACCGCCTCACCGGACACGACACGGTGGAGCGGGTCCCGGTGGACCCGGCCAGGCGGACCGCGCCGAGCCTCGACGACGAGGAGGTGTGCGCGGTGGCCCGCCTGGCCCGCCGCGCGGAGAAGCACTATGGCTGCCCGCAGGACGTGGAGTGGGCCATCGACGGTGACCTGCCCGCCGGGGACAACATCACCCTGCTGCAGGCCCGGCCGGAGACGGTGTGGAGCCGGCGGCCGCGCGTCCCGGTGGCCGCCGCCGGCGAGGACCTCACCTCCAGCATCGTCGCCACCCTGCTGTCGCCGCTGCACGGACGACCCGACTCGCGGTGACACCGCCAACGGAAAAGGAGACAGGCATGGCGGACCGGTTCCCCAGCCCGTTCGAGCTCGAGACCCCGCCGGGCGCGGAGGGATGGCAGGGGCTCTACACCTACTCGCTGCCCTTCAGCGAGGACCGCCGCGAGTACGAGGAGTCGATGTTCTGGTTCCAGGACGGCGTCCACTGGCCGGCGGTCCTGAGCCCCTGGGACGCCACCTTCCTGGAGTTCGCGCTCGCCTCCCTGTCGCAGTACAACACCAGGCACTACCTGATCCCGCCGGCGCTCGGCGTCGACTTCCGGGTGCTCAACGGCTACGTCTTCCTCTCCCCGGTGGGCGTGACCGACCCGGCGGAGATCGAGGCGCGGGTCCCCCATTTCCTGGAGCGCGCCGGCTTCTACTTCCAGAACTGGGGCACGCTCTACGACCAGTGGATGACGAAGATCCGGGCCTTGATCGGCGAGATGGAGGCGCTGCGGTTCGAGCCGCTGCCCGACAAGGAGGACCTGGAGGTCGTCACCGAGGGCCGCGGGGTCGGGTCCGGCTTCGAGCTGCAGCGCCAATACCACCGGCTGGTCGACCTGGCGCTGCAGCTGTGGCAGTACCACTTCGAGTTCCTCAACCTCGGCTACGCCGCCTACCTGGACTTCTTCGGCTTCTGCAAGCAGGCCTTCCCCAACATCCCTGACCTGGCGATCGCCAAGATGGTCGCCGGGGTCGAGGTGGACCTGTTCCAGCCAGACGAGGAGCTGAAGAAGCTGGCCCGCCTGGCGGTCGACTCCGGCGTCGACGGCGCCTTCCAGGAGGTCTCCGCGGCGGCGGTGCTGGAGACGCTGCGGGCCGGCGAGGCCGGCCGGGCGTGGCTGGCGCAGTGGGAGGCCTCCGCCCAGCCGTGGTTCAACTTCTCCGCCGGCAGCGGCTTCTACCACACCGACGAGGTGTGGCTGGAGCACCTGGAGATCCCGTTCGGGTTCGTGCGCGACTACACCGCCAAGCTCCGCGCCGGCGTCGACATCCGCCGGCCGATCGAGGCGATCCGCGCCGAACGCGACCGGATCGTGGCCGAGTACGCCGAGCTGCTGGGGACCGACGAGGACCGGTCGGCGTTCGAGCAGAAGCTGGGGCTGGCGCGGGTGGTCTTCCCGTACGTGGAGAACCACAACTTCTACGTCGAGCACTGGAGCCACTCGGTGCTGTGGCGCAAGATGCGCCAGCTCGGCGCCGTGCTCGCCAAGGAAGGCTTCCTGGCCGCCGAGGACGACGTCTTCCTGCTCAAGCGCGACGAGGTCCCGGAGGCGCTTTGGGACCTGTACAGCGCCTGGGCGGTCGGGGTCCAGCCGCGCGGCCCGCGCTACTGGCCGCGGGAGCTGGAACGCCGCAAGGGCATCCTGGCGGCGCTGCGGGCCTGGTCGCCGCCGCCGGCGCTGGGCAGGCCGCCGGAGGTGGTCACCGAGCCGTTCACGATCATGCTGTGGGGCATCACCAGCGACAGTGTCAAGCAGTGGCTGGGGAGCTCCGGGGACGGCGCCGACGGGCTCAAGGGCTTCGCCGCCTCGCCCGGCGTGGCGGAGGGCCCGGCCAGGGTCATCTTCTCCGCCGAGCAGATCGGCGAGGTGCAGGAGGGCGAGATCCTGGTGGCGCCGCTCACCGCGCCGAGCTGGGCGCCGATCTTCGGCAAGATCAGGGCGACCGTCACCGACGTCGGCGGCATGATGGCGCACGCCGCGATCGTCTGCCGCGAGTACGGGCTGCCGGCGGTGACCGGCACCGCGTTCGGCACCAAGACCATCAAGAACGGCCAGCGCATCCGCGTCGACGGCAACGCCGGCACGGTCACCGTCCTGGACTGACCAGGGCACGAGGGAGGCCCGACCATGCTCACCGCCCAGCAGAACGCCGAGCTGACCGGCGTCGGTCCAGGGACGCCGATGGGCGAGCTCCTGCGGCGCTACTGGTACCCGGTGGCCTTCACCCGCCAGCTCGACGAGTTCCCCGTCAAGCGGGTGCGGCTGCTCGGCGAGGACTGGGCGGTCTACCGCACCGCCGGCGGCGCCTACGGCGTGGTCGAGGAGCACTGCCCCCACCGGCGGGCCTCCCTGGCCTACGGCGTGGTCGAGGAGGGCGGCATCCGCTGCGGCTACCACGGCTGGCTGTTCGGCCTCGACGGGACCTGCCTCGACCAGCCCGCCGAGATGGACAAGACCTCCTTCAAGGACCGGGTGCGGGCGCACGCGGGCGTCGCCCAGGAGCTCGGCGGCATGGTCTGGGTCTACGTCGGCCCGCGGCCGGCGCCGCTGCTGCCGCGCTACGACGTCTACGTGATGGACGGCGTGCGCGACATCGGCCATGCAATGCTGCCGTGCAACTGGCTGCAGATCATGGAGAACGCGGTCGACCCGCACCATGTCGAGTGGCTGCACGGCCGCTACTTCGAGTTCCTCGGCAACCGGCTCGGCTTCGAGGCGCCGAAGTCCTTCCAGCGCAAGCACGTCAAGGTCGCCTTCGACGAGTTCCCGCACGGCATCATCAAGCGGCGGCTGCTGGAGGGCCACAGCGAGGACGACGACGACTGGGCGATCGGGCACCCGCTGGTGTTCCCCTACTGCATGCGCGTGGGCGGCGGCGGCATCGACCAGATGCAGATCCGCGTCCCGGTCGACGACACCACCACCTGGTTCGTGCTCTACACCGTCCACAACCCGGACGGCGGCCCCTGGCCCCCGCAGGCCACCATCCCCCAGTACGAGCTGCCCTGGCGCGACAGCCAGGGCAACCACATCGTCGACTACGTCGAGGGCCAGGACATCATGGCCTGGGTGACCCAGGGCGCGGTCACCGACCGGACCGTCGAGCATCTCGGCAAGTCCGACGTGGGGATCGCGATGCTGCGCAAGCAGTTCAAGCAGCAGCTCGCCGCCGTCGCCGAGGGCCGCGATCCCATCGGCGTGATCCGCGACCCGGCACGGAACGCGCGCATCGACCTGCCCTGTGAGAAGAACAAGTTCGGGGCGGGCGCCGAGTTCGCGATCCAGTGGATCAACCGGGGCTTCTCCCGGTACTCGCCGCAGCTCGACGAGCTGCTGCGGCTGCACGTGGAGGCCGCCGAATCCAGGGCGAAGGTCGCGACCGGTGCCTGAGGGGCCGGCGCCGCCGGCCGCATGGTTCGCCCGCGACGCCGAGCGGCACCTGCGCGATGCCCCGCGGCACTGCCCCCGCTGCGGCGCGCCGGTCGCCGGCTCCGGCGGGCTCGTCGTCGAGTACTGGGTCGCCGACGACCGTGTCTTCTACTGCTGGTGCCGGTCGTGCGACTGGACCGGGACGATCGTCCAGGTCCAGCGCCACCTCGGGCACGAGGCGGCCGATTAGGGAGGGGTCCGGCCGTCCGAGTCCTTCGCCCGGGCGCTCACGCTCCTGCGCGCGTCGCCACCTACGACGTCACCCAGGTCGTCTCGCAGGGCTGGCACCACCAGAGCCGCCCGGGGATCCCACCAGGGCCCCGGTCGACCGGCTTGAAGAGTTCAGCCGGCTGCTCGCAGAAGTCGCATGCGGGGCCCTTGCCCGCGGCGTCGATCCAGCCGACGCTACTGGCGGTGGCGGCGTGCATGCCCTGCAGTTTGAGGATACCGGTCATCTCACCTCGGCAGCGGCTCGGAGGGGGTCGGGAAGCTGCCAGAGCAAGCATACAACCCCAGGTCAAAGCGGTCATGGCGGGGCAAGCAACCTGGCCCGCCGCGGCCCCGCGCCAGGACTTGGCGGCGTGTCGGGGCGGGATGGGAAGATCGGCCCATGACCACGCTTGGTGCGGTGTTCCTGCCGCAGCTTCCGCCGGAGCGGCTGCGCGGCGTCGCCCGGCGCGCCGACGAGTCGGGCCTCGAGGAGCTGTGGCTGTGGGAGGACTGCTTCCGCGAGGGCGGGATCGCCACCGCGGCGGCGGCCCTGGCGTGGACCGAGCGGCTGCGTGTGGGGGTGGGCCTGCTGCCGGTGCCGTTGCGCAACGTCGCGCTGACCGCGATGGAGGTCGCCA
>WNGB01007174.1_pt1 | contig 16150 bp, 14 predicted proteins | sample 5400681 | NCBI WGS metagenome assembly WNGB01 (sample SAMN13153367, study PRJNA577476) | soil metagenome | isolation source: 115 cm soil or saprolite under grassland replicate 2 | place: USA:California | collected 2016-06-15 | reverse complement strand
GGGGGATGTGGGGTCTCGCCGAGATCGTGGCAATGGCCACCGATCTGGCAGAGTTCCTAGGCGCAGCCGTCGGCTTCCAGCTGTTATTCAGCATTCCGCTGCTCTGGGGCGGCATCCTGACAGCGATCGTGACGTTCATCATCCTGGGCCTGGAGCGCTATGGCTTTCGGCCGCTGGAGGCGGTCATCACCGCGCTGGTCGGCGTGATCGCCCTCTGCTATGTCATCGAAACCCTCCTCGACCGACCGGACTGGGGTACGATTGCCTATCACGCGATCGTTCCACAGTTCAGCGGCACCGAGAGCGTGCTGCTCGCCACCGGTATCCTTGGCGCGACGGTGATGCCGCACGTGATCTACCTGCACTCCGCGCTCACGCAGGGACGCATCGTCACGCGCGACCCACAGCAATTGCGCCGGCTGTTCCGCTTCGAACTCGTCGATGTGATCATCGCCATGAGCCTGGCTGGCTTGGTCAACGCCGCAATGCTGATCATGGCCGCCTCAACCTTCTTCCGCGCCGGGCTGACCCAGGTCGGCACGCTCGAAGAAGCGCACCAGACTCTGGCGCCGCTGCTGGGCACAGCGTCGAGCTGGGTGTTTGCGATCTCGCTGCTGGCCTCGGGCCTGTCCTCCTCGGCCGTCGGCACCATGGCCGGTCAGGTCATTATGCAAGGGTTCCTGCATCGGTCGATCCCGATCTGGGTGCGGCGCGTCGTGACGATGCTGCCATCCCTGGTGGTGATCGCCATTGGCCTTGACCCGACTCGTACGCTGGTCATCAGCCAGGTCGTGCTGAGCTTCGGCATCCCGTTTGCGCTGATCCCGCTGGTGTTGTTCACACGGCGGGTGGATGTGATGGGCGTGCTGGTCAATCGGCGATTGACCACGGCGATCGCGGCAGTGGTTGCCGGCCTGATTGTCTGCCTCAACATCTTTCTGTTGTACCAGACCTTGTTTGGAGGGTGAAGCCTATGGCCGAGGAAATGTCACAGCAGTTTCGCACCTTCCTGGTGCCGCTGGACGGCTCGCAGCTGGCCGAGGCGGTACTGCCGGCGGTTGAGCGCATGGGGGGTCGCTTCCAGGCAGCGGTGACGCTCCTGCACGTACTGGAGCAACAGCCGCCCGCGACGATCCACGGTGAGCGGCATTTGACCGATAGCGCAGAGGCCGAGATCTATCTTGGTGTGGTCGCCGAGCGCTTGCGCGCGGCGGGAATTGCCGTCACAACCCATGTGCATGACGCCAGGGAAGGCGACGTAGCACGCAGCATCGTTGACCATGCTGAGGAGCTCAACGCCGACCTGGTCATCCTCTGCACGCACGGCGGTAGCGGTCTCCGCGGGGTGTTATTCGGAAGCATTGCGCAGCAGGTGCTGCGGCAGGGGACACGGCCGATCTTGCTTGTGCCGCCGGGCGCAGCGGAGCGCACATCTGTCTTCGACCTGAATCGCATCCTCGTTCCGCTCGATGGCACGCCGGCCCACGAGCCGGCCCTGGCGATCGCCGGAGCGATGGCCCGTGCGTTCGCGGCGGAGCTGCACCTGGTGTTGGTCATCCCCACGCTGGCGACTCTGTCGGACGAGCGCGCCGCGGCGGGCTTACTGCTCCCGGCGACGATGCGGGCGATTCTTGACCTTGCAGAGCAGGGGGCAGTGGACTATCTGGAGCCGATCGTGGCCCAGTGGCATGCTGCTGGGGTGGCGGTGACGGCCGAAGTCGCGCGGGGCGAACCGGTGCCGACCGTCCTGGATATCGCTGCCCACCGTGACGCCGACCTGCTGGTCATGGCCAGCCACGGACGGGTTGGACTCGACGCCATCCTGGCAGGGAGCGTCGCGCCACGCATCGCCGGTCGGGTCGGTCGCCCCTTGCTGCTGGTGCGCGCGAGTGAAGATGAATGATGGCTGCTCCTTCAGCTCATGCGGCGACACACCGCCTGCTGCACGGCGCTCGAACCCCCAACCCGCAGATACTGCGCGCCCGCATGATCGCGCGCTGCGGTAACGCCATGAGCGACCAGCCCGGAATGTAGCAGCCGTTGTATGTGGATCGAGAGCCACTCCGTCGGCAGTTCGTCCACTGGGTCGCATCGAATCGTTGCACCAAGTACGTTGTGAGCAGCGCTACACTCGATTGCTCTCCAGAACATCTGGTAGGCGAGCACCGTCATCATGGCGCCATGCAGTGGAATGGTGGCATCCGGTCGAAACGGAATCAAAAAGCCCGAACGCCTGCGAGGTATTGCGCACGAACCTCGCAGGCGCCGGACAGGAGAAAAACCACCTGAGCGTACTATAGCACACTCGCTCTACGCGGTCAACACTTTTTAACCGTTTTCGCATTTGCACATTCGACAGCGACGCCCCCACCTCAACCTCACGCATCGGACGAACTCTTCGGCTCCGCGCCATCCGTCACAGCGGTCGTGGCAACGACCGCTTCACGGGGCCGGCGGCGTGGTGGGATAGGTGCTGCAGGTGCGGGCGGCGCCAGGATGTCGACGATCCGCGCCGCTGCCGACGAGCCGTCACCAACCTCACGCTGATCGCCGGCATTCGGTTCCTGAGTGGCACGAGCCTCGCGCTCCGCTCGCCGCGCCTCGCGCTCGGCCCGCCTCCTCGGTCAATGCGTCAACGTACCCGACCATCACGAACGGCCGCGCCGCTTCCAGGAGCTGCTGGCGCCGCCGGCGATAAGCGCGCACGGCCTCGTTTCGTTGCTGGTCGCTCTTGAAGCCCTGCTGCTCGCGCTGCGCGAACTCGGCATCCAGCCGCGCGACGGTCTGGTTGACGACCTCGCCGCCCTGCGTGAAGATCATGCAGTCCATCTGCCCCTCGATCCGCACTTGGTTGCCCGGCTTGAAGAGCAGCGCCGCTTGTTCGAACGCGACCGGGACGCCGAGTTGGACTCGTACCTGCCGCTTGAAGCCGAAGCGACTGCCCGGATACACCGCCGCACTGCCATCTTGTGCGACCTCGATCACGGTCAGTGCAAGCTGCACCGACCGATCCTCGGAGTGGCGGACCAGCCGCGGCGGCTCGATCACCGTCCCCTCCAGCCAGACCGCTGAGCTGATCGGCTCGTCCGGCAGCGGCGTGCGAACGTTCGTCACCCGCAGCTTGAGCTCCTGGACTTGCCGCCCCGGATCCTGCGCGCTCCGTGCATAGCGCGAATCGACGCTGGTGCGCTGACGCAGCTCGCCCTCGACAACCAGCACCTGTCCAGCAGTGGCCTGGTGCAGCAGTTCGCTGCCTGTCACACCTGGTGCCAGCTCGAGCGGGAGTGCAAAGGGCTCGCCAAATGGTGAGACGAGCTGCATGTTGAAGCGATCGACCGCGCCGCGCAACGGCGTACGTCCCTCGGCAATGGTCGTGTAAACCACGCGCGCCTCGCCGCGACGCTCTTCATCGCGCACGCGCTGGCGCACCGTGTCTAGCACGCCGACGATGACGACCTTGTTTCTCGGAGCTGTTCGCTGTTCTGTTATGACTTGTTCTCTCCTTTTCACCTTGTATTTCAGCAATCTCCGACCAGACCAGCCAGCTTTCATGACTGGCCACACACTTGCACCACCACGTGATCCAGTGACAGCATTTATTCATCCTGCGCCCTTGCACGCGGAAACAGCGTGCGCTCACGCACGTAGCCTCCGTAGTACTCGATCCAGCGGTCGCACTGAATCCACGCATCGGTGGTGATGATCCATTTTCCCTGCGGCCAGGCGCTCTGCCAGGCCCGCATGATCGCCTGCAGCCGCGCCTCGCCCGGCACCACCCACATCGGCACCGGGAAGTCGCCGTACCGCTCGACCCACGCCGGCGTACCAGCCTGCTGATAGGCGATCGCTTTGCCTATGATCGTCGCAATCGGCTCGCTGTCGCGATCGTTCTCCAGCGCGTAGCGCCGCCGCTGCTCTCCCGCGACCTTCGCATCCTTCGTCCAGGGTACGAGGTTCGTGTGCGCGAAGTCCCCGCCGGTGCGCGTGATGATCAACGCGTCCATCACGGGGCGCGGCAGCAGCGGATCGACCCGCGCCTCGCGCTCGATGTACAGCCCGCTCAGCCCGGCGGCTCGTCCCAGTTCGACGATGCGCACAATGATTTCCGTCGTCATCACATCGTGGTCCATGAGTCGTCGATGGCGCGCCGGCGACCGTCGGAGCGGGTACTGATCGTGCTCGTGGATCAGCCGCCGCCCGCTCTTTGTCAGCGCCCAGAGTCTGCCCCTGCGAATCGGTGGTGCTCGTGGTCGGGGAGGGAGCCCGTACCAATACCGCGGCTCGATCAGCTCCTCCTGGCGCAGGTTTTGGACCAGTCGCTGGACGGGGCGCAGCGAGGTCTGTGGCAGCCAGAGCCGCTGGATATGCGCGGTGCTGACCTCACCCAGCCAGGCCAGCCCGAGCAGGAAGTTGATCAGATCGAACCCGGCGCCGCGCACCGCTATCGTGGGCGATGCGCTCGGTGCATCGAGGGAACCCGAGGAATCGCCCGTCACTGTCTGTTTCATGGACTAACCAAACGCATACCGACGCCGCGCAGCAGGGCGCGAGCGCGCAACCTGAACGATCGCCTGAGCGGCCACCTCCACGATCACCTGAGCGGCGCGCGCAACGATCACCTGAGCGATCACCTGAGCGGCAGGGCCCCTAGGCCAGCCTCACTCCGGAAACAACGCCGTGTCGTCTTCCTCGGCAAACGGCGGCGCCGGCACCAGCGTGCGCGGAATGCTCGTTGGGTCGACCAGCGGCAGGCTGCTGGGCCAGCGCCTGGTGGGCGTAGAGCGCCGGGATGCCCTGGCTGCGCAGCTGGCTCAGCGCCTTCTTCAGATCATCCGCTGCGCTGTGCTCGATCAGCACCTGGAACTCGTCCACTACCAGCGCGTAGCTGGTGCGCTCCAGCGCGGTACCCTCTCGGCCGAATGCGGCGCGAATGAACGCCTGGAAGATCAGCATGCCGATCGCGCTCGCCAGCCCGCCGAGCGTCACGTGCGGCACCGGGATGAGCACGATCAGGCGTCGATGGATTGCGTCGAGCAGATCCAATGAGGAATCGACTGGGGCAACCAGATGGCGCGTGATCTCCGGCACCAGCAGCATGTCGAAACGGCGCAGCAGCGCGTCCCGGCTGGTCCGCTGGCTCTCCCCGATCTGTGGGAACGTGACCTCCCAGAAGGTCTTGACCTCAACGTTGCGCACCGACAGCAGCAATTGCTCGCGGTAGGCCGGGTCGAGCAGCGCCTGCTTGACGTGCGCCAGCGTCGGCTGCGGCTCGCCCTCCAGCACCAGCAGCGTGCCCATCTGGAGAAACTGCTGCATCCCCGGCGCCTTGCCCCATGTCTCGGGGTCGAGCCGGGCGAACACCGCCTGCACCTGGGCCAGCACGCGGTCCACTCCGCCGGCCTGGCGCAGGTCGACTCCTGCGAGCGGGTTCAGGCCGACCGGCCAGGCTGAGTCGAGCACGTCGAGCATGACGAGCCGGCCCTCGTCTTCCAGCGGGATGAGGTTGCGCACGGTCGCCACCAGGTTGCCGCTGTCGTCGCCCTTGCCATCGATCAGGGTGAAGCCGCGCCCCATGAGCTGCGCGCAGATCGCGCCGAGCGCCCGACTCTTGCCGGCGCCCATGCCCGCCGTCAGGTGGCAGACCTGGCGCAGGTCGAAGAGCGTCGGCCCGACCGGGGCTTCACTCCCATCGCCGTGGCGCGCGTGGCCGATCACGATGCGGTCGAGCTGGCCGTCCACGAAGGCGTGCGGCGGTGCGGCAAGCTGGCGGCAGGGCAGCCAGCGCACCAGCGCGCCGAGCGCCAGCGTCGGCAGGTGCCAGAGGCCGCTCAACTCGCTCGGCGCGAGGATAGCCGGCGCGCGCCAGGCCCGCGCAGGGAAGATTGCCACACCCAGCGGCACCGCGCGCGGGACGCGGGCTCGGAGCTGCTGCGTGCGAATCGCCGCCGGCACTCCGCGCCCGCGCTGCATCAGCGCGACGACTCCCAGGAGGACGAGCAGCGGCATGAGCAGCGCGAGGCCATCTGGCACCCTCGACACGACCCATGCCGGCAGATCCAGCAGTGGCCAGCGGCCGGCCAAGGCGTGCAGCGGCGACTCCGGCAGCGCGCCGATTGCCCAGACGCAGCTAATGGCGGCCAGCAACCCCGCGAGAAGCATGAGCATACGCTCCCACAGGCCGCGATGGTCTTGTGGGGCGACACACCAGCCGCCACTGACATGCGTCAGGCGCTGGAGCCGGCTGCCGCTCCGCGCGGCGTACTGGCCCAGCACCGCCGCGGCCTCGGCGATCTCCGCACGTGCGGCGGGCAGGTGCTGCCAACTCTGCGCGACCGCGACGACGCGCACGGTTGTGTCGTAGACCGGGCCGTTCAGCTTGTCCTCCAGTGTCGCCGCGTCGTCGCCGATCGCGTAGACGTGCTTCGCCTTCATGCGCAGCAGGCGACGGGTGCCGGCCGCGCGCCAGCCGCGGGTCAGCTCCCAGTCTTTGCGCGCCCGTACGACGAGCTGCACCTCGGTATGCAGCACCCCGGCGCGCGGCTGGAGCGCCGAGGCCAGCGACCCCAGCAGATCGGATCGCTCGACGTCGCTATGGAAGCGCAGCGGGTAGGACGGCGGCAGCGCCAGGCTGAAATCGCGCCAGGCGACGGACACGCCGGGCAGGATCGCGGCGGCAAGCGGGTCGGGCCGCTCGTCGACGACCGCCTCGGGCGCCTGGCCGACGATGATCTTGCGCAGCGCCCCAGCCAGGATCGCACGCTGGCGAGCGTCACCGCCCACAGCGGCGCCTAGCTCGACTGACTCGTCCGGACGACCGACGAGCGTGCAGGCGATCCATGGCGCGCGGCCGGTCAGCATCCCTGCCGTCGGGAGCATGTCGTGCACTGCGCGAAACAGATCCTCGCCGGCATCGTGGGGCGCCCCACTGCTGTGTGGCATCGCTGCCTGCGGCGTGCGGATGCGCAGATAGGTTCCTCCGAGGCCGCGCATTCTCGCCGTCTGGACGACCAGCAGGACTGCGGCGAGGAACAGCTCCAGCGCCATCGCTGCAAGCCCCGCAATGCCGATGCTCCATACAGCGATCAGTCCCGGCGGGCGCAGCACGGCGCGCACAACAGTTGCGCTGGTTGCCGCCAGCCGAGTCGCAGTGGGAACCGCCGAGATGAGCGGCGTCTTGTTGGCCGGCATGGTTGGTACCGCGTGCGCTGCGGGAAAGACAGGCTGTGCGTCGGCCCAGCGGAGCAGTGGGCCGCGGGCTGCCAGCAGGACGAGGCAGAGGTACACGACCAGCCGCGCGCCGATCAGCGCCCAGTTCGAGCTAGGTGGCCGTGTCCCGAGTGGCTGGTGCCCACCACTGCTGCCGAAGAGTCGTCGGTGCACCTCGGTGTGGTTTGATCGATGTGCCGTCGCCATCATTTCCCTCCAAGAACCGCGCGCACAGTCACTGCATCAGGAAGCGGCGTACCGCGCAGGCGCTCGGCGAGCCAGGGTAGATCGGCACTGCGCAGCACGCGCGGCTCGCGCCAGCGCAGCTCGGGCTTGCTCGGCTCCGTCAGCACGTCGGCGGCATCCAGCCAGACGAGCAGCGGCTCGACCAGCGGCCCTTCGACCAGTGGCTTGAGCCGATTTTTGGTCAGGCCGGGCGGTGCCGCACCCAGGATCGCCGGGTCGCTCAGCAGCCGCTTGATCAGCGCCTCGACCAGGGCCGGGCGCATCCGGCCTGGGCCAGCCGGCCACATCGTGCCTTGCTCCTCAGGTGACAAGGCGAGTGCAGTGCGCGAAGCGGCCTGATCCGTGGTCGCGGCGGCTCGCGTGCCTGCAGCCAGTGCCGTCGCCGGCTTTGCGTGTGTACGGGACTCCTTGCCCGCCGCAAGCGCACGATCGAGCAGCACGGCCAGCGGGCTGGTCGGCGCAGCTGGGCTATCCTGCGTCGTCGCTGGTGAGGGCGGCGTGGACAGAGCCAGCGTTGCCCCTGGCAGCAGCAGGTGGACCGGCTGCATCCACGTGGCACTTGCCGGCGCGGCAGATGGGATCGGAGCCAGGGCCAGCGCGCGAGCCGCACGCGCATGGACGCGCGATGGCTGCCAGCCGAGCGCAAGCAGCGCCTCGGCAGGATCGGGGCCTTCTGCACCAACCGCCAGCACCGCGCCCACGCCTACACCTCGGCCTGCCTTGCGCCAATGGACGATCAGCCGTGCCTCCGGCCAGGAGGAGAGCAGGGGGATCTCCAGTGGCTGCGCGCCACGCGTTGGCTTCGCGGCGACAAAGCGGCTGTAGAGGCGCGAGGCCAGCCCACTCGCGACGCCGCGGAGATCGCACGACGGGAAGCATGCCTTGAGCATCCGCCGCAGGAGATCGCGCGGACAGCCGGGCTCGCAGCGGCCGGCTGCGCAGCCGCGACACCCCGCCAGCGCGAGGTAGGCCTGCTGGCGAGTCCCGACTTGCATCAGCACCATCAGCAGGTCGGCGTGGGCGAGATGCAGCGCCAGGCCCTCGGCCAGCTTCGCAGAGTCTTCCAGCGTCTCCCTGGTCGCGCCCTCGAGGCGCCAGAGCATCCGGGTCGTCATATCGTCCTATCCTCCGGCTGCGCCCGGGCACATGCCCCGCTGTCCCCAGCTGCGCACCTTCCACCCGGCATCTGTGGGAATCAGCTCCGCCGCATAGCAGATGCGCGCTGCGGCGAACCGCCACAGGCTGTAGCCGGTTTTCCCCTGACCCGCGTCCTGGAGCGGCAGCACATCCACGCCCACGAGCGCACCACCCTGGACGCCCGTGGCGACGTAGCCGTTCTTGACGTAGTCCTGCATCCGGCTGAGGATCTGGTCTACGGTCGCCGCTTTGTACTCCGTCTCCGCGGCAAGGCTCAGCAGCGTCTGCCGATCGTTCGCGCGCAGCGCCTCGACCCAGCGAGCGTGAACGTCCTCCGGCGTCTGGCTGGTCGCGCCGCCGCTGCCACAGCCGGCCAGCAGCAGGACCAGGACAATCAGCATCCATCGGCGTCGCATCGTCGTCTCCCCAGATCACGAGCCGCGCAGCGCACGCAGCTCCTTCGGATTGGACTCGACGGTCATCACGTAGACGTCGTTCCCGACTACTGCCAGGCACTCGCCGACGCTCGCGTGGCTCAGGAACTCGATATGCGCTGGCGTCAGGTCGCCGATCGCCTCGCCCATCTGCCGCGCCGGGTAGTCGTCGAGGTGAAACATAACCTTCGCCACCGCGTTCTCGAAGATGTAGCGCCCGTTTTCGCCGCCGAGGAATGTGATTGGATTCTGGTCGATCGCAATAAGTCCGATCCCATACTTGCGCGCGACCTTGCAGATCGTCGCCGCCAGGCGCGCCAGCGCCTCGACCTGGGTGAGATAGCCGAACTCGTCGATCTGCAGCAGGGTCTTGCGGCTGCGGTCGCGCCACGGGTCGCGCATATAGCGCAGGATCGCGCCGATCGCCTGGACGTAGTAGAACGGGCGCAGGATCTCGGGCACGCCGGAGAAATCGTAGTAGTTGATATCCCGCCCGAAGTTCCAGTCCACACCAGTCGTCACGTTGAAGCTGCGGCCCAGGCCATTGGGAATCGCCTCCTCGGGATCGTCGGAGCCGTAGATCAGCATTCGCAGCTCGCGCGCCAGCGCGCGGGCCTCGGTTGTGCGGAATGCTTCCAGCCGGCCGATCAGGTCGCTTAGGATCGGCATCTCGGCCAGTGAGGCGCGCGGGTCAACCTGCGCATAGAGGTGGCACAGCGCGCGGTCAAGCACGCCGCGCTCGGCAATACTGAGGGTGCGCGGGATGTACTGCTCCTTGCCGTCCGGGCTGCGCCCCGGCGTCCCCAGCAGCAGCGCGAGCTGCCCGATCACGTGCTGGACCTGGTTGGCGATCCAGCCGCCCTCGGCATCCTCGTCGGCATAGACCACATCCAGCACGTTGATCGGCGTCTCCAGGCCGAGAAAGTGACAGCGCGCGCCGGCCCGCGCCGCCGCCTCGACCCGCGCGCCGTTCCGGAAAGCGTCGATGCCGATCACGCGGCAGCCGGCCAGCGCCGCTCCGCGCAGCGCCAGCAGATTCAGAAAGTACGTTTTTCCAAATCCCGTTTTACCGAGGATGACCATATGCGCCGCCTGGTTATTGCGAAACAGGTCGAAGAACAGCGGCGCGCGCCGCACGGCGTCCATCCCCCCAGAACAGTCCGTCGGTTGCGCTGGCGCGGTGGTAGCCCAGGAGGCCGGCGCAGCACCCGACGCCGTGCGACAGCATCGTGCGCGGCTTCGACGGCGCCTCGATCTGGTTGCGCGGCGTCGGGCTCCAGAGCTTGAGCACCTCGCCCTGCACACCTGCCGGACGCATGAAGCGGAGCTGTGTGCCCAGCCGCGTGCTGGTCTCGGCGACGTTGGTCTCCAGCTCCTCCTCGGTCGTACCGCCGACGAGCACGCCGATCTGGACGGTGTGCAAACTCTCGTGGACCAGCTCGTGCATCACGCGCTCCGCCGCGGTGACCACCCGTTGGGCGCGCATATCGACCACCTGCGCGTCGCGAGCGACAACCCGCGCGGCGTTGAAGGCCATCTCGGCCGTCCGCATCCCCTGGTTGCGGGTCAGCGTGACCACGTCGACCGCGACGGCGACGTCGTAGGTCACGTCGAGCAGGCCGTGGAGCGTGGTCGCATCCCACGCGCCGCGCGCATCGCAGGACAGCAGGCACGCCAGCCAGGGCGCGCCCGCCTGCTCGGGGCGCAGCCGGCTGCTCTGCTCGACGTAGGGACCGTCGATCACGCTGGGAAGCTGGTCGAGGATCTGCACTTCACGCCCGATCGCGTGGCGCAGCGTCGCGGCGATTGCCGCCGCGCTGACGTCCGGCGGCGGCCAGGCGATCAGCAGGTAGGTGGCGCTGCGCAGGTGGCGCCGCTGGAGCGCCTCGTAAAAGCGCACCGTCTCCTTGGCCCACGGCAGCCGCCAGAGCAGGCTGTCGAGCGCGTCGCCGAGCGCGCCCCAGAGGATGCGCGCGTCCGCGACATCAGCATCATCGGCGATAGCAAGGACGCTTTGGATCAGCGAGTCGCCGGCGAACAGGTCCATCAGCACGCCGATCTCGCCCGGCGACATGTGTCGTAGCACGGTATCCGGGTCGGCCGCCGGGTCGCCCGCAAGCAATCCGTCGATCGCGTCCAGCAGCGGGCCGACGACTCGCTGCAGGCGCTCCAGATCGGCCTGGTCAAGCTTGATCGTCCGGATCGGCGGGCGCATATCAAAGCGCCGCGAGAGCGCGAGCAGGCGCACCGGGTAGCTGATGCCGGCAAACCAGTCGCCGAGACGGCGCTCCAGGCCATCCAGGCTGGTGATCTGCTCGATCGGGAAGCTGCTCAGCTTAAAGATGTAGTGCATCGTCGCCCTCCCCGGTCGCCGGCCTCGCGCCGTTCTGCTGGACAAGCTGCGGGATCGGCGCCGCGACGGTCGAGACGATCGGCTCAGGACGTCGCTCGCCAACGCGCTGACCCAGGCGCACGGTCGTTGCGGGCGCATCGGGCCGGAGCTGCACCGGGCCGCCGACCGGCAGCGGGCGATCGCGTCGCACGGCGGGCGCGCCGCCAGCGATCTGCTCGGGCGTGATCGTCGTCGACGACATGCGCTGGCGAAGGTATCCGCGCACCCGCCAGGCCAGACGCTCGTAGAAGGCCATCCCGCCGACGTCGAGCGTCGCCAGCACGCCGAGCAGCGCCGCCGCGCCGACGATCAGGATGCGCAGGACAAACGGCATCGCGACCGAGATCAGGTAGGCGGGAAAGGCGGCGAGGATCAACCCCATCGCGTTCTCAATCGTCAGAAACAGCGCGATCTTCTCGCCTCGGCGCGATTGGATCTCTTCAATGTGCTGATATGGCATACGGTCCTCCGGCGCTAGCCACCAGCGCCACTGCCCAGGCCATAGAGGGCGGTGACGAACGCGACGGCGAAGCCGAGAAAGGCGACGGTCAGCATGGCCTTCTGGAAGTAGCCGCGCAGCCCTTGCGCCCAATCGGGGATGATCGGCGTGAGCAGCGTTGCGAGGCCCCAGAGGATAAAGCCGACGACGCCGACGGGGATCACGAGCGTCAGCAGGTTGGACTGGAGCGTGGTGAAGATTTGCGTGATCTGGCTCATTGTGCGGTTTTCCTTTCCGTTCGAATGGCTCTCCTGGCCGCGGCCGGTGAAGAGCCAGCCGCGAACACGACAGGGGTTATGCTTGATGCCTCCTTTCTCCATCAGCGGGCAATCTGAAAACGACTCGCTCCAACGGTCAACACCAGCGGCGACGAGAGTGTCTCATCCGGCAGCGGCAGATCGAGCGTGCGCGTCTCGTCGGGAGCAAGCGGGCTCCGCAGGCCCGGCAGATCCGGGATCGTCAGCTCGCTCGTTCCCTGCGTCAGGGTCACGTCGTCGCGCGTGAGCTGGAGCGGCTGATCACTCGTGTTTGCCAGCGTCACGCGCAGCACGAAGCCCGCGCCCGGATGTTCCGGCGCCAGCGCCTTCACCTCGCGCACTGATAGCGCTGCGCGCACCACCGTGTCCCGGCCTGGTGGCGGCGCGAGCGTCGTGCGCCAGCGCAGCACCTGGTTCGTCCCCGGCAGCGTGATGCTCCAGGCAACCGACAGATCGGCGGCTGGCAGCGGCACCAGGTAGCGCAGCTCCACACCATCCGCGGTGGTCGTCTGCTCTGGGGACTGTACGGCCTCACCGCTTGCCAGCAGCAGCGTCGGCGCGAAGGCCGGCCAGTCGAGATTGGGGGCCGGCACACGCACGAGCACGCGGGCCGTATTCGGCGGCAGCGTTGGATCTTGCCCAGGCCCAATCATGTCGATCGCCTGTACGGTGACGTGCGCGTTGCCAGGCAGCGCCGCGGACTCACCTACTCCGATGGCTTTCAGGGATGACGTTGTCTTGAGCGAGCCGTAGCGCGTGAGCCCTGCAGTATCACTTCCCGGCTGACATGGCTCGACGACCAGGTCGATCGCAGCATTGTGCGCGGCCGAGACGGCGTAGATCCGATCCGGCACGTCGCCGCCGCTGCTGAGGCGGATGCTCGTCACACCTGCAAGATTCTTTTCTGGCACGCAGACGACCAGCGGCGCGAACGCGGTCGCTCGCCAGTAGCCGACGAGCGGTGCATCTGACGCAACCTCTGACGATGGCCAGCGCGGCTCGCGCGTTGCGGAGATTGGCACCGTCCACGCCTCGCCATTCGCAGCCGTCAGCTGGAGCGCGCGCACCAGCCAGACGTCGATCGCAGCCCCGTTGCCTGTCGGCACCGGATCGCGCAGCGCCACTAGGCGTGCGGGACCACGCGGCCAGAGGAACCAAACGAGCAGAAAGATAATCATGCCGACGACCAGCGCGCCTGAGAGCACAATACGGCGGCGGATGTCGTCAGCGTCGGCGCGCCCGGCCGCGTAGGTCGCGGCGGTCGGCGCCTCCAGCAGCGCCGCAACATTGACTCGATACCACTGCACCGCGCCGTCGACAGTGAGCGGCACGTCGCCCCAGCCATCCTGGCGCTCCGCGCCCGCGGCCGTGCCCTCGGCCTCGGCCAGCAGCTCAAGCAACACTTGACGATCCACGGCGTCGGGGTCGACCAGCCGCAGCCGACTGCCGCTGTTCTGTGCCGTGGACTCGGCCGCGATCTGCGCCTGCTGTCGGCGCGCCTCGCGGATCTGGTCGAAGAGCGCGCGCTGGCCCGCTGGAAGTCTGCCCAGGTCGTGCTGGGCCTGAGCGGCCTGTTCCTCGAGTGAGTCGGCGCGCTCGAAGGCGCCCTGGCGCTCGGCCGACTGTGCGTCCAGCAGGGTCAGATGCGCGCGCAGGTAGGCGCGCCAGTCACGCCACTGCGCGTGGATCTGCTCCTGGAATGCGGCATCCGCCCGCGCGATCGGCGAAAGGCTCATGGCGTTCCTCCGTCCGGTATCGCAATCGTCAGCGCCGGCTGTGCCCGATCGATCGGGTACTGCAGGCCCAGGGCAGGCACGCGCACGAGCACCGCGGTCTCGGGCGCCACATCACGCGTGAGCGTCACCTCGCCGTTTGCTGCGGTCATCGCCTCGGTCAGCACATCGCCAAACACGTCGACGAGCTGGACCCGCACGCCGCCAAGCCGGCGCTGCGGGCCAGGGATGGGCGTCGCGCCGGCCCGCGCCGCAGTTGAGGTAGAGTTGATCGGCGGCATCTGCGCGGCGACGACCCGCACGGCCACGGTCAGCGGGACACGCGGCGCCGGCGAGGGCTGCGGCGGCAGCGGCGCGGATTCGAGCGCCGTCACCTGTGGAAGGGATGGCGTCGGCGAAGCAGCGGTGGCGGTCGAGGCGCTGGAAGTGGCTGCCTGGCCTGGCGCAGGCATCGTCGTGGCTGTCGTGGCGGAATTGACTGCGCGTAGATCGGGGCCGTAGACCCAACCTGGCACGACGCCACCCTCCGGCTACACCCGCACCCACGCGCCCACCGCCTGCCCCAGCAGCGTCACAACCGCTTCCTGGGGCAGGGTCTGGATCGCTGCAGCCGAGGCGCTGGGCCCATCCCGCAGCGCCGTCGACTTGGCCTGCACCATCGCGGTACCTCGCGGCGCATCGGCAGCTGCGGTTGGAGCGGGAGTAGCCGCGCTCGGCGCTGGCGCGCGGCTGTTCCCAGCGCCCGTTCCGGCGTTCGGCGGAACTCCCTGTTGTGCAGGGGTCGTGTGGCCAGTCTGCTCGGCGATCCGGTCCCCCAACTGACGCCCGAGATCGCTATTGGCAAGGACGATCGCGAAACGATAGCTGCTGGCATCTTTGTCGAAGACGATTGGATTAGCACCGCCGGTGCGTGGCCCTACCCGAATTACAGCGGTGCCGTCGCTGGGCGCCACCCATCGCAGGACGCTCAAGAAGCTCGCGCCAGGTCGCGCATCGTCGTTGGTGACGACCGGCACCTGCTCGTCGCCCCAGAACAGGTCAATCACCGTGTCCACGCCAGGCCCAAGGTCGAAGGTGGCGATCAGGTAGCGCACGCCGGCCTTGACCGGCACGGCGAGGTAGTCGTGGTCGCCACCAGCGCATCCCCACGGCACCGGGCAGACGAAATTCAGATCGTAGACGTAGCCCACAGCGATTGGCGCTGCCGTCGCCGGGCTCCAGTTATTTTCCAGACGGTCAGGTGACAGCGGCAATTGCCCGCGCTGCGCATCTGGAATCGAGGGTGAGGGGGGCAGCACGCGGCGCAGCTCGATCGAGTAGCTCTGACCATTCGGGACAGCCGGCGCGCGATTCTCGACGCGCAGAACGAGCCAGCCGGCGAGGTCGGGCGCAAGGGTTGTCGAGATCGCCGGGCTGCTGATGACCGCCAGCGGCTGCGTCTCGCCCGCGCGGGTGATGGTCGTGTAGAGGTCTAGCCCGCTGGTGCCGCGCACGGTAACCACCGGAGACAGGCCAGCCGGCTCGGCGCCAAGATCGACGCTGTAGTAGTCCCGGTCGCCGATTGGCAGGAAGGTGAACGGGCCGCTTACCGCGTCCAGCGGCAGCACGCAGGCGCGATCCGGCTGGTCGTCTGGCTCACAGCGATCAGGCCGCTGGTCGGCCAGTGCGGTCGGGCTGGCCGTCGGCTCCACCTGTGCCGCGGCCATCGGCGACAGCTGGTCGCCTAGCCCAGCCAGCAGCGCCACGGCCAGCAGCACGGCAAGCAGCGGAAGCAGGTAAATGGCACGTCTACGCATCGGCTCCTCCCTCTGGTGGTGGCTCGTGGGGTGGCGCGTTCTGCTGCCGGCGCATCGCGTCGAGCCGTGACTCGGCGCGCTCTTTCACCCGCTGGAGCCGATCCAGTCGTGCCTGCGCCTGAGCGCGTGCGGCAGCGGCCTGCTCAGTCTCGCCCGCCGCCGTCAACTCCTGCGTGCGCTGCTCCAGATCGTGCTGGACGGCAGCGATCCGCGCCTCGATCTGGCGCACGGCGGCCTCGCTCTCCCGGATTCCACCGGCTCGCAGCGGCGCCGGAGCAGCACGATGTGGTTGCGCATCGAGGTCATCAGCCGGGGCCAGCGGGAGCCGTTCCTGCACGACACGACGCTCTGTGGCAGGACGAGCGCGGCTTTGCTCGCGCACCGGTGTTCCAGCGTCGATCCCCGGCCGCGCGGCGGCGCCGACCAGCGCGCCGGCCTTCACCAGGGCCA
>WNGB01007172.1_pt1 | contig 16153 bp, 14 predicted proteins | sample 5400681 | NCBI WGS metagenome assembly WNGB01 (sample SAMN13153367, study PRJNA577476) | soil metagenome | isolation source: 115 cm soil or saprolite under grassland replicate 2 | place: USA:California | collected 2016-06-15 | reverse complement strand
CGCAATGGTGCATGTTCCTGTCAACATGCATCGGATGGCGGTTTCATGACGACCGAACGGACGCGGCGTGGGGCAAAGCATCCGCCTTGCTTTTGGAATCACAAATGCCTTGCAAGATCGCCGGGCTCGAACACCGTCCAATACCGCTCCTTCAGCTTTTGATGCGGTGCTTCGGTTCCTGTAGGCATGTCAAGTGGAGGAACATAGTCAATATTGTAGACCTTTTGTAGCGCAACCAAAATCTCACAATCTGACACCCGATACGAGCGCGCCCGCCAGTCGATGTTCCGCGTGTGCTGCCTCACCTCGTCGAGAATATCGCGGTCAATCGGATGGGCTACAGTCGAGATTTCGAAATTTGAATGCAGCCATTTATATCCGTTGCTGCGCGCCAACATCCAAAAGAATTTTGGGTTGTAGTTCACAAGCCCATGATTCATGTACCCCTGTGCGGGCAAATGATGAATCATTACGCCGCCTAGCTCGGCGAGGTCATGGATGATTTTGAAAGCGTTGAGTTGATTTGCGATGTGCTCCGTTGTTCCAAAATTGGTGACCAAAGCAAAGGCTGATCGGGCCTCCTGTTGGATATCGTCAAAGTTCAAATCGAGTGGAATGCTGCCGGGACTGCCGTCAATATCAATGGATGCGTAAGTGAAACCAAGCCACTGCCAAAAATCGCGGGAGGCCGGTGCCGAATCAGCTAAATGTTCCAACTCAGCGGTGACGAACCGCCCGTCAGTGGCTGCTCCGAAAGCTCTTGGCTTGACGCCAAAGGCCTTGCAGAGTCTGTTGGTCACATTCGATGCACGGAGAAAATCATTCGTGAGCTGTTGCGCTCCGATCTCGACAATGGCCGCGTTATTGCGAACGTATCCGCGGGCGCGGAGCCGAAGCAAAAGCTTGGCATCAACCGAATTGATTCCCATTGTATGCCCTAACTAGTGACGTGCTACGCGGACCGGCGACTTCCATACTTTTCATGACGCTTCATTCAAGTCGCATTTTCCCTGGTATGCAACGTGCGTGAGACGGACCAGAATACCAAGACACCGGCCGGCGGGCGACCGGACGGCCTCCCTGACCCTCGGCGGCGGAAGAGCCGATATCCCCGCAAGACCATGATTGCGCACGACGATCAGCCCCGATCGCTTGTCAAATAGTGGCCCGGCCGCTAGAACCTGGGCCCGTCCAGCACCACCCGTAGCCCGGTACGATTGGTTGATTTGGATTTGATTGAACGCGGTCCGTTCACTCAGACGGGGGCCGCGCGCGTGCGTGGGTCGATGATTAGGGACACTGTTTCGTTGAGGACTACATGGGACGACTACTCAATATCGTGACACCGCTGCACAAGATGACCAAACGGGATTATCTCGCCCGCATGAACGACGACAAAGTTCATTGCATGGTCAAGGCCAAGGAATACGAGTTCGACTATTGGGACGGCGACCGGCGCTACGGTTATGGCGGCTACAAGTTCATCGAAGGACGCTGGAGGCCGGTCGCGCAGGCGCTGATCGATACCTACGGGCTCAAGGACGGCTCGAAGGTCCTCGACGTCGGCTGCGGCAAGGCCTTCCTGCTCTATGAGATGAAGAAGGTCCTACCGGGCCTCGAGGTCGCGGGCTTCGACATTTCGCACCACGGCCTCGGCGACGCCCGCGACGAGATCAAGCCCTATCTGTTCTGCTACCGCGCGCAGGACCGGTATCCGTACGGGGACGACCACTTCGATCTCGTGATCTCGCTCGGCACCTTCCACAACCTGCGGCTCTTCGAGCTCGAGACGGCGGTAAAGGAGGTCGAACGCGTCGGCCGCAACGCCTACATCATGGTCGAGGGCTACCGGAACGAACTCGAGCAGTTCAATCTCGAGTGCTGGGCGCTGACTGCCGAGTCGATCCTCCACACCTCGGAGTGGATCTGGCTCTACAATCACTTCGGCTATACCGGCGACTACGAGTTCATCTATTTCGAGTAGCGAGACCGCATGAAAATCAAGACTGCGAAGGCCGCGATCCTGGCACGCTCGCGCGAGCCGTTGATCGTCGACGAGATCACGTTTCCGGATGCGCTCGGCGTCGGCCAGGCGCTGGTCAAGATTTTTTGCACCACGATCTGCGGCGCGCAGATCAACGAGATCGAGGCCGCCAAGGGTCCCGACAAGTTCCTGCCGCACCTTCTCGGCCACGAAGCCTCCGGCGAGGTGATCGAAATCGGTCCGGGCGTGACCAACGTCAAGCCGGGCGACACGGTGGTCCTGCACTGGCGTCCGAGCCGGGGCATCCAGTCCCCGCCCGCCTCCTATCTGTGGCGCGGCGAGAAGCTCAACGCCGGCTGGGTGACAACCTTCAACGAATACGCGGTGATCTCCGAGAACCGGATGACCGTGATTTCGCCGGGCGAAGACCTCAAGGTCGCTCCCCTGCTCGGCTGTGCGGTGACCACGGCGGCGGGCGTGATCAACAACGACGCCGGCGTGAAGATCGGCGAATCCGTGGTCGTGTTCGGAGTCGGCGGGGTCGGCCTCAATGTGGTGCAGTTCGCGCAGCTTGCCGGCGCCAACCCGATCGTCGCCGTCGATCTGCGCGACAGCAAGCTCGACATGGCGAAATCGCGCGGCGCGACGCACTGCCTCAACGCGTCAAGCGTCAAGGACATGGATGCCGAGATCCGCAAGATCGTCGGCACCGGCGGGCCCGACAAGGTGATCGAAACGACCGGCGCCAAATCGGTGATCGAGCTGGCCTACAATCTCACGCACGCGGATGGGACCTGCGTGCTGGTCGGCGTGCCGAGCGAGAAGGTGACGATCTACACGCTGCCGATCCACTTCAACAAGGTGCTGACCGGTTCGCACGGCGGCGACGCCATGCCCCACATCGACATTCCGCGCCTGCTGCGGCTGAGTAAGGCCGGGCGGCTGTCGTTCGACGGCCTCATCACCCACGAGTTCCCGCTTGATCAGATCAACGCGGCGCTCGACGTGGTGCGCGGCGGCGACGCCGGCCGGGTGCTGGTCAACGTCGGCAATCGCTAGGCTAGTGTCCCGATTCCGAAGTTCGCCAACACTCGCGGCACATTCTCATGCGAACTTCGGAATCGGGATACTAGCACTCTATGGTTCTAGTGCCCCTTGAACCCGAAGTTCGCAATCGGACTCCCCGCACCAGGGTGCGAACTTCGGCTTCGGGGCACTAGCCGCGCGCGGCGATCATCGGTTCGACGATCGCCCAGATGTCCGGCACCTGCAGATCATAGCGCTCGCGCAGAACGCGCGAGTCGAGCGTGGTGTGGCGCGGCGTTGAACCCTCCGGCAAACCGGCGTCGCGGGCGCTCGTCTCCGTCACCAGTTTCGGATCGGCGCCGACGCGATCAGCGAGAAAGCGGCCGATCTCCGCATAGCTCGCGTCGCGCGGCCCGGTGAGCTGGTAGATGCCGCTCACGCGGTCGTGCATCAGACGCGCGATGGCATCGGTCACCAGACCAACCGGGGCCGGGGCAAGCGGCATGTCACGGAAGGCCTGAATCGGCCTGCCGGCCGCGAGCGCCTTGATCCAGTTGTCGATCAGCGGCATGACCGGCGAAACGACCTTGCCGAGCCGCAGGATCGCGACCGGCGCGCCCCGGTCCATGTGCTGGCGGAGCGTCGCTTCGACGTGCGCCTTCTGGCGGCCGTACTCGCTCACCGGACAGGTCGGAGCATCGGCCCGGACATGGGACGTCATCCCGTCGAACACCTGGTTGGTCGACAGGAACACGACGTGGATATCCTGGGCGACGAGCCACTCGATCAGCCGCAGCGTCTGGGTGACATTGATGCGCGCCGATCCGGCCGGATCATTGGCGCAGTCGGCAAGGCGGGCGATGGCGAGAAAGATGCAGGCCGAGTGCGTGCCCGGCGGCGGCGCCCAATCGCCGAGTTCGGTGGCGAGGTCGAGGAATGGGCGGTCGCTCGCCACGCGATCGCGCCGCCGTGTGGTCGCGTACACGGGGCGCCCCTGCGCCTTCAACGACCGGTAAGTCGCCGCGCCAATCTCGGAGTCGCCACCGACCAGGAGCATCATGGCGGAGCCGCGCGGCCTAGCGTCCCGATTCTGAAGTTCGCAAACACGCGCGGCACATTCTCATGTGAACTTCGGAATCAACGGATACTGGCAACCTGATGATTCTAGTACCCCTTTTGAACCCGAAGTTCGCAATCGGACTCGCCGAACCAGTGTGCGAACTTCGGGTTCGGGGCACTAGGCTACGAGCTCTTTCTTTGCGATCTTTCCGATGGCACCCGCGATCTGTTCGGGTGCGAGGCCGTAGACCTCGAACAGTTCTTCCTGCACGCCGTACTTGCGGGGGAATGCGTCCGGCAGCCCCATGCGCATCAGCGGCGGCAGCGCCGTGCCGAGCTTCTCCACCAAGAGGTCGGTGACCGCACTGCCGAAGCCGCCGATCATGGTGCCCTCCTCGACGGTCACGACCAAGCGGGCGTCGTTCGCAAACTCGAGCACGGCTTCTTCGTCGAGCGGCTTGACGGTGTGGAAGTGAACAACCGAGACGTCGACGCCGTCCTTGGCCAGGAGGTCGGCTGCGCCAAGGCAGTTCGTCGTCATCACGCCGGTCGACAGCAGCACGACCGCGCCGCGAGACCGCGCCTTGCGCATCGGAATGGCCTTGCCGATGGCGAAGCCATTTTCCTCGCGGCTCACGACCGGATCGCCGCCCTTGGCCAGGCGGATGTAGATCGGGTGCGGCCAGTCGAGGGTACAATTCATCAGCCGCACCATCTCCTTGGCGTCGCACACCGCGGTCACCGTCATGTTGGGCAGCGCCCGCATGATGGCGAGGTCCTCGATCGCGAGATGGGTCGGCCCGAGCGGCGCGTACACGAGCCCGCCGCCATTGGCGACGAGACGCACCGGCAGGTCGTGCAGACAGAGATCAACCGCCACCTGCTCGTAGCAGCGCCGGGTGATGAAGGTCGCGATCGTGTTGACGTAGGGGATGTAGCCTTCGAGCGCGAGGCCGGCCGCCATCCCAATCACGTTGGCTTCGGTGATGCCCTCCATGTACCAGCGGTCGGGCATCTCCTGGCGCATCTTCTCGAGCAGGCCAGGGCTGAGGTCGGAACCAATGAACAGCGGGCGCTTGTCGCGCTTGGCCAGCTCATAAACCATGTTGACGCAGGTGGCGCGCAAGGCTCACTCCAAAGCGGCATACAACTTGGTCACCACGTCGTCGGCGATCTTCGACTTGTGGTGCCAGTTGGGGTCATGCTCAGCGAACGGGATGCCCTTCCCTTTCACCGTGTGACAGATGATGGCGCTCGGTCGGTCCTGCGCCAGCGGCAGCGCCCGGAAGGCGTCGCGCAACGCGTTCACATCGTGACCATCGACATCGATGGCGGCGAAATTGAAGGCGCGCCACTTATCCAGCAACGGCTCAAGATCCTGGATTTCGCGCGTCGGACCGGCCGACTGGATCTTGTTGTAGTCGACCACCGCGGTCAGGTTGGACAGCTTGTGCTTGCCGGCACACATCGCGGCTTCCCAGACCGAACCTTCGTTGATCTCGCCATCGCCCATCAACACGATCACGCGGCTGTCGCGCTTCTCGATCCGGGCCGCGAGCGCCATGCCGACGCCGATCGACAACCCGTGGCCGAGCGCGCCGGTCGAGGCCTCGACGCCCGGCACCTTGGAGGATTCCGGATGCCCGCCCAGGATGGAATCGCGGCGGCAGAACGTGTCGAGCGTTTCCAGCGGGATGAAGCCCTTGTCGGCCAGCAGCACATAGAGCGCGATGCAGCCGTGGCCCTTGCTGAGGATCATGCGATCGCGTTCGTGCCATTTTGGCTCGCGCGGGCGATAGCGCAGGATGTCGTCGTAGAGCACGCGCACGATCTCGATCAGCGACATCGAGGAGCCGACGTGGCCGCGCTCCCCGCCTTCGAGCGCACGCACCACCAGGCGCCGCAGATATTTCGAGCGCTCGTCAAGCGGCGGGCTTGCCAGTGTCAGCGTCTGAGTAGCCTCGGCGCGTACGGCCATCGTTCAGGCGTCCACTTTTTGCGGCAACGCGGCCAGAAAGTCGCGTGCGCGGTTAAGCTGTCGAACCTTGGCGTCATTCCAACTGGCGGTGTCGCCCGCCAGCACGCGCCGCTGCCAGCGCTCGGGAAGGAACTCGTTGAGCAGGATGAGCACCCAGCGCAACCCGAACATCGGAAGATAGGCTGCAAGCCGCCGCGCGAACAGCGGGTCCTCGCCATAGAGCCGCTCCGCCGCGGCGCGGAAGCGCCGGCCTTGCGGCGGCAAAAGCGGCCTGCCGGGATGCAGCAGGATATCAGCGGTCAATTTCACGGGATCGTCCCAGCCGAAGTATTCGAAGTCGACGAACGCCAATGACCCATCACCACGACGCAAGCTGTTGTGGAAACCGAAGTCTGCTGGGACAAGGCTCCACCATTCCTGCGGCAGGTCGGCTGCAAAATCAAGGCCTGCGGCATACGCCTGCGCGCGCGCCTGTGCGGTTCGGCGGGTAAGCTCCGGGGCGAACAAATTATCAAGAAAATCAATGAGTTCCTTCTCCACTTTGAGTGACCGTAGCAGAGCCAGACGGGCCTCGATCTGGCGCTCGATCTCGATGCCGGCGAGACAGGCTTCGGCAGCGCGCGGCTGGCTCGCGGCGCCGGGCTCGCGGCGCAATCCATGGACCGCCATGAGGAAGGCAATGGCCGCGTCAACGTCTGCATCCCCGAGCTCGCCGACCTCCGATCCGTCAATCCAGGTCAGCAGCGCATAGCCATGCTGGGGGTCGACGCCGACCACGCGCGGGACGTCGTTCACGCTGCAAAGTTCCATCAGCCGCAGCGCCCCCACTTCGGTGGATAATCGGTCGCGCGGATCGTCGCGCCGCGATGGATATTGTTTCAATGCGAACACCCGCTCGCCCGCATGGACCTGGTAGATGCGGCTGTTGCGCCCGGACAACGGAAGCCGGCGCAAATCGACGGGCGCGCCGACGAGCGTCCTTGCGACGGACTGCGCTTCCAACAACGAGGCGTCAGGCGCGTTCAACCGAATACCTGCTTCTCGATGTGCCGCCAGGTCGGACACACGACGTAGGCTGTGTCGGACGTTGCCGGCCTGCCCTCGGAGAACAGAATCCGTGTCACTCCGGGCGGAAAGTCGGGATCGGTGAGAACTTCCTCGAGATCGTCGATGAAGTGGGTGCAGCCGAGCGCGGCGATGCGCGCGAGCTTGTCGGCACGGGTATTCTCGAAGAACACACTCTCAACCGGGACGGCATATTCGCTCGTCCCGATGACGCCGTTCTCCTTCATCCAGCCAAGCGCCGCCTGACGCAGATTGACCCGGCTCGGGTCATGATGACCGTATTCGGTCTTGTGGCTCACGATCAGGATCGCGCGCCGCTCGCGACGGCATCGCCGCAGGAACTCGTGGACCCCCTCGAACATCGCCGCCTTGCCGATGCCTTGCCCGTACACGTGCCCCTGCAATCTCTGCCAGGCGAGCTCCCCTTCAGGCAGCAGGCGAATGGCGTCGCGGACCGCCTGCTTTCCGCCCTGAAAGCTCGCGTCGATCAGACCTCGTTCCTTCGCCGCGGTCAGAAAGACATTGTCATAGGTGATGACGGTGTTGTCGAAATCGATGCCGATCCGCATGCTCGGCGCCTGTTCCACTCCTCAACCTGCCTCACCGCGCGCCGGAACACACGGCAAAAAGATAGTGCGCCATCGGGTAGAAGCCGGTGTGAACGACTTCGTCGTTCATCGAGAACACGAAGACGCTCGCGAAATACTGCTCAAGCAGCGCCTTCAGCTCCTTGCCGCTCTTGCAATTGATATGACCGGCCTTGCTCAGCGGCGAGGCATGGGGCTGCGACTCGATCGATGGCGAGCCGATGATCAGGACCCCGTCCGGCGTGAGCGAGTTGCGCAGATTGGTGACGTAGGTGTGCTCGTCCGCGCTTGCGATGTGTTCGAGGACGTCGAGACTGTAGAGTCCATCGTGCTTTTCCGGCAGCGGACCCGCGATGATGTCGTGGACGAGAGCTTTGAGCGGCCAGCGGGCATCCTGGCGAGACAGAATGTCCTCGATGAATACCGGGTCAAAGTCGTAGGCGGTGACCTTGTCCACTTCCTGCTGAACGATCCTCGTACCGAAGGCGTCGCCGCAGCCGAGCTCGCCGACATTGTGACGCCCGCTCAGCATCTTGGAGACGAACTTGTATCGTGCGAGCAAAAACGTCAAACGGCGCGGATCATCGTGCCAAACTTGGTTCGTCATCAGGCCGAGCTGGGTAAGGCCAAACCTCTGCTTGATCTCGACGCAGCGGTTGTACTGAGGCTCGCGCGTCGTCTCGTCGTTGAGCGTCGAGGGCGCCGGCGCAATTTCCGCGGGCGCGACCGCTACGTGCGGGCGCACCCTGGCCAACGCCTCGCGATGCTTGTCATCCTTCTCCAGGCGTTGATCTGGCATTTTCCACTCCACGACGTTGCGCCTTTCACGTGCGGCCAGCGCGCTGGGATGCAAGCGGGTTGGCGTGGGGCCTTGACGGTCCACACGCAACCGCATCAGGAAGCTTGAACAGATCCCGCGGAGGCCCGTGTATCCCCCCCTGCGCAGCCGCCCCAAATTGCCAAGCCCCGACAGCAGGATAAAGAAGCCCGCGCTGACCGCGAGGGCCGGCAACCCGACGACCGGCCATCGGCTGGTCAGATTCCGCAGACCGGCCAGGCCGCGATACGCGCCCCATCGAATGGGGTTTGCGGGCACATATTGAACGTGCACCGGTACGGCGTCGGGCCGGATGAAGCTGTCAGCATAGAATCGAGCGATGGATTTAAACCCCCCTGCATCGCGCGTTGTCCGCCGGTTGAAAACCGAAAGGATGATGCTTCCATCCACCTTCATCATCGGGACAATTCGATCAATGAGCTCCGCGACCGTTAACATTTCGTCTTCCGCGAGCTCGAGCAGGCAGACGTCGAAATGGCCATCCAGCGATCGGTACCGTTCCGGAGAGCGCTGCAGGAACGGGCCGCATCGCAGTCGGCGCACCCGCCTCCCGTCATCCGCAAGCGCGATCGTGAAGGCCGTGGGGACATTCGACAACATCAGCAGCCGCTTGCTCGAATCGGCAAAGAATGGCTCGAGCTCCTGAAGCACCAAACGGAAGTCGGCCCAGGCCGGATGCCATGGAAACACGCGGGGAGCCTGCCCCATGACCGCGTTCTTCGCCCGCCACAGGATCCATTCGTTCACCCAACCAGACTCCGGCCGCAGCCCCCCCAGCAGGTATTGCCATTGCTCCTTATCGATCTTGTGTCCGGTCGCATCATGGAACGCGGCCATTGCCGAGCGCCAATAAGGATGGCCGCGGTGGGGCTGTGGCTTGCGCTTGATCGAGCCCTCGACATTCCGCACGAAGGCGTCGGCCTCGGCGATGCTCGCGTCGATCCTGGGCGGAATGTCTTCGGCGTGAAAGATCAGCGTGCTGTGGGCGTTGGCGCGGTGGTCCGCCGTGGTCCATTCGGCGAGGCTCCGGGCAAGCACCCTCGGTTTGAGCGGACCTGGACGCAGGAAAGCCGCCTCGTGACCGCGCGGCTGCATCTCGATCACCAGGAACTCATCCGAGTCGGTAATGGCTTCTACATTTCCCGACGGACACATCTCCGGCACGAAGGAGTAGTCACAAGACGCGTCAATATTGAAGTCGATGAGTTCGGGCCGGATGCAGATCATGTGCTTGAGATAAAAGCGGCCGACAACCGTGCTGCCGTCCACCCGCCAGAACAGCCGGTTGGTGTGCGAGTTGTGGCTGAGCGGAATATTGACGATATTCGCGATCGTCGCCGGATGCAGGTGAGAGAGGGCCCAGCGCATCAGCTCGCGCGGCGGCAGCGCAAGGGACAGGTTGGCCGTCTGCAGCTCCTGCAACAGCCATGGCGAAGCATCCTCTTCGTCGACCTGGAAGTTGCCAACGACGACGGCGCTGGCGCCCCGGCGCATGCGCTCGAGCGCGTTCCTCAACGAGCCGTCCGCCACGATGTAGTCGGATACGAGGAAGAAAAAACAGATATCGACCATCGCGGGGCCGAACAACCGAACGACCTCCGTGTAAGCGAGCGTGATCGTGGTGGAATGGTTGCCGTCGCTGATGAGGTGATCGATCAACCGGATGTCGGTACGGCAGATCTCGGCGAGGCGTTGGAAGGCGGCGTGCTCGCTGATGTAGTCCCTGTCGTCCTCGCTGGTCAGGATGATGAATTCGCAATTCATCGCGCTCGCCAGCGCGGGTACGTTGCCCGGCGCCAGCAGCGTCGGCAGGCTGGTTTCGAGGAATTTGCGAACGTATTTGTAGCCCCATACGGGGAGAATGATCTTGACGGCGGCCGGCGGGGACCGGCGCAACGGAGCGATCGCGGCTTCAACGGCAGGCGACTGGTTCGAAAAATCCTCACGCGCCAGCAACACGTCGCCCTACCTCAATTTCAGGGATTGCATCCGCTTGATATTGTAGTAGCGGTCGTCGGTCATTGCGTTGGGTATCTTGCCGGCATTGAAGGCGGTCTTCAGGTCGACGATCGCATCCCGGACCGTGCGCTCGGCGCTGAAGCCGAGATCGCGGCGAATGCGCTCAGACGAGACGTGATAGGACCGGTGGTCGTCCGTGGGCGTCACCACGATGTCGACCCCTTTGCCAACTTCGATCTTCACCATCTCCGCGATCGTGCGGACCTTCAGATTGTGATAGCCGGCATTCCACACCTTGCCGTCGATCTGTTCGTCCGGCGCCTCGAGCAGCCGAATGTACAGGTCGGTCATATCGTCGATGTGAATGTTGGGGCGCAATTGATCGCCGCCGAAAACCGTGATCTGTCCCTTGTTGATGGCAAGGCTGGTCAGGATGTTGACCGTCAGATCGAGGCGAAGTCTCGGCGCATAGCCGCAAACCGTGGCCGGCCGCAAGGTGACGGCAACAAACCCGGGTTCGCGCTCGGACTCGAGCACCTCTTCGCAGAGCGCTTTGTATTTCGAATAGTCGGTGAGCGGGTCGAGCGGCAGATCCTCGGTGACATCGACGTCGTTCTTGATCCCGTACACCGAGGAGGAAGAGGCGTAGATGAATCGGCGCACGCCGGCATCTTTGCAGGCCTTCACCAGGGGGCGGAAGCAATCGTAGTTGATCGAGCGCCCGAGGTCGGGATTAAGGTCGAACGACGGATCGTTGGAGATGCAGGCGAGGTGGATGGCGGCATCGCAGCCGGCGCATGCACGCGCCACGTCGGCGGGATTGCGGAGGTCGCCTTTGATTTCGATCAGCCGCGGGTTCGACCGCAGGTCGGCAAAGATCGCATCTCCATAGATGTAGAGATCGAGGACGACGACCTCGCATCCGGCATTGAGCAGCTTTGGAATCAGGTTCGAGCCGACATAGCCCGCGCCACCTGTCACCAGCACGCGTTTGAACCGCATTCCCGTCATACCCCTTGTGCGACCAGCTGTTTATTGGGTTGCCGTGGGTCCCAACCCATGTCGAGATCGAGTATGGCATGACATAACGCGAGATGCGCGATCTCGACAAACCCATACTGGAGCGAACTGACATAGAAGTTGACGTCGCCAAGCCGACGCAACTTGTTATCGTCCTTGAACCCCGAAAATGAAACAACGTGGCAGCCGCGATCGCGTGCTACGGCCACGCCATTAATGATGTTGGGCGAGTTGCCTGAGCTGCTGGTCGCGATCACAAGATCGCCGCGCCGGGCATGGAACTCAATCTGCTTCGCAAAGATACTCTCGTAGCCGAGGTCGTTTCCCAGGCACGTCAAGGCCGAAGCGTCGGTGAATGCCAAGGCACGCATACCGCCGTTCTTCGAAAAGTCAATGGCGAGATGGCTGGAAATGCCTTGGCTCCCGCCGTTGCCGATGAAGATGAGCTTGTTGTCGCCATCATGGGCCTTGTGAGCGAGATCGCGTACAGTCGCAAAGCCCCGCTCGATCCCGATTTCATGGCCTGCTCGATCGGTCACCGCTGCGTTGCGAATGACGTCAGCGAGCGTGTCAAAATATGCAAGGATTGTCTGCTGCATTGGCGAACCCTTCACTTCAGCAGTGCCGTGAGGCCCTTGATCACCGCCGACTTCTCGATGGTCTTCCGGTGGCCGACGATCTCGACCTTGAGTGCGCCGACGACGTTGCCGATGAATCCTACCCGCTCGATTGCGCCACCGGCCGCGATCAGCGGAGAAGTGACCGCGAGGAAAGCGTCGCCGGCGCCGACTGTATCGACGACCTTGCGAGCAACGGCGGGGATCGTGTGAACCGGGTTGCCGCGTTCATATGTGAGGCAGCCGTGCTTGCCGTGGGTGACGATGAGGCTCGGGCATTCGACGTGGCCGTCCAGGATACGGCGCGCAACATCGTCGATGGGCGACACCCGGTCGCTCATCGCCAGCCTTGCTTCCGACGCGTCGATGCAGATGTAGTCGGCCTTGGGATACTTGGTGATCAGATTGAAGCCCGTGTTCGCGCTATTGGTCTGCGTGTTCACGGCCAGGAAGGGCGAGCATGACACCAGCGTCGAGATGGTCGACGGCCCGATCAGCCCGTGTCCGAAGTCCGTTGCGATCACAACATCGACCTTGGTCGCGAGGCTCGCGACCGATTCGTCAAACCTCTGCTGCAGGCTGGCGCTGAGCGGCTCGTCGTCCAAGACGGCCACTTCGAACAGCTTGCGCATGTACGACGGATCAACGAAACGGCGCTTGACCGTCGTCGGGCCGCCGTCGCGTTTGTACACATGAAGCCGCACATTCGGCAGAAGGCTGCGCCTGATCAGAGGCTCGTAATTGTCCGCGCCGCCGAGGCAGGTGACGACATCGACTTCCTTGCAGAAGCTCGCGACGTGATTGGCTGCCGCCAGCACCCCGCCGGCGAACAACTCGGTGTCCTGGTATCGCGTCGCGATGATGTTTTCCTTAGGCGGCTTCGCCAGCGGCAGAACGTACTGATACTCGTCGATGATGGTGTCGCCCACCAACAGCACGCGATAGTCTTTGATCTTCTCGATGAGTTCGAGGAGGTAGTTGAGGCCGCGGTCGTTGCGCAGACCGGTCAAATGATCACGAACGTGCGGCTCATAGACATTGAAATGCCGGTTGATCAGCTCGGTGGAGCTGAACGTTTCCTCGTTGGTGAAGTGGATGCGCCCGCCATGCGCCTCAACGGCAACGCGCTCCGCGCTGATCTTGCCGGTGACGTCGCCCTCGGGATTGATGTAGTCCTGACCCTTGACGTAGACGTCCGGACGCAAGGTCTCGAGCGCCGAGACGCAATCGGGCGACTCGTTAATGGCGACCCAATCGACGTACTCAAGGTTCGCCAGCATTTCCGCGCGGAGAACCTCGCCGAACACCGGCCGTCCCGGTCCCTTGTTCACGAACCGGTCCGCCGTCAGCGTGACGACCAGGACGTCGCCGAGTTCGCGCGCCGCCTGAAGGTGGCGCACATGGCCGATGTGAAGCAGGTCGAAGGTGCCGTGCGCCTGAACGACGACTTGTCCCATGCTACGGGCGAGTTCGAGCACCCGAGCAAGCTCATCGACGGTCCGCACCTTCTCGCGAGGAGAACGGCTCGGACTCAGAACACGTGGCAGACGAACTACATTTTGATCCATGGTTGGCTCCCCTCAAGCCAACAAAAACTCAACGCGCGCCTAGAAACTTGAACCAGTCACGAGTCGCTTCCTCGATGCTGGACGCTGTCCAGATCGGTGCATCCCGCCAATACGCCGCGTTCTCCAGCATGATCTTCACTCCCTCAGCAAAGCTGACCCGCGGGTGCCACCCAAGGTCCGCCTGGATCTTGGCGGTGTCCGCCCAAGTGCAATCGGGCTCGCCGGGCCGTTTGGGCACCGCGACGGTGGGCGGTGAGCCAAGGAGCCTGACCAATTCGTTGACGCTGACGGGACGCCCGCTGCCAACGTTGTATATTTCGTCGATTTTATCGCTGGCGGCAACCTCCAATAGCGCGTCAACGACATCTGCAACGAACGTGAAATCGCGGGTCTGTTCCCCATCTCCTACCACGGTGAGTGGCTTGCCGGCCAGGAGTTGAGCAAGAAATACGCCAAAAACCGCGCCATAAGTTCCGCTGGTGCGGGCGCGCGGCCCAAAAACATTGAACAATCGCACCGACACCGCCGGCAGGCCGTACACCCGGGCCCAATGGAGCACGGTTTGTTCGCCGAGATACTTGGTGAGGGCGTAGGGGTAGCGCGGGTCGGCGGGCGTGTCTTCCGGGGTCGGGTAGACGGAGGGAATTCCGTAGCAGGAGGACGATGCCGTGTAGACGAGGCGTCTCACCCGCTGGCGGCGAGCGGCCTCCACGACGGCGAAAGTTCCGTCAACATTGGACCGAAAATAGGCGTCCGGCTCTTGAATGGACGGAACAACGTCCGCCCGTGCGGCCAAGTGAAAGACGCGCTCCACACCCTCGCAAGCCGCCATCACCGCAGCCTTCTCGGCAACGTCGGCTTCGATCACTTCAAGCCGTGGATTATCGCGGTGGCTCTCGAGATTTTTTCGGTTGCCGACGACAAAGCTATCCAGCACGCGGACGTTTCGGCCCGCGCCTATCAGTCGATCAACGAGATGGCTTCCGATGAATCCGGCGCCCCCCGTCACGAGATCCATGTTCATCGTTTGATCCGAAGCCCTTTTCCGGCCCGCTTCTTAGCCAATCGACCGGCCCGACGCCAGACTTCACGTCAAATTTCCGCTCGCAGGGTTCGAAGGTGGACGCGACCAACGCCGCCGGCCGCGCGCCTAGCGCAACTCCTCGGGACGAGAACCATCTCGCAGTTGCCTGGCAATCAGCCAGAGCACGGCCCCAGGCAAGCTCACCAGCATCGTCAGCAATCCGACCTCCACAGAGAGCAGGAAGGCGGCTTCCCGCTCAACACCAAGCAAGCCGAGCAGCGCCACAAAAGAGACCTCGCGAACGCCCCACCCTGCAATCGAAATTGGCAGAATGACGACCAGCGTCACCAGCGACATCACGGCCGCCATCGCGATCGGGCCGATCGTGATCCCGAGCGTGCGGGCGATGACACAGGTCGAAAGGGCGGCACAACCCACCGACAGCAGCGCCCACAGCAAAGCGACAAGAATCCTCGGCTGCCTGAGAGACTGCAGCTGATTGGCAAGCTGCAGCATCCAGTGCACGAGACCACGGCTCCGCCAGCGGCCCAGGACATAGTCAAATACCCAAAGGTACTGAAAGCCGACCGCCGCCATGATCAGAATGCCCAGGGTGCCAAGCCAGGCGGAGGTCGCCAGCGGATGCGACACGCTCGGCAGCGTGAGCGCCGCCAGCACGAACAGCCCGATCAGCGCCAAGCCGTGGTCGACCAGCACCGATGTGATGACCGGCCCCAATCGCATTCGGAGTTGCCGGCCGAGAACGACGCGCGCGATGTCGCCGCCGAGATTGCCCAGCGGAAAGCAATTGAAGAAAGCGCCGGTGTAGAAAGCCGCATGGATCGTGACGGCTGACATTGCTCGGTCCGGCATGAGCATCTTCAGGATCGTGCGCCAGCGCTCTCCACCGAATGCGATTTGGGCGACGAGCAAAGCGGCCGCAAGGGTCAGCGCGAATACATCCTGCTTCGCCGCGCGTTGCCACAGATCGGCGGTTTCGATCCCGCGCAGGACGAAGTAGAACGCTCCAGCCGTCAGTGCAAACGCCAACAGAATTCCCGACCACCGGCGCCATGTCCGCGGTGGCGTCTTCGTCATTTCGCCGGCTGACATTGGCACTCCCTGGGGTCGGGCCTTGCGGTGCGGATATTGGCCCCGTTGATTCGTTGAGACAGCTTCAAGGTTTGCCATGCGCACTGTCTCGTGCCAGCCTCGCAAGGAGCGCCTTCATGTCCGCATAAGGATAACTCATCACGGATCCTGAACTCTCGGCGGCGCGACGGTAGATTGACACCCATGTTGGATCGAGCGGAACAGTGTCGCGACCAAGCCACGTCAAGAGCGTGATCGTACCGTCGGTCCAGCGAATACCAAGATGTTTCGCGATGTTGTCGGGATTGAAGAGTGGGCTTAACGGCGGTCGGATCG
>WNGB01007171.1_pt1 | contig 16155 bp, 8 predicted proteins | sample 5400681 | NCBI WGS metagenome assembly WNGB01 (sample SAMN13153367, study PRJNA577476) | soil metagenome | isolation source: 115 cm soil or saprolite under grassland replicate 2 | place: USA:California | collected 2016-06-15 | reverse complement strand
CTCACGTCGTCTCGCGCGACTGGCGGCGCTACAACCTGATCGATCCGGTCGTGAAGCCGGTCGCGATGACGCTCCGTGACGTGGACGACGCGATCATCGACTGCTACCGGAAGTTCTACTTCTCGAAGGGGACGCAGCTTCTCGCGATGCGTCCGGGGTTCCGGCGGGACTACGTGTACCGCTCGATGAAGCTCATCATGCAGTCGAGCTTCGTGAAGAAGAAGATGCTCGGGCGCACGATGCCGGAGGAGGTGAAGAACCTCCTCGCCGTGCTGGGACGTCAGGCTGGGCGTGGGTGAAATCGCCCACCTCAGCGTGATCAGACGCAATCTCTCGTTTCGCGCGTGCCGGTGGGACCCTTGGCAGAGCATGGGTCAACGGTGACCCTCGGTTGGTCTCCGTCCGGATAGCGGCGTTTTACCGCGCATTCCAAACGGTCGCAGCCCCACCCCGATCCCTCTCCCGACTGCGACACAGCGTCGCGGCGGGGCCCGTGAATTGCAGCCGGGCCCTGCGGATGTCTCCGTCTTCTTTGCGGCAGCGGTGGGAGAAGGTGCGCATGTACGGCATTCGTTCGGCATCTCTTGGTCCGGCGCTGCGCGCCGTCGCGATCGCCTGCGCGTTCCTGGCTCCCTCGGCCGCGCTCGGCCAGGTGGTGAACATCACGAACGGGACGGACCCCTCGGCTGCGACCGCATGTCCGGGGACGACGGTCTGGATCGACACCTTCGCGGTGAAGTCCAGCACGACCTCGACCGTGGCAGTCACGTCCGTCACCTTGACGCTCCCGACGAACGTCCAGAACTGGGTGAGCTCGATCTCCCTCAACTCCGCCTCGGACGGGAGCGGAACGCCTTCCGGCTCTGGAACGCCGACCGGGACCTCGCTCGCGATCACGACGAGCGGGCTCACCGCACCGCGGTCGAACCAGACCGCGCTGTCGGTGTACGTGCTCGCGACGATCAAGGCGGACGCGTTGCTCACGGCCGGAACGTTCGCCCTGACCGCGACCGCGACGGCCGCGGCGCCGACCGGCGGCACGTACGCCGACACGGCCCCGCCGACGACCACCGTGGACAACCAGGCGCCGGCGGCGATCACCGGGCTCACCGCGACGCCGAGCACGGGGCAGGTCGATCTCGCCTGGACGAACCCCGGGACGGACTTCGGCGAGGTGCTCGTGGATCGCCGCGTCGGGAGCGCGGTGACCGGCGCGCCGGTGGACGGGACGACGTACGCCCTCGCGGACCCGGTGGGGACCGGGACCGTGTCGTACGTCGGGACGGCGGCTGCGTTCTCCGACACGTCGCTCACGGCCGCGACGTACTACTACGCGCTGTGGGCGCGGGATGCGTGCAAGAACTCCTCGGCGACCGCGGCGACCGCGAGCGCGGTCGTCAGCGGAGCGCCGCAGACGGTGCCGGGGACGCCGGGGACGCCGTCGTTCTCGTCGATCACGGGGACGACGCTCTCGGTGAGCTGGACCGCGGCGACCGGGGCGACGAGCTACAAGGTCGAGCGCGGGCCCTCGAGCACCGGGCCGTGGACCGAGATCGTGACGGGCGCGTCCTCGCCGTACCCCGACATCAACCTCATCCCCGGGACGACGTACTGGTACCAGGTGCGCGGCACGAACACGATCGGGGATGGGCCGTACTCGACGGCGGCGAGCGTGACGACGGTCGCGCTCCCGGGCACGCCCGGGACGCCCACGTACGCGTCGCTCGCGACGACGTCGGTGAGCGTGAGCTGGACCGCGGCGACCGGCGCGACGAGCTACAAGGTCGAGCAGGGGCCCTCGAGCAGCGGGCCGTGGACCCAGTTCGCGGGGGTGACGTCGCCGTACCCGGCGAGCGGGCTCAGCCCGGGTACGACCTACTGGTACCAGGTGCGCGGGACGAACGCGGCCGGCGACGGCCCGACCTCGACGCAGTCGAGCGTGACGACGCTGCCCGGGACGCCCGGAGCGGTGACGTTCTCGGGGATCGCTCAGACGACGCTGACGGTGAGCTGGGGCGCTGCCACGGGCGCCGCGAGCTACCGGGTCGAGCGCGGGTCCTCGAGCACGGGCCCGTGGACGGAGTTCGCCGCGGGCGTGACCGGGACGAGCACGCCCAGCAGCGGCCTCACGGCGAGCACGACCTACTGGTACCGGGTGCGGGCGACGAGCGCCGGGGGCGACGGCGCGTACACGGCGGCGGCGAGCGTGACGACACTCGCGAACGTTCCGGGCGCGCCGGGGACGCCGACGTTCTCGTCGGTGACGCAGACGAGCCTCACGGTGAGCTGGACGGCGGCGAGCGGCGCGACGAGCTACACGCTCGAGCGCGGCACTTCGAGCAGCGGACCGTGGACCGCGTTCGCGGCGACGTCGCCGTACCCGGACAGCGCGCTCCTCGCGGGGACGGCGTACTGGTACCGGGTGCACGGGACGAACGCCGCCGGCGACGGCCCGTACTCGACTGCGAGCGTGACGACGCTGCCCGGGACGACCGCCGTCGGGGACGGGTCCGTCGTGCCGAACGCGACGATGTGCCCCTCGTACGCGGGGACGCCGGTGAACGCGTTCACCCTGAGCGCCACCGGCGCCGCCGACACCGTGACGAGCGTGACGCTCTCGCTCACGCCGTCGCTCGCTTACCTGAACCTCGCGTCGGTGCAGGTGACGAACGACGCGGGCACCGTGACGTACGGGAGCGCGACCCCGACGACGAGCGGGGACCTGGCGGTGGGGCTCGGGGCCGGGATCACGGGGCCGGTGGGGAGCGCGACCCAGTACAAGGTTCGGCTCGTGCCGAAGGCGCACGTCGACATGGTGGCGACCGCGCTCGGTGGGGAGGCGTACGCGACGACGGCGCGCGTGACGGCGATCGTCGGGACGAACCCGTCGCCCACGTACGGTGACGCGACGAGCGGGACGGTGACGATCGACAACCGCGGGCCGGCGAACCCGAGGTGGGGATCGGTGACGGTCCCGGGCACGCTCAACTGGACGGCCCCCGCCGATGCGGACGTGGCGCAGGTGCTCGTGCTGCGGAACACGAAGCCGATCACGGACGTGCCGGGCGAGGGGTCGTCGTACTCGGCGGGCGGAACGCTCGGCTCGAGCAGCATCGTCTACGCGGGAGCGGCGACGCCGAACTCGGCCGGCAGCGTGACCGACTCGCCCGCGAACGGCATCTACTACTACAAGCTCTTCGCGAAGGACTCCTGCGGCAACTACTCGGGCGTCGGGGCGGACGTGGGCCCGATCTCCGTCGGCACGGCGGCGTCGGAGGGCGATCCGACGCGGAACTCGACGAAGGGGATGGTGTCCATCGTCAACCCGGACAAGGGCACGGCGATGGTGGGGAGCTTCAAGGTGCAGGTGCGGGTGTACTACCCGAACGGCCAGACCATCTCGCCGTCGGACCTGCAGCTCAGCACGAACGGTGGGTCGACCTATTCGACGACGCCCGCGTTCGTGCGCAACTCGAACTACGGGACGGCCGCGGATCGCGGCATCTTCGAGACCACCGCCTCGCTCACGGCGGGGAGCACCTACACGCTCCGCGTGAAGTCCACGGGGGCAGGCGGCACGGTGCAGTCGGCAGGCGTCGCGGTCCGCGTCAACGGAGCGACGAGCGGCGGCGGGGAGCTGCTCATGCGCGACAACTCGAGCCAGCTCTGCACCGACTGCCACGCGCTGATGCCGCACTCGACCGAGACGGTCGGCAACCAGTACGGCTCGTGGGCGACGACGTGCCGGGACTGCCACTCGGCGCACGGGACGACGAACGTCTTCCTCGTGAGAAACCAGATCACGCCGCCGGCGGTGAACGGTTTCCAGAGCCCGAAGGACGTCGTCTTCTCGACGCGGACCGGGTACTCGGCGACGGGCGGCCTGGGCAACAAGGGGGCGGCGTCCTACGCGAACGCGGACAACACGGGCGTCTGCCAGGGCTGTCACACCCGGACGGCCGGCCCGGACGGCACGGCGCGGTACCGGAACACGGGTGGGGCGAGCGATCAGCACTACGCGACCGAGGCCTGCAACAAGTGCCACGGTCACCAGCTCGGCTTCGCACCCACGCCCGGCCAGTCGCAGTGCGTGGACTGCCACCTCTGGACGTCGGACGACGTGGACAGCTACGCGTGGAACGCGACGACCGCGATGATCAGGCAGGACGAGTGGACCTCCGTCGGTCACGGCGCGTCCGCGAGCTACGCGTCGGGGAACCCGCCCGCGAGATTCGACGTGCAGGGCGCCGCCATCGGCGACAAGGGTTGCCTCTACTGCCACACGAGCTCGACGGCGCACAACGATCCGCAGAACTACTTCCGGCTCGCGAACCTGTCCTACGGCGTGAACGGGCCGTGCCTCGTCTGCCACGCGAAGAAGCTGAACGGGCTCGCGCCTCCCGGGTACGACCCGGATCCGGCCGGGACGGTGTACGCGCTCATCGTCGCGACGAAGAAGGTGGACTTCGACCACGTCGGTGGGGCGAAGCACAGCCCGCCGAACGACCTCGGCGGCACCTTCTGCTGGGACTGCCACGATCCGCACGGCGACAAGTCGGCGACGGGCGCGACGCTCTACTTCATGATGCAGAAGCAGCTCGTGGAGAAGCCAGTCGCGGCGGCGGCGACGGCGCCGTACGGCGCGATGTGGGGCACTCCGCAGGCGGCCGGCTTCGCCGCCGCATACGAGTTCAACCCGGCGATCTACGGCGCCACCACCGTGTGGGAGTTCCAGGACTACTACATGGGCGGGCTCTGCACGAAGTGCCACGACCTCTGGAACGGCACGACGGGCGTGAAGTACTACTACAAGACCGGGACCTACACCGCGACCCCGCCGCACGACGGCGGTGGCTCGCTGCGCAACCGCTGCTCCGACTGCCACGTCCACCCGATGGGCTGCGGCGGCTGCCACAACGCGCCGCCGACGAGCGGCGTGCACGACCGGCACGACCAGGTCCTCGCCGCGGACCAAAAGGTGAACGACTCCGCGGCGGCGTCCGAGGCGACGGAGACGCTGTACGGGTTCCGCTGCGTGAAGTGCCACAACGGGACGCACGCGAACGAGGCGAACGACCCGGTGCTCGGGAAGTCCTCCACGAACCCGTACCAGGTCGAGCTCAACTTCGACTCGGCGTACGATCCGAAGAACGCGCCGACCGCGGCCTACACGCGCTCGGGCGCGTGGTCGTCGTACCAGGGGACGAACGGAGATTACTGGGGCTGGACGCCGGCGGGGACGTGCGCGAGCGTGTACTGCCACTCGAACGGCGCGCCGGCGGACGTCGCGGCCAGCTACGCCGCCGCGATCACCTGGCAGCCGCAGGGCACCTGGAGCTGCGGGAGCTGCCACGGCACGCAGGCGGCGACCGGGTCCATGTCGAAGGCGCACGCCCTCCACACCGGCACCGGGGGCTACGGGTTCACGTGCGAGAAGTGTCACGCCTCCGTCGCGGCGAGCCCGACGCTCCTCACGACGACGGTCGTGGGCGGCGGCAAGATGCTCCACGTCAACGGCGTCAAGGACGTGCAGTTCGACGCCTACCTCGGGAACAGCACCGGCGGATCGTACGGCGCGGGCAGGACGTGCTCGAACACGTACTGCCACTCGAACGGCACGGATCGCACGACCAGCAACGGCACGACCACTCCCCCGTCCATCGCCTGGACGAGCACCGGCGTCTCGACGTGCCGCTACTGCCACGGCGGTGACGCGACCGACCTGACGAAGAGCATCGGCACCTCCCCCGACACCGGCTCGGCGAAGCACGCGAACCACGTCAACAAGGCCTCGGTGATCGGCACGAACTTCGGCTGCGTGTCGTGCCACGCCGCGACCGTCACGGCGAACACCGTCATCGGCACGAAGACGAACCACGTGAACGCGATCGCGAACGTCTCGTTCGCGCCGATCACGGGCCCCGTCTCGGGCGCCTCGCGCGCGGTCGGCACCTACTCCGCGGGCTGCGCCGCCACCTGGTGCCACTCGGACGGCCGCGACTCTCCGAACACCTCGTTCGCGCCGGTGACCTGGACCGACACGGCCTGGAACTCGACGGCCATCTGCAAGGGTTGCCACGGGCGCTCGACCTCGGTCGCGGGCGAGCCCGATCACGCGACCGCGAACAGCCACCCGAAGCACGTCAGCGCCTCCACCGGCGCGAGCGCCTGCTACGACTGCCACCGGACGACGGTCACAGTCGCGGGGACGGCGATCGCGACGACGAACCTTCACCTCAACGGCGACCGCGACGTGCAGATGGCGAGCGGCACGTACGCGATGGCGACGAAGACGTGCGGCAACATCAGCTGCCACAACGGCGGCACGGCGACGTGGGGCACGACGCTGGCCTGCGCCGACTGCCACTCCTCGACGAATGACGTCGACAACTGGAACATCAACGACGGAATACCCGCCGCCATCAGCACGGCGGAGTGGACGTACAGCGGCCACGGCGCCACCGCGGCGTACACCTCGGGGAATCCCGCGGCAGGGTTCGCGGGCACGAACCCCTGCGTCTACTGCCACGACGCGAGCGTGAGCCACAAGCTCTCGACGAACCCGTTCCGCCTCCTGAACACGGGCGGTGCGGACGGACAGAACGGCAACTGCCTCATCTGCCACAAGACCGGGTCGCCGGGGTACACGCCGAGCGGCTACACCGCGAAGAACCGGACGACCAGCAGGGCGGTGGACTCCACGCACTACGGCTCCGATCACACGGGGACCGTGGGGGCGAGCAACGGCGGCAAGTTCTGCTGGGACTGTCACGACCCGCACGGCGATCGCACCAGCGCGGGCGGCAACATCTACATGATCCACTCGAACGTCGCGAAGCAGACGGACGGCACCTACGGCCTCCCCACGGCGTCGACGACGGTCGCGACCGTCTTCACGGCGCACACGACGGGCACGGACTACGTGCGGCTCTCCTCGCCGTTCAACGGCCTCTGCCAGGTCTGCCACTCCGTCACGAACCACTATCTCTCGACGGTCGCCGATCCGGGTCCGCACAACAGCGGGGCGAACTGCACCGCGTCGTGCCACCCGCACACGGACTCCGCCTTCACCGTGAACGAGGCGTTCAAGAACAAGGGCGGCGCCTGCACGACCTGCCACGCGGCGCAGACGGGCTCCGCGCCTCGCATCCGCGCGAGGATCGTCGGCGGGGCGGCGGGCTCGGAGGGCGACGACTTCATCCGCAAGAGCCGCCACGTGAGCAACGGGACGACGACCTCGATCGTGACGGACTACGACTGCATCCTCTGCCACGCCGAGGGCGATCTGAGCTCCAACGGCAGCGGGGCGACCGCGATCATCAAGACGATCGCGGCGAACCACGGCGGCGACAGCGGCACGACGACCGTCGATCTGCGCAACGTGGACAGCGCGGGCGGCACCGGCATCGCGGTCGCCTGGCCCGGTCAGCGGCTCCAGACCTTCACCGCCACCACCGCGCAGCGCGATGGCATGGACAGCTTCTGCATGGGCTGCCACGACTCGAACGGCGCGAGCGCGGTCGCGGTGAACAAGAACAACCCCGCGAACGGCATGCTCTACAGCGGGACCACGCCGCCGACGCTCGCCCAGGCGCTGAAGCCGTTCAACGTGAACGACAACCTCAGGAACGGGAACGAGCCCACGACGTCCATCATCGACTCGAGCGCGGCGAACTCGATCCCGACCTGGCGCACGACGACGAACGGCAAGATCATCAACGTGAAGGGCGACGGCGGCAGCCTCGTCGGCTTCAACTCCGGGAACGCGGTCGGCACCGGCTGGGCGAGCCACCACAACCTGAACCAGTTCACGAGGCGCTACACGACGAACCTCACCGGCTGGACGGCGATCTGGAAGGCCTACACGACCAAGGAAGGCGTGGTGCTGAACTCGACCGCCGCCAACGCGGGCTGGGCGGCGGGCCTGCACTGCTCGGACTGCCACCTGAACGAGTCGAACGCCCACGGCGCGCGGAACGCCTTCTACATGCTCAGCGACAGCACGGGTGGAGACGTGCTGCCGGCGAGCTCGGGCACCGCGAGCTCCACCGACGTGTGCGCCAAGTGCCACAACCCGTTCTCCTCGCCGCGGTACACGCACGGCGCCGACAACTCCCACATCGTCAGCCAGAAGAACGGGTCCGTCACCCTCGGCGCCGCGTCCAACGCCGCCGCCTACCTCATGTGCCTCGAGTGCCACGCCGGCGGCGCGCCCGGCGCGATCCACGGCATGAACGGCACGTACAAGCCCTTCAACAGCTCCACCTGGACCTCGAAGCAGTACCGTTTCCAGGGCGGCGGCGGCACCTGGCGCTGGTACTCGCCGAACGCCTCGGCGACGGGATCCGACGCGACCTGGGCGACGTCGGGTGGCTCGTTCGGCTGCTACACGCAGTCCTCCGGGCAGGTGGACGCGTTCGGCGGAGGCTGCACCCAGCACGGGAGCGGCACTTCATCGACCTTCAACGGCACGGGGTCGCGTCCGCTCAGCTACTGAGCTGAGGGCCAGGCGGCGGACCTGGAGGGCAGGCTATGATGCTGCCCTCCATGAAGACGGGAAGGCGCTGGCTCACGCTGCTCCTGCCGCTCGCGAGCGCGGCCGTGTTCGCGGTCGCGGCTGGGCGCAGCGCGCCCGTCGCCGCGCGCCTGCGACATGGCGCGCCGTCCGAGGCAGATCGCAAGGCGATCCTCGAGACGCTGCGCCTCTTCAACCGCGTGTACCAGGACTTCTACGCGAGCGCCGGGGGGGCGGCGATGATCGACGTCTTCCCCGCCTCGACGGACGTGAAGCACCACGTCTTCCGCGACCTCGGCTTCCTGCGCGACGCGCAGCTCGTGCTCGTCCACGATCTCGCCGAGCTCACGCCCGTCGAGGTGCGGGAGACGGGCGCGGACAGCGCGGAGGCCGTCCTCTTCGAGGAGTGGAACTACCTGTACCAGCACCCTGATCGCAGCCCCGCGATGAACGAGAAGGGGCTGGGCCAGGGCTTCCGGTACCGGCTCCGGCGCGAGCACGGCCGATGGATCGTGACGCACTGGGAGTACGCCGACGTGACGCCGCCTTCCCGGGGCGAGGGTCCCACGCGGTGAAGCTCCGGCTCCCTTCCGCTCGCGCGCTGCTTTGGGCCGGGTCCCCCCTCGCGCTCGCGACGGTGGCGCTGCCGCTCGCCGCCGGCCTGCTCGCGGGGTCGCGGGGCCTCGGGATGACCGCCGCAGAGCTCGCGAGCGTTCCGCCGGTCCGCGCCTACGCCCTCGCGCTCGCTGCCGCGCTCGCGGTCGCGGCCGTGCGCGGCGCGCTGGAGCGCCGGACGGGCCGGTGCGCCCTCGCCCTCGGGGGGCTCGCGATCCTGGGGTTCGGGGCCGTCCGGGTCCTCGGCGCGTTCACCGGCTTCGTCGATCTCGGCGAGGGGGAGCCGCCCGGCCGCTGGACGCAGGTCGCCGGCGGGCCGCTTGCCTCGCACCCTCCGACCGTCGAGGTGAGGAGCGTCCCGCCGTCTTCTCTCGCGCCGCTGCAGCTCACCGTGGACGGCAGCGCGACGCAGCTGCTGCAGGGGACGGAACTCGTCGTGGACGGCGCGCGTCTCCGCGTCGTCGAGGTGGGCATCGCGCCGCGCACGGTGTTCGTGAACGAGGCGGGCACGACGCTCGACGAGGTGCTCGTCAAGCTGGCGTCGAGCGCGCCGGCCGACACGTATCTCGAGCTCCCGGTGCTGCCCCACCGCTTCTACCTGTCGCGGCCGCGCGGAGCGGGCCCGGACGCGCCCGGGGTCGAGCTGCGGACGCCCGACCCGCTCCACCTCAAGGTCATCCGCGGCAAGCTCACCGTCCTCGACCGCGACGTCGCGAAGGGTGAGTCGGCGAAGGTGGACCACATCACCTTCAAGTACCTGGACGGCCTGCCGTGGGCGAGGATCGAGCTGGTCCGCGAGCCCGGGGGGGGCCTGCTCTACGCAGGGATCGCGCTCGTGCTCGCCGGCGTCGCGCTCGAGCTGTACGCGCGGCGAGGTGTAGAGCCCCGAACCCGGTCCGCCCTGTCGTGACGCTCCCTCCTCGCGTCGCCGGCGTGCTCGCCGCAGCCTGGACGGCGTTCGCGGCGGTCTGGGCGCTCGTCGAGAGGGGAGTCGCCGCGCCCCACGACGGGGTGCTGCTTCTCCTCGCCACGGTCGCGCTCGTCGCGTCGGCCGCGCTGCTCGCCGCGGTCCTGCGGCGCGCGGTGCGCGGCCCGGCGACCCTCCGGCGCGATCGGCCCGAGGTCCGGGCCGGCGACGCGGCCGCGCGCCTCGCGCGGGCGCTCGCCTCGGCGGCGGACGCGCGCGGGGGGGCGGGGGACCTCCGGCGGTGGGGCTTCGCCTTCCCGGCGGTCGCCGCCATCGCGGCCGCAGGCGTCGCGCTCGCGGGGATCGCGCAGGCCACGTGGCGAGCGGACGGGCGCTGGATCCAGCTCGCCGGGACGCGGCGCGCCCTATCCACCGGAGAGGCGTACGGAGCCCTCGCGCTCGGGCTCCTCGCCGCGCCGTCGGACGTGGGCCTCACGGCGGCGCTCCTCGAGATCTCCGACCGGGAGGTGGCGCGGCGCCTCCGGGTGCGGCTCGTCGATCCGGCGGGCGCGACGCTCGCCGACGGCCCGATCGACGGCGGCTCTTCGGTCGAGGCGCGCGGCTTCGCGGTCGAGGCGTGGGCGATGGGCCCGGCGGTCCCCGTCACCGTCGCCGGGCCGGACGGAGCGAAGGTGCTGGAGGTCGCGGTGCCGCTCTGGCCCGGCCCGCAGGCGGGCACGTGGGCCGGGGCGATCGACCTGCCGGCCGCCGCGCTCGACCTGCGCGTGGAGGGCTGGCCGCGCCCGGCCGGCGAGCGGGTGGAGGTGGCGGCGACGGTCCGGGCCGGCGCGCGGGTCGTCCGCGAGGGACCGCTCGAGGTGGGCCGCGCGGTCTACGCGGGGCGGGCGCTCACGCTCGTCGCGGGTCCGGTACAGCCGTTCGCGGGCCTGCGGATCGCGCGGACCGCGCCGGCGCGCGCGGCGCTCGGCTGCCTCGCGGTGCTCCTCCTCGCCCTCGGCGGCTGGGCGGTCGCGCCGCCCCGGCCGTACCGGTTCCGCGCGGAGGAGGACGGGAGCGTCTCGATCTCGCCGCGCTCCGCCTGGGCGCTGCTGGCGACGCGCGCCGCCGGGGACCGCCGATGAGACCGCTCGAGCGCCTCGCCCGCGAGTGGCGCGAGCTCATCGCCCTCCTCAGGTCGCGGGCGGTCATCCTCGGGAGCATCCTGCTCCTCACGTCGCTCTACGCCGCCGGGCTGCTCGTGCCGCAGCGCCCGCGGCTCGACCCTCGCGCGTACGAGGCGTGGCGCGCGGCGAGCCCGCGGCTCGTCCGCCTCCTCGAGGTGACGGGTCTCACGGACGTCTTCCGCTCCCCCGTCGTCTACGTCGCCACCGGCTTGTTCTTCGCGTCGCTCCTCGCCGTGATCGCGGAGCGCGTGCCCCGGCTCGTCAGGTCGTCGCGGCTCGAGCACGGCATCCCGCTGGATCCAGCCGTCCTCGCGCGCCGCAAGGGGACGCGCCGCCTCGCGGTCGCCGAAGAGGGCGAGGCGCTGCAGCGCGCCGCCGGCGTCCTCGAGGCGTGCGGCTACCGCGTGGTGGAGCGGGCGGGCGCGGTGCGAGGGGTCCGGTTCCGCCGGGCGCCGCTCGGGTTCCTCGCCTTCCACGGGTCGTTCGGGCTCATCCTCGCGGGCGCCCTCGCCCTCGACCTCACGCGCTACTCCGCGGGGACGCAGCTCGGAGAAGGAGAGGGTTTCGACACGGCCGCCGGCCCGTTCCGGGGGGCTCCGCGCCCGCCCCGGGCCGGCGCGCTCCACCCCGAGCTCGCCTTCCAGGTGCTCGAGGTGCGGCCGGTCCTCGAGGACGGGAAGCCGACGCGACTCGGGGCGGACGTCCTCCTCGCCGGGGAGACGCTTCCGCGCCACACCGAGGTGAGCGGGCCGGTGAAGCTCGGGACGACATCGGTGCTCATCACCGGCGCGGGGCCGGCCCCGCTCTTCACCTGCGCGGGGCCGGGCGGCCAGGAGGGCGGCGCGTGGGTGAAGCTCAGGGCGGGGGGCGACCGGACGACGCGGTTCGAGCTCGCCGAGTGCGGCCTCGAGGTCATCGCGCGGCCGGTCGAGCAGCGCCGGGACGCGGGGGGTGGGCCCGGCGGCGTGATGCTCCAGAGCACCGGCCTCTCCGCCGGCCGCGAGGCGCTCGACCGCGGCGTCGAGGTGGCGCTCCGGGACCCCCGCGGCGCGGTGACCCGCGCGGTCGTCCTCCCGGGTGGCAGGGTGACGACGGCCGCCGGCGATCGCTCGCTCGGGATGCCCGAGGTCCGGCTGTACGGGACGTTCGAGATCGTGGACGAGCGCGGCGGCGGGCTGCTCTGGGCCGGGTTCGTCGCCGCGGTCGTCGGGCTGCTCTCCCGGCTCGTCTTCTTCCGGCGCGAGGTGGTCGCCGCGGCGCACGCGGGCGCGCTGCTCGTCGCCGCGAGCGCAGACGGGGCCGGGCTCGGCGCGCAGGACGCCGTGCTCGCACGGCTCGAGCGGCTGGTGTCGGACCCGCAACCGCGGTTGCAGCCGCAGACGCAACCGGAGGAGGGATAAATGCCGCGCGCCGAAGCGATCCTCGTCACCGCGACCCTCGTGCTGTACGCCGCGAGCTTCGCGCTCTCCGTCGCCGCGCTCGTGATGAGCCGCGAGCGGCTCGTCCGTGTCGGCCGCTGGGCCACGCTCGCCGGGCTCGCCGTCCACACCGGCGCGCTCGCCGTCCGCTGGGTCATCTCCGGCCACGCCCCGGTGGCGACGCCGTACGAGAACGCGACGACCGGCGCCTGGTCGATCGTGCTGCTCACCTTCGTCGCGCCTCGCCGCTGGAGCCTCTTCCGCGTGGCGGGCGCGGGTGCGGTGGGGCTCGCGCTGCTCATCCTCGGGTGGGCGACGACGCGCGACGCGAGCTTCGGTCCGCTCGCGCCGTCCCTCCGGAGCGTGTGGCTCTACGTGCACGTGTTCTTCGCGTTCCTCGCGTATGCGGGGTTCTCGATCGCGAGCGGCGCGGCGCTCGGGTACCTGCTCACCGAGGAGCGGTCGGCGACCGGGCTCCTCGCGCGCCTCCCGCCGCCCGACGAGCTCGACCGCATCGTGTTCCGGTACGTCGTGTTCGGATTCATCACCTGCGCGGTGATGATCGCGGCCGGCTCGATCTGGGCGAAGGACCTCTGGGGAGCCTACTGGTCGTGGGATCCCGTCGAGACGTGGAGCCTCGTCGCCTGGCTCACCTACGGCGTCCTCATCCACCTGCGGGTGACGTACGGGTGGAAGGGGAGGCGCTTCTCCTGGTTCGCCCTGCTCGCGGTCGCCCTCGTGGTCGTCGCCTACTTCGGCGTGGGCTCGGTGCTCTCCGCGACGCAGCACGTCTTCACGGTGCCCGAGCCGCCCACGTTCTGAGCGGCGCCGCGCGCGGCGTCGCAGCCGGCGAGGGTCAGCGGCCTGCCGGGCCGCGCTCCAGCTCGGGCGCGGGGCGGAAGCGCTCGGCGATCCCCCTCAGCAGGGGCGATTCGAGCGCCGCCCCCGTCGCGAGCGCGTACAGGGGCGCGGAGGCGAGCGCCGCGGCGGCGAGGTACGCGGCCACCGCCGCGCGCGGCCAGGACAGGCGCTCCGCCGTCCGGACGACGAGGGCCGCGACGAGGATGATCGCGAACGGCAGCGCGCCGAGCGCCGAGTGGATCCAGATCGGGCGGCTCGCGACCGCGAACGGCAGGTACGCGGCCGCGAACAGCGCGAGGACGAACGCGAGGTCCCCCCCCTCGCCCCGCCAGGCGTCGCGGGCGGCGAAGGCGGCGGCGGGCAGCACGGCGAGCCACACGAGCGGGTTCGTGAGGTAGACGAACGCGATCGGGCCGCGCGGCCCGATGGCGAAGCCGGCGTACGCGACGGGCTCCACGAACCACAGCGCCGCGCGGTGCTGCAGCGCGAGGTCGGCCGCGTTGTAGCCGCCGTGTCCCACCGCCTCGCGGGCCATCGCGACGTGGAGCCGCGCGAGATCCGCGAGGTCCCGGCCACCGACGAGCCAGGGCGTCCAGGTGAGGAGGTACAGGCACGCGGGCAGGATCGCGAGCGCCGCGACCGCGAGCGCCACGCGCGCCGCCGCGTCGCGGCGGGTCTCGGCCCGGCGCACCGCGCGCGCCGCGGTCCACGCCAGCGCCGCGAGCGCGGGGAAGACGACCGACCACTTCGACGCGGCACCGAGCCCGAACGCGGCGCCGGCGGCGAGGAGCCAGGAGGGGCGGCCGTCGCGGGCGTGCCGCAGCGTCAGGAGCGCGCCGAGCGCCCCGAACAGGAGCGGGTAGCTCTCCTGCACGGCTTGCCGCGAGTACCCGACGTGGATCGGGTCGATGGCCAGGAGGACCGCCGCGAGCAGGCCCACGGCGGTTCCCGCCACGGCCCGCCCGAGCAGCCCGACGACGGGGATCGCGACGACCCCGAGGAGCAGGCTCGCGAGCGCGAGGCCGACCTTCGTCGGGCCGGCGATCCCCACCGAGGCCCAGACGAGGAGGTCGCGGAGGTGCGGGTGGTGCCACTCGACCGGGCCGATCCGGGCGTGCTCGACGAAGCTCACCGCGGACGCGCCACAGCCGAGGTCGTCCGCCGAGGCCGGCTCGGACGCGAGGCCCCAGGCCCGCAGGAGCAGCGCGATCAGCGCCACGAGCGCGAGCAGGGCGGGGAAGGCGCGCGCCAGCCGATCGGCGCCGGTCACGGCGTCCCCTCCGCCGTCCCGGCCGCGATCGCGCGCGCGAAGGCCCGGGCGCGCTCGCGCGCGCCATCGCTCACGTCGGGGCTGTCCTCGGCGAGGCTCACCGCGACGAGATCCGAGCGGAGGCGCGCAGCGCGCAGGGCCTCGGCGAGCGCGCCGGGCTCGCCCTCGTCGAACCAGGAGGCGTTCACCTCCAGGAGCACGGGCTCGCCGGCCGCAGGCGGATCCGCGCGCAGCTCGCGCGGGTGGGGACCGTCGTCGATGTCGAGCGGGAGGTCCGCCCGCGACCGCCCGATGGCGGAGAGCCGCGCGTCGAGCGCGCCGGGCGGGCTCACGAACGCGACGCGCCGGGCGACGCCGAGCTCGGCCGCGACGCGGAGGTGGTTGCGGGGCCCGGCCGCGGCGAGCAGCGCGGCGTCCGCGGCGGCGCCGCGCCCCCTCGCAGGCGCCGCGTCCGGCCGCTCCTCGTCGTGCACGAAGTGGAGGAACCGGCCGAAGTGCACCACCACGCGCCCGCGGAGCCCGCGCGCCCGCCAGGCGCGAAGCACGTCCGCGTTCGTGTGGAAGACGAGCACCTCCGCGCCGGCGCCGACCGCGGCGGCGCGCCCGGCGACGCGGGCGGAGCGCCCTGCGGCTGCGAGCGCGAGGGCGCACGCGACGGATCCGGCGGTCACCGCGGCGGCGAGCGCCCAGCTCGCGCGCGGCGTCAGGCGGACCTCCGCGCCCAGAACTCCCGCTCGCCGACGTCCACCTCCGAGAGCGCCCGCCCCGCCCGGAGCTCGCGCGCGATCGCGAGCCCCTGCGCGATCGAGTGGTCCATGTTGTTGTACCAGAACCGCCCGCAGCGGCCCGCGACGAGGAGGTTCTCCCAGCGGGACACGTCGCGGAGCGCCCGCCGCAGCTCCTCGCGGTGCCCGATCGTGTAGACGGGATAGGTGTCCGCGACCCGCTCCAGGTGGACCTCCCCCACGTCACCGCCGCGCGCGAGGGCCCCCGCCGCGACGAGGTCGTCGATCACCGCCGCGATGCGGCGCGCGGGATCCGACCAGAGCGCGTCGCCCTCGCGGCAGGTCACCTCGGCGCAGATCCCCGATCGCCCCGGCGGGGCGGCCTCGGGCGAGAAGGCGGTCGGGTGCGAGATGCGGACGAAGGACTCGCCGCCGCCGAAGTAGATCCACTGGTGCGGCAGGAGGGCGGGCCGGCGGACCTCCAGGTTGAACAGGACGGTCGAGCGGAACTCGAGCGAGGGCGGGTCCTCGCCGAGCAGCTGCAGCGCGCGCCCGATCGGCCCGGTCCAGATCACGCCGTCGCACGGGACCCGGCGGTCCCCGGCGCCGACGGAGACGACCCGCCGGCCGGCGACCTCGAGCGCGTCGACGCCGGCGCCC
>WNGB01007170.1_pt1 | contig 16155 bp, 18 predicted proteins | sample 5400681 | NCBI WGS metagenome assembly WNGB01 (sample SAMN13153367, study PRJNA577476) | soil metagenome | isolation source: 115 cm soil or saprolite under grassland replicate 2 | place: USA:California | collected 2016-06-15 | reverse complement strand
CGCCGTCGGTCCAGGTGAAGCTTCTGCGCTTCCTACAGGAGAAGCGGTTTCAGCGTGTCGGCGGTCGACAGGAGATTCAGAGCGACGCCCGGGTGATTGCGGCGACCAACGCGAACCTGCGCGAGGCGGTCGCGAACGGCAGGTTCCGCGAGGACCTGTACTTCCGCCTGGCCGTCGTCGTCATCAAGGTGCCACCGCTGCGCGAGCGAGGCGATGATTGCGGACGGCTCGCCGTTGAATTCCTGCGCAGGTACGCCCTGCAGCACGGGAAACCCGGCATCGCGTTCGCCACGGACGCGCTGCGCGCGATCGACCTTCATCAATGGACCGGCAACGTGAGGGAATTACAGAATCGGGTGCAGCGGGCGGTCATCATGGCCGAAGGCAAGCGGGTGACTGCCGGGGATCTCGAGCTGTCCGACGTCCTCAGCAGCGCTCCGCCTCAGAGCCTCAAGGAGGCGCGGGAGTCCGTCGAGCGCGAAATGGTGCGCGAGGCGCTCAGGCGCCACAAGGGCAAGATCACCTCCGCGGCGATGGAGCTCGGCGTCAGCCGCCCGACCTTCTACGAATTGATGCAGAAGCTCGGGATCGGCAGGACCGAATGACCCTGGAAACCGGCGGATCGTCGGAGTGCTTTACAAGGGTCCTAAGTACCTACAACGCAGTAGCTTATGGGCCATTTCAGGGGGTTGCCAAGGGGGGAGCGTCGGAGTCGTTTACCAGGAAACTCGCCCTGCCAGACCGCGGGCCCGACATTACACAAATGCCATGGCCAGAGCTGAACGATAAGTGCCTTTTTTCCAAATACTTATAGCAACTGCCTAGGCACCGGCCAGCCCTGACGCGGAGCGGCCGGGCTGGCACGACCAGTGCTCTAACGACTGCATCCGCGGGAACCGGTAAAAAGCCGATTCCTGTAACGTCAGAACCGAAGGCGACCACACAAGGAAACGATATGAAGAAACTGCTGACCTTAACTATCTGCGCGCTGGCACTCACATTCAGCGCCACCAACGCGGCTGCGGCAACGGCGCTGGTCATCGGCGATAGCAATTACCTGGGGAGCATCGATCCGGGCTCGCCGTCGAGCGAGGCTGACGAAGCGGGGTACATCAATCACCTCCTCGATCAGACCCTCGGGACCACGGACATTGTTGGTATCGCCCCGCAAACCAAGACGTACGTCCGGAGCAATATCGCCTGCCCGAATCCCGCGACCTGTCCTGACGCAACTGCCGCCGGTGCCCAGAGCACCATCACCGGTACCGGCCCGACCAACCTCGACGTGAGCAATTTCACGTATCTTCTCGCGAAATACGGCAACGTCTCCTACGTCTGGTACGTGGCAAACTTGACGACCGTCTCGTTTGTATCCTCTATCGGTCAGGGCGGGGGCCTCTCGCACTACGCCCTGTTCAATCCGAGCAGCGTCCCGGACGGCGGCACGACGGCAGGACTGCTTGGCCTTGCCATGCTGGGGCTCGGGTATCTCAGAAGGCGCATGGCCTAACGGCGACGCCTGACGTTCTGACTGACACGGATAGGAGGGGCTGAGCAATCAGCCCCTCTTTTCTCGTACGGCGTTCGGCATCCCCGCTATCCTTCCTGTCTGAGTTCCGCGACACTGCGGCGCTATCCCATGCCTGTGCATACCCTCGACCCCCTCGACGACCCTCGATGGGAAACGCTCGTGTGCTCGCATCCCGCAGCATCCGTATTCCATACGCGGGCTTGGCTGCACGCACTGCGGCGGACCTACGGATACCAGTCGCTCGTGTATACGACGAGCCCGCCGGAAGCACCGCTGACGAACGGCATTGTCGTTTGCGGCGTTCGGAGCTGGCTCACGGGATGCCGGTTGGTCTCCGTTCCCTTCGCCGACCATTGCGACCCATTGGTCCGGTCGGCGAGCGATATGGGTGATTTAATCGGCTCTCTGCACGAGGCGACCAGGCACACGTGGAAGTACGTCGAGCTCAGACCGAGGCCGCCGGTCGCGTCACCAGACAGACGCCTGCAGGAGTCCGCGACGTTTCGCCTCCATGCGATCGATCTGCGCGCCGAGCGCGACGAGATCTACCGCCGCATGCACGAAAGCGGCATTCGCCGCAAAATCCGGCGCGCCGAGCGCGAGGGCCTGCGATACGAGGAAGGCCGATCGGAGGCGCTCCTGGACGCGTTCTACCAGCTCCTGATTCGGACGCGCAAGCGTCACGGTGTTCCGCCTCCCCCAAAGCGGTGGTTCCTCAACCTGTTGGCATGCGTCGGCGAAGCTGCAAAAATCCGTGTCGCCTGGAAGGATCGCCGTGCCATTGGCAGCATCATCACGCTGCAGCACCGAACCACACTGGTTTACAAGTACGGCGCCTCTGATTCGGCGTTCCATAACCTGGGAGCGATGCCGTTTCTGTTCTGGCGTGCTATTGAAGATGGGAAGACAGTCGGTTTACACACGTTCGACCTGGGACGTTCCGATTTGACGAACACCGGACTGATCACGTTCAAGAAACGGCTGGGTGGCGTCTCATCGACTCTCACGTACTTCCGCTGCTCTGCCCGCCTCTTACGCCAGCGACGGACGACGACAAAGAGAGCCTCGCGGTTGTTCGCGTGTATGCCGGAGCCGCTGCTGGTGCTTGCCGGCAGATTGCTCTACCGGCATATGGGCTAGCGGTATTCCTTGAACGGAACCTGGCAATCGTGCTTGCGTAGAAAATTCAGGAACCGCTTGTATTCGCGCTGCTCCATGTTGAAGAGCCGCGCCACGATCTTGTAGTTGCCGCGCGCTTCTTCGAGTCCTTTGCGCACGAGATCGCGGACGTTGCCCCTGGTAATCTCACGCTGCATGTAAAGCGGATACACGGTATTCCAGAACGACTCGCGCTCGTCGAGCAGCTTCTTGTACAGCTCGTCGGCGACGGTGCGGCGCCGCTCGCGCTTGGGCCGCAGCCCGACCCCCTGGTGCGTGCGAATCTCCACCGGGAGATCGTCGGGCGCCACGAGCTCGGTGCGGCTGGTGACGACCAGCCGTTCGATGACGTTCTCCAGCTCGCGGACGTTGCCCGGCCACGAGTACTCGCACAGATAACGCAGTGTCTCGGGTGCCAGGCCTTTGACGATGTAACCGTTGTTCTTGGTGAACTGGGTCAGGAAATGGCCGACCAGCGTCGGAATGTCCTCGCGGCGCTCGCGCAGCGAGGGCACGGTCAGGTGAATGACGTTCAACCGGTAGAACAGATCTTCGCGGAAGGTCCCCAGCACGATCATGTCGCGCAGATTGCGGTTCGTCGCCGCGATGATGCGCACGTTGACGCGCGCCCCGACACGGTCCGCGCCGACCTTCTGCAGCTCGCCCGTCTCCATGAACCGCAGCAGCAGCCCCTGCATCCTGAGCGTCATCTCCCCGATTTCGTCGAGGAACATGGTGCCGCCGTCTGCCATCTCCAGCTTGCCGGGCTTGTCGCGATACGCGCCGGTGAACGATCCCTTGACGTGCCCGAACAGCTCCGATTCGAGCAGGGTCTCGGGAAGGCCGGCGCAGTTGACCGCAATCATCGTCCGGTGCGCACGCGGACTTCGCCTGTGGATATCCTGCGCGACGAGTTCCTTGCCGACCCCGCTCTCCCCGGTCACGAGGATCTTGGCGTCGGATTTGGCGACGCGGTCGATCTCTTCGACGAGCTCGACAACCGCCGCACTGGTGCCGATAATCTGGCCGTTCCCCTGCGCTCTCATTCGCTTCTGTTCTCCCGAAACTTGCGATCGTGACGATGCCCGCTATTCACTGGCCCGCCGCAGAAACTCTTCGAGGCTGCGTCGGCTCACCTCGTCCATCGACAAGAACATCGCGCCAAGGGCGCGTTGCGGCGATCTGGTACTGCCTGGCGGGTGCTCACGGCGCACCTGCACCCGCGCGGTGAACGGAGACGCGGACAGCCCCGCACGTATCTGGCAGACCGTGCCGACCGGCACGCCCATGTCGCACGCGAGCAGCGCGCCGGACAGACTGATGTCCAGGAGCTGGATGCGCCGCCGGACCTCGAACTGCACTCCATCTCCGCTCGGCACATCGACGCGGAGGTGCCTCCGTCGCTCGATCGCGGTCACGTTAAACGCCCGCCGCGTCGCCGGCAGCGTTCAACCACTGCTGGATCTGCGCCTCGAGAACGGAGCCGACTGTGACGAACTCGAGCCCGATCATGTATTCGGGGCGACCGTCAGCGGCGACCGCCGGCCTGACGTGACGCACACGCACCTTGGTGGGCGCGTGCACTCCCTGACAACTGATCGTGACGTGATGCTCCGATCCGGTCGGGAGCGACACCGCGGAACGCACCAGCGCGCCGCTCTGACTCACGTTGGCCAGGCGTAATCCCACGACCATTTCAAGGCTGCCCCACAGTTGTCCGACGATTTCAAAGCGCGGCCGATCACGACGATCCGCCAGCCTTCGCCTCATTGCGGCTTGTGTCGTATCGGTCATGCGACCGGCTCGAGGTTCTCCGCCGCCTGCGACAGGAGCGCGGAGGTGGTGCGGCAGTCGTCGGACAGCACCGCGCGCCCGAGCCGCGCGCGAGCGGCGCCGAGTGCCTGTGTTACATCGGCGACACGCCGGCGGAGGCGCGGCACCACGGAGGTGACGCCAGCGCGGTCGGTATGGACCAGCACCGCGGCGATCCGTCCATCGTCAAGCGTGCCCAGCACGTCGGAGCCGCGAAGCTCCTGCCGAACGGCTGCAGTGACGCGCAGGAGCGTCGGGTCGTCAACGGTGGCCTCGCCGCTCAGATCGATGAGCACCATCGCGAGGCCGAGATCGAACCGTTTCGCGCGTTCGAGTTCCTCGGTGATGCGTCGCGCGAAGTCGCTGTTCGCCGCTCGCGCCGAGCGCCACCGGCTTCTGCTGTCGATGCCGACGATCCATCCGTGGAGGATCTGACCCGCGGCGGCGAGCGCGCGCGCCGCATCGGCCGTAAACGTGCCGTCCGACGAGAGTTCGATCAGCGCGGCACGACCGTCGCCGATCGCCATCGGATAGATGAACTGATCCGGCGCATACAGCGGCTCGGTCGGCAGGGCCGGCAGGGCGCCGCAGTTACCGAACGAGGCAAGCCGGCGAACTTCACCGTTGCGATGCAGCGTCATCGCGCCGCCTGAGGCTCCAGTCACATCGAGCAACTGCCTCAGACAGTGCACCGCGATCAATTCGGGCGGATCGCTGCGCGTCACCGCACGGTGAAAGGTCTCGCGAACACGCTGCAGGCGGCGCTGCGCGAGCGTCTCGAGCCGCGCACCGAGCGTGCGCGCCAGACCACTAAACACCGTCTCGGCTGACGCCGGCAGCGCTCCACCAAGTACGAGGACCCACTCCTCATCGTCGCCTGTCGTCAGCGGCAAGATGAGAACATCGCCAGTCGACCACTGGAGATCGGATGGCAACTCCTGGAAAGCAATGCGGCGGGCACGTGACGTCAACGGCAGGATCGAGACAAGCGGCTGCGGCTCCCCGGCCTTGATGCCCGGCAGGTTCGTGTGCAGCAGGAAGTCACCAACCAGGCTGCGGCGATATATCCGGGCGTCGACGTCGAACCACACGGCGGCCGCGTGGATAATCGCGCGCGCCAGTTCATGCTCGGTCTCACAAGTGGACATCTGCGCGAGAAAACGCAGCGCCGCGGTTGCACGCCGCGCCTCGAGCCGCTCTTCCCTGACGCCCTCCCCGGTGTTCAGATCGGTCTCGATGGTCGAGCGGAGCAGATCCAGCCATGCGTCGGATGCAGGGTCGCTCTGCCGCGAGGCGGCGTCGGCAGCCGCAGTTCTCAAGGCCAGAATCGCAATGCACTTTCGCCCGCGTCCTTGGGCCCTGACCGCATGCAGATGAAACGTTCCTCCCGGCGTGGTGATTAGCTGTGCGCGGCCTGAGTTGAGGACGAACTGTGCCTGCGCGCGAGCTTCGGGCGCGGTTGCGAGCATGGCGGAAAATTCGGCGCCTGCCAGAGGGACGATCGGAAGCAAGTTATCGTCGAGGAGCTCGACCCCGACCCCGAACCGGGTTCGCACACGGTCAACCAGACCGACGACAGCTTTAGAGGGACGCACCCGCCCCGCTGTGTCCGGTGCACACATTTCGTCACGCAGGCCATGCTGGTCCGCCCGGACGTGCAAGTCGCTGTTCATGGTGTCGAGCCCCCCTAGTGCAAGGCAATCGCCACCTGAGGCGTAGAACTTTGTCAGAGTCGTAAGTCCCTTTTTTCCTTAGCTCTACGGGTAACTGCCGACAACGGCAGGCGCCAGTGTGCCGCGACCGCACAGAAATGGAACTAAAAGTCTGCCTTAGGGAGGAATAAAGTCTACACCAAAGTGCCAAAGGCGCACAATAGCGGGTCCCGGGAAGGACTGAGGAGTTATGAGGGATTCGTCAGAAGCTCGAAAACAAAGACCGGATGCGTCGGAACTCGGGCACGGCGCGGTTCAAGACTCCGGATGGCCCGCTTCGCGTTTCCATTGCTCGCTCATTATCGCAGAGGTGATCGAGCACCTCGAAGACTTTTCCAACGGATGACTTCCGGAGCCTATGTGAATGGCGTACCGGACTGTAATCGTGCTCTTCTGCGGAGTCTCATCGCAGAGCTGGCTTAAAGTCTGCCGAGAGCGAGACGTTGTGCCAGCGCGCGGCAGATTAAAGCGGGATGCTCCGATGCGCTGCTGCAGACTTCCGTTATCCGGACGCAACCAATTCCGCGCCGCGCACGGCAAGCTGCTCCAGCATCTGCTGCAAAGCGACACATCCGGCGCGAACCTCCGCGTCAGCTGTGCCAGACACCAGCAGTGGCGACCCGATCGCGATGCCAACAGTGCTGAACGGCCTGGGAACTTGCGTCCGATCCCAGCTGCGAAGTGTCCAGGCGGAGCTGCTCTCGACGTGAAACGGCAGAATGGGATGGCCGGTCGCACCAGCGAGGAAGACTGCGCCGGGCTGTGCGACGCGCGCGGGGCCTCGCGGGCCATCCACGGTAAATGCCGCCGGTCTGCCCGCCGCCAGGTCGCGCCGGAGCTGCACCAAGGCACGTGCGCCGCCGCGCGAGGTGGATCCGCGAGCCGTGGAATAGCCGAACCTGCGGATGATCCGCGCGATCCACTCGCCATCGAAGTTCTGGCTGGTGATAACGACGATGTTGCGATTTTTCCAGAAGAGCGTGGCAGGCAGGATGCGGCCGTGCCAGAACGCGAAGATGGGCTGCTTGCCGGATGCGACAATCGACTCGTAATGCTCATAGCCATCGACGCGCCACCGGTAGGTAGCGCCCAGGGCGCGGATGAGCGGAGCCGCTGTCGCGGAGATCAGCGCCGCCTTGCGAAGTTGAGCGGGCGTCACATGCCTTCGTATTGAGGACCGCCGCCGCCTTCCGGGGGGACCCAGTCGATGATCTGGTACGGGTCCATGATGTCGCAGGTCTTGCAGTGCACGCAGTTCGACGCGTTGATCTGCAGCTTCTTCTTCCCGGCGCCGTCGTCCACCATCTCGTAGACGTTTGCCGGACAGAACCGAATGCAGGGGTTGCCGAATTCCTCGCGGCAGCGGCTCGCGCAGACCGACGCGTCGTGCACGATCAGATGTGACGGCTGGTCTTCAGGATGCCGCGTCCCCGAGTAGTGCACGCCCGTGAGGCGATCGAACGTCAGCTGGCGATCGATCTTGACGGGATTCACCGTCGACTCGGGATCGGGACGCGCATCCTTGTAGTAATCCGCGAGCTTCTTGAGTCGGTACCATCCGCCGTGGGCAGGTAGCGGGTCGCGGAACCACCAGCCGCCCGTGAACATCGACACCCCGGCGAATATCGCGCCGACGAAGGATCCATAGCCGAACGCCTGGTGGACGTTCCGCACCGGATACAGCTCCTTGCGAATCGCGCTCGCCTGGACGCGGTCGTCATACGCCTTCAGCGCGGACTCTGACGTGTCTCCCTTGCGGATCGCCTCGAAGGCGGTCTCGGCGGCGAGCATGCCGGAACGCATCGCGAGGTGAATCCCTTTGAGCCGCGCAGAGTTCAGGAATGCCGCTGCGTCACCAGCAATCATCGCGCCGGACGCGTAGAGCTTCGGTACCGTGTACCATCCGCCCTCCGGGAGCGCCTTCGCGCCGTAACGCACGAGCGTCGCGCCTTCGAGCATCGACGCCACGAGTGGGTGGCGTTTGAAATGCTGGAACGCCACGTGCGGATCGAACATTGGATCGCGGTAATCAAGCCCGGCGACGAGACCGAGCGAGACGAGGTTGTCGGGCAGCGAGTAGATGAACCCCCCGCCGAACTCCTCGTTGCGCAGCGGGAATCCCATCGTATGCACGACACGGCCGCTCGTCGTGCGGCCCGCGGGCACTTCCCAGAGTTCCTTGATGCCGATGGCGAACACCTGCGGACTCTTCCCATCGTCGAGCCCCAGTTGCCGGACGAGCGATTTCGTGAGATTTCCACGCACGCCGTCGCTGAAGATCGTCACCTTCGCGCGGATGTCGACGCCCGGCTCGAACGTGGACTTCGGCTGGCCGTGCTTGTCGACGCCGCGATCGCCGGTGCGAACACCGACAACGGTGTCCCCTTCGAGCAGGACTTCCGTGGCCGGAAAACCCGTGAAGATGTCGATCCCTTCGGCTTCGACGAGCCCGCCTAGCCATTTGACAAACCGGCTGAGCGAGATGATGTAGTTGCCGTGGTTGTGGAAAAACGGGGGCGTGATCGGCAGTCGGAGCTTCGACGTCCGCGTCAGGTAGTAGATGTCGTCGCCGTGAACTTCCGTCGCGAGCGGCGCCCCCTTTTCCTTGAAGTCGGGAACGAGATCTTTCAGCGTCGACGGGTCCAGGACCGCGCCCGACAGCATGTGGGCCCCCGCCTCGCGTGACTTCTCGAGCACCGCGATCGCGAGCGGCTCGCCACCTTTTTCCTTCTGTAGCTGCGCGAGCCTCAGCGCCGCCGACATCCCGGCGGAGCCGCCGCCGACAATGACCACGTCGACTTCGAGAGTCTCGCGTTCGGCCACGCTACTTGTTCAGCTCGGCGATCATGGCAGGCACGATTTCGAAGAGATCCCCGACGATCCCGTAATCGGCGATTTCGAAAATCGGCGCCTCGGGATCCTTGTTGATCGCGACGATCGTCCGCGCGCCCTTCATCCCGACCAGGTGCTGGATTGCGCCGGAGATGCCTAGCGCAACGTACAGCTTCGGCGCGACGGTCTGCCCGGAACTGCCGATCTGCCGATCCATCGGCAGCCAGCCTGCATCGCAAATCGGACGCGAGGCCGCGATCTCGGCGCCCATCGCCTGGGCGAGTTGCTGCGCAAGCTGCAGGTTCTCCTGTCCCTTGATGCCGCGTCCGACGGAGACGATGCGCTCCGCCTGTGAGAGGTCGACGGCCTGCTTCGCTTCCTTGAACGGCGCTTCCGGCTTCTGGCGGATCTTCGATGCGTCAATGACGACCGACGCCTTGCGAACAGCGGCTGCGGACGCGCCGTTCTTCATGGCGTCGGCGCGATACGCGCCGATCTGGAATGTCGCCAGGTGCGGCCCCTCAACCGCGATGTCCGCCTGCAGCTTACCCTGGAACATCGGGCGCACGTAGGCGCCATCCTTCACCGACACGCAGTCGGTGACGAGCGGACGATTGATGCGGGCCGCAAGCGCCGGCGCGAAATCGCGCGTCTGGTAGGTGTGCGGCAGGAACACGCGCTCGGGCTTCTCGGCGGCGATCAGCTGCTCCAGCGCGAGCACGAAGCCGTCAGCGGTGTAATCCTTCAGCGCCGGGTCGTCGATGGTCACGACCTCGGCGGCCTCCGCCTTTCCGACCTCCGCCGCGACGGCATCCACTCCCGAGCCCAGCACGGCGATCTTCACTGGTCCACCTGCGACCTGCGCGGCGGCGATCGTCTCGAGGGTAGCTCGATTCAGCTTTCCTTCGCGGTGTTCGGCGACAACGAGGATCACAGCGCCCTCGCTTCCTCGCGGAGCCGCTTCACGAGCTCCCTGGCGGCGTCGGCCGGCGAGCCGGAAAGCATTTGTGTCTTCTTGCCCTTCTCGGGGAAATAAATGCTGGCGATGCGCTGGGACGGATTTGCCGCGGCGGGCGTGATCTTCTTAATCTCTTTCTTCTTTGCCGCCATGATGCCCTTGAGCGTCGCGTAGCGCAGCTGGTTGATGCCGCTCTGGATCGTCAACAACGCGGGCATCGGCAGCCCGACCCACTGGAACCATCCCCCCTCGAGCTCGCGCTTCACGCGCAAGGTGCCATCTGAAGCCTGCACTTCCATGATGATCGTCGCGTGCGGCATGCCGAGCTTTTCGGCCAGCACGACGCCGACCTGGCCGAATCCCTGGTCGTCGGACTGCAGGCCGGTCAGCACGAGGTCCACGCCTTCGTCTTTAATCGCGCCGGCGAGGGCCTCGGCAACGGCGTTCGCATCTGCACTCGCCAGCGCATCGGATTCCACGTGGACGGCGCGATCAGCGCCGCGCGCGAGCGCTTCGCGAATGACCTGCGTCGAGCGCGCCGGACCCGCGCAGCAGACGACCACTTCGCCGCCGTGCTTTTCCTTCAGCCGCAGCGCCTCTTCGAGTGCATAGGCGTCAGGCTCGTTGAGCTCGAAACTGGCATCCTGGTCGCGGATCCAGGTCTTCTGATCGTTCACGCGGAGCTGCCATTCGCGCGTGACGACCTGCTTAATACAAACAGCGATCTTCATTTTTGGCGCTCGGGGCCGGCGCTTGGCGCCGGTTCCCTCCGGACCCTCGCTTAAGCTCGCTTCACTCGCTCGCCGCTTCGACGGCTCGCTCTGTTCCGCTCGCCCGGGACCACATATCCAATTTCTCTAGTGCCTGACACCGCGCCTGCACACTCCGCGCTCTGTGCGTGAGTACGTCCGTGACACGCGTACAACCAGTTTCTACTCGTCCAATTTCTTCATCAGGAGCGTTCCGTTCGTGCCGCCGAAGCCGAAGGAGTTCGACAGCGCGTAGCGGATCTGCATCGGCCGCGGCTTGTGCGGCACGTAATCGAGATCGCACGCCGGGTCGGGATTCTCGAGATTGATCGTCGGCGGAGCCATCTGGTGCTTGATCGCGAGCGCCGTGATGCCGGCCTCGAGGCCGCCGGCTGCGCCGAGCAGGTGTCCGGTCATCGACTTCGTCGATGACATCGCCAGCTTGTACGCGTGCTCGCCGAACAGGCCCTTCACGCCGCGCGTCTCCGTCGGATCGTTGATCGGCGTGGACGTGCCGTGCGCGTTGATGTAGTTCACCTGCGACGGCTGGATACCCGCCTTCTTCAGCGCCATCGTCATCGATCGAATCGCGCCGTGCGCTTCTTCGGGCTGCCCGGTCAGGTGGTACGCGTCGGAAGTGAGGCCGTAGCCGACGACCTCGCAGTAGATCGAGGCGCCGCGGTTCCGTGCGGAGTCGAGCGTCTCCAGGATGCAGATCCCGGCTCCCTCACCCATGACGAAGCCATCGCGATCCTTGTCGAACGGCCGGCTCGCACGCTGCGGGTCGTCGTTGCGCGTCGAGAGCGCGCGCATCGCCGCGAACCCGCCGACGCCCATCGGCGTGATCGCGGCTTCGGAGCCACCGGCGATCATGATGTCCGCGTCGCCGCGGCGGATGATTTCGTAGGCCTCGCCGATTGCGTGCGCGGACGCCGTGCAGGCCGTGCAGGTCGCAAGGTTCGGCCCGCGCGCGTTGAAGCGAATCGACACCTGCCCCGCGGCGAGGTTGATAATAGATGCCGGAATGAAAAACGGAGAAATGCGGCGCGGCCCCCCCTTGATCAGCTCCTGGTGCTCGCGCTCGATCGTCTGGAATCCGCCGATGCCTGACGCGATGAAGACGCCGATGCAATCGGCGATCTCCGCGGTGACCTTCAGCCGCGCATCGTCCACCGCAAACTGCGATGCCGCGAGCGCGAACTGGATGAAGACGTCCATCTTCTTGACGTCTTTCTTGTCCACGAACTGCAGCGGGTCGAAGTCCTTGACTTCGCCCGCGATGCGCGCCGAGTACTGCGACGCGTCGAAGCGGGTGATCGGGCCGATGCCGGACTTTCCCGCGAGGATGGCGTCCCAGTTCGCCTGCGTTCCGATGGCGAGCGGGGACACCAGCCCGACGCCCGTCACCACAACTCGCCTGCTCAATCGGCCTCCGGGCTACTTCTTCTTGCCGTGCGACTCGATGTACTCGATGGCTTCCTTGACGCGCGTGATCTTCTCGGCGTCCTCATCCGGAATCTCGATCCCGAACTCCTCTTCGAATGCCATTACGAGCTCGACGGTGTCGAGCGAGTCGGCCCCCAGGTCATCCACGAACGACGCATCCGGCGTCACTTCCTCTTCGTCGACTCCCAGCTGCTCGACGATGATGCTCTTCACCTTGTCTGCTACGGCCATTCAATCCTCCAAACCTGAGCCTAAAGCCTAACGCTAAAAGCCTAAAGCCTACATGTACATGCCGCCGTTGACGGCGAGTACCTGCCCAGTAATATACGCTGCCTCGTCCGATGCAAGGAAGCACACCGCCGAGGCTATGTCGTCCGGGGCCCCGAGCCGCTTGAGCGGAATCTTCGCAGCCCAGTCCTCGTGCGCGTTGCCGGTGATCGCGCGCGTCATGTCCGTGTCGATCAGGCCTGGCGCTACCACGTTCACCGTGATGTTGCGCGACGCCACTTCCTGCGCGATCGACTTCGCAAATCCAATCAGGCCGGCTTTCGACGCGGCGTAGTTTGCCTGGCCCGCGTTGCCCGCCTGCCCCACGACCGAGCTGATGCAGATGATCCGGCCGCTCTTCTGGCGGATCATCGGCTTCAGTACCGCCTGCGTGAGCGTGAACGCCGCCGTCAGGTTCGTCGCCAGCACCGAATCCCAGTCCTCGCGCTTCATCCGCAGCATCAGCTGGTCTTTGGTGATGCCCGCGTTGTTCACGAGGATGTCGATGCGGCCGTGACGTTCGAGCGCTCCGGCCACGAGCGCTTCGATCGCCGACGCGTCGGAGACGTCGGCCGTCGCGACTTCCGCTTTTCCGCCGGAGGCCGCGATCGCGTTCACCGTGTCCGCCGCATTGTTGCCGCGTGCCGCTGCGACTACGGTGGCCCCCTGCGCCGCGAGCCTCGTCGCAATCGCGCGCCCAATCCCGCGCGACGCGCCAGTGACGAGGGCCACGCGTCCCGTGAGCTCGATCATAACTTCAACGCCGCCTCGAGACCGGCCTCGTCCTCGATGCTCATGATTGTCACGCTGCGATCGATCTTCTTGATAAGACCCGCGAGCACCGACCCAGGTCCCAGCTCGATGAACGTGCGCGCCCCTTCCACGACGAGGCGCTTGACCACATCCTCCCAGCGTACGGGGGACGACACCTGGAGGATCAGCGCTTCGATCGAATCGGCGGCCGTTCGCTTCGGCTCTCCGTCGACGTTGGCGACGACGGGGAATGCGGGGTCTTTCGACGCCAGCGCGCGCAGTTCCGGCGCGAGGCGATCCTCCGCCGGCTTCATGAGCGGGCAGTGGAATGGCGCGCTCACGGCAAGCGGAATCGCGCGCTTGGCGCCGAGCGCCTTCGCGCGCTCGCCGGCGCGGGCCACGGCCTGCGTATGGCCGGCGATCACGATCTGTCCGGGAGCATTGAGATTGGCGGGAGTGACGATCTGCCCGTCGGCCGCTTCGGCACAGGCCTTCGCGACACCGGCGGCGTCGAGTCCGAAAATGGCAGCCATCGCGCCTTCGCCGACCGGTACGGCTTCCTGCATGTATCGTCCGCGCCGCCGCACCGTGCGCAGCGCATCCGCGAAGGATAACGTACCGGCCGCGACGTGCGCCGAATACTCGCCGAGACTGTGGCCCGCGGCGAAGCGCGGCAGGATGCCGCGCGACACGGCGAGCCGCGCAACGGCGGTGCTCATCGCGAGGATCGCCGGCTGCGTATTCTCCGTCAGCATGAGGCGATCGTCAGGCCCCTCAAAGCACAACGTGCTCAGCTTCTCACCGAGGGCGTCATCGGCTTCGTCGAAGGTCTCGCGGCAGAGCGGAAACGCCGCGGCGAGCGAGCGCCCCATCCCGACCTTCTGGGCTCCTTGTCCGGGAAACACGAATGCGATCATCGATGGAATGCCGCAAGCCGGGCAACGTCCTGCGACAGCCGTCCTAACAGGTTCTCGTTCACCGCGCGTACGGCCATCGTGACGGCGTTCGCCACGGCCTTCGCCGACGAGCGGCCGTGGCCGGCGATGCAGAGGCCGTTGAGGCCGACGAGCGGCGCGCCGCCGTACTCGGAGTAGTCCACGCGGCGGCGGAAGCGCCGGAACGCCTGGCGCGAGAGTACGTAGCCGACGCGGCCGCCGAAAGTGGCGGCCAGTTCGTCGTGGAGCAGCGCTTGGACGGTTTCGACGAGGCCTTCGCTCAGCTTCAGCGTCACGTTGCCAGTGAAGCCGTCGCACACGATGACGTCCGCTTCGCCTGCATATACGTGGCGCCCTTCGATGTTGCCGATGAAATTGATCGGCGCGTCTTTCAGCAGCTGGTGGGCTTCGCGCGTGAGGTCGTTGCCCTTGGTCTCCTCCTCACCGATCGACAGCAGGCCGACGCGCGGCGAGTCGAGGCCGAGCGCGACACGCGCATAGGCCGATCCCATTACCGCGAACTGGACCAGATGCGGAGGGCGACAGCCGACCGTCGCGCCCGCGTCGAGCAGCACGGCGGGACTGCGGCGCGTCGGGATGATCGTCGCGAGTGCAGGGCGTTCGACGCCCGGCAGCATGCCGAAGGCGGCATGCGCCGCCATCACGGATGCGCCGGTGTGTCCCGCGCTGAACAGCGCGTCGGCGCGGCCGTCGCGCACTGCTTCGGCGGCGACGCGAATCGACGCGCGCGGCTTCCGCCGCAGCGCGTGCGCCGCGCTCTCCGACATCTCGATGCGTTCTGGAGCGTCGACGATCTGGACGTCGATCCTGCGGAAGAGACTCGCCACGGGATGCCGCGCGAGCTCGGCCTCGATGGCCGCGGTGTCCCCGACGAGCAGGAGCGCGACCTGGAGATGCCGCGCCGCGACGAGCGCGCCATCGACAGTAACGGACGGCCCTTCGTCGCCGCCCATGGCGTCGATGGCTATGCGCATGTCAGCGGCCGGAAACTACTCCTCCACCGCCTTCACTTGACGTCCCTTGTAATACCCGCAGTTGGGGCACACGACGTGCGGAAGCTTGGCTTCCTGGCACTGGGGGCACAGGCTGCGGCCCACCTGCTTCAGCGCGTCGTGGGTGCGGCGCTTGGCGGTGCGGGTCTTCGAGTGCCGGCGTTTCGGATTCGGCATGACTGTCTCTTACTCCTTGTTCGATTTCATCAGTCCTTCGAGCGCCGCCAGTCGCGGATCCGTCCACGTCGGCTTGCAGTCGCAGGTTCCTTTGTTCAAGTTCGTTCCGCAGTGCGGGCACAGCCCCTTGCACGCGTCAGAGCACAGGGGCTTCATCGGCAGCGCGAGCACGAACTGTTCGTGCATCAGCTCGCCGACATCGATCGATTCCCCCTTGTAGTAGGAAGTCGTCAGATCGTCCTCGGTAACTTCCCGTTCTCCTCCGTCCGCCGTCGGCGCCGGCTCCGGTACGTAGCGCAGCTCGAATGCGCTGTCGACCGGGATCTCGAACGCTTCCAGGCAGCGCCCGCATTCGAGCTGCAGCCGGGTCGTGATATTCCCGGAGACGCGATACGCCTCGCGGTCCTTGTGAACATCCATCATGAGATGGACCGGCGCGACGACCTTGTATTCCTCGTCCTCGACCACCGAGGCCGCGAAATCCGATGGCTGGAACGTGCGATCGACGTGCTCGTCCCGGAGCGTGCCGCTTCCTTTTCGTCCAAGCTGCCTGAGGTCGAATTGCATCTTCACGGTCGCCCCCCTTCGCGTGGGCAGGAACCCGTCATTATACCGTGATTTTGGGTGATCCTTGTCGGGCAGGGGGACTCACGGTGTCGGCACGGGGACTTACGCAGTCGGGCAGAGGGCAAGGGGGACTCACGCTGTCGGGCAGGGAGACTTACGCAGTCGGGCAGAGGGCACGGGGACTTACGCAGTCGGGCAGAGGGCAAGGGGGACTCACGCTGTCGGGCACGGGGACTTACGCAGTC
>WNGB01008003.1_pt1 | contig 16157 bp, 18 predicted proteins | sample 5400681 | NCBI WGS metagenome assembly WNGB01 (sample SAMN13153367, study PRJNA577476) | soil metagenome | isolation source: 115 cm soil or saprolite under grassland replicate 2 | place: USA:California | collected 2016-06-15 | reverse complement strand
GGATCTACAAGGAACGCTGGAAAATCGAACTCTTCTTCAAGGCCCTCAAGCAGAACCTCAAGATCAAGACTTTCGTCGGAACCACCGAGAACGCCCTACGCATTCAGATTTGGACAGCTCTGCTCGCTCTGCTCATCCTCAAATGGCTCCATTTCCTCTCCCGCGCTAACTGGTCCCTCTCCAACCTCGCCGCCATGCTCCGACTCAACCTCTTCACCTACCGTGACCTGACGGCCTGGCTCAGTAATCCCAACGAAACACCACCCTTGATCCCGCCTCCCGAACAGTTCCTTCTTCCCCTGACCCCTCTTGGACAGCTCGCTCTCTGAACCAAGGACAACCTTGTCCCAGATCGACCCATCCGCCATCCAGAAACTCTCGATTCCACGACACCCGGCCGCCTCAACTACGGCGATTTTGGACAGCAGTGCCCTTCAACCCCTTCAACGGTCGGGCCATCAACCTGGATAATACACCAAATCAGCACTGACCCCTCTCCCCCTGACCCCTCTCCCCCCCTCGGCGCTCGCCGTGAGCGGGGCCTGCTGCATCGCGGTCGGCTTTCTCTTCGAGTCCAGCCCCGCCCTCCTTCTGACGATCGCGGCGATCTGGGGAGCGGCTGTCGTCGCGGACTCGGCGCAGTTCTCCGCCTGCGTGTCGGAGTTGGGCGACGCGCGGTACCTCGGGACCGTGTTGACTGTGCAGACTTGCCTGGGGTTTCTACTGACGACGCTGTCGATCCGGCTCATGCCGGTCTTAGTCGAGAAGGTCGGGTGGCGCTACGCCTTCGCCTTCCTCGCGCCGGGCCCGGTGTTTGGAGTCGTCTCGATGCTGCGCCTGCGCGGGCTGCCCGAAGCCATGAAGATCGCGCAGGGCCGGCGTTAGACCGGCTCTCCCGCCCTGTCCTCCCTTCGCCTGCCTGTGTCATCCCTTACGTGTCATCCTGAGCCCTTCGCGCCCACGTTGTCATCCTGAGCGAAGCGAAGGATCTGCTCTCTTCCGTTCGATGGGCGCCCTGCCGCTCAGGACAGGCTCCGGCGAAGGACCTGCTCCTGTCTCCGTAGTCAGCGGAGCAGATTCTTCGTCGCTGCGCTCCTCAGAATGACAGGGGCTGTGAGAAACACGGGGCTCTGTGAGAATGACTGGGCTTGTAAGATCCTCGGAGTCACATGATTCCGATTGACGACATTCGCGCCGCCGCGGCGAGGATCGCGGGGAAGGTCCACCGCACGCCGCTTTTCTCGGCGGCGCAACTGGGCGAGCGCGTGGGGATCCGGCTGTACTTGAAGTGCGAGAGCTTTCAGAAGACAGGGTCGTTCAAGCCGCGGGGTGCCCTGAACAAGGTCCTGTCGCTTTCCGACGAGGAGAAGGCGCGCGGCCTCGTCACCGTGTCGGCAGGCAATCATGCGCAGGCCGTGGCATGGGCGGCGAGGATGGCCGGCGCCTCCTGCGCGGTCGTCATGCCGTCCGACGCGCCGCGCTCCAAGATCGAGGCCGTGAAGGGATACGGCGCCGAGGTCATCTCCCACGGCGACCGGGCCACGCTGTTCGATAAGTTGAACGAGGTGAAGGACGCTCGCAGGCTGACGTTCGTCCATCCGTTCGACGATCGGGTCGTCCTCGCGGGCGCGGGCACCGCGGGCCTGGAGACCCTGGAAGACCTGCCGGAGGCCGACATCGTGGTGGTTCCGGTCGGAGGGGGAGGGCTGCTGGGCGGCGTCACGTCGGCGGTCAAGCAGGTCCGGCCGGCGACTCGCGTCGTGGCGGTCGAGCTGGCCGAAGGTCCAGGGCTCGCCCCGGCGCTTGCAGCGGGAAAACCGGTGCCGGCGCCGCGCCCGCACGATACGCTGGCCGATGGGATGACGCCTCCTTTCGTCGGAGCGCTGCCGCTCGAGATCGCGCGCGAAGCCGTGGACGAGATCGCGTCGGTCACCGAGAACGAAATCATCGAGGCGATGAAGCTCTTGATGACTCGCGCGAAGCTCTACGTCGAGGGGTCCGGCGCCGCCGCGACGGCGGCCCTCTTGTTCGGCAAGGTCAGGACTTCTCCGGGCGCGCGGGTCGTCGCAATCGTTTCCGGCGGCAACGTGGATCTCGACCGCGTCGCTTCGGTCGTTGCCGCGCGAGAGTCATGAGCAGAACGTTGGACGAGACGGCCGTCGCCGCCGCGAACCTCGCCTTCTACCGGGCGCTGGAAACGCGTGATCTCTCCGCGATGGACCTGGTATGGCTGCACGAAGAGTCCGCGAGTTGCGTGCACCCGGGATGGCATCGGTTGGACGGTTGGTCCGAGGTCCGACGGTCCTGGGAGAATATCTTCGCCAACGCTCGCCCCTGGTCCGTGGCGTGCTCGGAAGTCCGGATCCAGGTCCGGGGGGACGTGGCCTGGGTGACCTGCAGCGAGCTGCTCACCGCCTTCGGGTCGGACCCGGAGGAGGGCGCAGCGCGGATGCAGGCGACCAACATTTTCGCCCGCTCGAACGGCCGGTGGGGCCTGCTGCACCACCATTCCTCTCCCTCCTCCACCGATTCCGGCGAAGAGGAAGAGACAGTCAACTGAATCTGACCCGCTAAGATTTGCGGCGCCCGACGAAGACGGAGAAATCGGGCTCGATATCGCCCGACCGGATCGACTCCTCGTCTGCGGACGTGCCGGCGCCGGAACATTGTGATAAAGACCTCGAGAAGATCATGGGTTTGTTCCATCGAGAAAAGCCGCGGGAGAAGGAAGACTCGCTACGCCTCCACATCGGGTGCGGCCAGCAGGCGATCGCCGGCTGGATCAACATCGACAACCAGGCGCTTCCCGGCGTGGACCGCGTGCTGGACGTCCGCCATGGACTTCCTTTCCGCGGAGTCTCCGCCATCTACGCGGAACATTTTCTGGAGCATCTGGCGTTCGACGATGGGCTCGGCTTTCTAAAGGATTGCCGGCGCGCGCTGGCGCCGGCCGGCGTCCTGCGCCTCTCGACTCCCAACCTGGACTGGGTCTATGCGACGCATTACCGCACCTCGCACTCTTCGGCCGAAGAAACGTTGCGAGATTGCTTCCAGTTGAACCGGGCGTTCCATGGCTGGGGACATCAGTTCCTGTACAACCGGGCGACGCTCGAAGCGGTTCTCAAGGCGGCCGGCTTCGCGACGATCCAGTTTCGCGCCTACGGCCAGAGCGAGGTCCCGGAGCTCGTCGGCATCGAACGTCACGAGACGTGGCAGGACACTCCGGAGATGCCGCATGTCTTGGTCGCCGAGGCCTCCGGGCAAGCGCCCGGAGAATCCCTGCCCGATCAGATGCTCAAGGAGTTCCGCGAGGCGATCAAGGTACGTTGATCAGGTCAGTGGCGGAGGGCGGGATCGGTGACTCAATCTGCGCGGTTCTCCTGCAGACGGAGGCAAGGGCAAGCAGTGCGGTGATCGGGGAGAAGACCCGGCCGGCGGACCATTCGATCCACTTTTCGGGATTGATGTCTCCGTGCAGGTAGATGAACACGAAAAATGCCGTGAGCACGGCCGAGACCCCGAGAGGAAGAAGAACCAAGCGGGATTTTCGGGGCGCCGAGATCAGGGCGGCGAGCGACAGGAGATATGGAAGCGCCCATCCGGCCGACCAGAGAGCACCTCCGATCTCAGACAAGACGGGCGGCAGGCGGCCCCAGTGAATGTCGAGAAAGCGGCCGTACTGCTCATAGCCGTAGAAGATACGGCGAGTTGCACCGAGCGCCAGCCAGGCGCCGAGCGAGACGGCGCTCGGGAGGAACAGGAACGCCGCGGCCGGGCCCGGCTTGAGCTCTTTGCTTCGAAGGAGGAGAAAGAAAGCCGCGGCGGCGAGCGCGAACGGCAGTCCTTCGATCTTCGCCGTCACCGCCCCCGCCAGAAGAAGGCCCGCGAGCAACTGTCCGGCCCTCGTCGCCGCGAAATCGCCGACGAGTGTCGCCATGCCCAGGATCTCGAAGACCCAGAGCCAGGGGTCGCCGTTTCCGCCGACGTCGAGTTCATTGCCCAGAAGGCCGAAGGTCGAGACAACGAGAGCCGCACAAGCCCAGGCGATCCGGCGCGGCGCCGCCCGCCGGAGCATGCCGGGCAGAGCCAGTGCCATTACGCCAACCGCGAGAGGAAAAACGAGAGTCGCCGCTCCCCACGCGAAACGGCCGGCGACGATTGAGGCGAAGGCGTACAGGTTCGTGACGAGCGGGGGATACGACGGGTGCAGATACTCTAAATGCGGCTCTCGCAGCAGCGCGGCGTCCACCGTTCGGGCCGCGGCAAAAGCCTGCGCCTTCGGACCCCAGAAGAGAAGCAGATCCGGCGAGGTGGCCGAGGCCGAGGCGGCGGCCGCGAGAGCAGCCAGGACCGAGACACCCATCACGACGAGCGCGAGCCTCTCGGCGAGGCCGGTTCGAGATTCCCGCGCCGGCGCTTTCTCCTCCGCGGCCTCGGAGGACGTCAAAAGGAATCGAAGCAGGTACGAGACGAACGCCGCCATTAAAACGAGGACGACCGGCCGCCAGGCGATTCCGAGAAGCGCGAAGACCGTCATCCAGCCGGAGATGAGGGCGGCGCCGGCAGCGCAGGAGAGGCCGGCCCGGCAGGGAAGGGAAAGGCGACGGAAGCCGGAATGGGCAAGAAGAGGCCAGCCGGAGAACGGGCAACCGGCCAGGGCGAGAAGAAAAGTGTAACCCGCTCTCACGGGCGCACTCTCCGCCAGACACTTCCCTGCTTGGACTCGAAGACGAGGATTCCGGGCGGAGGCGATGATCTCGGCCCGAACGCGATCAGGAAGTCCGCCTGTCCTTCGAGGTGCGTCGGCTGGTTCCAGACGGCCGCGGGTAGGATCTTTCGGCCGGGCAGGAGACCGACGGCCTCCCGGTGCAGCGTCGTCTCCCGCACGGGATCTCGCGGCCCGGAGATCGGAGCCACGGAAACGCCCCGCGGGATCCAGGCCGCGGCTTCCCAAAAAAGACGGTAGTCGGCAGCCGCCGCGGCCGCCAGGCTTCGATCGAAGGGGGTGGACGGCGGGCGCAGGATGTCGGCCAGGGAGGGAAGCCGGGAGAGCGAGAGGGCCGTCAACGCCGAGGCGCCGGCGAGAAGCAAAAGGAGCTGGGGAAGGTCCGACCGAGCCTTCATCGCTCGCGATACCGCGGCCTTGCTGCGGCCAGGCGCCGGAGCGTTGCGAGGTTCTTGCGGTCAAAGTCGAGGGTGTCGTCCTTGGGCGTTTCGAGAAACTTAGGTATCTGCGCCAGGCGCGGATCGGTCATGAGGTTGCGGAAGCCCTTGCGCCCGATCCTGCCCTGGCCGATGTGCTCGTGGCGGTCCACGCGCGCGCCTCTCGGGTTCTTCGAGTCGTTGACGTGGATGGCCGCCAGCCTGCGCAGGCCGACTGACCTGTCGAAGGCCGCAAGCGTCTCCGCGTAGCCTTCCGGGGATGAAAGCTCGTAGCCCGCGGCGTGCACGTGGCAAGTGTCGAAACAGACCGCCAGCCGCCGGCGCTGCCGGACCGCGCCGAAAATATCGCGCAGGTGCTCGAACCGGTGGCCGATGGAAGTCCCTTGACCCGCGGCGGTCTCCAGCAGGAGGCGCACGCGAGTCGCCTCGGTTATCCGAAAAGCTTCGTCCAGGCAGGACGCGATGCGAGAAATGCCGGCGGCTTCTCCCTCGCCTCCGTGCGCGCCGGGATGGAGGACGAGGTCGCGGATGCCGAGGAGATGGCACCGAAGAATCTCGTCGGCCAGCGCCGCAATCGATTGCCGCCGAAGTTCCTGCGAGGTCGAGGCGAGGTTGATCAGGTACGACGTGTGCGCGGCCACGTGGGCGACGCTCGCGCGCCGCGCCGCGCGCCGGAACTCCCGGGCTTCCGCTTCCCCGATCGTCTTTCCCACCCACCGGCTGTTGTTCTTGACAAAGATCTGCAAGACCCGGCACCCGGCCGCGACACCGCGTTCGACCGCCCGTGGAGTGCCGCCAGCGATGGACTGGTGCGCGCCGATCAACAAGTCCCTGGCCGCGACCCGATTCTGTGCCACCGCGCGATTCTAGCCGCGAAGAATGGTCTTTCGTTGTCATTGCTTAGAAGTGCGAGTGGGCCGCAGACGCCTTCTTGTTATTCTGAGGAGCGAAGCGGCGAAGAATCTGCTCCGGTCGAATCGGGCTGATCCTGACCAGGGACAAATCCTTCGCGGAGCCTGTCCTGAGCGGCAGAGTGCCGTCGAACGGAAGAGAGCAGATCCTTCGCTGCGCTCAGGATGACAGCGTGGGCACGAAGGGCTCAGGATGACAGGGCGCTCCGCTCAGGATGACAGCGCCCATACCCTCGCTGCGCTCGGGATGACAGAGGGGGATGCTACGAGGGCTTCGACTTCTCCTCGTAGTGTTCGAGAAGCTCCTGGCCGATTCGCTTCGAGACGAAGATCTGCTTCAAGTAGTTGAGCGAGGTCAGAGCGAAGGGAACCCCGGCGGCCGAGAAGGGAGCGCCGACGGCGGCGAGCGCGAGGTGACGCGCCTTCTCGCCGCGGGTGAACTCGGGGTTCTTCAAGTCGAGGACGCTTTCGTAGTAGCGGAAGACCATGCGGTACACGTCGGAGAGGAGCACGCGGAAACCCATCTCGCTCCCCCAGACGAAGCATTCTCCCGTGCGGACCTTTTCGAGAAAGTCCCGGTACGTCTCGGCCTCCGCGACCGTGTAAACGCGTGCGAGCGGGGAGAGCGTGTGTGCGTCCGACCCGGCCACGAGCGACACGGCCCCGTGCTTCTCGCGCACGACGCCCATCAGGTCCTCGATCAGCCGGTTGTGCTGCGAGGCCATCGCCCCGTTCTTGACCTCGAAGACGTCGAACATCCGGAGCATCTCTTCGAGGTACTGCCTCGGGGAGTTGCGCATCCGGTAGTTCTGAAACATGTGGTTGGCCGAGGCGAGGATGCTTTCCTGCTTGAGATAAGCGTGCAGGTCGTAGATGTTCCCCCGCAGCCGGTGGATCTCGCCGTGCTGGCGTTCGGTGATGTCGAAGACGTTGACGTGAATCCGCTGGCGCGTGTCGGGAAACCAGGTCTCGACCTCTTCGGAAATGAAGAAGTCGGTCAGGTCGGGGTTCCGGTCCAGGAGGTAGAGGCATCCGTCGATCGAGTCGTGGTCGGTCAACGTGACGAAGTCCATCCCGCGTTCCTTGGCCACGCGGTAGACCTCCTCAGGGCGGTTGTAGGAATCCCGCGTATTGGCGATGCGGAAGTATTTGAACGTGGAGTAGACGGAGTGGCAGTGGAGGTCCGCCTTCTTGAAGCGCCTGTCCGAAAACCAGGACGGGAAATCGCCTTCCTCGGATCTCTTGCTCCCCATCGGAACACACAGGGTTGCAAATTGGAGGCCGTAGTGTCAAACGAGAGAGTGGACGCGGGGACGCGGGCGTGCCCCTCTCCGTGTCTCCATGTCTCCCGAGACACGCGTCGCAGCGGATGAACCATGTTAACTTGCCAGTGTGGGACGGATCCTTTTTCGGTTTTTCTACGGGCTGCTGCTGGTGGGAATTTTCCTCGGAGGTGCCTGGCTGGCCTTCGAGCGCTCGATCGTCGGGCGTTCGGTGTCCGTGCCCGACCTGGCCGGAAAGCCGATGCTCGATGCGATTCGGATCGCACATGACGCCGGGCTGCGCGTCGAAGAACAGCCGGGGCGAGCTCGCGAGGATGATCGGATCGGCAAAGACCTCATCCTGTCGCAGGAGCCCGAGGCGGGCTCGCTCGCAAAGCCTTCTCAGGTGGTGCGGGTCGTTCTTTCCCTCGGCGCGAGACAGCTGAGGGTCCCGGACCTGACGGGCCTGCCGCCGCGCGCCGCGGCCCTGCGTCTGGCTCAGGAGTCTCTGCAGCTCGGCGCCGTGTCCTGGTACAGGGACAGTAGCGTGAGGATCGGAGTCGTGGCGCAGGATCCGGAGCCGGAGACCGCGGCCGGCCGCAACGGGACGGTGGAAGTGCTGACCAACCGCGGGGCTCCCGAAACGCGCTCTGTGACGCCCGACATGGTGGGCCGGGACGCGGAACAGATGCGCTCCGTCCTCGCGAGCCATGGCTACCGCGTCGGAAGCGCCCGGTACGAGGCGTACGAGGGAGTCGCGGCGAACACGATCCTCAAGCAGTTTCCGCCCGCCGGATATCCGATCTCCAACCGCGACGTCGTTTCGCTTACGGTCTCCCGTTCGGCCGAGGCGAATGTTCCGGCTGCCCGATGAGCGTTCGCATCGCGCCGTCTCTGCTCTCGGCGGACTTCGCCCGCCTGGCGGAAGCGCTGGCCGAGGCCGAGGAAGGCGGAGCGGATCTCGTCCACGTGGACGTCATGGACGGCCACTTCGTGCCCAACCTGACGATCGGCCCGCCGGTCGTCAAAGCGTTGAAGCGCGTGACACGTCTTCTCCTCGACGTTCACCTCATGATCGAGAGCCCGGAAAAGACGCTCGAGAATTACCTCGAGGCCGGCGCCGACTGGATTTCCGTCCACGTGGAGGCGACGCGGCACCTCCAGCGCTGCCTGGACATGATCTGCCGCGGCGGGGCGAGAGCGGGTGCGGCACTCAATCCCGGCACACCGGTCTCTGCGCTCGCCGCCTCCTGGGGAGATCTCGATTTCGCCCTGGTCATGTCGGTCAATCCCGGCTGGGGCGGCCAGAAATTTCTGACTTCCTCGGTGGGCAAGGTCCGGCGGGTCAGGGAGCATGTGCTTGCCCAGAGTGGACGAGCGGCGATCGAAGTCGATGGAGGAGTCGATGCATCCAACGCGGCCGAGCTTGTCGAAGCCGGCGCGGAAATTCTGGTGGCGGGAACCGCGATTTATGGTCAAGAGGATCCGGCGGCAGCCATCGAAAAACTGCGGGCCGCCGCCCGGGGAGGAGTTCGAGTTTGAAGAACCGCAGAAACCTGCCGGGGATCATCGCGTTCTGCCTCCTGCTGGCGGCGCTGGTCGGTTGCGCGAGCACGAAGAAACCGGACAAGATCACACGGGAGCTGCTTACTTCGCCCAAGGAAGTGCTCTTCGAAAAAGGAAGGGGATTTCTCGTGAAGAAGAAGTACGAGCAGGGGCGCAAGTACCTGAACTTCGTTTTCGAGACCTATCCCAATGAGAAGGAGGGGCGCCAGTCCCTGCTGCTCGTGGCGGACTCCTACTTCCGCCAGGGCGGGGCGACCGGCTACACCGAAGCCCGTTTTCGGTACCGCGATTACTTGAACCGCTACCCGGGCGCCGCGCAACGCGACTACGCGCGCTATCAATTTGCCGTTTGCTACGACAAGGAGCACGAGAAGCCGGACCGGGATCAGACTTCCACGCGCGAGGCACTCGGGCAGTATCGGGTGCTGCTCCAGGAGTTTCCCGATTCGACCTACGTCAGCGTGGCCAGGGAACGGATCCGCCGCCTGACCGATGAGCAGGCTGACCACGAATTCGGGGTCGGTTACTTCTACATCCGCAAGGGGGCACCGGCCGCCGCGCTTGGGCGGTTCACGGCGATTGAGCAGAGTTTTCCCGAGTACGCCGGCCGGGACAAGCTCTTCTACTACGAAGCCGAAGCCTTGAGGAGGCTCGGACGCGGCGAGGAGGCTTCCCGCTACTACTCGCGGGTGATCGAGGAGTTCCCCGCCAGCCAGTACGCCAAGATGGCGCGCGGAAGGACGGCGAAATTGAGACCGCCGGCCTCCGCATCCGTTGACACGCGGGGCAAGAGCGAGTAATTTTAGGCAGAACGAAGAACAAGCCATAATTTGTAAGGAGCCGCCATGCGTCTCCAATCTCGGATGCTTCTGGTCACGGGTCTCTTTTTTTGGGGAGGCGTCGTGTTCGCGCAGAAGGCACCTTCCCAAACGCCTCCGCCGGCGGTCGGCGGAAAGAAGGCAATCGTCAGCCCACAGCCCCCCGTGGTCACGCGAGCGGAGGAGCCCCAGAAGGCGCCCACAACCGAGACCGCACCCCAACCTGTGGGTTTCGAAAGCGATATCTACTGCTTCGGTTACGTCGGCGATCTGTCCGAGTCGTTTTCCATCCGTGTCACGGGGGCCGAGAACCTCGTGGAGCAGACCGACTTCATCACCGACGATTTCCTGTACGTTTCCGGCGGCGTGGACAAGGGCCTGAAGGCCGGCGACGAATTCTGGATCGTCACGCCTGAGCAGGAGATCTTCCATCCGGTGACGGGGAGGAGCATGGGCCGGCTCTACCAGTACCGTGGACGCGCCGTCGTCCACAGCGTCGAGGCGAGGGCCGGGGCCGTGCGCGTGACGAACGCGTGCACGGACATCCCCATTGGCTCATACCTGAAGCCCTTCGAGCCGGTGCCGATCCCCATGGCTCGCAAATCGCCTCCGGCCATCCTGGGGGATCTCCCTTCAGGGAAACCAAGAGGACGGATCGTCTTCACCCGCGACGGCGTCGTGGCGTTGGGAACCGACAACGTCGTCATCATCGACCTCGGCGCCGCCAGCGGCGTGGCGCCCGGGGATTTCCTGACGATCTTTCGCTACCTGGGAGGCGAGGAGTTCGGCATCCGCCCGATCGGCTCCTACTGGGTCAACCTGCCTCCGGCCGCCGGCATCACCGTCCCACGAACTTATCTCGGCGAGGCGTCGGTCCTGGTCGTGGGGGATCGGTGGGCGATCGCGCGCTTGACCGACGCTTCCCGGCTGATCCAGGTCGGCGACGAAGTCGAGCTGAAGTAGAACCTCGCCAGCCGTGAGGGTCGGTCCCGAACTCCCCTCTCCCTCCAGGAGGTTGAGGTGAAGATGCATCGATCACGACGCCCCAACCTTCCCATGACAGGGGGCCGCGAACGGCTCTCTCCTAAAAAATTTCGGCGGAGGATTCAGATCTCCTGAAACTTTTCTCCACTCCGCTGGCACGAAAAATTCTCTTTTTAATTCGGATCACGATCTTCACGCGCAAAAAAAAAGCGGGCGCAAGATTTTTCTTGCGAGATCTACCCGTGCACGTTTCCGTTTGCTAAGATGCGCACCCATTCAAATCCGATCGAAGGCTCGCGGGGGCAGATGTGAATCTCGACGGACAACTTCAACAGATTATCGATGAGCTTCTCTCGCACGGCATCTCCCTCGACCTGGCAAAGAAAGAATTCGAGAAGAAGTACATCGTGGGCGCGGTGAAACGATCCTCGGGAAATCTCGGGCGCGCTGCCCTGTCACTCGGCATCCACAGAAATACCCTGCGCAACAAGGCGGGGATCCTGAACATTCGCCTTCCTCGCGAGAAGACCCGAGTCTCCCCCGACATCGCCAAGAAGAAGTGACATCGCGCGCGCTGTCGCGCGCGATGTCATCCCGAGCGAAGCGAGGGATCTGCTCCGGTCGTCTCCCTCCGTGCCCTCGGCCCCTGCGGGGCGCGACATCGCGCGCGACGGGGGGTAGATCCTTCGCTGCGCTCAGGATGACAGGGCGCGCGACTTCGCGCGCCCTGTCACTTTGGGCCGGCGTCCTTGTTGGGCGGGGGAGGTTCCTCGCCTTTTATGGCGTCCTTGAAGTTGCGCAGGCCCTGGCCGAAGCCCTTGCCGAGTTGAGGAAGCTTGTTGGCCCCGAAGATGATGATCACAATCAGAAGGATGATCAGCAGTTCGGGAACGCCCAGTGAGCCAAACATCGGTGTTCTCCTTCAGCAAGCTTAACAGAGAGCGGCGAGCCGATTCTCGAAAACCCGCCGGAATTCCCTCGCTTCGGGAGTGTTCCCGAGCAGACGCCCGACGAGCGCGATTTCGGCCGGTAGATAACGGCGGTACGTTTCCCCGCGACCCTGGGCAACCGCCCGGGCAAAGGTCCCGCAGACCTTCCAGGCGCGCTGGAGAAGCACGCGGTCGAGCCTCGATCGGAAGCCCGCGACGTCGAGGCCGCGGGCGCGCGTGAAGCTCCCGATGACCGGGCCGGCGAGATCCTCGGTCATCCACTCGAGCGTCGTGCGCTCCCAGAGCAGGGAGGCAAGGTCGTAGGAATCGGGCCCCGCGCGAAGATCCTGGAAGTCGATGCAACCGACGGAATCTTCAACCGGAAAGAGATTATTGCCGTGGTAGTCCCGGTGGCAGAGCGTTGTCGGGTGCGCCCCGATCTCGCGCGAAAGCGCGTCCGTCCAGGCATCGTGTGCCGCGCGCTCCCCGGGCGAAAGCGGAGCGCGCAGGAACATGTCGAAGACCGCCTCGCGGGCCAGATCGAGCTCGCGGCGGAAGAACGCGGCGTCGAAGCGGGGATTGATGCCGGGGTCGGACATGTCCGCGAGGATCGCGGCGGCCGCTGCGGCGCGTGAAAGCCAGATGGGCCGCTCCGGCGCATGCTCGAGAAGACGCGTGGCCAGGTCGGTTCGTCCCAGATCCTCGACGATGTGGTTCCCCGCCTGGTCGTCGGCGATCAACGAGGGGACGCGAAGGCGCTCCTTGAGCGCGGCGTGCGCCGCCACCCACCGCCGCCGGGAGTCCGTTTCCTCCGCGCAGTAGACGACACCCAGGACCGTCCGGCCGCCGGAAAGTGTCAGGCGCAGGTATCGGCGCCTCCCCACGTCCCCCGGCAGGATCTCGACGGAGACCGGATCGTGGCGCGTGCGCCGCGCCAGCGCCGCGAGGCCGCTGTATTCGGAGGGAATCATGTCGAGAGAATGGGAGTGGACGCAGAGACACGGGGACGTGGAGACACAAAGCGACTACTTCGGTTTCACCGCGTCGCTGCGTCCCGCGTCGTTTCGGTCACGAGAGGCTCTTGGCCTGCGTCAGGAGGACCTTCTTGATGTGGATCGGCTGGTTCGGACGGTCATTCGCGCCGCGCGGAGCCGCCGCGATCTTGTCGGCGACATCCATGCCGGAGACGACCTCGCCGAAGGCCGAATACTGATTGTCGAGGAAGGTCGAGTCCTTTACGACGACGAAGAACTGCGAGGACGCGGAATTGGGGTCCTGCGAGCGCGCCATCGAGAGGACGCCCCTCTTGTGCGAGATGTCGTTGAATTCCGCCTTGAGGCGAACTTCCTTTCCGTCCATGACGTTGCCGCCGGTCCCGTAGGGGTGGATCGGATCCTCGGGCTTCTTGGTGTTGGGATCTCCCCCCTGGATCATGAAACCGGGAATGACGCGATGAAACAGCGTACCGTTGTAGAAGCCGCTCGCGGCCAGGTCCACGAAGTTCTGAACGTGGTGGGGCGCCTTGTCATAGAAGAACTTGACCGTGATGTCTCCCATGTCGGTCTGCAGTGTCGCCAGGGTGTTGGCGTAATCGCGCGGTGCCACAGTCTTCTCCTTTCGGGCCGTCTTCTTCGTGACCGGCGCGGCCAGCAGGGAAGCGGCGCAAAGCAGCATCAGAAGCAGAGGGACTTTCTTCACAGGGACTCCTTTCCCGGAAAAATTCGCAAAACGATAACACGCCCGCCTAGTCCGAATTCCCGGCCTTCAGGTCGAACCCGAATCCCGGAGCAGAAGCCGGGTAATCGTCTCTCTGGTCCCGGTCGCGAGCGCGCAGCGCGGGATCGGGCGAGCGATCGAGGCCGCATCCGGCCGAGTCGCTCGCCGGTGCGTCGCCAGGCGCAGACCCCGCGCAAGCTCGAGCGACGTGCCCGCGGTAGGATTCCCCCGATGTACGAGTCCCTGGCAAGAGCCGCGCTTGCCGCGGAGGACCCGGAGCGAGTCATCGAGACCGCTCGGCGGATGCGAGCACGCCATCCGAATCTTTCGCGCGAACAGGTTGCCCGCAAGCTGGCATCGCGAGCGGCGCTTTCCTGCGCGGCCGTCGGGGTCTTCGCGTCCGGGCCCGCGGCTCTCGTTCCGGGATTGCCGGTGGCGCTGGATCTTTCCTACCAGGCGCAGTCGCTTCATCGGCTCATCCTGTCGGTGGCCCGCGTTTCGGGGCGCCCCGCAAACGCGCTCGAGCGTCTGGCAGCCGCGGGCGCGAGCGTTCTCCTCGCGGGCGCAACACTCGCGGCGCGGCGCCAGGCGATCGAGGCCGCGCGGCGCCTGCCCGCCAGGCGAGCGCCGATTCCGTCTCTTCTGGCCGCGGCCCTGGCCGGGGGAGCCGCCAGTTACGCCGCCGCGCGGTTGGCGGAGCTCCTCGCCGAGCGCCACTTCTTCCAACAGCGCCGCCGGCGACCCTGGTGACGAAGAGCGCCGACGTCGTCATCGTCGGAGGAGGCATCGTCGGTTGCGCCCTGGCTCGCGAGCTTGCCGGACAGGGAGCGGGGGTGACGGTCATCGAAAGGGGAGAGCCGGGGTCGGAGGCCTCCGGCGCTGCGGCAGGTCTTCTCGCTCCACAAGCGGAAGCTCTTCCCGCCGGCCCGCTCTTCGATCTGGCGCTCGAGAGCCGCGGCCTCTATCCGAAATGGGCCGAGGAGTTGGCAGGGGAGACCGGGATCGACGCCAGATACCGTCGCTCCGGGATCCTGCGCTGCGTTTTCTCCGAGGGCGGCGAGCAATGGGACTGGTACGCCTGGCAGCGGGAGCGGGGACTCTCCGTCGAGCGGTTCAATGGCGAGAGAGTTGCTGCCCTGACGCACGGGAGGGTATCGGAAGAGGTGCGGGAGGCGATCTTCTTCCCCGAGGAAGCCGTCGTGGACAACCCGCGATTGACACGCGCGCTCTGGGTCGCGGCAGAGCGCCGCGGCGTCACGTTCGCGATCGGAAAGACGGCGCGGCGCGTGCTGGTTCGGGACGGGCGCTGCGCCGGCGTTCAGACCGAGGACGGCGTGATCGAGGCGTCCCGGGTCGTCAACGCGGCCGGCGCGTGGGCGGCGTTCGACCCCGAGTTTCCCGTTCCGGTCGAGCCGGTGCGGGGACAAATCGTCGAAGTCCGGTCGCCCGCGCCTGACCTCTCGGTCGTCGTCCAATCCGACGACGTCTACGTTGTTCCGCGCGGCGATGCCTGGCTGCTGGGATCCACGGTCGAGCATGTCGGGTTCGAGAAGCGGGTGACCGCGGGAGCCGTCGAGCGGCTCCTCGCGGCGGCCGCGCGCCTGCTGCCTTCGCTCGAATCCGCGGCTTTCTCGCGCGCCTGGTCGGGCTTGCGGCCCGGGACCCCCGATGGACTTCCGGTGCTGGGGCGCGGCCGCCTCCCGGGCCTCTTTTTCGCGACCGGCCACTACCGCAACGGGATCCTGCTGGCGCCGGTCACCGCGCTCGCCCTGGCTGACGAGATCGCCGGCCGAAGCTCCCGCGATCTTGCCCCTTTTTCGATCGAGCGATTCTCGCAGCGGCGCTCGCCCCCGCCTGAACCCGGATAATTCACGGACACCCGGCCGGAACACGCGCATGTCGTTGAGAGATGAGCGGTCTTTCGCGTCGAGATGCTGTGACGCCAAGCTACACCTTGTTCCCGCGAGAGATTTTTCGTCGGGACGAGGAGGACCGACGACGGCGATGCCGGGGGCATCGCAGAGGAGGTCAGACGACGTATCCGGCGGAAAAGATCCGCGGGACGGCCGGAGTCGTTCGTGAATTATGCGGGTTAGGTTAGAATCTGTTGAATTCCCGGGCGGGACCGCCGCCTGCGGAGGAACCGAAAGTTCCCGGATATTGTTCGAGCACGGAGGACGATGAGAAGCGCACTGTACTCGGGCTTGCGGAGCGGGGCGGAACTCCTGTGGCGCGCCGCCCGGGCGATTGACCGCCTCTTCCCGGAGCGATCCTTCCAGCCGAAGTGGGCTCCCGCGCCCCTCTTGAAGCAGCGGGAGCGCTCCTTCCCGAAGCTCGGCTTTCCCCGGGAGACGGACTCGCTCTGTCCAGGGTGCGTCAAGGAAGTCCGGTCGAAGATCCTGTCGGGCGAGGTGGACTGGAAGGTCCTGGTCGACGGGAGCCCCGGCGAGATCAAGGCCAGGATCGTCGAGGAAGAGGGCCGGATCCTCATGAAGAAGGAGTGTCCCAAGCATGGGCGCTTCGAGGACGTGATGTCCACCGACCCCGCGTTCTTCAAGCGGCTAGAGACGCTGTACCCGGGGCGCGATTTCGTCATCCCGAAGGATGGGCTCCACAACCACGGGACTTCCTCGATCAAGTACGGACGCGGGGCCGTCCTGACGATCGACCTGACCAACCGCTGCAACATGATGTGCAACCCCTGCTTCATGGACGCCAACCAGGTCGGTTACGTCCACGAGCTCGAGTGGGAAGACGTCAAGAAGCTCTTAGACGACGCCGCCTCGGTCAAGCCGCGCCGCCAGCTCT
>WNGB01015253.1_pt1 | contig 16163 bp, 15 predicted proteins | sample 5400681 | NCBI WGS metagenome assembly WNGB01 (sample SAMN13153367, study PRJNA577476) | soil metagenome | isolation source: 115 cm soil or saprolite under grassland replicate 2 | place: USA:California | collected 2016-06-15 | reverse complement strand
AAAAGACAAGTTGAAAGTTGTCATTTCCAACTTATCTCTATACGGTGAAACCAAAGAGTGGACTCTGGATTGGCAACCAGATGATTCCTCGGGAGCAAGCTCACCCGCACCGACAGAAACGCCTCAAGCCTGCCTGACGGTTAACTCGTGGCAAGCAGCATTGACCAACCCCGCGCCTCTTCCCGCCAACCTCACAGGTAAAGTTGTTGCCTATGGGCGAATCGTTGACGATGGCAAAGATCCTTCGCCTGATAATTATGGTATCTATGTAGCAAACTTGGATGGAAGCGAAAAACAGGTCATTGGCCAAGGTGTATGGGCTAGCCTATCTCCGGATGGTTCACAAGTCGCTTACTTCTGGCTAGATGGATTGTATCTCGCAGATACCGCAACAGGAAAGTTGCATCTTATTCCCAACACAAACTCCAACGATTACAACCCACACTGGTCACCAGATGGGAGACGTATCGCTTTCGTCCGCATTGACGATTTCAATCTATATACGATGACCCCCGATGGATCGAACATACAAAGGGTCATTGCTGGAATCGATTATGAACAGTTAATCGACTGGTCGCCCGATGGTGCAAGTCTCTTTTATGGTGTAGATACACGAGATGGAATGCTGCTCAAGAAATTAGATGTTGCTTCTGGCGCGGTAATCGATTTATTTAGCGTTGATGCCAAAGGACTATACGCCGATATTTCGCCGGATGGAAGTGAAATCGCCTTTTTCAATAATATCACCCAGATGACCTCCGGCCTGTACATTTCTAACCTCGATGGCTCTGATCGTAAATTGGTCGCACAGATGGGACATTGGATGGTGGTAAACCCGGTCTGGTCACCGGATGGGAATTGGTTACTGGTGGGCATTGTCAACACAGATATGGCGACGCCTGAGGAGGCAACAGCTCTGATCAATCTCCAGACCTGCCAGATCATTCCAATGCCAATTACTGGAACGTTTTACTCATGGGTTCCATAAATCTGAAACCCTAAGAAAAAAGCCGTGGACAATTCGTTCACGGCTTTTTTATATTTTCTTCGTTCTGACAACTGAATTAAACAGGCCTGTTTTGGCTAAAGAGTGTCAACGCGACCAGAATGAGAAATCCAAGAAAAAGCGTGGCGGTGGATATAAGACTTTCCTCTGCTTGTATCGCTTCGACCAATAACTCCTCCGCAATCAAATATATCAAAGCTGCAGCTCCGAACGCTAAAACAATAGCCACTGTCGTTAAAGGGGCTCCATTCAAGAAGAAACCAGCTCCGAACGCTCCCGCTCCGAGCATAAGGGCAATTCCACTGGTGACAAGCAGGCCTTGTCCGCGTTGGGATTTTCCCTTCCGAAACTCAGATCCAACCGATAAGGTCAGGAAGAATAATTCAAGCGATAAAGCTATTGCAAGAACCACCCCGAGTTGTTCACCGCTGAAGAATCCAGCGCTGATAATCGCACCGTCCATAAGAGTATCAAAGGCTGCCGCAGCCGCAAGACCGACGGGTAGCCTGTGCCTGCTTTTTTCAGCTCGCTCATATTTGACAACGGCCCATTTGAGTCCAATCATGATTAAGCCACCTGCCGTGAAGCCGGCCAAAACTCCAGTAATGGTTCCAATATGTTGAACCTCAGGAATTACATTTGAAGCCACTGCTGCAAGCACTGCACCCGCGGCGAAATGTTGAACTGCACTGCGGGTTTTAATATTAGGACTCCAAAACATAGCCAGCAGGCCACCCGAAAGACCGGCTCCTGTGGCAATGATCAGGTAAGGTAAGATACGGAGGAATTGATCGGGCATATTATTCTCTGTACTTTGCCCTGCCTTCTCGCAAGCCCTGTAGCAGGATTTCTAATTGTTGAAACTCAAAATCTCTCATGGGATATGATCTTGTTTAGCTGTTTAACGCAACATCTTTTGAGATTGTAATTCACTGATTGGTTAAATCCTCGAGTGCATCAGTTCTTTCTTAAGTCTTATTTAAGATTTTAACGGAATAATTTTGTATACTTATCGTTAATGTATTAAAGATGAATATAGTTACTAAAAATAAAGATGTAAGATTTTATTGGGAGCAACAATCAGGATCACCAATGGATATATCTTTAGCGTTAGGTGGCGGTGGAGCAAAAGGTAATTCCCATATTGGTGTGCTACGCCGTCTTGAGAAGGAAGGTTTTCGAATCCGCGCTATTGCTGGAACCAGCTTTGGCGGACTTGTTTCCATTTTTTATGCATCCGGTTTTTCACCGGCGGAGATTGAAGATATATTTGCAAAAGTGAACCAGAGAACCCTTTACACGCACGGTCCAAATAGAGGCATGTCGCTCTTAGGACTGTTGGGCGCAACAACTTGGTTCGCAAGCATTTTCGGCGATAAAACATTTGATGATCTGAAAATTCCTTGCGCTGTTACCGCAGTTGACCTCAAAAGTGGCAATGAAGTTATCCTTACTCAAGGCCGCCTTATCGATGCGTTCCTGGCAACGATTGCAATTCCTGGTGTCTTTCCTCCTCACCATGTCAATGGTTGGGAATTGGTCGATGGTGGAGTGCTCGACCCTGTACCTGTCTCTGTAGCGCGTTCTCTCGCGCCAAATCTTCCAGTTGTAGCCGTCAGTCTTAACGAAGCTTTGGGAACTCCCGCAAGACCATGGACACTACCACTTCCCAACTATTTGCCGCGTCGCATTGTGGATATAGTTACAAAATTAACTGTAGGTCAGGCTGCGGATATTTTTATCCGCTCGCAGGATATCGTTGATCGGGCCCTGGCGCAATATAGGCTTGCGGTGGATAACCCTGATGTTGTGGTTCGGCCAAAAGTGTATGATATAGACATGTTGGATATAGTCGATGTACATGAGGTGGCTAATCTTGGGGAAGAAGCCTTGGAGGCTGCCCTGCCTGATCTACGGCTTAAGGTGAGATGGCATCGCAGTTTCGCACGAAAACTCTTTGGTGGAAAAAAATACTCCTGATTTGCAGAAGACAAATTCCAAAGCAAATTCTTGTACGTAATCCCCACTCTTTCTAAGTAGTAAGTCGAAATTAATTTTATGGCTTGCCTTCGCTCTTTCGGGGGCTTAGCCCCCGAAAGAGCATGAGAATGGGTAAAATTAACTCTGTATAATTGGCCTGCGCGGATATTAAGTTACTCGATTGTGTAAACGTGCGCGATGTAGCCCGGCTTGGCGAAGAAGCTGTGGAAGCTGCCTTACCTGTTATTCGAGCTAAAATGACATGGCACCGCCGCCTCAGACGTATATTTTTTGGAGGCAAGAAATGACACGAGATTTGCGAAAATATGCAAAGCAGACAAGTATTCGTCTTATTATTGGCGCGTTCTTGCTTCTCTTCATTGTGGGTCTTGGTTTGATCTGGCTTGTTTATGGCAAAGAAGCAGCATCCTTCGGTTTCCTTTGTTTGTTAGCCGGGTTGACTCCTGTTGTACTAATCCTTCTCATCTTTTATGCCATGGACTGGATAATGAAACATGCAGGCCGTCAATAACACCGAGCTGATTACGTTCGAAAACTGGACTTTGCGAGTTCGTCCATCGCAAAATCCAAAGCGTCTTCTAGTCCTTGTTCACGGGTTGATGGGTGACGAGAACTCGATGTGGATCTTTACACGCGGGCTTTCATCTGATTATTGGATGATCGCCCCACGCGCGCCATATACTGCAGAAGTAGGCGGATATTCATGGCGTCCGCCTCACTTCGAAAATTTAAATCAACTCAGTTTCGAAATGCTTGGTCAAGCGGCTGAGGGTTTGATCCGCTTGATTGACGCGTACAGTGCATCGGTCGGGGTGGATGCGAAACAATTTGATTTAATGGGATTTAGCCAGGGAGCGGCGATGATCAACGTAGTGGCAATGCTTTATCCCCAGAGAGTCCACAAGATGTGCGTGCTGGCAGGATTTGTTCCATCGGGTTTAGAGAAAATCATCGCGAAACGACCGCTTGAGGGCAAACCTGTTTTTGTTGCACATGGTACTCAGGATGATAAGGTGCATATAGACCATGCACGCGCTTCGATTAAGTTGCTTGAACAAGCAGGTGCGAGGATCACGTATTGCGAGGATGAGGTCGGCCATAAACTCAGCGTGACCTGCTTACGCGCTCTGGAAACATTTTTGCAAGATTAACATACTCTCACGGGGCTGTTGACGCTCGTTTTGTTTCCAGTTATCCTTGACAGAATTCATACGCATACCGCAACAACATAAAGTTGTACGACTGCATGGAATTTTATCTTTGGAAAGATATCAGACCATCCTACAACTTAAACAGGTTGCGGCAACAGGTGAGATATCAATGAAACCATCTTTTTCGCGGCGCGATTTTCTAAAACTCTCCGGGCTTGGGTTGGGAACATTAGCCTTTAATTCTTTTGAGAATGCTTTTCGTTTGCCGAAATACTATTTGCCCCAATTTCCGGCTGGCGATCGTTTGGGGAGAGTTGCTGTAACGCCAAATTTCTACTCCACAGAACTCAAAGCCAAGCCAGGGAGTAATGAGCCTGCCATCCGTAGTGTTACCCAAGATGAAGTTGTTGTCTGGCAGCGCGAAGTGATTGGCGCGGATGCCTTTAACGGCTTTAGTAAAACATGGGTCGAAACTCCGGAAGGATATATTTATGCCCCTCACCTTCAGCCCGTTCGTAATCTTCCGAATACACCGCTCGCTGCGCTTCCGGAAGGCAAGGCCGGTTTTTGGGCCGAAGTTACTGTCCCGTTTGTTGATCTTCAGCTTCAAACCGGACCCATTTCGCCAGGTGTAAAGTACACACTTGAAACCAATCAACCTCTGCGTTTATATTATGGACAGGTTGTATGGATTGACCAGGTTATTCAAGATTCATCCGGGGTGACCTATTATCGCGTCAATGAATCGCCAGGCCATGGTTATGGCTATGGCGATATATTCCTTTGTGATGGAGCAGGGCTTAAGCCTTTGACGGAGGAGGATGTGGCTCCTATTCATCCAGATGTTGACCCTGCGACCAAAAAAATCACGATTGATGCTACATCGGGGAGACAAACGCTTTCATGTTATGAAGGTAACGTGGAGGTTTATTTTTGTCGAATCTCAAGTGGTTATGGTGAACAGTACTCAACACCTGTTGGCGATCAAGCCATAGCCTGGAAGATCTTTTCCATCCATATGGCCGCCAACACAGGCTCCGATAGCGGATACGATACAATGGCTGTGCCTTGGCCAGTTTTCTTTAATACGAATGCAGGTGCAGCAATTCATGGCGTTTTTTGGCATAACGATTTTGGCGTACGGCGTTCTCATGGTTGCGTAAATGTTTTACCTGAGGACGCGAAGTGGATATTCCGGTGGAGCGCTCCCTTTATTTCCCTGGATCAAAGCGAGCTCCGTCTTGAGTGGCCAAATGTTGGCGGAGCCTTTAGTACTTCTGTAAGTGTTAGTGAACAACAACTTGCGTATTAGGTAAATATGGAAATCTCTGAGATAACGATTGGATTGTCATTTCTGGCTGGTTTAGCATCTTTTCTTTCCCCGTGCGTGTTTTCGCTCGTCCCGGCATACGTTGGTTACTTAGGAGGACGCGCTGCAGGAGGGGGAGGTGGGTCGAACCGCTGGGTGACCTTCAGCCATGGCCTGGCTTTTGTTCTGGGCTTTAGCTTAGTATTTATTTTTCTGGGTGTGGCAGCTTCCTTCGCTGGAAGTCTTTTATATGATGCGCGTTTCTGGCTGGCGAAAATTGGCGGTGTGGTAGTGATTATCTTTGGCTTGCATATGACCGGCCTTATACGCATCCCTTTTCTCGCTTACGATACACGCGTAAATCAGGCTCCGGATCAAAAATGGGGTTATTTCTCATCAGCCTTGATGGGTGTATTCTTTTCGGCGGGTTGGTCCCCATGTGTGGGACCGGTGCTCGGTGCGATCCTGACATTGGCTGTCAACGGTGGATCGATTTCGCAGGGCGCCTCACAGCGCGCTCAATTCTTCTATTTTAATTTTGGTCTGTAGGGCGGGTTTGCAACCCGCCACAAGCCAATTTGCTCGAGCTAAAAGCCCAATCTACTTACTTTATTAGGACTCTTCATGCTTACTGTAACTCTATATACCCGTAAAAATTGTCATTTATGCGACCAGGTAAAAGCCGATTTAGAATCTTTGAAGGACCAGCATCCACACAGGCTTGTTGAGGTGGATATTGAGTCTGATCCTGTATTGCAGGCCAAGTTTTTTGATATTATCCCCGTTGTTGAAATTGGTCCTTATAACCTGAAGGCACCTATTACGCTCCAATCTCTACAAATGACACTCGGTGCGGCGTTGGATCGAAGAAGCCAGCTTGAGCAGGTGGGGGATGATAAGTATAAAGCACGAGTTCAAAAAGGACAGACTATTACAGGAGGCGATCGTTTTTCGTTCTGGCTTTCAAAGCGCTACTTGCTGATATTAAATCTTTTTATGTTTTTGTATGTGGGATTGCCATTTTTAGCTCCAGTTTTAAAAAAGGCTGGCGCTGAAATCCCTGCTCGTGTGTTGTATCGCATCTATAGCCCACTTTGCCACCAGTTTGGTTTTCGATCTTTCTTCTTATTTGGGGAGCAGCCATATTATCCACTGTCAGAGGCAAATATTAAGAACGTGAAAACTTTTGAAGAAATGACTGGCATCACCAATCTAGCGGATCCTATGAGTTTCACGCGCTTAGATGCCAGGAAGTTTACCGGCAATGAAACAATGGGATATAAAGTTGCCCTGTGTGAACGCGACGTGGCGATCTACATTGCCATTCTATTGTTTGGAATTGTCTTCGCGCTCTCAGACCGTCGGATCAAATCGCTGCCCTGGTTTATGTGGCTTCTCATCGGCATTGCACCCATCGGATTAGATGGTTTCTCACAACTCTTCAGCCAGTTCAATTGGAGTTGGCTTGCTTCGATTATTCCGTATCGTGAAAGTACACCCTTCTTGCGCGTACTTACTGGCGCTCTTTTCGGTCTTACCACTGCATGGTTTGCTTATCCGAGCATCGAAGAATCAATGAACGAGACCCGCCAATATTTTATTAAAAAATTTGCTGTCAATCAGGTTGCGCGCTGATGCCCTTTCACGAACAAAACGGAATCCGATATTTCAGCTTTGATATTTTCCCGAATGGAGTGAAACAGGCAGTGTTCACACGCCGTGGGGGAGTCAGTCCAGCGCCGTGGGGTTCGCTTAATGTAGGTGGAATGGTGGGGGATGATATCGCGCACGTAAAGGAGAATCGCATCCGCTCGTTTCACGCACTTGGACGAAACCCCGCATCCATCTTTGACGTATGGCTGGTCCACTCTACGGACGTGATCTGTGCTGACCGTCCGCGCGATCTCGATAAGCCGCCCATCCAGGCTGATGCCATTTTGACAGATAAACCCGAAGTCACGTTGTATATGCGTTATGCAGATTGCGTACCGCTCCTGTTTTATGATCCGGTAAAAGGTGTGGCGGGAATGGCCCATGCTGGCTGGATGGGTACCGTGCGCGGCATGGCAAAGGCAACAATCCAAAGGATGCAATCCCAATATGCTTGCAAGCCTGAAAATATCCTTGCCGCGATTGGACCTTCGATTGGAGCCGATCACTATGAGATTGGCCCAGATGTTATTCTGAAGGTCAAGGAATCTTTTGGTCCAGATGAAGAGCGTCTGCTTGAATCACGTAATGGCCGCGTATATCTCGATCTATGGCTGGCAAACTATATCCAGTTGCAAAGGGCTGGGGTGGAGAAAATCGAGGTGTCAGGAGTTTGCACAGCCTGTCATTTAGATGATTGGTTTTCGCATCGCGCAGAGAAAGGCAAAACGGGCAGATTCGGCGCACTCATCGGGCTGCAGGCTTAGGGTCGGTTTTGAACCACTGCCTGTCCTGGTGAATACCTATAAATATTTGTGGGAGAGACTACCTAGTCGAAGTGTAGGGGTAAAATTAGTTCATGAGCGATTTGGTTCAGTCTATTCGTGAAAGATATTTGCAAACGCTGGATAAAATTGCATCGGCCGCTAAAATGTCTTCGCGGTCACCAAAGTCAGTCAGATTAGTGGTCGTCACAAAATCACAACCGCTTGAAGTGGTGGAAGCTGCCGTTGAGGCTGGGGTAAGGATCTTAGGAGAGAATTATCCTGAAGAGGGTGTAAGGAAAATTCAATCTATCGCTGAAAAATCTGCGGTAGAATGGCACATGATTGGCCACGTGCAGAGTCGCAAAGCGGGTCTCGTTGCCCAGCACTTTAACTTGCTCCACTCATTGGATAGCTTGAAGCTGGCGCAAAGACTTAATCGTTTTTGTGAAGAGGCCGGACACACACTGCCTGTGCTGTTGGAATTCAATGTAGGTGGAGAAGAGAGTAAAGGTGGCTGGCCTGCGTGGGATGAAGCGCAATGGGCAGTCCTGACAGATGATATTTCGTCGCTTTTGAGTTTGCCGGATTTGCAAGTACAAGGGTTGATGGCTATGCCCCCGCTCGGTGAGACAGCTGAGTTTTCGCGGCCTTTTTTTCAACGGTTGCGACGTTTACAGGAATATTTGATGAAACAATTCCCACAAGCCTCATGGACCGAGCTCTCAATAGGAACCAGCCTTGATTATGAAGTGGCGGTACAGGAAGGCGCAACCTTGGTACGTGTTGGGACGGCGATCGTCGGCCCAAGATCATATAAGTGAACTGGAGGAAAGATGGGTGCCATAATTATCGTGATCAGAGTAGTTTTCGAAATCTTTGTGTGGATCGTGATTGCATCCGTGCTGCTTTCTTATTTTATGTCACCCTATCATCCTGTGAAACAGGCACTGGATCGGATCGTTGAACCTTTTCTTGCTCCAATCCGTCGAGTGATACCTAGTGTTGGGATGTTTGATTTCAGCCCGATCATCCTGATCCTGGCGGTCGAGCTTATCAAAACTTTATTGATAAATATTTTAATTTCCTTCAGTTGAGGTGGAGAATGCCTAGAAAATTTCACCTGCATGATGGTCAGCGCGGATCGGCCCTGGCTGTACGCGTTACACCACGTTCAAGCCGTAATGAGATTGTAGCAGTATTGAACGATGGAACAATTAAAGTCCGTATTGCTGCTCCGCCTGTGGACGATGAAGCCAATAATGAGTTAGTAAAATTTATGGCAGAAGTATTGGGCGTTCCCAAGTCAAAGTTGGAAATTGTAGCGGGGTCAACAGGCCGGGATAAACTTATCTCGGTGCTGGATATGGATGTAGAAACTGCACATCAACGTATACTCGCTCATCTTGATTAAATGGCAACTGGCCGCAAAATAGAGCAGCCAGTTTTTTAAATAAGCAGTTTCGTCCTGAGCGCAGTCGAAGGGCAGGTTTCAAGCAAACCTTATGTTTTCATATTGCGCGCGCTTCGACTGCTGCTCCTCGATTTGCACTCGGAGCCTCCGCTCACACCGTCCCGGTGATCTTCCGGGAGCGCGAGGTAACTTTATTGATTTGCCTGGCTATACAGCCGTCTATATACAACAAATATCTCGTAGATATTGCGGATGTAATTTCTCGTTTCGTCAAAGCGGATCACTTCAAGGAACAGATCGGGGTCATCACCTGCAAGCTGCTTCCAGATAACGGCGTTACCCGGGCCACCATTGTAAGCTGCCAATGCAGCATAAATATCGCCATTGAGGAGATCTCGATTTGATGCCAGATAGTGAGTGCCAAATCTCACGCTGACATCAGGACGATAGAGATCGGCTTCTGTGTATTGTGGCGGCCAGTCAAGTTGACCAGCGATGGTAGCGCCTGTGGACGGGATAATTTGCATTAGACCACGCGCTCCAGCGGTTGAGCGGACAAAACCCTCGAATAAGCTCTCTTGCCGAATAACACTAAACATGAAGAGTGGATCAAGTCCTTCTGCTTGCGAATCCGGAATCACCAGATCGGGATAATACAGTCCGTAGCGCACATGGCTGAAATAGGGAGGGGCCATCATGGATTCATTGTGAGCGTCCAGTCCAGCAATAGTTAACGTCTGGCGTAGAGCAAAAATGGCAGGCCTGTACAATCCCAGATCGAGCATATAGTTGCCAAGACGATATGTATCAAGCGCACTGGTATTAGCAGACTCGCGTAAGCTTTCGAATTCAAGCCTGGCATCATCGAATAGGCCGAGTTCCCATAGCTCGGTTCCACGGACCAAGCGTGGGTCTGAGATGGGAGCACCGGGGCCGGTTAAATCTGTATCATCAGGTAAGCCGAATGTGAGCCGCACCCACGTATCTGCGGCTCTCCGTTCTGCAACCATATCAATCGTTATGCTAGCGCCAGTGGGATTTGCAAAGGGAGCACGATCCACCAATAGGTCGCGCGCTCGTTCACTATAGTAACCGCCTGGGTCAATACTCTGTCCTTTTTGCCAGGAGACAAGTGCCGCGCTGGCATCACCAAGTTTCTGCTGTGTTTTACCAATCCATAGATAAGCACGCGCCTGGTCCTCTGGATGGACTGCAAGAGAGAGACTACGATCGAATGAATGGATTGCAGAATCGAAATCCTGCTGCCTATATTGAACAATTCCTGTCTGAAAGATTGCTGTAGAAGCTTGCTCATCGCTGGGATAATCGTTGGCAACGCGCGTCCAGGCTTGTGCAGCTTCGTCGAGGCGATTATCCCGTTCGTAAATGCGACCCGCAGCCATGAGATAGTCAACTGTGGCGGATGTGTTGGGAACCTTACTGACAAAATCAAGTAGAGTCTGGGCAGCCTTTGGGTACAGACCTAAATGGAACCACTGGATAAATGCTTTTTCTCCCCAGGCATCGACCCAATTTGGATGTGAAGAATAATTGTCAATGAATGTGGTGAATGCTTCTACGGCAGCTTCATAATTACCAATATCCCTGTATGCAAGCGCGCGGTAATAATTTGCTGTGCCATCGTTGACGGGATTGGCCGCGATGTAGCGGTCAAAAGCCGCGATGGCTACATCGTATTGATCAGCGTAATAATCCACCATGCCCCGACCGAAATCGTCGACCTCCGCGCCAGCTTCAACCAATTGAACAAGGCTGAGATATGAATAATAGGCCATTGGATAGCTATCCACTGCAAGCCGATATTTCCCAAACGCTTCATCGTTTCGACCCAATTTTTGTAAGACCAATCCGGCCTGATATGCTGCTTGGGCTTTGACAAAATCATTTGTAGCACGTGCGATAATGCCATCATACAAGGCTAAGGCGGTATCGGTCTCACCGAGTTCAGCGCGTGCCTGTGCGATTTTCATATCTACCAAAATGCCATCGTCTAGGCGGGAAGCCTCGATCGCGGCTGTATAAGCTGTGATAGCGTCTTTATAGTTTTGTATGGCTGAAAATGCATCACCGCGTAATTCTTGTGTATAGGCATCCAATACACCCGGCTGCATGGTAAGATAGGTTTGCCATGCTGCGGCGGCTTCACTGTAGTTCTCGAGATTGAAATTGGCAAGTCCTTGCAAGAAGTAGGCATGTGCAATATGTGGAGAATCCGGATATTCTGTGATTAATGTTTGCAGCGCGGCTAGTGCTTCCACAAAATTTTGGTCTTCAAACTGTACACGTGCTTCGCCCCATTTTGCCGCGGCGCGCAAAACGGGATCGGACGAATCCTGGTAGGCAGTTTGATAATGCGTTAGTGCTGTTGAATAGTCCCCATTGAAGAGGGCGCGATCACCATCTTCCACGCGCGCGACGGGAGGTGGAGTCGGTGTGACGGTCAAGGTGGGTGTTACCGGCGGTGTGGACGTGATGCTTGGAGTTAAAGTCCAGCCGGGGGGAATAGTAGGAAGGTCTGGGAAGGCAGAACAGGCTGTGATAACGGTGGCAAGCAAAAGTCCAAGAATGAAGCGGGCATTTTTCATCCCGTTTTTATACTGGTAAAGCAAAGGCGTGTCAACCCGCTTACTGACAAACTTGCAGCAAAAACAGGCAAATGAATTACAAAAATTATGAAAAATTCATTATCATTCGAGAAAAATACTTTGTAAGGAAACTATATGCGAACTGTTTTTTGGGAAGACCATAAAGTTAAGATGATTGACCAGCGCATCTTGCCTGCGCGTCTTGAAATTGTTTCATTCAATGACTACCATGCCGTTGCAGATGCAATCAAAAATATGACTGTGCGCGGCGCGCCTGCCATTGGCGCCTCTGCCGCGTTTGGGCTTGCACTCGCGGGATATCAATCCGCTTGCTCCTCGACCGTTGAACTGATTGCCGATTTACAGAAAGCCGGCGCCGTTTTGAAATCTGCGCGGCCGACCGCGGTAAATCTTGCCTGGGCAATAGACAGAGTAATGCGGGTAGCAGGACAGATGAAAGATGAAAGAAACGCTGATGAAGTGCGGCAGTTGATCCTGGATGAAGCCCAGCGCATCGCAAATGAAGACGTGGAAATCAACAAACGTATGGGTGAACATGGGGCAGCCTTGATTGATGATGGCGATACTGTTATCCATCATTGCAACACGGGCGCACTTGCCACCGTAGATTGGGGCACGGCGTTGGGCGTGATCCGTACCGCGCACGAGCAGGGCAAACACGTGCATGTGCTCGTCGATGAGACTCGACCGCGCTTACAGGGAGCGCGTCTCACCGCTTGGGAGTTGGAACAATATGGCATTCCTTATGAGATTATCAGTGATAACATGTCCGGTCACTTCCTGAAATCGGGCAAGGCACAAAAAGTATTCTTCGGAGCGGACCGGGTTGCCGCGAACGGTGATGTTGCCAACAAGATTGGCACATATATGTTAGCTTTAGCCGCGCATGATAACAATGTACCTGCTTATGCGGTTGTGCCCATCTCCACCATTGATCTTTCTCTTTCACACGGAGATTTGATTCCTATCGAAGAACGCAACCCTGATGAAGTGCTTGATATCCAATTTCAAGGTGAGCGCGTTGCACCAATTGAAGCCCAGGCGCGCAACCCTGCATTTGACGTCACACCGAATCGATTGATCACAGGAATCGTGACTGAGAATGGCGTGGTCTATCCACCGTTTGCAGTGAATTTGAAGAAGATTGTTACGTAAGTCGGATTGTCCCCATCGGGATGCGTCGCGACCAATTCGACTTACCTTTACTTTCCTGCCTCACCATGATAAACTTTTCCCGCTTTCACTGGCGCTCTCCCGCGAGAGCGCCTTTTCCTGCGTAAACTTGCTCCCGCCTCCATCCCTCGCGCAGCATCATTGTGGGACGGCGGCAAATTGAGCGCCGTCCTCGGCGCTCAGAGCATATGTTGACTGAGGATACATGGATATTCTTCTCACCGGTTCTGTAGCCTACGATTATCTAATGACCTTTCCGGGTCAATTCATGGAACAAATCCTGCCCGAACGGCTAGCCTCAATTAGCCTTTCTTTTTTGGTTGATTCGATGTCCAAACAACGTGGCGGCGTTGCACCGAACATCGCATACACGATGGCGCTGCTTGGTGAGTGTCCGCGTGTGATGGCTACGGTTGGCGAGGACTTTGGGGATTATCGTCTTTGGCTCGACTCAAAAGGCGTGGACACGAGTTTAATGCAAGTTGTACCTGGCTTATTCACCGCGTCATTTTTTGCGACGACAGATAAGGATTCTGCACAAATCGCTTCGTTCTATCCTGGGGCAATGGGAGTTGCCTCGATGCAATCCCTGAAGGATTTAACAAAAAAACCCGATCTGGTTGTTGTCTCGCCAAACGCACCAGATGCGATGATGAAATTTCCGGCGGAATGCAGGGAATTGGGGTTCAATTATCTGTATGATCCGGGCCAGCAGGTACTTCGCATCGAAGGTCATGAATTGGCTCGCGATATGGACGGCGCGCATTTCTTATTCTGCAATGATTACGAATATGGTTTGATCTCGAAAAAAACAGGCTGGGATCTAAATGAGGTCCTCAGGCATGTCAAAATCCTGGTTGTGACGCGTGGTAAGCATGGTGCGCATGTGTATACAGATGGCCAGGAGGTTCTTATCCCGACTGTTCCTGAAGAAATGATTGTCGATCCCACTGGCGTTGGCGATGCTTTCCGCGGTGGATTCCTCGCAGGGTATTCCCGCGGCTTTGACTGGAAACTGTGCGGTGAAATTGGCTCACTGGCTGCCGTATACTGCCTCGAGCAGCGCGGACCGCAAAGTCATAGTTATACAAAGATAGAGTTTGTAGAACGCTTCCGAAAACATTTTGATGATAAGGGAAAGTTGGATGAACTTATAAAATAAAATTCGTCCTGAGCGGAGCGTAGCGAAGTCGAAGGGCGGGTCTCATGTAAATTTGTCCTTCGACTACGCCGACCAAAGAACGGGTTGGCTCCGCTCAGGACGAAGGCCATGAACTAAAGGAGCAATATGAGCAATAATAGCAATTACGATATAAAAGACATCAACCAGGCCGAAGGTGGCCGCCGCCGCATTGACTGGGCAGAGCGGGAAATGCCTGTCTTGCGCCAGATCCGCGAGCGCTTCAATAAAGAAAAGCCCTTCAAAGGAATTCGTATGTCGGCATGTTTGCATGTCACCACCGAGACAGCCAACCTGGCCCGCACCCTGCACGATGGCGGCGCGGATTTGGTATTGACTGCTTCCAATCCGCTTTCCACTCAGGACGACGTGGCTGCCGCATTGGTCAATATGTATGAAATCCCCACCTTCGCGATGAAGGGTGAAGACAACGTCACGTATTATAAACATATCGGTGCAGCGCTCGATCATAAACCGCACATCACGATGGACGATGGCGCAGATCTTGTTTCCACTATTCACAAGGATCGGCGTGAATTATTAAGCGATATCGTAGGTGGTACGGAAGAGACTACCACCGGCGTCATCCGCCTGCGCGCGATGGCTGCAGATGGTATGTTGAAATTCCCCGTCATCGCGGTCAACGATGCCATGACCAAGCACTTCTTTGACAATCGCTATGGCACCGGTCAATCTACCGTGTACGGCATTATCCGCGCGACCAACGTCCTGCTGGCGGGAAAACGATTTGTGGTGGCAGGTTACGGGTGGTGCGGACGCGGTCTCGCATCGCGTGCGCGCGGCATGGGTGCACTGGTCATCATTACCGAAGTGGATCCGCTAAAAGCGTTGGAAGCAGTCATGGACGGTTTCGAAGTGATGCCGATGGAAGAAGCCGCAAAGATTGGTGATATCTTTTGTACTGTCACAGGCGACATCAATGTGATCGATGATAAGCATTTCAAGGTCATGAAAGATGGCGCGATCGTCGCCAACTCAGGACATTTCAATGTGGAGATCAACATCCCCGCACTGGCGAAGATATCGAAGGGCGATCCTAAGCTTGTTCGCCCATTCGTGGATCAATATGAAACAACAGACGGACGCAAGATCAATATCCTTGGAGAAGGACGCCTGATCAACCTCGCTTCCGCCGAAGGGCATCCTGCTTCGGTTATGGATATGTCTTTTGCCAACCAGGCATTGGCCGCCGAATATATGGTCAAGAATGCGGCGAGCCTGGAGAAGCGTGTATACTCAGTGCCCGCCGAAATCGATGCCGAGATCGCGCGCCTCAAACTTCAAGCCATGGGTATTGAAATCGATACCCTCACCGATGAACAGTTGAAGTATTTGAACTCGTGGGAAGAAGGCACGTAAGCCAGTGGTCAGTAATCAGTGCCTCAGGCTTGCGTGGATAGAGTTTTTCCTGTATGCTTAGAAATATGCTATGAAGACAACGCAGTATTTTCGTCACGCGCGACAGCGCCCGGATCGTGCTATCATAAAGGATGAATGGATCGAATACGTTATTCGTAACCCGCTGAAAGAAGTACATCAACTGACGGCAGAATTAGACGGTGGGCACGTATCCTTGAAATGCATAACCGCGTATTGCGAGTTATTCTTCTTGAAGATGGCGAAACTGTTCACAACGCCTTTTTCGATCGAAGTTTTAAGGAGTAAGAAACCATGCGCATCAAATATTTTGAAGACACAGACACTACGCTGGTGGAGTTTTCCACCAGAACACCTGTTGAAACGCAGGAATTGAATGAGAACATTTATCTTGATTTCGATAGCGAGGGCCGCGTAGTCAGCATGACCATTGAGCATGCAAGCCAGTCAGCGGACATGCAAGAATTTCACTATCAACGTATCCCCGCAG
>WNGB01010660.1_pt1 | contig 16163 bp, 16 predicted proteins | sample 5400681 | NCBI WGS metagenome assembly WNGB01 (sample SAMN13153367, study PRJNA577476) | soil metagenome | isolation source: 115 cm soil or saprolite under grassland replicate 2 | place: USA:California | collected 2016-06-15 | reverse complement strand
CCGGCTCCTCCTGGCCGATCGGCTCGGCGAGCGATACGTGTCCCTGGCCGGCCGCAACGGCTTTCGCGACTGCGCCCTCGCCCTGACGCCGCCGCCGTAGCCCGCCTCAGAACCCCAGGCGCGCGAGCTGCCTAGGGTCGCGTTGCCACTCCTTGGCGACCTTGACGTGCAGGTCGAGGTAGACGTGGGTGCCGAGCAGCGCCTCCAGCTCCGCTCGCGCCCTGGTGCCGATCTCGCGCAGCCCGGCGCCGCGCCTGCCGAGCACGATCGGCTTCTGGCTGGCCCGCTCCACGAACAGGGTCGCCCGGATGACCAGCAGGTCCTCCCGGTCCTTTTCCACCGGGGGGCCACCGCTTCGCTGCTTGGGCCCCCCGGACCCCTCGGCTGCGCCCATCTCGTCCACCAGCACGGCCACCGAGTGGGGCAGCTCGTCGCGGACCATGGCCAGGGCCTTCTCGCGGATCAGCTCGGCGACCAGGTGCTGCTCGGGCTCGTCGGTGACGTGGCCCTCCGGGTACAGGGGCCGGCCCTCGGGAAGCTGGGCGAAGACCAGCTCGACCAGCAGGCCGAGCTGCTCGCCGGTACGGGCCGACACCGGCACCACCTCGGCCCAGTCGCCGAGCGCCGCCGCCGCCTGCAGCGCCGCCGCCATCCGGGCCCGTGGCGCCGCGTCGAGCTTGTTGACCACGCAGATGGTCGGCGTGGCGACCTTGCCGACCTCGGTCGCCAGGAAGCGGTCGCCGGCACCGACCCCCGCGACCGCGTCGACCAGCAGGCAGACCAGGTCGACCTCGCCGAGGGTGCCCCGCACCAGGTCGTTCAGGCGCTGCCCGAGCAGGGTGCGTGGCTTGTGCAGCCCCGGGGTGTCGACCAGGACCGCCTGGCCCTCCGGCCGGTGCAGCACCCCGCGGACCACCGAGCGGGTGGTCTGCGGCTTGTCCGACATGATCGCCAGCTTGCGGCCGAGCAGGGCGTTCAGGAGCGTCGACTTGCCGACGTTGGGCCGCCCGACCAGGGCGACCATCCCGGCCTTCATGACCCCGGAGGGGTCCGGGGAACCCCAGGGGGGTGCCCCGGAGCATCGGCCGGAGGGGGCTGGAGGCTGTCGGGGCCGAAGCTGTCGGGGAGCAGCGCGCCGAGGGTGGTGGCGAGCAGGCGCTCCCCCGCCTCGCCGGCGCACAGCACCTCCAGGTCGACGCCGCGGGGGAACTCCCGCAGGACCTGGCGGCAGGCGCCGCAGGGGGTGACCGGGTCGGGACCGGGGCCGGCGACCGCGATCGCCTCGAAGCGGCGGTGGCCCAAGGCGACGGCGGCCGCCACCGCCGCCCGCTCGGCGCAGATCGCGAGCCCGTAGCTGGCGTTCTCGACGTTGGCGCCGGCCACCACCTCGCCCTGGTCGGTGCGGAGCGCCGCGCCCACCCGGAAGCCGGAGTAGGGGGCGTAGGCGCGCTCGCGGGCGGCCCTGGCGGCCGCCACCAGCTCGCCGTCGGATGGTCGGTTCACTGGCGGCGGGCTTGGGCCGCCGCGTCCTCGACGCCCTCCGGCGGGGCCAGCCGGTGGATGCGGACCCGCCCGATGCGGCGGCCCTGGACGCGCTCGGCCCGCAGGCGCAGGCCCTGGAACTCGACCTCCTGGCCCTCCCTTGGCACGCCGCCGACGACGTTGAACAGCAGCCCGCCGATCGAGTCCCACTCGGTGGCGGGCAGCTCGACGTCGAGCAGCTCGTTGACCTCGTCGATGCCGAGCCTGGCGTTGACCCGGTAGTCGCCGTCGGGCAGCGGCTCGACGTTCGGCTCCTCCAGGTCGTACTCGTCGGCGATCTCGCCGACGATCTCCTCCAGCAGGTCCTCGATGGTGACCAGGCCCGAGGTGCCGCCGTACTCGTCGATCACGATCACCATGTGGCTCTTGCGCCGGCGCATCTCCCGCAGGCACTCGGCCGCCCGCATCGACTCGGGCATGAACGGCGCCGGGCGCAGGATGTCGGCCAGCGGCTTGTCGGCCTGGCCGTCGTGCAGGCGGCGCAGGACGTCCTTGGCGTAGGCGAGGCCCACCACGTCGTCGATATCGCCCTGATAGACGGGGATGCGGGAGTAGCCGGTGCGCAGGATCAGCTCCAGCACCTCCTGCAGCGACGTGGTCACGGGGACGGTCACCATGTCCGGCCGGGGCACCATGACCTCCCGGAGGATGGTGTCGCCGAACTCGAAGATCGAGTGGATCATCTCCCGCTCTTCTTCCTCGATGACGTCGTCCCGCTCGGCCTCGTCGACCAGCGCCCTGATCTCGTCCTCGGAGACGAACGGCCCGCTCTTCAGGCCCTTGCCGGGCGTGACCACGTTGCCGATGCCGATCAGCAGCCGGGTCAGCGGCCCGAGGACCGGCAGGTGGACAAGCACGTAGATGACCGGCGCCATGGCCAGCCCCGCCCGGTCGGTCTGCTGGACCGCGAACGTCTTGGGCGCGACCTCGGCGAAGATGAAGGTGATCACCGTCATGATGAGCGCGGCCAGAGCCACACCGAGGCCGCCGCCCACCAGCCGGTCCATCACCGAGGTGAACAGCGCGGTGGCGGTGAACTGGACGACCAGCAGCAGCAGCAGGATGAGATTGAGCGACCGGGCCGGCTGCTCGACCAGGGCGCGCAGCTGGCGGGCGCCCCGCCGGCGCTCCTCCGCCAGCGTCATGGCGCGGATCCGGCTGGTCCGGGTGACCGCCGTCTCCGACATCGCCAGGAACGCCGCCACGCCGGTGAGGGCGAGCACCGCCACCAGGGTCCAGACGTCGGACACCGTCAGGCGGTTCATGGCCGCTCCCGGTCGCGCCAGCGGTCCAGCAGCTCGTCGGTGCGCGTCCGCATGGCCTGCTCGTCCTTCGGCTCGGCGTGGTCGAAGCCGCACAGGTGCAGGATGCCGTGGACGGTGAGCAGCTCCAGCTCGGCCTCCAGGCTCTGACCGGCCTGGCCGGCCTGCTCGGCGGCGTACGCGGGGCAGAGCACGACGTCGCCGAGCAGCCAGGGGGCGTCGTCGTCCTCGTCGTCGGCGAGGTCGAGGTCGTCGTCCTCGTCGCCGGCCACACGGTCGCCCGCGAAGCCGCGCGGCCCGACCGGCCCGCCGGGCGGCCCCGAGGCCGGCGACGGCCCGTCGATCGGGAAGGCGAGCACGTCGGTGGGGCGGTCCTCGCCCATGTAGCGGACGTTGAGGTCGGTCATCACCGCCCGGTTGACCAGCAGCAGCGACACCTCGGACTCCTCGACCCCCTCGGCGTCCATCACCAGCCGGGCCAGCCGGGCCAGCGCCGGCTCGTCGACCGGGTGGTCGGCCTGCTCGTTGGCGAGGAACACGCTCACGCCGGGTCGACCTCCCGGTGGGAGGGACGGCGGGGACTCGGAGGTTCGGCCACTACGACCTGGCCTCGTCGTAGCGGCGGTAGGCCTCGACGATGTCCTGCACGATCCGGCTGGCCGGCGGGCAGGTCGATCTGGGTGATGTCGCCGGTGACGACCGCCTTGGAGTTGAAGCCGAGCCGGGTCAGGAACATCTTCATCTGCTCGGGCGTGGTGTTCTGCGCCTCGTCCAGCACGATGAAGGAGTCGTTGAGGGTGTTGTGGGTGACCAGGAAGTCGTCGGTCACGTACAGCGAATCGGCCGCCGCGACCTGGATGCAGACCGTCTCCGCTTCGCCAGCGGGCTCGATGCTGTGGACGAAGCGCATCGGACGGCCGCCTCCGAACGTGTGGTAGACCTCCCGCTTCCGGGTCAGCCGGAACGGATCGATGCCCTGGGGCAGACGGATGTCGAGGACGTAGGCGTCCGAGCGGTGGTGCACGTCTCGGCCCGCGACGTGTCCGGGCGAGCGGCCGGCGGCGGCGCGGGTCCGCCCGTAGGCGACGCCGCCCAGCGACCGCACCAGGGACACGACGTCGTCCCGCAGGCGCGGCGAGGTGGTCGAGAACTGGACCCGACAGGTCCGCCCCTCCTGTGTCACCGGGCCGCCATCGGTATCCAGGAGTCCCTGCAGCACCGCCAGGCGGACGCTCGCCGAGTTGTAGAGGTAAGCCTCGGGTACGAACTTGGTGGTGGACCGTGTTCCGGCCAGGCCAAGCTCCCGGAGCGTAGCCATAACCGGGTTGGCCACCTTCAGTCCCTGGCCACCAGCCATGTGGCGGAGGTAGTAGTCGAACCTGCTCCGGTGGCGTAGCTCGATGCCCTCGATGCTTTGCTCAAGCGCGACTAGCAGCTCGGGGTCGGCGGTAGTGGAGCCCGTTAGTCTCGAGGACAAGGAACCGTCGCCCAAGAGGAGCCCGAGCGCGTACGGGTCGAGCGGGACCTCGCGGGGAAGGAACTCAACGGGCCGGCTGATGAGCGGCAGCTCGAACCGATGGTAGTGTGCCGCCCTGAGCTGGCCGATCATCTCGCGGGTCTCCAGCACGCGGAGGGGCTTGCCGCGCCACCGGTCGCCGCGGGTGGCCACGGCCCACAGGTGCTCCCCGCAGCACAGTGTCGAGGCCCCATCCTGTGCACGAACGCGGAAGACTTCTCTGCGGCCCTGAGGGTAGACGCCTAGCACCGGCGTGGGACACCCGTCGGAGCCGATCACGAGGTCGCCGACCGACAGGCTCCCGATCGGCTGGAATCTGGACGGTGTCAGGACGCGACTCGAGTACGGCTGACTTCTACCCCGCATGTACCCCAGGGGGGCGACCTCGATGGTGCCGCGTTCCATCAGGCGGCCGATCTGCTCGGCGTCCATCATCTCGTAGAGCGCGTCGTACAGCGGCCGCAGGTACGGGTCGATCTTCTCCGACAGGGTGCCTGGCAGGAAGCCGAGCTTCTCGCCGGCCTCCACCGCCGGCCTTGTCAGGATCAGCCGGTTGGTCTCCTTGGCGGTCAGCGCCTGCACCGCCACGGCCATGGCCAGGTAGGTCTTGCCGGTGCCGGCCGGACCGATCCCGAACACCACCGTGTTCTTGCGGATGGCGTCGACGTACTTCTTCTGGCCGACCGTCTTGGGCTTGACGGAGCGGCCCCTGGCGGTCAGCACCGCGTCGCCGAACACCACCGACGGCCGCGCGGTGAGGTCGCCCCTGACCATGTCGATGGAGCGGCCGACGGTGTCGACGGTGAGGGCGTCGCCGCGCTCCAGCAGGATGATCAGCTCCTCGAACAGGCGCGCGACCCGGTCGGCGTCGGCCTGCTCGCCGGAGATGGTGATCTCGTTGCCACGGACGAACACAGAGCTCTCGAAGGCGGCCTCGATCAGCTTGAGCAGCTCGTCCCTGGTGCCCAGGAGGCTGACCATCGAGTGGTTCCCGGGGACCAGCACCTTGACCTGGACCTGCGTCTGTTGCCGCACGCTCGCTGTTCGTCCCTCCGTCTGGGACATCGAATCAGCCGACCAGCCATTGGTCGGCAGGTTTTCGAGTATAGCGAGCCCAGGCGGTTGACGATCAGCGCTCGGGGTCTCGGCGCCGCCGGTCCCGCTCGCGGAGGGCGTCCCCCCACCACAGCGCCAGCACCAGCACCACGGCGGGCAGGAGGAGCAACGCGACGGCCAGGATCTCCAGCCCGCTCACTCGCGTGACTCCCCCACTTGGCGGCATCTGGTGCTGTAAGAGAAACTGGGCGTGTTCGTCGTTGTCGACGTGATTCACACCTCACTCACGCTCACCTCCGCGAAGGAGCCGCCCGTGGCCGCCGCCCAGCTCCTGCCGGCCAGCGACCGCGCGCTGCTGCTGACGGAGCTCCGGACCGAGCTGGCGCGACGGCGGCGGGCCCTCGGGCTCTCCCAGGCCCGCCTCGCCAACCGGATGGGGTTCGACCGCACGACCGTCAACAAGGTGGAGCGGGGCGCCATCGAACCGAGCCGGGAGTTCGCCCGCGAAGCCGAGCGGGTCCTGGAGGCCGACGGGGAGCTGTGGCGGCGCTGGACCGCGTTCGACGCGGCCAGGCGCCCGCGTCCCTCGCCCCGCCGGCACGCCGGCCCGCAGGCTGGCTCGCCGGGGCCGTCCGGCGCCGGGCACGAGCAGGTCGACGCCGACCGGCGCCGCTGGGTGCTCGTCCGCGAGGGGCTCAACGAGCACCGGATCGAGCTGAGCCGGATCGCGGCCCGGTGGCACTGGCGCTGCGGTCGGGTCGAGGGCAGCGACCTGCTCACCCGGCCCGACTGGCTCCCCGCCGTCCCGGTCGAGCTGGCGACGGTCGAGCTGGCGGCCGCCGGCGACCCCACGCCGACGCCGGTCACCGGGGTGGAGCCGGAGGCGAGCCGGGCACGCCCGCTGCGCTCGCCGCAGGAGCGCTATCAGCGCTACTCGCATGCGCTCCGGCAGCTCGACCGTCCGGCGCTGTTCGAGAACCGCATCGGCTTCCGCCTGCTGGGCGTCGAGTTCCCGGCGACGGGAGGCGGCCGGCTCACCTTCGGGACCACCACCTACTTCGACGCGGTCGACGTCTGCGAGGCCGCCGCGCACGAGCTGGCCGACCGGCACCTCGTCCTGGGCGCCGGCGGGACCTCGCTGGCGCGGCCGACGACGCGGCCGCTGCCGTTCCGCACGCTCGTCGGCGACCCGTTCGACCTGGCCCGCAGGCCGCTGCTGCCCTCGGTCGACACGCTCACGATCCGTCGCTCCAGGCGGGCGGCCTCGTTCGTGCTGCACCAGCGCGACGCCGGCCAGGTGGCGGTGGCCGGCGGCATGTACCACGTCATGCCCGCCGGGGTGTTCCAGCCGTCGAGCGTCTCGCTGGCGGGGCTGGCGAGCGACTTCGACCTGTGGCGCAACGTGCAGCGCGAGTACAGCGAGGAGTTCCTCGGCAGGCTCGACCACGACGGCAACGCCGGCACGGCGATCGACTACCAGGCCGAGGAGCCGTTCCGGTCGATGGACGCCGCACGCCGGTCGGGCCGCGTCCGCGTGTGGTGCCTTGGCGTCGGCCTGGACCCGCTCACGCTGTGGGGCGAGATCCTCACCGTCGCCGTCTTCGACGACGAGGTGTTCGACGAGCTGTTCAGCGGGCTGGTGGTCGCCAACGACGAGGGCGTGGTGGTCACCATGGCGACGCCGGGTCGCCCGGCGCACGGGGTCCCGTTCGTCGAGGAGCGGGTCGCGCAGCTCCTCGGGTCGGAGCCGCTGGCGCCGGCCGCGGCCGCGTGCCTGGCGCTGGCGTGGCGCGACCGGGAGACGCTGCTGGGCACCTGAGCGAGGGGGCGCGCATGCGGGTGCTGGTCACCGGCGGGCTCGGCTGGCGCCCGGCCAGGCCGTCGCTCCAGGGGATGGTGGCCGACGCGTGGGCGTGGCTGCGCGCCGCCGACGCCGCCACGGGCTACAGGTGCGCGATCGGGACGGGGTCGACCGGGTCGGCCAGGTCGAAGCCGAACACGCGGCTGTAGAAGTACAGCTCGGCCTCGACGGCGCGCCGGATGTGCTCGGCCTGGCGGAAGCCGTGCTGCTCGCCGGCGAAGGCGACGTAGGCGTACGGGATGCGCTTGGCGTCGAGGGCGGCGGCCATCGCCTCGGCCTGGGCGGGCGGGACGACCTCGTCATCCAGGCCGTGCAACAGGATCACCGGGCACGAGAGACGGTCGGTGAAGTGGATCGGCGAACGCTGCCGGTACAGCTCGGCCGCGTCCGGCCAGGGGCCGATCAGGCCGTCCAGGTAGCGGGACTCGAACTTGTGGGTGTCGCGGGCCAGCGCCTCGGCGTCGGCCACCCCGGCGTAGCTGGCGCCGGCCGCGAAGTCGTCGCGGAAGGTGAGCGCGCACAGGGTCGTCCAGCCACCGGCGCTGCCGCCGCGGATGGCCAGCCGGCGCGGGTCGACCTCGCCCCACTCGGCGAGCTGGCGCGCGGCGGCGACGCAGTCGTCGACGTCGACGATGCCCCACTGGCCGTCGAGCTGCCGCCGGTACGCGCGGCCGTACCCGGTGGAGCCGCCGTAGTCGACGTCGACCACCGCGAACCCGCGGCTGGTGAAGAACTGGTAGCCCATGCTGAGCAGGCTGGAGACCTGGGCGGTCGGCCCGCCGTGGCTGGTCACCAGCAGCGGCGGAAGCTCGCCTTCCGGGCCCCGGAAGTCGCGGTTGGCCGGCGGGTAGTAGAGGGCGTTGGCGGTGCGGCCGCCGGTGGTGGGGAACTGGATCGCGCGCGGTGCCGACAGGTAGCCGGGGTCGGGCGTCTCGTCCCTGCCGCGCCGGAGGACCTCGACGTCGCCGCTGGCCGGGTCGATGACGACCACGGCGGCCGAGCGGGTGGCGCTGCCGGCCACGCACGCCAGGCGGTCGCCGACGGCCCGGAGCTGGTGGAACGAGGTGAAGGGCAGGTCCAGGTCGGTGAGCGTGCCGTCCGGGGCGAGCACGCCGAGCCGCTGCAGCGGGCCGCGCCCGTGGACGAGGGCGACCCTGCCGCCGGGCAGGAACGCGTACCTGGACAGCCCGAACACCCACTGCGGGCTGCCGACCTCCTGGTCCATCGGCGCCAGCGCCTCGACCTGCCCGTCCCGATCGCCGGGGGCGGCCCGGTACAGGTTCCACCAGCCGCTGCGGTCGCTGACGAAGTGGAGGACGCCGTCCGGGCTCCATTCCGGCTGGAAGATGGACTCTCCGGGGCCGCCCGCCACGGTCGCCGCGGCGCCGGCGCCGGCGCCGCCGGCGCCGAGCTCGGCGACCTTCAGCTCGGTGGCGTCCCAGGGCATGTTCGGGTGGTCCCATTCCAGCCACGCAAGCCGGCGGCCGTCGGGGGAGCAGCGCGGGCTGGCGTAGAAGTCGCGCCCGGCCACCAGCACCACCGGCGCCGCGGCGCCGTCGGCGGGCAGGGCGACCAGCTCGTTGGTGACCTTGCCGTGCTCGTGCCGTTCCCGCACGCAGACGAGCAGGCGGCCGTCGGGCGTGAGGCTGGCGTCGGCGTAGCGGTGGGCGGCGGGGGTCGGCGCTGCCGGGGTGATCGGCCGCGGCGGCCGTCCCGGGTCGTGCCGGTACAGGCGCTGGTCGCCGAAGTTGGCGAACACCACGGTGGTGCCGTGGACGGCGTAGGCGCCGCCGCCGTACTCGTGCACCCGGGTGCGGACGTTGAAGCCCTCCGGGGTCAGGTCCTCGGCCTCCCCACCCGGATTCTCCGGGGGACCCCCTCGGGGTCCCCCGGACCCCCCCGGACCGGCCCGGCAGACGACCTCGCGGCCGCCCTCCAGCGGCCGCCCCTCCAGCCACAGCACGGCCTCGCCGGCCACGCGGACCTCGTCGAGCGAGACGCCGCCGGCGGCGACGAGGTCCCCGCCGATCGGCGACCTCCAGGACCCGTAGGGCGCGACGGTCGGCATCGGTCAGCCGGGCGGCCAGGTCATGGTGCGCCCGCCGAGCACGTGCAGGTGCAGGTGGTCGACCGACTGGCCGGCGGCACGGCCGACGTTGGTGACCATGCGGTAGCCGCCGTCCACGCCGTCGGCCCTGGCGACCTCGTTGACGGCGTCGACCAGGCTGGCCAGCAGCGGCTCGTGCCCGGCGCCGACCGCCTCCAGGCTGGGGAGGTGCTCCTTGGGGACGACCAGCACGTGGGTGGGCGCCTGCGGGTTGACGTCGCGGAAGGCGAGCACGTCGTCCCGGTCGAGCACCGTGTCGGCCGGGATCTCCTTGGCCACGATCTTGCAGAACAGGCAGTCGGGGTCCCTCACGCGGCGCCTCCCATGAGCTCGGCCTCCATCCCCTCGGCGTCGGCGCGCAAGCCTCGCACGGTCACCACCCGGTCGACCAGCTCGGCGCCGCCCGGGAAGCGGACCTTGACGTAGTTGTCGCTGGTCCCCTCCGCCAGGCCCTCGTCGGCGGCCTCGACCAACACCTGCAGCGGCCGGCCGACGTGGTCCTCGTGGAAGCGGCGGCGCAGCTCGGCGCCGAGGGCGATCAGCTCCCTCGCCCGCGTCTTCTTCTCCGCGACGGGCACCTGGTCGGGCATGACGGCGGCGGGGGTGTCGGGCCGCTGCGAGTAGCGGAACACGTGCAGCTTGGAGAACCCGACCCGCTCCACGACCGCCATGGTGGCGGCGAACTGCGCGCGCGTCTCGCCGGGGAAGCCGACGATCACGTCGGTGGACAGGCCGAGCCCGGGCACCTCGGCCTTGGCGTGCTCGACCCGGTCGAGGAACTCGGCGATGCGGTAGGGGCGGTGCATGCGGGCCAGCACCTCGTCGTCGCCGGCCTGCAGCGGGACGTGGAGGTGCCGGCAGACCTTGGGGTCGTCGCGGACCCGCTCGACCAGCGCCGGGGTGACCTGCACGGGCAGGACGCTGGACAGGCGCAGGCGCAGCAGGCCGTCGATCGCGGTGAGCCGGTCCACCAGCCGGGCCAGGGCCTCGCGCTCGCCCCGGTCCTCGCCGTACTTGCCGAGGTGGACGCCGGTGAGCACGACCTCGCGCACGCCCCGCTCGACCTGGCGGCGGACGTCGGCGACCACCTGGTCCTCGGGGTAGGAGCGGAGCGGGCCGCGGGTGCGGGGGATGATGCAGAACGTGCACCACTCGTCGCAGCCGGTCTGGGCCTTGATCGCCACCCGGGTGCGGAGCCGCTCGAGCGGGGCGGGACGCATGACCAGGGGCAGGCGCCGCACCGCCGGCACGGCGGTGACCAGCGCGGCGAGGCGGTCCTTGTGGTCGTTGCCGACGACCAGGTCGACCCCGGGGATCGCCCTGGCCTCCTCCGGCTCGGCGACCGCGTAGCAGCCGGTGACCACCACGGTCGCGCCCGGGTGGGCTTCGGCGGTCTTGCGGATCAGCCGCCGCGACGAGGCGGTCGACTCGGCGGTGACCGTGCAGGTGTTGATGACCACCACGTCCGGCTGCTCGCCGGCGTGGGCGAGGTCGAAGCCGCGCGCCCCGAGCGCCTCCAGGGCCTGCTCGGACTCGGCCTGGTTGAGCCGGCAGCCGAGGGTCTTGAAGGCCACCTTCGGCGCCGGGGCCGGCTCAGCCACCGTCGGCTCCCGTGAACGCGTCGACCAGCGACGTCTCGGGTGGGTCCCCGGGCCGGGGTGGCGGGTGGACGCGGATGAAGGCGGACCCGGCGAACACCTCCCGCCAGCCGTCCCGATGCCGCAGCATCCGGTAGAAGACGTCGCCGGTCTGGGTGCGATGGGCCAGCAGCGCCCGCCATGCCGTCTCCGCCACCGGCGAGGTGTCCACCCGGCAGGTGAACCGCTCGTCGGGGGTGCCGCGGGGGCCGTATGGGTCGTCCTCGCCGGGCAGCTCCTGGCCGGCTTCCCGCGCCAGCTCGTGGAAGCGCCGCAGGGACGAGACCGGGACGCCCCAGTGGTACAGCCTCGGGTCGCGGTCGCGGGAGGTCGCGGCGTAGGCGGCGAACGCGGCCTGGACCGCGCCGGACACGGCCATGTGGTCGGGGTGGGCCGTCACCCCGCCCGGCTCCATGGTGACCACCACGTCGGGGAGCTCCCGCTCCAGGAACCCGTGCACGGCGGCGGTCAGCGCGTCCCGGTCGGCGTGCTCGACCTGCCCGTCCACGAGGTCGCCGAACACCACCCGCTCGACGCCGACCGACGCCATCGCGGCCCGCTCCTCGGCCTCGCGCACCCGCGGCAGCGTCTCCAGGGTGGCGCCGGAGTCGGCCGCGATCTGGCCGGCCTGGCCGCGGGTGGCGGTCCAGACGACCCCGCGGACGCCCTTGGGGACCAGCACCGCGAACACGCCGGCCAGCGACCAGCTCTCGTCGTCGGGGTGGGCGAAGACGCCGGCCAATGTCAACGGGCGGGCCAAGATCACCTCCAGCGAGGTCGGTCCCTGGACCCAGAAGGCTACCCGAACGCGGGACGGCGGAGGCCGAGATCCTCCAGCCGCTCGATCAGGCCTCCTGGGGACTGGTCGAGGATCGCGGCCAGCACCCGCACGTCGTCGCGGCGGATGGTGAGCATCTTGCCGTTGAAGTCGCCCCGCTGCATCTGGATCAGGGACAGATAGCGGCCGAGGGTCTGCGCCTCCGGCTCGCGCCTGGACTCGAGCGCCTCGAGGTCGATGCAGACCGCCTCCTCGGCGGCGGTGGCGGTCGACTCGACCATCTCCGGGCCCAGCCGCGGCAGCAGGTGGTCGACGGGGACGCCGTAGAAGATGGCGAGGCGCTGCAGGCGCGGCACGGAGATGCTGCGCTCGCCCCGCTCGTAGGCGCCCAGCACGCTGGCCTTGAACTCCTTGGTGGAGCGCTGCTCGACGTCGTGCAGGGACAGGCCCTTCTGCAAGCGGATGTTGCGGAGCCGATCGCCGACCTGCTCCGCGTAGCTCGCCATGCCCGATCTCCCTCCCAGCGCCCGAGCGTGCGCGGACTCTAACATCGGGCCAAGTGCCCAGCAACGATCTCCCGGGCAAAGCCCTCGTGTGGTGCTCGGCCGGCCGTCGGGCACAGCTCGGACGGCGGCGCGCCGGGTGGCGCCCGCCAGTGCGGTGGCGAGGGGTCAGGCGGCGGTGCTGCGCGCCAGGGCGTGCTCGACCAGGGCGATGAGGGTGCCCATGCAGGACCTGGGGTCCCTGGCGTCCATCCGCACCAGCGGGCTGGACGTCGCCAGCGCCAGCGCGTCGCGCACCGCGTCGTCGGTGAAGACCTCGGTGCCGGGGAACGCGTTGGCGGCCACCACGAACGGCAGGCCGCGGTCCTCGAAGTAGTCGATCGCCGGGAAGCAGTCGTCCACCCGGCGCAGGTCGACCAGGACCACCGCCCCGACGGCGCCCCGTGCCAGCTCGTCCCACATGAACCAGAAGCGGGACTGCCCGGGCGTGCCGAACAGGTAGAGGATGAGCTGCTCGTCGACCGTGATCCGGCCGAAGTCCATCGCGACCGTCGTGGTGGTCTTGTTCGGGACGGCGGCGGTGTCGTCCACGCCGACCGACAGCGCGGTCATGTCCTGCTCGGTGGTGAGCGGCGGGATCTCCGACACCGACCCGACGAAGGTGGTCTTGCCGGCCCCGAACCCGCCGGCCACCAGGACCTTGAGCGGGATGAGCTGCTGGCCGGCATGCGTCGGCGACCCACGGGTCTCAACGCGCACGGAGTCCATCCAGAAGCCTCCCAAGGATCGCGTAGCCGGGCCCACCGTCGGCGGCGACGGGTTGCGGCATGTGGACGGCGAGGTAGCCGGCGTTGGCGAGGTCGCCGACCAGCACCCTCGCGACCCCGACGGGCACCTCCAGCGCCGCGCCGATCTCGGCCAGCGACATCGGCCCGGTGCACATCCCGACGATGGCACGCTGCTCCATCTGCAACGAGGCCCCCGAGCGGCTGGCGCGCTCGGTGGCGGTCACCACCGCCTCCAGCGGCAGGTCCTGCCCATCGGGCCGGGTGCGGCCGCGGGTGAACGCATACACCGGCACGACGCGGTCTTCGCGGCGGCCGGCGGTCATGGTGCCGCTCCGCCGGAGCTCACCCGCGGCGCCGGGGTGAGGATGTAGCCGACCCGCGTGGCGAGCAGGGTCATCTCGTAGCCGATCATGCCGATGTCGCAGTAGCGGTCGGCGAAGACGGCCAGGACGGCGCCTTCGCTGATGGAGCTGACGAACAGGTAGCCGCCGGCCATCTCCACGATCGTCTGCTGGACCGGCTCGGCGCCGAACGCCCGCGCGGCGCCCTGGGCGAGGCTGACCAGCCCGGAGGTGATCGCCGCGAGCTGGTCGGCGAGCCCGGTGTCGATCCGCTCGGAGGCGGCCAGCCGCAGGCCGTCGCGGGACACCACCAGGCTGTGCCGGACGCCGGCGGTGCGGCGCGAGAAGTCGATCAGGAGCCAGTCCAGTTGCCGCCCCCCCACGGCTCCCGCCGCGGTCACTTCCAGCCACCGTCACCAGTCGGCCGGCCGTTGCCGTCCATGGGGTCGCGGTCGACCAGGGCCCGCGCGGCCTCGCGGCTGGCCTGGTAGCGGGACAGCGCCTCTCGCGCCTGTTCGGCGTCGGGTGGCGGGGCGGACGGCTCGTCCGCCTCGGCCTGCTGCCGGCGCAGCTCCGGCGCGAGGTGCGCCTGCGGCACGCGACGGGCGAGCTGCGGCTCCACCGGCGGCGGCATGGGCACGGTGGCCGCCGGGCCTCGCGCTCGGCCGGGAGGTCGGTCTGGCGCTCCGGTCGGCGTGTCTCGGCCGGCGGTCGGGGCTGGTCGACCGACGCGGTCCCCGTTCGCGGCGTCGCCGCCGTTCCCGCTGCCGTCGGAGGACGGCTGCCACCAGCCCGACCACTCGGCGTCGTCGGGGTTGGCGCGGCCGAGGGCGTCGCGGGCGGCGGGCCAGGACGGCGCGGTCGCCACCGCCGTCGCCGCCGTCGGGGCCACGGGCTGCGGTGCCGCCGGCCTTGGCGCCGGCCGCGCCGCCGAGGCCATCGCCAGGCGGGAGACGGGCTCGTCCACCGGTGGGCTGGCGGGCTCGGCGACCTCGGTGGAGAACAGCTCCGGTGGCAGCACGATCGCCGAGGTGACGCCGCAGCCGGGGGTCGGGGTGAGCGAGACCTCGACGTTGTGGCGTTGGGCCAGGCGGGCGACGACGTGCAGCCCCAGCCGCTGCGAGACCGAGAGGTCGACGTCGCGGGGGTGGGCGAGCAGGTCGTTGGCTTCGGCGAGGTCCTCGGGCCGGATGCCGACGCCCCAGTCCTCGACGGTGAGCACGTGCGCGCCTGGCGTCTGGAGGTACGGCCGGGTGCGGATGATCACGCTGGCCTCGGGAGGCGAGAAGTGCACGGCGTTCTCCACCAGCTCGGCCAGCAGGTGGGTGATGTCGGCCACGGCGTTGCCGAGCACGGCCAGCCGCTCGTCGACGGCGAACACGACCCGGTCCAGGTCCTCGGTCTCGGCGATGGCCGCGCGCACCACGTCCACCAGCAGCACCGGCCGGCCCCAGGTGCGGGGCGGGTCCTCGCCGGAGAGCACCAGCAGGCTCTCGGCGTTGCGCCGGATGCGGGTGGCCAGGTGGTCCAGACGGAACAGGTCGGCCAGCGCGTCCGGGTCCTTCTCCTGCTCCTCGAGCTGGTTGATGAGGCCGAGCTGCCGGTACATCAGGCTCTGGTTGCGCCTGGCCAGGTTGACCAGCAGGTCGGCGGTGAACTTGCGGCGGGTGAGCTCGGCGTCGGCGAGCTGCTTGGTCAGCCGCAGCGACTTCTGCTGCTCGGTCTCGGTGTTCTGCCAGAAGACCACGACCCCGACGCAGGCGGCCAGCACGGCCACGCCGTGGATGACCGACCAGGTCCAGGGGCTGGTCTGGCCGGCGGGGTGGTTGAACATGAGGTTGGTCTGCCACACCGAGCCGATCCCGTGGCTGGCCACGGTGAACAAGATGTTCCACAGGAACGGCACCCAGTCCTGGTACAGCGCGATGAAGCCGATCATGACGAAGAAGTGGAAGTGGGCCTCGATCGAGCCGCCCGAGAAGCCCACCAGCGCCGCCGAGCAGTACACCAGCCCGGCGGTGATCAGCAGCGAGGCCAGCCGCCTGTGGGGCACGAGCCGGCCCACGACCAGGCAGGCGAACGGCGCCACCATCGCGGTGGCGACCTCCGCCGAGCCGAAGCCGCGCCACAGCCCGAACACGTACAGCCCTACCACGTGCAACAGCAGGATCCATTGCAGGAACACGTGGCGTCGCATCCACACCTGCTGGTCCAGCATGTTGCCGCGTGGCAGATACGCAAGCAGCCTGGTCAACAAACGACCCCCTCCCCGTCCCGGTGAGGCGAATCATGTCGCCGACCAGCTAGAGCCGGCAAATCCGCCCCCAAGCGTCGTGCTGCGCGGAAACCTGCCGAACGCGCAGGAGCCGGTCACCGGGCGGCGAGCCGCTCCCGCTGGGGCTCGACGACGTAGCGGGGGTCCGCGGCCGACAGGAAGCCGGCCTTGTGGACCGCGAACCGCTGGAAGGCCGAGCCCGCCATCGTCAGCAGCCCGCCGGCGACCGCCGCCTTCCGGCGGCGGCCGAGCGCGCCGAGCAGCAGCGCCCCACCGGCGGTGCAGGCCCTGGCCAGCAGCGCGTAGCGCCGGGCGGGCTCCTGGCGGTACGGCTGCGCCAGCTCCCCGAGCCGCCGCTGCATGACCTCCACGGCCGCCAGCTCCACCAGCGCGCCGCCGACGGCGAGCCGGCGGGCCGGGCCGGCGGCGGCCGGCGGCGTGAGCACCGCGGCCGCGCCGCCGGCGGAAGCGGCCGCGCCGGCCGCGAACACCATCGG
>WNGB01021228.1_pt1 | contig 16169 bp, 15 predicted proteins | sample 5400681 | NCBI WGS metagenome assembly WNGB01 (sample SAMN13153367, study PRJNA577476) | soil metagenome | isolation source: 115 cm soil or saprolite under grassland replicate 2 | place: USA:California | collected 2016-06-15 | reverse complement strand
TCTCTGGCTGAAGCCCAAGTGACTGCGAATGTCGCGGCGACGACGTGGGCCGAACGCCAGCGTTTGCCCCAGGTCGAGCGCCGGGACGCGATATGATCGACGACACGAGGAGCCCCGTGATCGCCCTGCTCGCCGACATCCACGCCAACATCGAGGCGCTGGATGCTTGCCTGAAGCATGCCGGCCAGTCGGGCGCCACGCGCTACGCGTTTCTCGGCGACCTGGTCGGCTACGGCGCCGATCCCCAGCGCGTGGTCGAGACCGTGATGCGATATCAGTCCGGGGGGGCGCTGGTGGTGCAGGGGAACCATGACGCCGCCGTGGTGACGAGGGAGGGCGGTATGTCCGACCAGGCGGCCGAGGCAAGGGACTGGACGCGCGACGCGCTCGACCGGCTGGCGAAGGACTGGCTCGGGTCGTTGCCCGTCTGCGTTCGCGAGGACACGCTCTGCTTCGTCCACGCTTCCGCGGCCACGCCGCACCGGTGGGAGTACGTCGAGGATGCGGCGCGGGCTTGGAAGAGCATCCAGGCGGCCGGTACGACCTATACGTTCAGCGGCCACGTGCACCATCAGGCGCTTTACTTCGAGTCCACGATGGGGAAGGTGGCCCGGTTCGTCCCGGTCCCGGGAAGCGCGGTGCCGGTTCCCGACCACCGCCGCTGGCTGACCATCGCCGGTTCGGCGGGTCAGCCGCGCGACGGAAACCCGGCGGCCGCCTACGCGCTCTTCGATGAAGTGCACAAGACCATCACGTTCCACCGGGTGCCGTACGATCACCTGACCGCCGCCCGCAAGATCCACGCGGCTGGACTCCCGGACCTCCTGGCCTGGAAGGGCCCGCGGTGAACCGGCCCGTGCTCCAGGCCGAGCGGCTCATCCCGGGCGATCGGATCGATGATTTCGTCATCGGTGAGCGGGTCCACACCGGCGCGCAGAGCGCCGTCTACACCGTCGCCGGCGGGGATATGGCCTTTCCGCTGCTGATGAAGGTGCCGCTCGTCAGCGGCGACCCGGCCCAGAACCTCCTCTCCTACGAGACGGAGACGATGATCCTCCCGACCCTGTCCGGGCCCCACGTGCCGCGGTTCGTGGCGGCCGGCGACATCCGGCGGCTGCCCTACCTGGTGATGGAGCGGGTCGACGGGCACAGCCTGGAGGGCGAGCTGGGACGCGGTCCGCTGACCGCCGACCAGGTGTCGCGGATCGGCGCGGCGGTGGCCGACGCGGTGCACCGCCTCCACCTGCAGCAGGCGGTGCACTGCGATCTCAAGCCGGAGAACGTCGTCCTGCGGCCGGACGGACTCGCCGTCTTGATCGACTTCGGACTCGCCTGGCACGCACGGCTTCCCGACCTGCAGGCGGAGGAGGCGCGTCACGCGGCGGGATCGACGCCTTTCCTGTCGCCCGAGCAGATTCTCGGCGTGCGAGGCGACCCGCGCAGCGACGTGTTCTCGCTCGGCGTGATCCTGTACGAGCTGGCGACGGGCGAGCTTCCGTTCGGCCTCCCCAGGACGCGAGGAGGATTGCGCCAGAGGTTGTGGATGGACCCGGAGGCGCCGGTCGCGCTGGCGAAGACCGTCACGCCCGTCCTGCAGGAGATCATCCTGCACTGCCTCGAGCCGCAGCTCGACAGGCGGTATCAGTCGGCCGCGCACGTCGCGTTCGACCTCCGCAACCAGGATCAGGTCGAGCTGACCAGTCGGGCGGCGAAGGTCCGGCGGGCCGGCTTCCTCCGGCAGGCGCGGCGCTGGTGGAACGCGCGCGCTGCATCGATCGCGCCGCCGCCGGCGGCGAAGAGCGCGATCGATGCAGCGCCGGTCATCATGGTCGCCGTCGACACCACCGACCTCGACGACGCGCGCCAGCCCGCCATCCAGCGCGCGACGCGCCGCATCCTCTCGCTGTCCGCCGAGTTCAGGCTGGTGTGCGTGTCGGTCATCGCGACGGCCCCGATCGGCGGCGAGAGCCCGGCCGCCCACCATCTCGAGCACCTGGTGCGGCTGCGCAACTGGACCGAGCCGCTGCCGGTCCCGTCCAACCGCTTATCGCAACACGTCATCGAGGCGGCCGACCCGGCCGGCGCCCTGCTCGAGTTCGCCAGGCGCAACCACGTCGACCTGATCGTGCTCGGCGCGCCGGGGCCCCGGGACCATCCGTGGTGGAGCTCCGTCGCGTCCACCGTCACCGCGAACGCCCACTGCAGCGTCCATGTCGTCCGGGTCCCGGAGAGACCCGCTGGAGGCGAAGGCCCGCCGGCGTGATCTCGGGATTGCTCGTGGCCGGTCTGACGGTCAACGCGCAGCGTCTCCATCGCTCCGCCTCGGTCGGCACATGGCATGCTCTCGCCGCACGCATGAAGACTCCCAAGATCATCGTCGGTGTCGACTTCTCGCCCGAGTCCGACCTCGCGGCCCGGCAGGCCGTGGAGGTCGCCCGCCGCATCGGCGGCGAGGTCGTCCTCGTCCACGCTGGCGGCACCGTGGAGCTGCCGGAGCTGAGCGACAAGGCATCCCCCGCGGGACGCGAGGCGTTCGAGGTCTACCGGTCCGGGCTCGCTGCCGCGCTCGCGGCCGACCGCGAACAGCTCACATCCCTGCGCGAGCGTCTCGCCGGACAGGGCCCGACCGTGTCTCAGATCTTGAGCGAGGACTTTCCCGACACCGCCGTGTGCCGCGCCGCCGAGGAGCTGGGCGGCGAGTTGATCGTGGTCGGCACCCACGGGCGGACCCGGCTCCACTGGTTCTTGCTCGGGAGTGTCGCCGAGAACGTGGTCCATCTCTCCACGACCGACGTGCTTGTGGCCCGGCGTGAGGGGGCAGGGCGCGGCGGTTTCCGCCGGATCCTCGTCGCCACCGACTTCTCGCCGACGGCCGAGCGCGCGCTCGACCGCGCGCTCGATCTCGCGGCCAGCGGAGCGCAGGTGGACGTCTTCCACTTCCTCGGCATGAGGCTGCCCGCCCAGTTCTACGCGGACGCGCCGATGGCTCCGCTCCTCCCGCCGCCCGATCATCTCGAGCTCGAGATCACGGCCTCGGCCCGCGAGCGGGGTGCAAACCTCCTCGCCGCGCGGCAGCGGCCGGGCGTCGAGCTGGCGTTTCAGGTTCTGCCGGGCGCGCCGCTGCCGAGCATCATCCACCGCCTCGAGGAATCGCCGTACGACCTCGCCGCCCTCGGCAGCCACGGTCGGCGCGGTTTCCGCCGCTTCGTGCTCGGCAGCGTGGCCGAAGCGGTGGTGCGCCGCGCACCCTGCTCTGCGCTCATCGCCCGCGGTCGCGCGCCCGCCTGAGCTCGGAGTGCGAGCGGGTGGGCCCCGGGCGGATCCGGTGCGGCCGCACGGCCGAGCGGTGTGACGCTGCGAGCTGCGTGCCAGCGCGCGATGTCGAAGGAGGCTGTATGGGCTTTGCCGCGGCTCGCGGATCGGCCATCGGCCGACGGCGAGCGCACAAGGTGCGCGCGCGGCAGTTCCCGGCGGGGTTGTGCCCGTGACGTTCCGTGCCCACGATGGCTCGCGGAAGTCCACCAGGCATTCTGCGTCCACGGGTCGGCTCGATGGAGGAGGGAATCATGGCGGAGCGACGCGGCCGCATTCTCATCGTCGATGACGATACCAGCGCGAGGAAGGCGCTCGCCGAGCTCCTGCGCCACGAGGGTTACTCGGTCGAGACCGCCATGGACGGATTCAAGGCGCTTGCGAGGCTCGAGGATTTCGCGCCGCACCTGCTCTTGACCGATCTGTGCATGCCGGGCATGGACGGACTCGAGCTCCTGCGCAAGGCCCGCGCGATCGACCCGGACACGGCGGTCCTCGTCATGACGGCTCACGGCGAGGTCGAGACCGCGGTCGCCGCCATGCAGCAGGGCGCTGCGAGCTATCTCACCAAGCCGGTCAACATCGACGAGCTGATCATCGTCGTCGAGCAGGCGCTGGAGCGACGGCGCCTCCGGCGCGAGGCCGGCCAGCTGCGCGTCAGGCTTTCGGAACAGTCCCGGATCCACAACATCGTCGGGTCGAGCCCACCGATGCAGAACGTGTTCACGACCCTGCTCCAGGTGGCGCCGTCGCGCGTCTCCGTGCTCATCACGGGCGAGAGCGGAACCGGCAAGGAGCTGGTCGCGGCCGCCATTCACGAGCACTCCCCGCGCGCCTCGGGACCTTTCGTGAAGCTGCACTGTGCTTCGCTGGCCGAGACCCTGCTGGAGAGCGAGCTGTTCGGCCACGAGCGGGGATCCTTCACCGGCGCCGCGGGGCGGCGGGAGGGTCGGTTCCAGCAGGCGGACGGCGGCACGCTGTTTCTCGACGAGATCGGCGAGATCTCGCCGTCGGTGCAGGTGAAGTTGCTGCGCTTCCTGCAGGAGCGCGAGTTCGAGCGCGTCGGCGGCAACCAGACCATCAAGGTGGACGTCCGCATCATCGCCGCGACCAATCGCGATCTCGCGCAAGCCGTGACGGACGGGAAGTTCCGCGAGGACCTGTACTATCGCCTCAACGTGGTCAGCATCGAGGTCCCGCCGCTTCGTTTCCGGGCGGGCGACATCCCGCTCCTGGCCATGCACTTCGTGCACAAGTACGCCGCCCAGGAGGAGAAGAGTGTGGCCGGGTTCAGCGACGAGGCGCTGGAGCGCATCACCCGCTACTCATGGCCCGGCAACGTGCGCGAGCTGGAGAACGCCGTCGAGCGCGGGGTCGTGGTGTGCCGCGGCGAGGAGATACAGGAGACCGATCTGCCCCCGCAAGTGCGGGCCGGCGCGGCGCGCGACGGGCTCCCGCCTGTGCCCGGGTCGCGCATGGCCGAGCTCGAGCGCTTCGCGATCTTGAAGACGCTCGAGCACACCCGGGGCTCCACGTCGCGCGCGGCCGCGATGCTCGGGATCTCGCCTCGCACGATCCAGTACCGCCTGCACGAGTACGCGAGCGGCGCGGACCCACGTGGAGCGCGCACCGCCCGCAATGCGGGCCAGGAGGTGCCGAGCGCGGTCCGCGCCCAGGACGCGGATCGGCCGGAGGCTTGACGTTGTGGAACGTGTCGGCGCGCGCCTCGAGGTGATGCGGCGAGGGAGCGGAGGGCGTCGACGTACGGCACCAGGCCGACCAGCTTCCCGCCCTGGTCGACGACCGGCAGAGCGCCGACCTGTGCCGTCCTGGCGCACTTGCTGTGGACCGCGGCCGAGCTCCGATCACGCATCGACTGCGCGTTGGTCTGGGTCCCGCGAATGGCTTGCGGTCGGCCGGGCGGCCGCGCCGGCCCGTCGCTCGTTCGCCGGCTGTCCGGGCCGGGCTCGCCGGATGCAGGGAGATGGCTCATGCAGATCCCCCTGAAGATCGTGTTTCGCGGCCGGGCGGAGAGTCCTGCGCTCGAGACCGAGATCCGCAACCTGGTCGGGCGGCTCGGCGAGCTCAATGACCGCATCGTGCGCTGCGACGTCGTCGTCGACGAGCCCCACCGCCACCACCGGCAGGGACGGCAGGTCCATGTCCGCGTGGCGCTCGCGTTGCCGGACGGCGGCATCGTGGTGAGCCACGACCCTGGGCCGGATCAGGCCCACGAGGATGCCGGCGTCGCCGTGCGCGACGCGTTTCGTGCGGTGCGCCGGCAGCTGGAGGGCATCAAGGCCACGAGGGGCCACAACTCGGTCGGATGACGTGCCCACGGCTCGAACAGGCGTTGCCCGGCTCGGACGCGGTGACGCGGTCATCGCCGTCGATGTCCAGCGCGACTTCTGTCCCGGCGGCAAGCTTGCGATTCCGGGTGGCGACGAGGTGGTGCCGGTCCTCGATGCCTGGATCGACGCGGCGGCCGCCGCGGGCGCTGCCATCGTCGTCTCGCGCGACTGGCATCCACCGGCCCACATGAGCTTCGTCGCGCGCGGAGGCCCATGGCCGGAGCATTGCGTCCAGGGCTCCCCGGGCGCGGACCTCCACCCATCGCTGCACCTGCCGCCGCCGACCGTCGTCGTCAGCAAGGGCGCCAGCCCGGAGTTCGATCAGTATTCCGCCTTCGACCGGACCGACCTGGCGGCGATCCTCCGGGAACGCGGCGTCGAGCGGGTGTGGATCGGCGGGCTGGCCGAGGACGTCTGCGTGCGCGCGACCGCCCTCGACGCCGTGCGCGAGGGATTCGAGACCCACGTGCTCCTGGACGCGACCCGGCCGGTGGCCATCGAGTCGGGCAGGAAGGCCCGGCGCGAGATGGAGGCGGCCGGCGCGATTCTCGAGAGCGGCCGGGCCGTCCTGGAGGCGAGATGAGCGACGGAGCGAACGGCCGGGCGAGCGCCCTGTTCACCGACCTGTACGAAATCACCATGGCTCAGGCGTATCGCGCCGAGAAGATGGCGGGCACGGCGGTCTTCGAGCTGTTCTTCCGCCGGATGCCGCCGTCTCGATCGTTCGCGGTCGCGGCCGGGCTCGATGATGTGCTCGCATTCCTCGAGGACTTCAGCTTCCTCCCGGAAGACCTGGACTATCTCCGCACCCTTGGCACGTTCCGCGACGGCTTTCTCGACGACCTCGCGGAGGCGCGGTTCACGGGCGATGTCTGGGCGGTCCCGGAAGGGACGCCCGTGTTCGAGAACGAGCCGATCGTGCAGGTCGTCGCGCCGATCCTGGAGGCCCAGCTCGCCGAGACCTACGTGCTCAATCAGATGCACCTCCAGACCGTCCTGGCGAGCAAGGCGGCCCGGGTGGTGCTCGCGGCGGGTGGCCGGCAGGTGGTCGACTTCGGCGCACGGCGCGCCCACGGCACCGACGCCGCGCTCAAGCTGGCTCGCACGAGCTACATGGCGGGGGCGAGCGGCACATCGAACCTCCTGGCCGGACGGCGCTACGGCATCCCGGTCTTCGGAACGATGGCCCACAGCTTCATCCAGGCCTTCGACGACGAGGCCGCGGCGTTCGACGCGTTCGTCCGCCTGTATCCGGAGACCACGCTCCTGGTCGACACCTACGACACGATCGAGGCGGTCGACAAGGTCGTGGCCCTGGCCCGACGGCTTGGCGACCGCTTCCGCGTGCACGCGGTGCGGCTCGACTCCGGCGATCTCGCCGCCCTCGCGCTCGAGACCCGGGCGCGGCTCGACGCCGCCGGCCTGCGACGCGTCCGGATCTTCGCCTCGTCGTCGCTCGATGAGTACGAGCTGGCCAGGCTGGTCGCGCGCGGAGCGCCCATCGACGGGTTCGGCGTCGGCACGAAGATGGCCGTGTCGCGGGACGCTCCCGATCTCGACATGACCTACAAGCTGGTCGAGTACGAGGGGCGCCCTCGCACCAAGCGCTCGCCCGGCAAGGTGCTCCACCCGGGACGAAAGCAGGTGCACCGACGCATCGAGGGCGGGTCGATGCGAGGAGATGTGGTGACGCCCTTCGCTGCCCGTGCCGAAGGAGAGCCGCTGCTCGTCCAGGTCATGGCGCGCGGCCGGCGGACCGAGGTCGGCCGCGCGTCGCTCATGGATGCGCGCCGGCGCTGTGCCGAAGGCCTGGCGCTATTGCCCGACCCGCTGCGATCGATCGAAGGCAGCGCGTCGCCCTACCCGGTCGACGTCGTGAGCCCGTGAGTCGAGCCCGACCACGGATCAGTCGACCAGCTTCTTGAAGGCAGCCTCCGCCTGCTTCCAGGCGCTCTCCATGCCTACCCTGAAGTTCTCCCACTGGCTGCCGCCAGCCTTCCTGAACTCCGCCAGCGTCGTCTGTGCCACCTCCAGCTTGCCCTTGAACTCGTCGATGCGCTTGCGCGACTCGAGCTTGGCCTCCTGGCCTGCCACCTTGCCCCTGGCGACCAGCTCGCCGAGCTTCGTGTTCCAGAGCTTGAGCTGCGCCTCCATCTTCTCGATGTTCTTCTCGACATTCGATTCGATCGTCATGGCGCTGTCCTTTGATGATGTCGCTCCTTGAATGTGCATGTCTCGGGCCGGTCCCCACTTCCTCGGCGACTGCGTGGTTTCCTCGTCGACGCGACGACGGCGCGCCGGCGCATGGCCGGGCCCCGACGCGCCAGACTTCTGGCCCACCCGAGCGCGGCATCGATCGATGGATGGACTAGACTCGCAACACCGTGGGGATGATGGCTCGCACCGTCTCGGCCCTGTGCATCTCCTGCCTGGTGATGGCTGGCCCCGCTCGCGGTCAACCCGATGGCTCCGCTCCGCCGACCAAGCCGGCCGAGTCGCCGCCGAAGCCAGTCCGGGTCCGGCCCGAGACGATCGTCGTGGTCGGGTCACGCGCCGAGATCCCGGAGCCTGAGCTGCCCCTGGCGGTCACCGCCACGCGGATCGAACCGCTGGCGGGCGCGCGCGAGGGTGCCAGTCTGGGTAGCGTGCTGGATGGCGTGCCCGGCCTGGTCGCCAGCAATCGATCGAACTTCGCCCAGGATCTCAGGCTGTCGGTGAGAGGCTTCGGCGCCCGCAGTCCGTTCGGCATTCGCGGGGTGGCCATCCTGCTCGATGGCATCCCGCTCACCATGGCCGATGGCCAGGCGCAGATCGACATCGTCGACCCTGACTTGCTGTCGCGCGTGGAGGTGCTGCGCGGGCCGGCCGGGGCGCTCTACGGCAACGGGGCAGGCGGAGTCATCTATCTGGCGAGCGGCGGCGGCGATGCGCGCCCCGGCGCCGACGTCTCCGCCCGGTTCGGCGCGTACGGGACGCGCAAGCTCATCGCGCGCGCGGCGGAGCGGACCGGCGATGTGACCTGGACGGCGGCCGTGAGTCGCCTCGACAGCGACGGCTACCGCCAGCGCGCGCGGGTGGAACAGACGCTCGTGCACGCGAACGCGACGTGGCGGATCGTTCCTTCCACGGACCTTCGGGTGATCGCGAGCTATCTCGACGCGCCGGTGGCGCAGGACTCCGGCGGCCTCACCGTCGAGGAGATGCGCGATGACCCGTCGCGCGCGGCTCCCAACAACATCATGTTCAAGACCGGCGAGTCGGTGCGCCAGCCGACCGTCGGGGCCAGGGTCAAGGCGCGGCTGTCGCCAGATGACCTGGTCGAGGCGAATGCGCACATGGACGCTCGCGACTTCACCGGATCGGTCCCGTTCCGGATCGTGGAGCTCGATCACCTCGCCGGCGGTGGCGGCGCCCGCTATCGCTCGACGCACGCGGTGGCCGGCGTGCCGGCACGCCTGACCGCCGGGGTCGAGGGGCAGCGCATGCGCGATCGGCGCGTCAACTACGACAATGTGGCCGGTGCCCCCTCGGGAGATCCGACCTTGCGCGAGGACGAGCGGGTCCAGGCGCTCGGCGTCTACGGCCAGGCCCACGTGGCGCCGCGCGAGTGGCTCGGCCTCCTGGCCGGCGCCCGATACGACCACATCCGCTTCGAGGTCACCGACCGGCTGGGCGACCAGTCCGGCTCGAAGGCGTTCGACGCCGTCAGCAGCATGGCGGGCGCCATCGTCGCGCCGCGGGCCGACCTCGACCTCGACCTCGATGTCTTTGCCAACGTCGCCCAGTCGGTCGAGACGCCGACCACGACGGAGCTCGCGGTGCGCCCCGGCGGCGGCGCCGGCCTCAACTCCGACCTCCGGTTCCAGCGCGCCACCAGCCTCGAGGTCGGCGTGCGGGGCGGGCGTGATCGCGTCGCCGGCGAGCTCACCGCCTTCCACATCTGGCTCCGCGACGAGCTGGTGCCGTTCGAGGACGACCAGACCGGACAGACCTACTACCGCAATGCGGGCCGGTCGCACCGCGACGGCGCCGAGGCGGCCGCGTCCGTGACCTTGCGGCCGGATCTCGCCCTGCGCGTGGCCTACACCTGGCTGCGCGCGCGCTTCGATGACTACGCGCCCGACGAGATGGACTTCGCCGGCAACGCCGTGCCCGGCATCGCCCCTCATCACCTCGACGCGTCGCTGAGCTGGCAGCACGAGCGCGGCCCGTTCGCCCGCGCGCAGGCCAGCTACCAGCGCCGCATGTTCGCCGACGATGCCAACTCCGCCATGGCGATGGGTCACGTCCTGGTCGAGGCGGCCGCCGGCTACCGGGGGTGCGCGGGCCCGCTTCGCTACCAGGTCGACGTCGGCGTCGCCAACCTTCTGGACCGGGCCTACGTCGACAACCTGCGCCTGAATGCGGCCGGCGGCCGCTACTTCGAGCCCGGCACGCCGCGACGCTTCTTCGCCGGCCTCACGCTGGGCTGGGCGAGCGACCAGGCGGACGAGCGCGGACGCGGCCCCTGTGTCCGCAGCGCGCCCGGCTCATGACATCGCGAGGCCGGCCCCGGTCGCCGGTTCATCGAGAGGCGCGCGGAGACCCGGTCCCGGACAAGGTCCTGACGTACGCGATCACGTGCCCGATGTCCTCGGGGCTCAGGGCGAACTGGGGCATCTGCTGCGACTTGCCGACGCCGATTCCTCCGCGGCTGATGAGCTCGAACAGATAGCGGTCGTCGAGCCCGCGCATGTAGCCCGCGTCGGTCAGGTTCCTCGGCTTCGGATTGAGGTTGGTGGAGCTCGGCCCGTCTCCCTTGCCGGCCTGGCCATGACATGGCGTGCACGCCGCCATGAACAGCACCTTTCCAGCGGCGATCGGGTCGCCGCCCCCGACCGGGCCCGCCAGGCGCTCCGGCGAGACCGGCGGCGGAACGACCCAGTTGATCTTGCTCTTGTCGCCCTGATAGATGAACCGCACGAAGGTGAGGACCTTCCAGATCTGGTCGTCGGTCAGGGCCTTGCCGATCGCGTTCGGCATCGTCTGGTTCGGGATCTCACCTCGAATCAGCTTGAACAGCGTCGCGTCGTCGCTCCCGAACTTCCATTCGTCGTCGAGAATCGGCTTGCCCATTCCGCCGCCGCCCCCCTGGCCGTGGCATCCCACGCAGCCGTACGTGAGGTAGAGCTTCCGCCCCTCCACCACGGCGTCGACGCACTTGGCGAAGGGGTTGCCCTCTCCTCCGGTCGACTTGCAGGGGAGGACGGCCCCCTCACCCGCCGCTTGCTGCGGAGCATCATCCTTGCATCCGGAGAGCACGAGCAGAAGGACCGCGCAAACAACACAGCTGCGTATCATTGAGCGCCTCTGTCCCCGGCCGCAGGCGCGGCCGGCGAGATGGGCAAGAGGGGTACACCGTACTCCTGCAGGATCTTCACGACGTCGTCGTGTCTCCGGACGAGCGCCTCCTCCAGCCGCGCCTTGAGCTCCTGGTCGCCCTTCCGGACCCCCATCGAGATGTCGAATGCAAAGCGCGACGCGGGGTCGGACCGGTCCTCGAGCGGCACAAGCTCGAGGAAGGGCGCCTTCTTCTTCTTCTGGAAGTAGCCGGCGATCGGCCCCCACACGAGCGCGACGTCGATGCGGCCGGCGATGAGATCCTCGACGATCTTGCCCGGGTAGTCCTCGGGGTGGAAGTTGGAATCGAACATGAGCTGGTAGCCGACGACGTTGTCGCCGACGATGCCCCGCTGTCCCAGCGCATCGTGAGGCGGCGTGTTGACCTGAACGCCGACCTTGAGGCGCCGGAGGGCCGGATCATCGAGGGACCGCACCGGCGACACCCGGTCCTTTCGATAGGCGATCACGTAACCCGTGCGGTAGTAGGGCTTGGTCCAGAGGACCGGATCGTAACCCTTGGGGATGCCGATCAGCACATCGCAGCGCCCCACGTTGAGCACGCGCTTGACCAGTCCTCGCTGGTGCGGCCACCAGGTATAGACCACGCGCAAACCCAGATCCTTCGCGATCACGTCCGCGATCTTGTTCTCGATCCCTTCCCGCTTCTCGTTCGAGAAGGGCATGTTGTTCGGATCGCCGCAGATCCGGAGCTCCTTGCTCTCGCCGCTGGCGGCGCTCCCCGGAGAGAGGAGCGCCGCGAGCAGGATGAGCAGGCCGGCCAGGCAGGTCGGTCTCGTCATCCGGTCACCGTCACGAGTGTTCGCGACGCGAATCACTCGAGCGCGAACACGTAGAGCATGCCGCCCTTCGTGGTGTCGCCGTAGAGGCCGGACTTGTGGGCCAGCCCGACCGCACCCAGCGCCGCGTAGGGATCGTTGGTCGGAAGGTCATTGGAGACCGGCAGACCGAACCAGCCGCCGACACCCGAATAGATCGCCACGTACTGCTTCTTGTTCGGACCGATGAAGGTCATCGGGGCGCCGATGATGCCGGAGCCGACCTTGTGCCTCCAGAGCTCCTTGCCGGTCTTGGCATGGACCGCCTTGAACCAGCCGTCCATCGTCCCGTAGAAGACGACATCAGTGGCGGTGGCCAGCGTGCCGCTCCAGGCCGGGTACTTCTCCTTGATGCTCCACACCTTCTTGCCCGTGGTCGCATCCCAGGCGATGACCTCGCCGAGATGCCCGCCCGGCCCGGCCTTCATGGCCACGTTGGCGCCGACGTACGGCGCGCCCGCGACGTACTTCACCTCCGTCGCCTCGTAGTCCATGCACATGTTGTTGGTGGGAACGTAGAAGAGCCCCGTCCTCGGCGAGAAGGAGGCGGGCTGCTGGTCCTTGCCGCCCATGGCGTTGGGACAGATGTCCTTCGTCACCACGCCCTGCTTGGTCCGCTTGGACAGGTCCTCGACCGGGCGCCCGGTCTTCTTGTCGATCTTCTTCGCCCAGTTGACGTGCACGAACGGCTCGGCCACGAGCAGCGTTCCGTTGGTGCGGTCGAGCGTGTAGCCGAAGCCGTTCCGGTCGAAGTGGACCAGGGCCTTGACCTTCTTCCCTTCGACGGTGAGGTCCGCCAGGATGTTCTCGTTGACTCCGTCGTAGTCCCAGGCGTCGTGGGGCGTCATCTGATAGCCCCACTTCGCCATCCCGGTGTCGGGATTGCGCGCCCAGATGGTCATGGACCACTTGTTGTCGCCAGGCCGCTGGTCGGGGTTCCAGGTCCCCGGGTTGCCCGTCGAGTAGTAGAAGAGGTTCAGGTCGGGGTCGTAGGAGTACCAGCCCCAGGTCGTGCCTCCGCCGCGCTTCCAGGCGTCACCCGACCAGGTCTTGGTGCCTTCCCCCTTCTGCCCGTAATGCGGGTTGGCGGAGTTGAAATCGGCGGCGAGCATGAGCTCCTCGTCGGGACCCGTGCTGTAGGCGCGCCAGACCTGCTTGCCCGTCTTGACGTCGTAGGCGGTGACATGGCCGCGGACGCCGAACTCGCCGCCGGAGATCGGGACGATGAACTTGTCCTTCACCACCAGGCCCGCGCCGGTCATCGTCTCGCCCTTGCTCGGATCGCCGTTCTTGGCCTTCCACACCTCCTTGCCGGTCTTGGCGTCGAGGGCGATGACCTGTGCGTCGAGCGTGATCATGAGGATCTTGCCCTGCGCGTAGTTGAGTCCGCGGTGGACGAGATCGCAGCACGCGACGGGCACGGCGCGCGCATCCTGCTTGGGAGTGTACTTCCACTTGATCGGGGCCCCCGGCTTGGTCAGGTCGAGGGCAAAGACGTTGTTGGGGAACGAGCTGTGCGCGTACATCGTGTCGCCGACGACCAGCGGCGCGCCCTCGTGGCCCTGGAGCGTGCCGGTCGACAGCGACCAGGCGACCTTGAGCTTGCCGACGTTTTCGGGCGTGATCTTGTTCAGCGTGCTGTAACGAGTGGCCGCATAGTTCTTGGCCGGCAAGACCCATTGCCCGTCGTCGTTCTGCAGGGACTTCAGATCGTCGTCGCCGTAGGCCGCAAGTGGAAGACAAACAGCGACGATCGCAACGACGCATTGTTTCCATTTCATGGCCGTCCTCCTCTTAAGTCGGACAGAGAGTTTTCGAGGCTCGCTCGAAGCCTCGGGGGAGGTAGAGCAATCACGCAACGCAGGAGCGTTGCCTTCGTCCATCGCCGTCGGTCACCCTCCGGCCTCACCCTCCGAGGATGAAGTGACGAGAACGCGGCGAGCCTACTCCCATGCTTCGCGAGTGGTCAACGGGTGAATCGACGCGCGCGCTCCGATTCCAGGACGAGCATTCTCCTGTGCGTCGCCGGGTGCGCCTGTGCGCCGGCACCGAACGCGCGCGCGACGCATGCCGTCATCGATGATCGGAGCGAGCCGGCGACGCGCGATCCAGTGCCAGTGAGTTGCGCTCCGTACGATAGGACAGCTTCACGAGCTTGCCAGAAACCGAGTCGGCGCGCGCTCTCTCGACGATCGGGTGATGCGGGGCCAGGGCGCAGACCGGGTCGGTCGCCCGGAGGTCGCCGGTCAAATGAAACGCCTGGCAGCGACAACCGCCGTGGTCGATCTCCCGCCGGTCGCAGCTGCGGCAGGGCTCGGGCATCCAGTCCTCACCGCGGAAGGCGCCGAGCGCGTCAGACGTGGCCCAGATTTCGGATAGCGAACGATCGCGGACGCTGTCGAAGGAAAGGGGCAGGGTGCGCGCCAGGTGACAGGGAAGCACCAGCCCGTCGGGACTCCCCACCACGAACCGCCGTCCCCACCCGTCCATGCAGGCCTGCGGGCGTTCGGTGTAGTAGTCGGGCACGACGAAGAGGACCTCCATCCGCCCCTGCAGACGATCGCGGGCCGCCCGGGCGACGCCGCGCGACCGGTCGAGCTGCTCGCGGGTGGGCAGCAGCGCGGCTCGGTTGACCAGCGCCCAGCCGACGTACTGGGTGTTGGCCAGCTCCAGCCGATCGGCATGGAGCTTCTCGGCGAGCGCGATCGCGTCGGCCACGTGGTCGATGTTGTCGCGGTGGAGGACGATGTTGAGAGTGAACGGGAGCGCGAGCTCCTTCACCCAGCCGGCGACCTCGAGCTTGTGGTCGAACGCCTTCCGGCCCGCGATCCGGTCCGACCCCTCCGCGCTCACGTCCTGGATCGACAGCTGGAGGTTGTCGAGCCCGGCCGCACGCAGCCGGGCCAGCCGCTCTCGGGTGAGCGGGATCCCGCTCGTGATGAGGTTCGTGTAGAGCTCGAGCGAGCGGGCCTCGGCGACCAGCTCCTCGAGATCGTCGCGGAGGAGCGGCTCGCCGCCGGTGAAGTTGACCTGGACGATGCCCAGCTCCTCGGCCTCCACGAGCACGCGCCGCCACGACTCGGTGGGAAGCTCGGACGGATGCGCCGCGAAGCTGACCGGGTTGGAGCAGTACGTGCAGTGGAGCGGGCAGCGGTAGGTCAGCTCGGCGACGAGCGAGTAGGGGCGGTACGCGCTCATGACTCGACCCGCACCAGCGCGCGGTCGACCATCTCGCCGAGGAACTCGATCACGTCCGGCTCGACCTCGGCGGCGGGCGCGGCGTACTTCCGGGCCAGCTGGTCGACGATGGCGCCGACGGTGTTCTCGCCGGTGCACAGGAGGAGGATGTCGGCCGCCGTCTCCTCGAGCGCCAGTCCTCTCTCCGGATAGAGGAGCATGTAGCCCTTGGCCACGCGATCGAAGCGCAGGCGCGCCTTGGGTGCGAGGTGCGGGACGCTGGCACGGGAGATCATCGCGACTCCAGACGCCAGCCGGGCTCGACGAACGCGGCGTGGACGCAGTCGAGCAGGTGCCACAGGATCTCGGTCTTGCGGACCAGCGCCGCCACGCAGCGCTCCTGCATCTCGCGGGTGGTCGCATGCTCCACGACGAACGCCAGCGCCTCCCCCGAGTCGTGCTGCGCCCGCGCGACCCGCCCGCGGAAGTACTCGAGCACCTCGGGCTTGACCCAGGGGTAGTGCCGCTCCCACGCGGCGATGCGCCGGCTCATGAGGTCCGGCGAGAAGAACTCGGTCAGGGACGACGCGACCGCCTCGACCAGACTGCGCTCGCGCACCAGCTGCACGTAGCTGTCGCAGGCCATGCGCACGCCCGGCAGCACGGACCTGCAGCTGGCCACCTCCGCCGGGTCGAGCCCGACCCCCTCGGCCAGCCGCAGCCACTGGGCCAGCCCGCCTTCCTGCGGGCGCGCGCCGTCGTGGTCGACGATGCGCCGCATCCATCCGCGGCGGAACGCCGGGTCCTCGGACTTGGAGAGGATGATGGCGTCCTTGATGGGAATGCGCGTCTGGTAGTAGTAGCGGTTGAGCACCCACTGCTGGAGCTGCAGGCGACTCAGCTCGCCCTCGTGCATGAGAAGGTGGAACGGGTGCTTGTCGTGATAACGACTCTCTCCCTCGCGGCGGAGCCATTCCACGAGCTCGTCGGAGGTGAGCGGCTGGCGCAGGGTCAAGGCCGGACCTCCTGCCCGTCATACGCCACCTCCCAGCCGGCCGCAACGACGGCGGCGCGCTCGGCCGAGTCCTCGCGCAGGATCGGATTGGTGTTG
>WNGB01007160.1_pt1 | contig 16169 bp, 12 predicted proteins | sample 5400681 | NCBI WGS metagenome assembly WNGB01 (sample SAMN13153367, study PRJNA577476) | soil metagenome | isolation source: 115 cm soil or saprolite under grassland replicate 2 | place: USA:California | collected 2016-06-15 | reverse complement strand
CTTGCTCCGGTGGGCGCGGGGGCGGAGCCCCCGATAACCAAGCGAGAGTGCCCGCAGCGCAGCTGCGCCGCGCGAAGCGAAAATTCGCGGAGCGAATTTTGGGTCTGGGCGAAGCCCAGCAAAAACAGTCTAGTGCCGCGATGCGCGGCGCAGCCGCGCGTGCGAAGCACCCATCATCTCGATGGAATCGCGGCACTAGGGCGCGCGCGTGATGAGCTCGCGGGCGGCGCGCTCGAGATCGCGCGCCGAGGAGACCTCGAGCACCTGCGTCGCGATTTGGGCGTAGAGCGGCATGGCGCTGTCGCCCAGGCCCCAGCTGGCCCGCGGCTCCGGGCAAAGCCAGAGTACCGCTCTCGAGTGCGCCTTGATTTCTGCGATGGAGGCTGCGCCGTTCGGCTGATAGTTGGTGCGCCCGTCCCCCAGGATCACGACGGTCGTCCGGCGGTCCAAGGCGGACATGTATTGCCTCTCGAACGATCGAAATACGCGACCGTAGGAGGAGTTTTCATGGATGCTCACGACCGAAGTTGCCGCTCGGGCGATCGCCGTGGCGACCTGCTCCTCTTCGAACAAGCGGGTCACTTCGCCGAGCTCGCTCACGAAGACGAAGCTGCGCGTGCGCTCGAAGAGCTCGTTCACCGCGTAGACGAACTCCAGCATGAAACGCGAGGCGGCGCGCACGGAGTCGCTCACGTCGCACAAGACGACGAGCCGCGGTAAATCCCGCCGTTGGTCGCGGCGCACGGGGTGGAACGGCACGCCGCCCGTCGCCAGGCTCTTGCGCATCGTTCGGGCCGGATCGAGGCGCCCGCGCCTTCGATGCCGGCGCTTCACCCGCGCCGCTCCTCGCAGCCGTTCGGCCAGCCGTCGCACGCCGGTTCGAACCGCTTCGATCTCGCTTTCGGACAGAGATGCGAACGGCTGGGACATCGGCCCCCCGGGTGAGTCGTCATCCGCGGCGAGACGCGTTTCGATCCGTTCTCGCACACGCTCTTCGGAGCGCTCGAGCTCCCGCATGAGAGCCTGGACCAGAAACTCGGCGCGCTGGTGACCGAGGGCATCGGACAGGCCGTCTTTCAGAATCAAAAGCGCGGCGCGGGTCCGCCCGACGCCGATCTCTTCGAGCACGCGATGCGTGTAGAAGCCTTTCTTCAGCGGGCTATTCATCTGATCGAGCAGGCGCTGCACGGCGTCGCTCGCCAGCAGGTGATCGAATTCCGCTCCACCGGTCAGCAGAGCTCGCAGGCGCCCGCCTCCCTGCGGCGAGATGAACTCGCGCAACAAATCGCGCAGCGTCCCGAGCTCGGCGCGACTGAAGCCCTGGGCGAGGAGGCGATGGCTGAGCGGAACGGGCCGGGTGGCCTCGGGGGAGAAGAACTCGTCGAAAACGGCTCGATAACGCTCTTGCCGGACCGGCGAGTCGACGACGACACACGCGATCGCGTCGCGCAACGTTGCGCGATCGGTGAACCCGACCTCACGCGCGGCGCGAGCGGCGTCGATGGCCTGGGGTGTCGAGATGGCGAACCCCGCCCGGCGCAATGTCCAAAGGAAGTTGTCGACGACGTCGAGCATTCAGGGAGCGGGCTCGGCGAGCAGACGCTGCACCAGCGCTTCCATTTCGGCTTCCTTGCGGGGGTCGAAGCCCACCGACACGTCCCGGATCACCCCGCGTTTATCGATCACGAAAACCGTGGGCAGCGCCCTAACGCCGAACGCGCGCTGCGTCGTGTACGAGGGATCGGTGGCAATCGCTTGGTAGCGCATACCGAAGCTGCGGGCGGCCTGCGACGCTTCGGGCACGGGATCGTCGGTGATTCCGATGACCGAGAGACCCTGGGCGCCGAATTTGGCTTGCCACGCGGTCAGCTTGGGCGCGGACATGCGGCACGCCAGGCACCACGTTGCCCAGAAATCGAGGATCACGACGCGACCCTTGAGCTCATTCAAGCCGACCGGCACGGGGCCGGAGACCTGAGCGAGGCCCTTCCAATTGGGGGCCGGCGCTCCGATCTTGTCGAGGCGGAGCATCTCATCGGTATCCGGCATCGCGGCGAGCGTGACGTTCAGCGTGACTTCGGTGGCCCCGCGCAGCAGCGCCAGGCGTACGACGGCGCCGGGCCCGTGCATTCCGACTTCGCGGATGACGTCGTCGGCACGGCTGACCGCTGCTTCCTCGATGCGCACGAGGATGTCTGCATCGCGCACACCCGCGTTCCACGCCGGCGAGCCACGAACCGCATGACGGACGCGAACGCCACGCCCATCGCCGCGAGCGCCGTCGAATTCCACCCCCAGCCACGCTCGGCGCGCAGCCGTTTGGCCGGCGGCCTCGCTCTCATGAGCGACGAAAGCGAACGACCCGCTCAGGGCGCTCAAAGCGAGAGCCAAAGCCGTGGTAGAAGCAGACGAGACGCCGAAACGCATGGGATCTAACCGACATGGTGCACTCGAGCGGGTCGTCTGTCGAGCCGGGCTTGTCTGGACCGTCGCCTCGAGCTTTTGGCTTGGACTTACATCCGGTTGCCGACACGAGCCTGCGCTCGTCGATCCCGGAATGTCCACCGTCAACCGCGCGGTGAGGACGCCAGAGAGGGCGGCACCCGACGCCTCGGTCAAATGGGAAACCATGGCGGAGATCGGAACCTATCGTCCGATGGGTCGCCCCTTCATCTCACGCGGGCATTTCGCCGGACGATGGAAGGCTCAGGTGTTGGTCAACGCGCCGGCGTCGCCGATCTACACCGGCCTCAGGAGCTCGGCGCGATTTCCGGCCGGGGCCGTCCTGGTGAAGCAGCACACCGACAAGCAGTCCGGTGCGCCCGGTCCTTTGTTCGCGATGGTCAAGCACGAGGCCGGCTATTTCCCGGATGGCGGTGATTGGGAGTTCGTCGTGACCGACCCGAGCGGTTGGATCGAGGACCGAGGACCTTTGGCCATGTGCGCGCGGTGCCACGCCGAAGGCAACGCCGATTGGGTTTTCGGTCTGCCCGCCGATGCGCGCTGAGGAAAAAAAAACCCATCGCGCGGAGCACCCGAGGGGTGCGCCACGCGATGGGCAAGATTTTTAGGGGGGGAGCGCCAAGACGAACGGGAAGAAAGAAGCAGAAGCGGAAGTTAAGCTGGTAAGGAAGCCAAAGTCCGAAGCCTGAAGCTCGAAGCCTCAGCCAGTTGCCAGGAGGGAGCCAAGAAGACCGGCAGCTGGAAGATCCGCCAATCGACCGCCGCAGCCCACGGCGTCGCTGGCAGGTATCTATCAGAGCAGCTCGCGTGCCACGTCCGAGCGACACATGTGTCAGCAGGGAATAATCGGCTCGTTTCGAGCATTCGTGGGGGCAAAGAGCCCGCAGGGCCGGCAAGATCCTGCTGGCAGGCCTGTCGCAGTGGCGCAGGTAACGCTGCAAACTTTTCAGGATTGTAGGTCTGTGTACGACAGGACCTACTCGTAGGGTGAAGGCATGGGCCGCGCTGAGGGCGCCGCGGCTGGCGCGGGCGAACTGGCCGGCGCTGCCGCGCTGCTCGATGACGCGGGGGCTGACTGGGGTGCCGCAGCGGGCTGCGGGGCGGGGGCCGCCGCTGGGCGGGTCGGCGGGGCGGCGTACTCCGGCGTGAGAGCGCCAAGCTCCGTACGGCATCGTTCGAGCTCGGCGGCTCGCGAATCGGCCGCCTTTTTCAGCTCGTCGCGCTCGCTCGTGAGCTGAGCTTCCTTGTGCTGGCCCTCGGTGCTGAGCTTCGTGCGCTCCTGCGTGGAGGTGCGCACCTCGTCCTCGCAAGCTTTGATCCGATTCGCGTAGGTGGCCTCGAGGTTTTGCATCTGGCGCGCTCGCTCCGCTTCGCTCGAACCGCCGGTCCTGGAAATGTTGTCGAGCATCGCCTTGTGCTCGCGCTGCTCCTTGACGCGGGCATCACGGCAGGTCGCCGCGTCGCGTTGGGCGAGCTGATGGGAGGCGATGCAGGTGTCCAGTTTGTCGAATGACGCGGCGGCCCCCGCACGCGCCTTGTTCAGCTCCGAGGCCAGCCGGATCGTTTCGCGCTTCGAGTAGGCGTAAAGACCTCCCATGCTCGCCAAGACCACGATGGCCGCGAAGGTCACGCGTCGCACCACCTTCTGGCGGAAACGGCGGCGCTCGCGGAGCCGCGCGCGCTCGTTTTTCGGTTCGAGAAGAACCTCGAGCTCGTCGGCCATGACGCCGACCGGCGGCCGGATCGCCGGATCGGGGTTCATCCATCGACAGAGCGCGTCCTTCAGAAGCTCGCGCGGCCTTCCCACCACATCGGGGAGTGCGGAAAACGCGATCGGGGCGCGCGCCCGGATCTCTTGCGCCTGCACGATGTCGTAACGGGTCTCCGCGCCGTCACCGGGGAAGTTGATCGGCCCGACGAGTGCGAAAAGCAGCGTCGCGGCGAGGCAATACGTGTCCATCTTGTCGCTGAGGGGCAGCAGCTCCGGCGCTTTGGAAAGGGCCGAAAGCTGCTCGGGCGACGCGTAGAGAAGCGTGCCGGCCACGAAAGGAGCGTCCCGCTCCGCGGCGACGCCGAGATCGAGCAGGATGGGATGCAAGCGGCCGGCGAACGTCGCCAAAAAAATGTTCTCCGGCTTGATGTCCTGGTGGCGCAGCCCGGCGTTGTGAAGCGCATCGAGCGCACGCGCGATCGGCAAAAAAACTTCGTACGCTTCGTCGAGATTCAACGGACCGCGCTTCAACCGATCGGCCAAGGTCTCGCCCTCGTAGACCGGCATCGTGAGCCACACGTAAGCTTCGGTCATCCCGTGGTCTTTCAGCTGCACGATGTTGGGATGGCTAGCCGCGGCCAGCATCACGAGCTCGCGCTCGACGTTGCGACCCGAGTAGACCTCGCGTGGCACGACCTTGAGGGCGACCTGGTGGGCCGGTACGTCGATGCGTTCCGCGACGTACACTTTGCCGAACATCCCTTTACCGAGCAGTCGGACGAGGCGATAGTGCCCGCCTACAACGTCGCCGACGTCGGGGAGTTCCTCGGTATGAAAACGCCCGGAAACCGACCCTGCGGGCGCAGATTCATCCACGACCGTCGCCGCGAGGGCTTCGGTCATCGTGGCTCGGAAAACGGCTCGTGTACCCACAGCGAGCTCTAGCCTAACCTACATCTCGCCTTGGTAACCTACGCGTGGTATCAGGACGTCCCCCAATCGCTCGCGCCCATAGCTCAGCTGGATAGAGCACCGGTCTACGGAACCGGTTGTCGGAAGTTCGAATCTTCCTGGGCGCGCCAAGCCTTCGGCTTGTCTCGCCCACGAAGTTCTAGCTGCAGATCGCTCGCTGCGCTCGCGATCTGGAGACGAATCTTCCTGGGACTACCCGCGGGTGGTCCCCGTCTTGGCTTAGGGGGGGACTCCAGGAAGATTTGCGTGGGGTGGGGTCGTGACGTAGTTTACCTGCACTCACGGTGCGCGCCCCTTGGGTGCATGAGTTCAAGCGGCACGAGCCGGCGTGAGGTGAATATGCAGCGGCAGAGCGCAAGGGGTTCGTCGAGCCGGAGCGAATCCGTCGAGCTGGCCAGTTTTCTCACACCGCCGTCTCGATTCCGCAGCTCGGTTCCACCGCCGCCAGAGCCGGCTCCGGCTCCACCCGAGGCGGTCGTGCACGAGGCCGACCCCGAGGCGGTCTCGCGTCCGAGCCTTTTTTCAGAGCTGCCTATCCCACGTTCGCGTCGGCATTCGACGCCCGTTCGTCCGGTCCATGCACCAGAAACGCCGCGCGCGGAGCCGCCGGCTGCACCAGAGGTCGAGCCCGACCCCGAAGCTTTGGCGCCCATCCTCGAGCCCGGGCCGGACGAGACCTTCGATGTCGTGCCCTCGTTCGACCCGATCTGGACGCCTCTCCGGCTTCGTTGGGCGGCGATCGCCGGGCTTGCTTTGGCGATCGTCGTGGTGGCGTTGATTGTTCGGCGTGGCGTCGTGAATCGCGCCGCACGTGCCTCGGCTGCCGCGGGTAGCGTGGCGGCCCAGCCGATGCCCATCGCTCACGAGCCGCTCCGAGCCGACGACGATCTCGATCTCACCGACGATACGCCGACCCAGCCGCCCGATCCAGCACGCGCCGAACGCCTTCGTCGCGAAGCGCGCGCGCAGCTCGAAGGCGGTCACGTCGCCGAGGGTGTTGCCCTCGCGCGCCGCGCGGTCCAAGCCGACCCGAGCCAGCCCGAAGCCTACATCCTGCTGGCAGCGGGACTGCAGGACCAGGGCTCGTGGCAGGAGTCTCACGATGTTTTTGCCGCTTGCGTACGCAGGGCTAGTCGGGGCAATGCGTCGGAGTGCGTGTACTTCGCGACCAAGGTGAAATGAAGGGAGCCCAAGCGCTCCGGAAGGCAGCGGCGCTCTTTCGGGCATTCAAGGTCGAAGCCCGTAAGTGGGTCCAAGAAAATCAGAGACTCGCCGCGATCGGCGCAGCGGGCCTCGCCGTGCTCCTCATCGGATCGTTTGCGCTCGGCCCCATCGTTCGTGCGCGCGTCGAAAAGATGGCGCGGCAGCGAGGCATCTCTATCGAGATCGGCAGGGTGTGGCCCGACTTCGGCGGCGTGCGTTTGAAACGGGTGCGCTTTCGATCGGAGCCATCGGGGTGGCTGTCCGGTGAGCTCGCCAGGGTCGATGTGCGTGTGGGTTTGGGGTTGGGTTTGCGCGCGCTGCGTGTCCGCGGCGGTCACGTTTCCGTTTCTGGGTCCACCGACGAAGTCGTGGAACGGCTGCGCACGATGCGGCAGGGACCGGCGTCGGAAGCGAAACCAGCGGACGACGACGCCAGCGGTCCGGAGCTCCTCGTCGAGGGGCTCGGCATCACCTGGACGGGAGCTATCGATCCATCGAGCACGCTGGAGGTCGAAAACGGGCGTTACGAGCGGACGTCCGGCGATCGGGCAAGTTCGCAGGGACTCATCGGCGCGGGGGCCATTCGCGCCAACAAGGGGAGCGTGCGCGGCAGGGCGCGCGATCTATTGGCCCGATTCGTTCGTCAGGGAAAGACGACGAGCTGGAAAGAAGCCAGGCTCGACGCCCTCGAGCTCGAAGTGCCGCTCAGCGCGGGTAAAGCGGTGGCCGGTGCGGTGACGCCAGCCGTCGATACCGCGCCTGCCGCTGCGCGAGGCTACGTAGAAAAGGCTGCGCGGCTACGCGATCAGCTGACCCAGCTCGCGGCGTGGGCCGCCGAGCATCTCGCCGAAGGCGCACCGGTGGAGGTCAACGGTCTCGCCGTCGTGCTCACGCAGGGCGATCAGACGCTCAACATCGGTCCCGGCAGCCTTCACGTCGGCCACCGCAGCGACGCGCTCGATCTCGATTTCGCGCCGGGCCAAAGCGACGCGCGCGCCAAGAGCGATCCATCGGGACTCAGCCTGCACGCCCGGATCCCGACCCGGCCCGGCGAGATCACGGTGTACGTGCAAGGAGGGCCGGTCACGCTGGCGTCGCTCGGCGTACACGAGCACGATTTCGGGCTCTTCGACGTGGGGAAGGCCAAATTAGAGGCGAAGGGCAATGTGAAATTGAGCGCCGACGCCCAGCGGCTGCTCTTCGACGGCGACGGACACCTGAGCTCGCTCTCGGTCGTTCATCAGGCGCTCGCCGCCGACCCGGTGCGCGGGCTCGAGCTCGCTTGGCGAGCGAGCGGCATCGCCGAGTTGGACGGTACGCTGCTTCGCATCGACGAGGGCAAGATCGAGCTCGGCGCGATCCGCCTCGAGGCCTATGGCGCGATAGAGCAGGGCAAGGACTTCGTCCGTATTCAGGGGAGGGCGAACGTCCCGATCTCCGACTGTCAGAAGATGTTCGATTCGTTGCCGCCTGCTTTGGTGCCCAAACTGGCCGGAATGACGATGAGCGGCTCTTTCTCACTCTACACGGGCTTCGCGCTCGATACCCGCCGCCCCGACGACATCCAGATCGACTGGGACCTCAAGAATCACTGCCGAATCATGAGTGTGCCGCCGGACATCGACGTGGCCCGTTTTTCACGTCCGTTTCGTCGCATCGCTTACGATGAGCACGGCCAAAAAGTCGAGATGGTGTCGGGGCCCGGAACGCCGGACTGGGTGCCGCTCTTGGCGATTTCGCCGTTCATGGAGGTTGCGGTCACCACGACCGAAGACGGCGGCTTTCGCTACCACGGCGGATTCGACAAGGGCGCCATCAAAAATTCGATTCGCGACAACCTGCGCGTCGGCCGATTCATGCGAGGCGCGAGCACGATCACGATGCAGCTCGCGAAAAACCTCTATCTCGAGCGGGAAAAGAACCTCTCACGCAAGCTTCAAGAAGCGGTGCTTACCACCTACCTCGAGCAGGCCCTCACCAAGGACGAAATCCTCGAGCTTTATTTCAACATCGTCGAGTTCGGCCCGATGATCTACGGGATCGGCCCGGCCGCCGAGCACTACTTCAGCGCCAGCGCGAACGATCTCTCGCTCGGCCAGTCCCTCTTTCTCACGTCGATACTGCCGAACCCCAAGCGAACCTACTTCGCACCCACCGGCCAGGTGAGCAAGGGCTGGCTCGGCTATCTGCACCGGGTCATGAAGATCATGCGCGACAAGAAGAAGATCAACGACGAGGAGTTCCTGGACGGCATCTCGGAGGTGATCACGCGGGGGGTCGCGCGCTCCCCGCGCGTGCGTCCGTCGAGCGATATCCAGCGCGAGCTCGGGGGCGACTTGCCTTGGATGGCGCCGGAAGGGCCGTAAACGCGCCGGGGGTCTGAATCGTTCAAGAGGAGGCTCGAAGGGCTGCGAAAAAGTCGCGCAGCAGGCGGGCCGAATCGCTGGCAAGCACGCCCGCGGTCGTCGCGAATCGGTGATTGAGGCGCGCATCTTGACCCAGCGCGAACAGTGAGCGCAGCGCCCCAGCCTTCGGGTCATCGCACCCGTAGACGACGCGTCCGATGCGCGCGTTGACGAGGGCCCCGGCGCACATCGGACATGGCTCGAGGGTGACGAAAAGGGTTGCTCCCTCGAGCCGCCACGTTCCGCGATGCGCCGCCGCCTCGCGCATGGCGACGACTTCGGCGTGCGCGGTGGGATCGGTGTCGATTTCGCGCCGGTTGCGACCGCATCCGATGACCGAACCATCCGATTCGATCACGACAGCCCCGACTGGGACGTCGCCGTCGCGCGCCGCTTGCTCGGCTTCGCGAAGCGCGAGGCCCATGTAGTGCTCGTCGCCCTGCATCATGCGGCAACCGAGAAAATCAGTGAAACACTCGCCGCCGTCTCAGCACTCCCGCATCGCTGGGAAAAACGGGCGGCGCGGCGCTGCCCGCCCCCGAGGCGGCGGGAGCCGTCGCAGAAGGCGCACCACTCGCGGCCGGCGGGGCTCCACTGGCGCTCGCACTTGCTGCCGGGCCCCCATCCTTTGCTTCTTTCGGGTCTTTCTTCGTTTTGGGACGGCCAACGACGGGCGCCGCAGCGGTGGGCGGAGGATTGGCGGGCGGCGTTGCTGTCGGGGTGGGCGTCGGTTCGGCCGTCGGAACGACCGGAGTGATGGGAATTTCAGCCGGCGGTTCACTCGCGGGTCGCAGAAAAAGCACGAAGCCCACGATCACACCCACGAGAAGGAGAAAACCGCCTACCAATCCGGCGATGAGGGCGCCGCTCACGCCGGGGGGTCGGCCGACGGGCGCGCCGTAGGCTGGCTGGAAGCCGGGCGGGGGGCCGTATCCTTGCGGCTGCCCGTATCCCGGCGGCTGCCCATATCCCGGCGGCAGCTCGTATCCCTGCGCTGGGCCGTATCCTGGCGCTGGGCCATATCCTGGCGCCGGCCCGCCTTCGGGTCCCAATCCGAGTGGCGTTGCGCTGTACGGAGGAGAGCCCATCGGGGGCGGCATGCCCATGGGGGGTGGCACGCCCATGGGCGGCACACCGTACGGGGTGGGAGCGGGCGGAGTGTAGCCTGGGGGCGGGGCCGCCTCCCCCTGTGGCATGAACGGAGGCACTCCGCCGGGAACTGTCGCGTCCGGAGGTGTTGGAACAGAAGCGGGAACGTAGGCGGTCGCCGCGTAAGCAGCGGGTGTCTTGATCGGGACACCGACGATCGGCGGTTCAGCACCCCACGCGTTCGGATCGGGAAGCGCGTTGCCGGCCGGCTGCTGGCTTCCGAACGGCTGCTGATCGATGACCGTCGGTTCGGGGCCTTGCGCTGGGCCTTGGTGCGGTGGCTCGACCCCCTTGCCGCCTCCACCGGGCGGACTCCCTCCGGAGGGCTCATTCATTGTCTGTTACTCGTATCAATGTTTCTCGCCCCTGGCTAGGGGAGCAGGCCCGTCGAAATCAGTGTGAACCCACCGGCGCAGGCGGTGGAAGCCCGGGCAGCTCGAAAGGCGGAAGCATCGACGGAATGGGCAGCGGCATGGGCAGCGCCGATGGAAGAGGAAACGGCAATGTCGGCAGACTCGGCACCGCGACGGGCGACGCGTCTTCGACACCTCCGTCGGGCAGGCGCGGCTTGGACGGCCGATTGGTAGCGGTTGGGTTCGGCGCGGCGGTCGTGGTTGGCTGGACGGGAGGGGTGATCGCGACCTGCGCCGTTCGCGCCGGCGTGGGCAACGAAGTTGCGGTGGTTGGAGTGGTCGAAACCGGCGCGTTGGTGATGGCGGATGTCCTTTCCGGCTGCCGGTCGACTTCGGTTGTCTGCGCCATCGCGATGGCGACGGCGACGATTCCAATCGCCAAGCCCACCATCCCTACGAGGAGCCAGACCGAGAGCCGCCGGGGTCCGCGCGTACGCGTGGGCGTGGGCGCGATGCCGCTGTAGTGAACGGCAGGCGGAGGATATCCGTACGCCGGGGCGGCGGGCGTAGGCCCAAACTCCATACCTGCTTGGGTATTGCGCGGTGGCGTCGCCGGCTGACCGCCGCCAGTTTGGGTGGCGGGCGGCCCGCGCGGAGCTGGTTCAGCCTCGGGGGGCAATGTCGGGGGAACGCCACTCGGCGCTGGCGTCGCTGCCAGACGCCCGGCCAGCGACAACCTTCCGCAGAACGGCACCAGCGCATTGCGAAGGTCCTCTGCGGAGGCGAAGCGTTCGGTCGGCACCGGCGCCATTGCGCGGTGCACGACATCGGCCAAACCTTTCGGAATGGACGGTTCGCGCTCGTCGAGGCGGGTCACCTTTCTCGCCATGACGACGGCGGCAATCTGCTGGGCGTCGTCTCCCTGCACGGCGCGGGCTCCCGCCACCATCTCGTAGAGCATCGTCCCGACCGAGTAGAGGTCGGCCCTCACGTCGACGCTTTCCGCGGAATAGGCCTGCTCGGGCGCCATGTATTCGGGCGTCCCCATCATCACGCCCGGCCGCGTGAGAGCGACCTGAAATTCCTTCGAATTACGGAGCTTGGCGATGCCGAAGTCGAGCAGCTTCACCAGCGGTCCTTGCGGCGTCTTGACGACGAAGACGTTGTCGGGCTTGAGGTCCCGATGCACGACCCCTATCGCGTGGGCGGCTTGCAGTCCGGACAAGATCTGCATCGTGTAGTCGAGCGCGACGTCCAGCGAGAGTTTTTTCTCCCGCTCGAGGATGCTCTGAAGACTATCGCCCTCGAGCAGCTCCATGACGAGGTACGCAGCGCCGTCGCTCGTCTGATCGACGTCCGTCACATGGGCAATGTGATGGCTCTTCATACTCGCCGAAAGGCGCGCTTCTTGGAGAAACCGGGCGACCAGGCCCTGTCGTCGCGCCAACTCGGGGTGAAGAAATTTGAGCGCCACGGCCGACCCGAGGTACTCGTGACGCGCCTCGAAAACGCTTCCCATACCGCCGTCGCCTATCAGGCGAACCAGACGATATTTGCCACTGATGAGGTCTCCGGCTTGGGGGCGCATCCGTTCGGCAAACACTCTACAAGCCCTCGCGCAAATCGCTCGTAGTTTGTTACTCCTGGCGGCGCTGGCAATCGGACGCCCGTCGTGGCAATCATGCGAAGGGGAGACCATGCTGAATTCAGCCATTCTCGGCTCCGGCCATTACGTCCCGTCCAAGGTCGTGACCAACGACGACCTCGCCAAGCTCTTCCCCACCAGCGACGAATGGATTCAGCAGCGCTCGGGGATCAAAGAGCGGCGGTTCATCGAACATGACGGTATCGGCGCGAGCGACCTCGCCCTTCCGGCGGCGCGCATGGCGCTCGAGCAGGCGGGCAAAACCGAGCGCGACCTCGACGCGCTGATATTCGCCACGCTAAGTCCCGACTTCAATTTCCCGGGGTCCGGGGTGCTGCTTCAGCACAAGCTCGGGATTGCCGGTGTGCCCGCGCTCGATGTCCGTAACCAGTGCTCGGGATTTCTCTTCTCCCTGTCCATTGCCGACGCTTGGATTCGTAGCGGGATCTACCGCCACGTGCTCGTCGTCGGCGCCGAAGTCCATTCCACGGGGCTCGAGTTTTCCGAGCGGGGGCGGGAGGTGACCGTGCTCTTCGGCGACGGCGCGGGCGCGGTGCTCGTCGGTGCAGTGGACACTGGCGCCGAGCGGCCGCGCGGGGTTCTCACTGTCATCTTGCACGGCGACGGCTCGGGCGCGCAGGATCTGTGGGTCGAAGCGCCCGCTTCCGCCCGCGTGCCGAGGCTCACTCCGCAAATGATGGAGGAAGGCCGGCACTACCCGCGGATGAATGGCAAGCAGGTCTTCCGGTGGGCGACGGCCAAGATGCCCGAGGTGGCGCGCGAAGCGCTGGACAAGGCCGGCCTCACCATTGCCGACATCGATCTTTTCATCCCGCACCAAGCCAACATGCGGATCAACCAGCACGTGGCGAAAGAGCTCGGCATTCCCGAGAATAAAGTCGTGCACAACATCGAGCGCTACGGCAACACGACGGCCGCCACGATCCCGATCGGCATCAGCGAGGCACAGCGCGACGGCCGCATTCCCGCGGGCAGCACCGTTCTCCTCGCCGCGTTCGGCGCCGGCTTCACATGGGGCGCGGCCATCGTCCGATTCTGAAGCGGGTGGATTCTACCCGCGGCGGAACGCAGTAACGCAGTAATGCTGGGGTGGGCCGCGTTCGTTTTGCAGAGCCATCCGCCCGCTTTGGGACGACTGATCCCCTGGCAGCATGTCCCGGGCTCGGAGGCTGTAATGCGCTTGAAAATTCGAACGATAGGCTTCGCCACCTGTGCGGCCGGCCTTTTGGCCGCGTGCACGGCAGAAATAGGACCTCGGCACGACGGACCTGCGGGAACCGCGAACGAGGCGATCTGCCTCGACCCGACGAGGCCCCACGCACCCGTTCTTCACGCGCGCCTTCTCTTGGCGAGCCAATACAACAACACGATCGAAGACGTCCTGAAGGTCGCCGAGATCGAGACCGGCGTGGACGGCCGCGGACGCCCCTCCGCGGTCTTGGGCGGATACGGTGCCGACGTGCAGCTCGACGATCTCGCTGCCGAACGGCGGGCGACGGCTGCTGCCGCCGTCGCAAGGCAAGCGGTTGCGACACTCGCCATGTGGTCGCCTTGCGTTCCCCCCATGGTTCCGGCGGCGAGCTGCGAGCAGCAGATCATCGATCGCATTGGAACGCTCGCTTATCGCCATCCACTCTCTTCGGTCGAAAAAGCCCAGCTGCAGGCCCTTTTCGATGCGGGAGCGAAGGAGAGCGGCGGATTCCCGACCGGCGTCGAGTGGTTCTTGACGGGCCTGCTACAGACTCCGGACTTTCTCTACCAGTGGGCCAAGCCTTCCCCCGGAGAGCAGCCGGGCCGACTTCAGCCGGTGACCGGCTACGAGATGGCGAGCCGGCTCGCGTACTTCGTCTGGGACTCCCCGCCGGACAACGAGCTGTACGCTGCCGCTGCCGCCAACAAGCTGAGCGAACCTTCGGATGTTCAAGCGCAGCTCGACCGCATGTTGCAAGACCAGCCCCACTTCATGCGGGCGATCACGAGTTTTTACAACTCGTGGCTCACGATCGAGACGAGCTTCAAGGAACTGGCGCGCGACGCCATCGGCACCCGCGAGGACGTGGTTCGGTCGCTCGGGTCTTCGCTGCTCATGAGCGCGACCCAGCTCTACACCAAGGGAACGCCCACTTTCGGCGACATGTTCTCGGGCCAGACGTATTACCTCAATGGAGTGCTGCGCACCTTCTACGGTCTGAGCGGTACGGGAACGGACTTCGGCGCCGTCGAGATCGACGCCGAAGAGCGCAACGGCCTGCTGACCCATCCGGCGCTCTTGGCGCTGTTCGCCCGCCCGAAGAAGACGCATCCCATCAACCGCGGGCTTTTCATTCGGGGCAAGCTGCTCTGTCAGGAATTCACACCGCCCCAGGGTCTCGAGATCCCTCAGCTGCCGGAGGCACCGGTCACCGGAGTCACCACCCGAGACGAAGTGGAAATGCACCGAGCGAGTGCGTTCTGCGCGAGCTGCCACGAGCAGATCGATCCTCCTGGATTCGCGCTGGAAAACTTCGACGAAGTCGGCCGTCATCGGACGACGGAAAACGGGGTGACCGTCGACACGTCGGGCGAAATGAAAGAAAGCGGCGACCTCGATGGCCCGTTCGCGAGCGGAGCCGAGCTGCTGCATCGCATTGCCGCCAGCCAGACCGTGAAGGGCTGCTTTGCCCATCAGTATTTCGAGTACGCCATGTCGCGAAAGATCGCCGCCGAGGATGCGTGCTCGCTCGAGCGCGTGAAAGGGACGTTTGCCTCTTCGGGCGATCTGAAGGCGCTCGTCGTATCGATCGTCAACAGCGATTCGTTCCGTCTTCGTACCTCCGAAGGCGGACCGTAAAGCTATCCTTACCCGACGGCATTCATGGTTCCGAGCTCGACGTCGCCGGCGACGTAGACGCGCTCGGTGCCATCGGAGCCTCGCACCCGAAGAGCGCCGTCGGCGGAGATTCCGAGCGCGGTGGCCGGGGTTCCGTCGATCGTGATCGTGCGGCCGAGGAGAGCGTCTCGGTCGGCGAAGTCGTCGACGATCCGGCGGGCGGCGCCCGCTTCGAGCAGCGCCACGCGGGCCGCCAGTGCTGCGGCTACGGCGATGAAAAGCGAGCCTCGGTCGACCGAAGCTGCGCCGCACAACGAAAGGGATGTCGCGCGTGAGGCGATGTCCGGTGGAAATGAAGTCGTGCGGGCATTGATGCCGATGCCCACCACGATCCACTCCACGCGCCGCTCGGAAACCTGCGCTTCCGAGAGAATCCCGGCGACTTTGCGCTCGTCGATCAGCACGTCGTTCGGCCACTTGAGGCCGACCGTTCTCGGCCCGATCCAGGGTGTGATCGCGTCGGCGACCGCGAGACCCGCCGCGAGCGTAATCAACGGAGCCGTTCTCACGTCGAACGATGGCCGGAGCAGGAACGAGGCGTAGAGATTTTCTGCCGGCGGTGAGTGCCAGCTTCGGCCGAGCCTGCCGCGTCCCCCCGTTTGTGCGTCGGCCACGAAGGCGGCGCCCGAGGGTGCGCCTCGTCGCGCGGCGGCCTTCGCCTCGTCATTCGTCGAGATGCTGACGTCGAGCACGGTGAGCGGACGGCCGAGGCCTACTCCCGCCGAGGCGAGGCTTCGCTCGATAAGCTCTCGGTCGAGATCGATCACTGGATGAGCTCGAGATCGAGCGCGATGTCGGCGGCAGGCGCCGAGTGGGTCAACGCGCCCACGCTGAGCACGTCGACGCCCGTCGCGGCGATTTTCGCCACGGTCTCGAGCGTGATGCCGCCGGAAGCCTCGAGAATGGCTCGGCCCGCGGCTCGGCGCACCGCTTCACCGAGCGCGTCGATTTCGAAATTATCGAGCAGAATGACATCGGCTCGCGCCTGCAAGGCCTGCTCGAGCTCGTCCAGGTTCTGCACCTCGACCTCGATGCGGCTGGTGTGAGGTGCCTGCTTGCGGGCCCGCTCGACGGCAAGCGCGAGGCCGCCCGCCGCGACGATGTGGTTGTCTTTGATGAGCACGGCGCTCTGCAGGTCGTTTCGGTGATTGTGCGCCCCGCCCGTACGTACGGCGTAGCGCTCGATGGCTCGCAGTCCGGGGGTCGTCTTGCGGGTGTCGGCAATGATCGCCGAGCTCGTTGGGGGAAGCGCGTCGACGAAGGCGCGTGACAGCGTCGCCACGCCGCTCATGCGCTGCGCGAAGTTGAGCGCGGTTCTTTCGGCAGACAGAAGCGCGCGAGCGCGTCCATGTACGGTCCAAAGCGCTCGACCGCGGTT
>WNGB01011987.1_pt1 | contig 16172 bp, 18 predicted proteins | sample 5400681 | NCBI WGS metagenome assembly WNGB01 (sample SAMN13153367, study PRJNA577476) | soil metagenome | isolation source: 115 cm soil or saprolite under grassland replicate 2 | place: USA:California | collected 2016-06-15 | reverse complement strand
TCGCGTAGTCCTTTACCCCGAGCGCTGCCTTACGGCAACCGTACAGCAACGCAACAGCACCACGGGTCATCCTGGTCCACGATCATGGCTCTATCCGAACTGAAACTGAGGGCTGCGCAGGTCGGAATGGCCGCACCTTGCGGTGCAAAACCGCAAGGTAAATCACTACTTTTTTGGAGACCACCCCTCGATTATTACCGGCGTCGTTGTCGCCACTCATACGAAGCCGCGACGGAGCATGCAGACAGGTCGGTTCACCTCGAAGACGCCGGATCGTCGCTGGTCACGGCCTCCTGGCGCCCGAGCCACCCGCTTCTCCTTGCTCCAGGCAAGGTTTGTGGCCGGAGGTAGAGAATGGTGCTCATGAAGACTACGCTCGAACTGGTGCGAGCAAAGCGATCACAGATTGAACGCCTCCTAGAGGCACGCGGCGCCGCCAATGCTCGCGTCTTTGGCTCCGTGGCTCGCGGCGCTGCCGACGAACGAAGCGATGTCGACATCCTGATCGACTTTCGGGAGCCCGGACCTCAGGGCTTTGCATACTTTGGCGCGCTTGACCAACTCGAGCAAGATCTGACTCGATTGCTGGGCACGTCGGTCCACGTGAGCGTCGTAGAGGCAGCGTCGCCCGCGGGGCAAAGGAACCTGCGGGAGGCGGTGCCTCTCTGATCGAGGACCGCGACCGACGCCGACTGGAATTTATCTAGAGTCGGATCCGCCACATTCAGGCGGCATTGCGTCAGGATTCACTAGCGCTCTCAGAGGAAGGTCGCCTTGCTACGCACGCCATCCTTTGGAATCTGATGACACTGGCGGACGCCGCAGGTCGGCTGTCGGATGAGCTCAAGAAACGCCATCCCCAGATCCCATGGGATCAGGTGCGCGGCTTTCGGAACGTAGCTACTCATGCCTACGAGAGTTTGCACTTGAAGCAAATTGGCGCAATCATCGACCAGGATTTGCCGCCCATAAGCAAAGTCGTAGAGCAGGAACTGGCAGAGAGGGATGAGAAGGTTCGTGGGGATACTCACGGTCCTGACCAGCTGAGGAATGATGCTGGACGTGAGGGTGGTGAGAGGACCGCATCGCGCGAGCACGCTCCTGGCGAAGAAATGGAACGCTGATGCGCTTCCGATGGGTAGCTGAGATTTAGTTGGTTCGGACGCGCGGCCACTTAGCTCGACAAGCTTCGACTACACCCAAGCGAGCCGTGGGTGTGCGGAGTCGGCGAAGTCCGCGGACTTAGCTCTCCATACGGGTCGAACTCGTCGAGGGTCGCGGTCAGCGCTGGTGGCCGCGGCCTGGGCGCATGTTCGCAGCAGACCAGAACCACACGTTTGCTCAACTTGCGCTCGCTGTCGATGATGCATTCGCGCGCCGTGAATGCTCGCACCTACACGAATTTCACATGTCCGATGGCACCCGACTCGGAACGCCAGATCCGGAATTTGACAATGAGGATATGGTCGACGAGGAGACGGCAAGGCTCTCGCGCCTTCAGCCCGGTGAGAAGTTCATCTACGTCTTCGATCTCGGCGATGATTGGATCCAGCCTTTGTACGGTGGGCGACACAGCCGTAGACCCGATTGAAGCCTTGGGTATTGCTCCCGAAGCGCCGACCCATACTTCGGATGGGTGCAATCCCGGACTAGTAGCGCGGCGGCCCCAGATATTGGGGTCTGGGCAGCGATGGTGACCACATATGGGCGGTCCGAGCGATGCCTGACGAGCGACGCAGTGCGGATTCGAACTACACTTCGCGGTTACTTCTGAGTGTCGGGGTGGCGTTGCCAGCTGCCACCAAGTAGCCGATAGCTGCGTACCCGCGTAAGCGCTTCTGATGCATTTTGGCCAGCATTGGAACATGGACGTCGACGTAGTCGAAGATCGTTACCGCCCGTTTTCGCTCGTGGAGTCGGTGCAGCCTTCCCGCGTATTGCTGGATGGTGCCTTTCCACGAGACCGGCAGCGCAAGGAAAAGGGAATCGAGCCGCGCATCGTCGAATCCCTCGCCGATGTAGCGGCCCGTGGCGAGCAAGACGCGCGGTGAGTGGTCGGGGATCGATTTCAGCGATGCCGCAGCCGCTCTTCGTTCACCTGCCCCCATGCCTCCCCGAAGCACAATGAGGTTCTCCACGCGCGAGCCAAGGAGTTCCTGCATTCGCTCCAGGTGTTCCGTGCGCTCGGTAAGCACCAACGGTGCTCGGCCGGCACCGACTGCCTCAAGCACGTCGGTCACGATCATGTCCGTCCGGGCTTGGTCGTCCACCAGCCGCGAGTAGATCTCCTGGATGCCTACGTCGGCCGCATCGACCGACAAAGCGAAGGACGTAAGCCTGGGGACGACGACGTGCTCGAACGGCCGCGCTTCAGCTTGGGCCCGGGCATCGACACGGTGCCTGATCGGCCCGCACTGCAGTACGACGATAGGGTCGTGCCCGTCCTTGCGTATTGGAGTCGCGGTGAGTCCCGTTACGTAGCGTGCCCGGACTTCGCTCAGGATGCGTTCGAAGGTCACCGCTGGAACGTGATGGCATTCGTCGATCAGCACTTGGCCGTAATCGGCGACAACGTCGCGGACTTCGCCTTTCGCGCTGAGGCTTTGAAGCATGCCGATGTCAATCGTGCCCTTACCTCTGTTTCGCCCCGCACCGAACTGACCGATGGACCGCGTCGGGATGTCGAGGAAGGCCGCCAGGCGTTCTCGCCATTGGTCGGCAAGCTGCTGTCGGTGAACAAGCACCAAAGTGTTGACGCCGCGCCTGGCGATCAGCCAAGCCCCTATCACGGTCTTGCCAAAGGCAGTCGGTGCCACGAGCACTCCGATGTCGTGAGCCACGAGCGCTTCGGCTGCAACTCGTTGCTCGTCACTCAACTCCCCTTGGAAGCTGAGCGCGACGGAGGTGCCGCCTTGGCGTTCGTCCTTGAGGTTGACCCAGATTCCCTCTTTCTCGAAGACTTTGAGGACCTCCGCAATTGTTCCTCGGGGTAGTGCCAGGTGGTCGGGGAAGTCCTCCGAGCAATCGATCACGCGCGGCTTGTCCCAGGTCGAAAGACGCATGGCCTGAGCTCGGTAGAACTCGGGATTTTGAAAGACCGCCAGACGGCGTAAACGGCTCAGCATGGCTGGCGGAAGCTCAGGCTTCCGAATAAAGACGCGGTTTGCCATCACGACCTCCACCGCAGCCGGCATTGGTCCTGCTATCGGTGCGTCCCTGCGGTGACGCGAAGGGCTCAGCGTCCAAGGCTCTCGCGCTTGCTCCTCCGTCTCGAACCAGGAAGCTTCGATTCCGAGGATCATTCCTGTCCTGGCGGCGTCGCGTACGATTCGCTCGCAATCCGTTGCAGTGAGCCGCGGGATCGAAGCCAGGAACTTCCATTGATCAGGGAACGGCTGGAAATCGCGATCGAGGAACTCGGTGTTCCCGTTGTGGCGTGCGACGCGTTGCAACGGGAGTGCGATCAGGTTGCCGAAACCGCCCCGTGGCATTGTGTCCTGGTTCGGAAACAGCCGGTCGTAAGAATCGAAGCCGATCTGGTGGCGCTTGTCGAGCGCCCGAGTCAAGAGGGCACAGCCAAGGTTACGCGCCGTCGCCGCCGCGACGGGGCTGTTGAAGAAGACCCACAAATGCGCTCCCCGGCCGGATCGCGATCGTTCCAAGGCGGCCGGCGCGCCTAGATAGTCGCAGGTCGCCAGCACCTCGCGAACGTCCTCCTGCCAGGAAGACTTGTCGAAATCAATCGCAAGGAGCCAACAGGTCTCGTCCTCGAGAAGAGGGTAGAGGCCAATGACCTTCTGACCCGTGAGGTGGCTTTGAGCAACGCCATCGTCGAACGGTAGGAGAACGGACGGATCTGGCCGCTGGCCCTTCTCACGCTTGGCTCCGGGACGCAGCGCTGGGGCGTAACCGCTCCGACCATCGCGGCTCTCCCAGCGATATGCGTAGACGTCATCACGCCCTCTGAACAGGCTTCGAAACAGGGTGATCTTCTCGGACTCCGAGGAATCCCGGCCGATCGTCGCACCAACGGCTCCGAGGGGCATTGGATCACGAGCCGGCGTATCAGCCGATTCGGGGCGATCAACAACACGCGCCCGCAGGAGATCGTTCTCAGAGCGCAGGTCTCGGACCGCCGCCAACGCCTCCTCGAGTTTCGACTCGAGCTCGCGGACTCTGTCGTCCTGACTGGACATCGGTTAGATTCTGCTAGTCCTTCCGGGGATCCGGTTGGCGCCCGGGGGGATCGTGGGTTTCACGAAGCGCCAGACAACCTGCAGGACGGCGACGAACCGCCATGCGCGTCGTGCCAGGGCGGCCATCGCCCGAGAGGCTTACAGATGAAGCGAGAGCTGAAGACTCCGAGCAAAGCGAGGCTTGATGCCATGGTGGACGAAGCCACCGTCGACTGCAACAACGATTCCGAGCAAGCAACAGGCCTGTTCACCATGATCGAGGAGCACCTGGCGCTCCCGTTCGAGACCCTTATTCTGGGCGTGCCTGTAGTGGTGACCAAGGTGGATATCTCCGATCGCGACGAGATCATCGCGATATGCAAGCGCGGAGGCGTGACACAGCGCATCGCGATTCTAGACATACCTTTGCCCTCTCCCGCGCCGGTCGGCGTCGAGTGGATTGCGGCTTATCGCCATTGGATGAGAGGTGGGATGTAGCCGGACTCGCCTTCTGACCGCTGTCACATCAGGCGCTCGGACGGCTCGTCGGCGCGGCCGACTTCGTTCCGAATCATGACCTGTTGATCGCGGTCTTCGTTCGCCGCGAGGCCGTGCTGACCTCTCAGATCGAGGGGACCGAGCGAACTCTGGACGAACTCTTCCAATTCGAGATCAGCCCCGAGGGCATGGAGCGCCCGCGGGACCTCAAGGAGATCGTCAACTACGTCTGAGCGCTCAATCCCGGCGCGCGATCGACTCGAGGATCTCCCATTGTCGATCCGCCTCATATGCGAGATACACGCCGATCTGATGGCTGGGGTGCGTGGACCGAGAACGCGAAGCCGGGGAGATCAGGAAATCCTAAAACTGGATCCGCGGCTCGACGCCGTCGAACGCCGCATTTGTTCCGCCACCAGTTCGTGAGATGTGCCAGGCCTTTGACCAGTGGGAGAAGTATCTCCATGACGACTCCTTGGATCCCCTTGTACATACCGAAGACTGCAAAGCCGAAGGAGCGTCGCCCGTTTGAGGATACCCGCGTGCGCGACCGGGTGGTGCAGACCGCGGCCAGGCCGATCTTTGAAGCCAGCTTCCTGCCCGCTTGTTTGGGTTCCGACCCAAGCGAAAGGCCCACGACGCGTTGGAGGTCATTCGCGAGGAAGTGAAGACCGGAGCTCGGTGGGTGGTGGACGCCGATTTCGCCGACTTCTTCGGAAGCCTGGACCCCGTCCTCTTATTGAGGCTTATGGCCCGGCGGGTGAGTGACCGTCAAGTACTAAGTTTCCTGACGATAAGCGTTCCGCTATCGAGAGCAGCGAGCTTTCTTGCTACAGATCGCCGGGCCCGATCACGTTGATGAAGCGCGAACCAGATGCCTTCAGCTTGGCGTCCGTCGTTAGGAGCCGACATCGGAGTAATCGTGCCAGCGCTAGATACTCTGCATCGTAAGTCTTGGCCCAGCCGAGCTGGTCCGCGATTCGCCACGCCTCGTCAGTCAAGCCTTTTGGCCGACGAGAGTTGACATCCGCCGAAGCCAACCTTTCCAGCGCGATCGCAGCCAGTTCATTGGAGATCTCTTTTCGCCACTTCAGCTCGTGCAGCACTGAAGACGCCTCTGACCACATCAAATGAGGAGCCACGAGCTGTTGTTTGGCCAGCGGTTTGAATCCCGCCTCCGCGAGACACGCGGTGATGACGACGGCGGCGTCAACGACGATCACTCAGCGGCCAGCTCGCGATGATCGAATGGCCGCAAGCACGTTCGGCATCGGTCCGTGCGTTGCGGTTCGACGCCATCCTGAAGGCAAGGGCAATGTGGATTTCATTTCAGTGATGCGTGCGAGGTCGTCCTCCTCGATCATGTGCTGAGTCCCGATCCTGGTCGCTTTCAGGCGACCGGACCTGATCCATCGCCGTACGGTTTCTGGATCCCGTTTGGTCCGTCGCGCTGCCTCCGGCACCGTGAGCATTGTAGCTACATACTACAATAAGTCTGCTTGGCGCGTACAGCAACGCGGGCGAAAAGCGGTGGTATTTGGCGGTACTAGACGGCACTCGACGAATTCGAATCGCTATTTCTGAACGGGCTGCAGCGATCTGTTAACCGCAAGGTTCAGGGTTCGAGTCCCTGTCCCGGAGCCAATGTCTGAGTTCAGGACATAAGCGACCCGTAGACCTAGTGGACTCCCACTGGAGGTGGGGCTGCGGGCGTGGCTCCATGTCGCCGCTTTTTGGCACAATCCGGTCTGGGCGCGTAGAGTCCTTATTGGGTGGCCCGGTGGCTGGACAAAGGTGCCGTCAGGCGTCACGCCACTGCTGAACGGCTCAGGTCTTTCGAGTCCGGTCCGAGCGATCCCTTTCCTGCCGGCATGGATCGCATTAGCGGTGGCAACCACAGGCGGCGAAGTTGGCGGGGCAAACGGACGATGCGTCCGACATTGGAGGCAAACATGACCACAGGTACTGTCAGCAAGCTGGAGGCGCGTTCCCATGACAATCCGGATGAAACGCGCAAGCCGGACAAGGCGACCGTCGAGGTGAACAACCTCGGTGACTATTCGATCGGCAGGTTCACGTTCCAGCCGGGCTGGAGCTGGGCGTCCTCGATCAAGCCGGTGGCAAAGACCGAGCACTGCGAGAAGACCCACGTCGGCTATTGTGTCTCAGGGAAGCTCGAGACGTGGATGACCGATGGCGCCCGGATCACCATCACGAAGGGCGATTCATATACGATCCCGCCGGGGCACGACGCCCGTGTCGTGGGCGATGAACCGTTCGTCGGCATCGAGTTCAGCAGCGCAGCGACATACGCCAAGGGCTGACGCTGTACCGCCGCGAGCCGTTTGGGAGAGATTGACGAGCACCCGGCCGGGTGCTCGTCAAATGTACGTCCCCTCTCAAGCCATGCTGCCCCGCCCCGGCCCCGCCTTTGCATCAGGCTAGATCTTGATGAACAGGACCGCGCTTCCCTGAGAATCAGCAGATTGTTGATAGACCAGATATTGCGCACCCAAGGTGCCATAAATATTTAGGTGGGGCCGCTGTGCCTCGTATCTCGGCGGGCAGCGTCCCATTCGTTCTTAGTCTCAGGAGTATTGTCTCTCGGATAAAAACGGGGCCGGTAGAAATCAGGCGGACCGGTGTTTGCTGTTGTCTCGGCGTAGAAGCTAGCCACCGAAGAACATCCCATTTGTCTCGTGCGCGATCTGGGCAAAGTTCACTTTGGTCACGGCATCGGAGGCGAAGCTGCCAAGGCTGGAAGTTCCCGACCAATTGATCGAGGCGCCGGTCCGGACCAGGCTGAGTGAGAACTGGTCGGGATAGGTCTGGGCGTGCCCGCACCAGGAGCGGCTGCCTCCGCCAGACCTGGAGGAGTCCAAAGCGATATCTGATCTTTCTGGGAACCATGCTCGCGCTTGTCCTGACCTTCATGTCGGTCGAAACGGCACAGGCCGACCGGTTGCCCGGCTCCGCCCAAGGCGGGCGACCTCTTTCGGCCGTCTAGTTGGGCCCCAATGAGGTGCCTCCGGCACCGGCGAACTCACAGGGGACAGCCGCAATCACCATCAACCTGGGCCAGGCCGAGTTCTGCTATGTGATCGACTTCACCACCAGCGAAACGGTGGTCGCCGCTCACATCCACCACGCCCCCGCAGGCGTAGCTGCACCGCCCGTGATCCCGCTGAACGCGCCGGTGGCGGGATCGTCTTCTGGCTGCACGCAGGTCGATCAAAGCCTCCTCAAGGACATCGTCCAGAATCCCGAGCAGTACTACTTGAACGTGCACACTTCGGCGCATCCTGGCGGTGCAGGGAGGGGACAGCTCACCAAGTAGTTCTCGATCCACGCCGGTGGTAGATTTAGCTAGTTTTGGTGAGGAACGATAACCCAAGGCCCAGGCTCGTCGACCAAAACCGCTGGCTGACCCTGGGCGAGGCCAGCCGCGCCCTCGGGGTCACGCCCAACACGTTGCGTCGATGGGCTGATCGAGGCCAGATCCCCTCTTTCGTTACACCGGGCGGCCATCGCCGGTTTCTAGTCACCGCCGTCCAGGCGCTCGTCCCCACCTCACGTGTGCGACGTCCCGCGTTGGCAGCCATGGGCGCGTCATCCGATCACATGGCTCGCGCTTACAGGCGGGCGCGGCCCCTCGCGCGGAAGCATGAAAAACCGGGAGGATGGCTCGGCAGTCTCTCAGACGGCGATCGGAATCGGTTCCGCGAGCGCGGCATTCAACTCGTAGGTTCTCTCCTGGGGCACCTCGACGCAGATCGTGATCAGGCTACCGTCTTGCTCACGTCCGCCGAACTGCAGGCGAGTGAATACGGCGCAGAGGCGGCACGGCTCGGGGCATCGCTGAGTGACACCGTCGAGGGATTCCTCCGCTTTCGCAAGCCGTTCGTCGACGAGCTTGCGGTTTTGGCCCGCCGTCGACGCCTCGACACTCGCGAGGCTACAGCTCTCTTGGTCGACGCCGAATCGGCGCTTGACAGATTGCTCGTTGCGCTGATGGTCGGGCATAGCGCCAAGGGGAGGCAGCCGTGACCGAGCCCTGGTCGCTCACGGTTTCGGCGGCCGATACCAGCGCCGCGGCTCGCGCGACAGCCGCAAATCAGATGGAGGAGTGGCTCGCCCACGGAGGCGATGGCGTGGCGCTGGTGACATGCCATCGCGCCGAGCTGTACGGGGTCGGATCAATGCCGGTCCTCGATTCCATCCCCGCGCTGTTCGGCGAACCTGCGGTCACGCATCTGCTGCGGGTGGCCTGCGGGCTGGAAAGCGTGATCGTCGGCGAGGACGAGGTGCTGCACCAGGTCCGCGCCTCGCTGATTCGTCGGCGTGCGCGGCAAAAGTTGGACCCGCGCCTGCATCGCCTGTTCGAGACCGCCATCGCCGCGGGCAGGAAAGCGCGCTCCAGGCGAACAGAATCCAGCGGCAACCTGGCGCAAAGCGCGGTCGCATGGCTCGGGACGAAGACGGACCTCCAAGGCCGGACGGTCGTGGTCGCCGGCGCAGGCCGCATGGGCGCCGCCCTCGCGCATTCGCTGGCGGGCGCCTGCGCTGAGCTGATCATCGCGAGCCGCGATCCCGATCGAGCGCGCCGGCTGGCGCACGTGTACGCGGGGCGCGGCGTCGGCCTGGGTACCGGCGCGGAGCAGACAGTCACCGCGGCGGCAGTTGCGGTTGCCCTGGGCGGACCCTGGATCGAGCTCGCGACGGCGAAAGACCACGACCTGCCGCCGATCGCCGACATCTCGGCGCCCCAGGCCGTACCGGATGCCGTCCGCCGGCGTCTGAACGGAAGCTTTCTCGGCATCGACGACCTGTACCGCCGAGACGATCCGCTGCCCGGCGCATATATAGAGGACGCGAGGCGTCTGGTCGACCTCAAGACGGCCGAGTACATGGCCTGGCTCGGGCAGGCGCGATGAGAATCCGGATCGGCACGCGCGGATCGATGCTGGCTCTGGCACAGAGCGATTGGGTCGCCCGCCGTCTTCAGGCCGGGGGACATGCGGTCGAGGTGGTGAGGATCGTCACCGAAGGCGACGTGCGGCCTGTCGACACCGTCCCCGGCGAGGGCATCTTCGTCGCCGCGATCGCGAATGCACTCAAACGCGGCGAGATCGACGTCGCCGTACACAGCGCCAAAGACGTCCCGCTGGAGGAAGAACCTGAGCTGGCGATCGCCGCCTACCCAGAAAGGGCCGATCCACGTGACGCGCTGGTGACGAGGTCAAAGGTAGAGTCGCTGGCGACCTTGCCGGTGGGAGCGACCGTGGGCACTGACAGTCCGCGCCGCGCCGGATTCGTCCGCGCCGCGCGCGGTGACCTGCGCATCGTGTCGCTGCACGGCAACGTCGACACTAGGCTCCGCCGTCTCGACGCCCGCGAGGTCGATGCGCTGGTGATCGCCGCCGCGGGACTCGACCGTCTCGGCCGCGGCACCCGCATCGACCAACGCATCGATCCCAAGCTGGTCACGCCCGCCCCCGGGCAGGGAGCCCTCGCGGTTCAGGCGCGGCGCTCCGACGCTGCGTTGCTGAATGTGCTCGCAAATCTGGATCAGCCGGACGTCCGTCTCGCCGTGGAGGCGGAAAGAAGCGTGCTGTCGGCGACTGGCGGGACATGCCGGGCGCCGGTCGGCGCGCTGGCCTCCATCGAAGGCGATCGCTTCACGATGCTCGTCGGCGGCGTCAATAGCGACGGCTCCGACCTGCGGATCGAGTCGATCGAAGGCGACCGGTTCGAGGCGATCTCCCAGGCCCATGCCGCCGGCCGCAGGCTTGCCGGCGCGGTGATGCTCAGATGACCGCCGTCCTGGTGACTAGGCCTGGCGGCGAGAACGACCCGCTCGTGGCCGAGCTCGAATCCCGCGGTTATCGCGTAAGTGCAGTGCCGACCGTGCTCACGCGGGCGGTGCCTGTCGAATGGCCCGACCTCGCTCAGTACGACTGGGTGGTGGTGACTAGCGCCGCGGGGGTGGCGGCCCTGCCGGGAGCACTCGCTGGTCCTCGTTGGGCCGCGGTGGGCGAAGCGACGGCGGGTGCGCTGAGCGCGAGAGGCGTGAACGTTGATTTCGTGCCGGCCGAGGCCAACGGCGCCGCTCTTGCCGAGGCGCTTCCCGATCCCGGCGGCGCGCGGGTCCTGCTCGTCAGAGCCTCGCTGGCGGATCCCGACCTGCCGGCCGGGCTGCGCAGGCGTGGCGCGGTGGTCGACGAGGTCACCGCGTACGAGACCGTGGAGGGTCCCGCCGAATCGGCGGAGAATCTGCGTAGGGCTTTGCGACAGCCCGACATCGCGGCGGTCGTGTTCGCCTCCGGGTCGGCTGTGCGCGGCTTCATGAAGCTCGGCGGCCTGGCCAACCTGCCGGCGATCACCATCGGCCCGCGCACGTCGGCGGTAGCGCGAGACTCGGGCTTCCAGGTCGTCGCCGAAGCCGAAGAGGCCGGCTTTGAGCAGCTTGCTGCCGCTGTCGGGCAAGCGGTCCCCACAGTCCGGACGCCGAGCGCGCCGAGGCCGCGCCGCCTCAGGGCCAGTCCGGCGCTGCGGGCGTTGGTCCGCGAGACGCGGTTCGATCCTGCGCAACTGATCGCTCCTCTCTTCGTCATCAGCGGACGCGAAAAGCGCCACGAGATCCCGTCTCTGGTGGGACATCACAGGCTGACCCCGGATCTTGCTCTGCGCGAAGCCCACCGATTCGCGGAGATGGGCATCGGCGGCGTGCTGCTGTTCGGGATTCCGGAATCCAAAGATCCGCATGGCTCGGGCGCCGAGGATCCGCGTGGCCCGGTGCCGGAGACGCTGCGGCTGCTGCGTGCCGAAGACCTGCCGCTTGCCCTGGCCGCCGACGTCTGCCTGTGCGAGTACACGTCGCACGGCCACTGCGGAGTGTTGGACGGAGAGAAGGTTGACAACGACGCGACACTGCCTCGTCTGGCGGCGGCCGCGATCGCCTACGCCGAAGCTGGAGCCGACATCGTGGGCCCGAGCGCCATGATGGATGGGCAGGTCGCCGCGCTTCGCTCCGGTCTCGACGCCGCGGGGTTTGATGGCGTCGCGATTCTGGCTTACGCCTCCAAGCATGCCTCGAGCTTCTACGGACCGTTCCGTGATGCGGCGGGCTCGACGCCGAGCTTCGGCGAGAGCTTCGGCGACCGCAAGTCGTATCAGATGGACCCCGCGAACGCGCATGACGCGCTTCGCGAGATGCAGCTCGACGCCGACGAAGGCGCTGACATCCTCATGGTCAAGCCCGCGATCACGTCGCTCGACCTCCTGGCGCGAGCACGACAGCGTTTCGACCTGCCGCTGGCCGCCTACCAGGTGAGTGGCGAGGCCGCGATGATCGAGGCGGCCGCGGAGCGCGGTTGGATCGACCGGCGGGGCGCCGTCCTCGAATCGCTGACGGCGATCGCGCGGGCCGGAGCCGGCACGGTCATCACCTACTTCGCTGGGGACGCCGCGGCATGGCTGCGGGAACGTCGATGACAGAAAGCCGTTACGTGCATGCGCTCGCCCTGGGACTCGACCCGGCGTGGCGCCGCCAGACACGCGACGAGCGCTGCCGTTCCGCCGAGGAGTTCTGCGCCGCGCTGTCGGCCCGACCGGAAGTCACGACGTTCACTTACTCAATGATCGGCCTGAAGGCCGGCGTCGACCTGATGCTCTGGAGCCTGGCTCCGAGCGTCGAGGCGCTGGAGGAGAAGATTGCCGGCGCGCTGCGGGCCGGGATGGGCACATGGACGGCGAGCCGCCATAACTTCCTGGGCATAATCCGGCCGTCGCAGTACGTCAAGCGACCGACCCAGCAGGAGCAATCGCTGTTCAGCGGCGAGCGCTCGAAATATCTGGTGGTGTATCCGTTCGCCAAGAGCACCGACTGGTATCTGCTCGGTCAGGACGAACGGCAGAAGGTGATGAACGAGCACATGAAGGTCGGGCATCGCTACCAGCAGGTGCGACAGCTGCTCGCCTACTCATTCGGCGTGGATGACATGGATTTTCTCGTCGCGTATGAGACCGATGACCTCGCCGCCTTCGGCGACCTGGTCCGCGAGCTGCGGGGGACCGAGAGCCGGCGCTCGACCGTCCGTGACACGCCGATCCTGACTGGGATCCACCGCCCGATCGAAGCGATCACGCGTCTTTTGGGAGCCGAATGACCGTCGCCGCGGAGCTCTTTCCGGGTGGGGTGAACAGCCCCGTCCGCGCGTATCGAGCGGTCGGCGGCGAGCCGCCGGTTCTGCTGCGCGGCGAAGGAGCGCTCGTATGGGACGAGGTGGGGCGCCGGTACATCGACTACGTCGGGGCGTTCGGCCCTCTGTTGCTTGGCCACGCCAATCGAAAGGTCGTCGAAGCGATCAAGAACGCAGCTAAGGCGGGAGGCTCGTTCGGCGTCACGGGCCCGGGCGAGGTCCGCCTGGCCCAGCTGATCCGGAAGCGGATGCCGTCGATCGAGCGGATCAGGTTCGTCAACAGCGGGACCGAGGCGGCAATGAGCGCGCTGCGCGTCGCGCGCGCCGCCACGGGCCGCGACCTCACCGTCAAATTCGAGGGCGGCTATCACGGCCACGCCGACTCCCTGCTCGTGGAGGCCGGCTCGGGCGCGGCCACGCTTTCGATTCCCGGCAGTGCCGGCGTCGCCCGGTCCGTCGCGGCGCAGACCCTGGTCGCAACCTACAACGACCTTGATTCCGTGGAGGCCCTGCTGGATTCGAATCCTGGCGATGTGGCCGCGGTCATCGTGGAGCCGGTCGCCGCCAATATGGGTGTGGTCGCTCCCTTACGCGGATTCCTCGAGGGCCTGCGCGAATTGACCGCGAGGGCGGGCTCGCTGCTCATCTTCGACGAGGTGATCACGGGATTTCGGGTCGCACCCGGCGGAGCCCAGGAGCTGTACAGCGTGCGTCCAGACCTGACGGTGCTCGGCAAGATCATCGGCGGCGGCCTCCCGGTCGGCGCATATGGGGGACGGGCGGACCTGATGGATCTGGTCGCGCCGTCAGGACCGGTGTACCAGGCGGGCACTCTTTCCGGACATCCAGTCGTGATGGCGGCCGGCGAGGCGACGCTAGCCCAGCTGACCCCGGACGTCTACGCCAAGATCGAGTCCCAAGCGGCGCGCCTGGAATCCGGGCTGCGAGTCACAGGCGCATGCGTCACGCGCGTCGGATCTCTGCTGACGCTCTTCTTTCGCGAGCAGCCGCCTCGCAACTTCAGCGAGGCGAAAAGCTCCAACACGAAAGCCTTCGCCCGTTTCTTCCATTCCATGCTCGAGGCCGGCGTGCTCTTGCCACCGTCGCAGTTCGAGGCCTGGTTCGTGTCTGCGGCGCACGACGCCTCCGTCATCAACGCCACGCTGGAGGCGGTGGCGTGAGCCGCTTTCTCGACGCCGCGCGCCGCAGGCCGGTTGACGCGACCCCGGTCTGGCTCATGCGCCAGGCAGGCCGCTCGCTGCCCGAGTACCGCAAGCTGCGAGAGCGGTGGACGCTGGCCCAGATAGTCGCCCAACCTGAGCTCTGCGCCGAGGTTACGCTCCAACCAGTACGCCGGTTGGGAGTCGACGCGGCGGTGATGTTCGCCGACATCATGCTGCCGGTGGGCGGCATGGGTGTCGAATTCGAGCTGGTCGAGAACGTGGGCCCCGTGATCGCGCATCCCGTCACCGGCGCCGAGGAGGTGAACCGCCTTCGTGTGCCGGAGGGGGAGGAGGCCGCGCCGCAGGTGATCTCCGCGGTCCGGCACGTGGCGGCGGATTCGCCGGTTCCCGTGATCTGTTTTGCCGGCGCCCCGTTCACGCTCGCCAGCTACCTGATCGAAGGCCGGCCGTCGCGCACCTTCGCCAAAGCCAAGGCCTTCATGTACAAGGAGCCCAAGGCCTTCGACCTCCTGCTGGACAAGCTCGCCAGGACGATGAGCCGCTATCTCGAGGCCCAGGTCGCAGCCGGGGCGCAGGCGGTCCAGCTCTTCGATTCATGGATCGGCGCGTTGACACGAGACGATTACGACACACGCGTCGCGCGTCACACGCGAGCGATCTTCGACGCGCTCGCGCCAAGCGGCGTGCCGCGCATCCATTTCGGGACCGACACCGCTCACCTGCTCGAGTCGATCGCGCAGACGGGGCCAGACATCGTGTCGCTGGACTGGCGCGTCCCACTCGACGAAGGTTGGGATCGCATCGGACACGAACGCGGCATCCAGGGCAACCTTGACCCCGCCGTGGTGCTCGGACCGGCCGATCTGATCCGAGCGCGGACTGGTGACGTACTGCGCCTGGCGGCCGGCCGGCCTGGTCACATCTTCAACCTCGGCCACGGAGTGCTGCCCGAGTCGACTGTCGAAAACCTCCGGCTGCTCGTCGAGACCGTCCACTCGTGGGTCCCCGCCAATGTCGCGTGAGCCCTCGACAGGCGTCCTGTGCATGGCTTACGGCAGCCCCGCCACGGAAGCTGACATCGCCGCGTACTACACGCACATCCGAGGCGGAAAGCGACCCTCGGCGGACTCACTCGAGGAGCTCACCCAGCGTTACCGCGCCATCAACGGGTCACCGCTCACCGAGATCACGCGCGCCCAGGCGAAGGCGCTCTCGGAGCGCACAGGCCTGCCTGTGTTTGCAGGGATGAAGCACGCCCCGCCATTCATCGCCGAGGCCGCGCACGAGGCGCGACGCGCGGGCGTCGAGCGGCTCGTCGGGCTGCCGCTGGCTCCCCATTACGCGCGCATAAGCCTGGGCGGCTATCATCGCGCGCTCCAGGAAGCGTGGGACCGAGAGCTCGTTTTCGTACCGGGCTTCCATGACCATCCCTCGTTCATCCGGGCGGTGCAGGGCCTGCTGACCGAGGCTCTCGGCGAGGGGCGACCCGAGCGGCTGTTCTTCACCGCGCACAGCCTCCCCGCGTGGATCATCGCGACAGGTGATCCGTACCACGACCAACTGATCGAGAGCTGCCGGCTCGTGGCCTCCGGCATGGAGCTGCCGGCCCGGGAGTTCGCCTTCCAGTCGGCGAGCCACACGGGCGAACCGTGGCTTGGGCCGGACCTGCTGGAGGCGGTGGAGCGCTCAGGCGCTCGCGACGTGCTCGTGTGCCCAATCGGCTTCGTGGCCGATCACCTCGAGATCCTGTACGACCTCGACGTCGAAGCACAGGCCTTCGCGCGTGACCATGGCATTCGGATCAGGCGGACGAGATCATTCAACGCGCGCCACCAATTCGTGGACGCGCTGGCACAGATCGTCGCTGACGCGCTCGTTCGCGTGGCCTGAACTCATCGAACCGCCATACGGCAACGCCGGTGGCAAACCATGCCACTTGGTGGCATGCAACGGCACCCTGCGAATTCGCAGCGCTATTTCTGAACGGGCTGCAGCGATCTGTTAACCGCAAGGTTCAGGGTTCGAGTCCCTGTCCCGGAGCCACTTCTCGAATTTGATGATGTCGCGTATCGCTTTACAGCGATGTCGCCCTACTGCAACCCGTACAGCAGCGC
>WNGB01011099.1_pt1 | contig 16175 bp, 17 predicted proteins | sample 5400681 | NCBI WGS metagenome assembly WNGB01 (sample SAMN13153367, study PRJNA577476) | soil metagenome | isolation source: 115 cm soil or saprolite under grassland replicate 2 | place: USA:California | collected 2016-06-15 | reverse complement strand
GCCACCGCCACGCCATCGGCCACACCGAGGCGACCATGATCCCGAGCGAGGCGAGCCACCAGCCGACGCGGGCGTGCGCGAGCACGTGCCCGGTCTCGCCGAGGTCGATCTTCCAGAGGATGTACGCGGTGCAGAGGCCGGTGACGACGAGCGTCGCCGCCGCGCGCCTCACGCGACGGCCTCGACCCGCTCGGTGACGAGGCGGATCGTCGCCGCGGCGCGGTCCGCGGCCTCGAGCGCGTCCTCGGGCGTGTCGCCCGTCGCGAGGATCGCGCCCGCACGGTCGGAGGCCCGACGCAGCCGACCGAACACGTGGCCCTGCTTGCGGTAGACGCGGATCCCGCGCACGCCCTCGATCGCGTACGCCTCCTCGAGGCCGCGCATCTCCCGAAGCGCTCCCACCGGCGCGACGAGAAACCGTACGCACGCGCCTCCTACGCCGGCGGTCGCCACGAGCTGCTGGGCCTGAACGTCGCTGCCGAGCGCGGCCTGCACCGTAATAGCGTTGAGGTCGACCCCGAGTGCGGCGCGGCAGAGCTCGGCATCGTGCCCGCCGCCGACGCGGGCCGACAGCTTCGCGAGCAAAGGCCGGTCGTTGCCGAGCAGGACCTGGGTCGTCGTCGGACCGTGCTCGACGCCGAGCGCCGAGGCCGCGCGGGCGGCCGTCTCGATCGCCGCGCCGACCTCCGCCGGCTCGAGCTCGGCCGGCCAGATGTGCGCGAGCGAGACGCCGAATGCCGAGTACTCGCCGCGCGACTCGGCGAGCGCGTCTGCGGTCGCCCGCGCGAGCGCGTCGCGATCGGTTGCGAGCCCGACCGCACGTTCGCCGGCGCGGTCCGGTGCCTCGAGCACGAGGGGAAACCCGAACTCCTCCGCGGCCGAGGCGACCTCGGCGAGCGTCCGGCAGACGCGCGAGCGCGGCTGCGGGATCCCGGCCTCGGCGAGGCGCTCCCGCTGTCGCTGCCGCGAGACGGCGAGCTGCGCAGCCTCCGGTGTGAGCGGGTGCGTCAGCCCGAGCCGCGAGGCGATCCGGGCGGCGGTCGCGACGGCATGGTCGGTGCCGGGGGCGACGATGCCGTCCGCCTCCTCGGCCTTCGCGAGTCGCTCGATCGCGGGCTCGTCCTCGATCGAGACGATCGCGCGGCGGTCGGCGTAGCGAAAGCCGGGCGCCGAGGGGTCCCGGTCGGCGGCGACGACGGTCAGGCCCGCCTGCCGGGCCGCGGCGAGCACGCCGAGCTGCGCCGGTCCGGCTCCCAGGACGAGCAAACGCGCCACGCGGCCATTGTCGCGGAGCCGGGCGTCGGCGCCGCCGCCTACCCCTCGGACGGGGGACGCGCGCGCCCGCCGGGTTCCGCCAGGCTGCGACAGCTGTGTCTGCGGCGACGGCAAACACCCGGAGGGCGATCCTCGCCCTGGCGGCGGCGGCGTATGCCGGCGTCTTCACGTCGTTCGTCCTGCTCGAGACGCCGGGCCTCGGGCTCGGCCACTTCTTCTACCTCCCGATCATCCTGGTCGCACTCGCGACGGACGAGGCGTGGGGCGCGCTCACCGGTGCGGTCACGGCGGGTCTCTACGTGGCGGCGATCGAGCTCACGCCCCGCGTGCCCTCGGCCCAGGCGCTCACGGCGTCGATGGGAATCCGGCTCGTGACGTTCACGCTCGTCGGCGCGATGATCGGCTTCTTCGCGAGCCGGAACCGGCAGCTCGTCGACCGGCTCACGGATCTCGCCGGACGCGACTTCGTGACCGGGCTCGGGAACGCGCGCACCTTCGACGACGAGCTCGCGCGATTCTGCGCCGCCGGGAAGCCCTTCACGCTCATCCTCGCCGACATCGACCAGCTCAAGGAGGTCAACGACGTCCACGGTCACGCCGCAGGCAACGCCGCGCTCCGCCGGGTCGGCGAGGTGCTACGCGACCACGCCGATGCGAGCGACGTCATCGCCCGCATCGGGGGCGACGAGTTTGCGCTCCTCACCACGCTTCCGCTCGAACAGATCGCCGCGCTGTATGCCCGCGTCAACCGGACGCTGACGCCGGAGAACCTCTCGGTCACCTTCGGGGCGACGTGCTGCCCGGAGGATGGACGGTCGGCAACCGAGCTCTTCCACAAGGCCGACGACCGTCTGTTCGCTGCAAAGCTCGTCCGGAACAACCGGGCGACCGTGGTCGCGCTCGGCGACTCCCGCTAGCGACTTGGTAGCAGGTTAGGCCTTGTCAAGAGCAGCGAGCAGACTCATCGACGCTTCAGCGATCTTCGATCTGTCACCTTCGCGGCAGTCGAAATAGGTCCGATATTTCATGTACGTCGGAAGAGCTGTCGTGTAGAGGTAGACAGGGAAAATGACTTCGACGTCCGTTTCCCTACCTCTGATCCAAGCGATATTGAACTCCTCTTTACAGACTTTCGAGGCTAAGTAGTCCGGGGACAGCATGGCGACCACCTTGCGGCATCGGTCAAGACTTTCAAAGATCTCCGGTTGCCAAGCAGATCCGATGTCGATCTCGTTGCGATCTGCAAATATCTTGATGTCCGATCGCGACTCGCGAAGGGATCGCTCCATCGCCTCGCTCTCACTTGCATTCACTCTCGAATAGCTTATGAAAACATCGTACTCGGCGCCTTCCGTCCCGGTTGGCTGGACGTCGGAGAGGTATTCACCTTTTTGCCGAGAGAAGACTTCCAGCGCCTCCTCCGCTTGAGCGTCCGTGTAGGCGACGACTTTGACACGATCGAGCGGTAGCCCGTTCTCTAGCCAATGCAGTGCAGCATCAAGGAGTGGGACGAGCATCTCGGCTACGCCATAGCCCTGGTCTCCAGCGGCAACCACGGGCAGCGCAATGCTTCGTATCTCCGGCTTCTCCGCCAAAATGGGAGTAAGGGCCCGGAAGATGTCTCCCACAACTTCCGGGGGCTCCCCTCGACGGCGCGGCTCAAAGCACAGGATGCGTCGAAACCGGAGGCCTGGATCGCGAGGTGTGAACTCCCTCGACAACCAGCAGGAAAAGGCTTCCCTGAGATCGATTTCCTTTTCTGATGCCAACGACCGCACGGACAGGCCCTTTCTCTCCAGGGCTCCAATCAAGGAACCGGAGGTTGGGGTGTAGTCGTTTGGAAAAGCCGAGACGACGAGCAAATCGAACGCCTCGGCTGCCGAGAGGGCGGTTAGGTCGCCTCGATAGAGTTCGATCCGCTTGCGCTGCCCGCCTCGGACTTCAATGGAGTCTAAGAGCTCTATCTGGTACTCCTCGCGTCGTTGAGTCGCTCACGAGAGGCAGCAGCCGGTGCGCGACAATCATGCCACTATCAGCTGAGTTGACGCGGGCCGCGTGAAGCGCTACCTCGGCTGGCCAACCGCGATCCGCGGGCATAAGCTGAGGCGCTCGAGGAGGCGCGATGGCGACACGTCCGCGGGTGGGGCCTCCAGGTCGGGGCTCCAGGTTGCCGAGATGGTTCGATGCCAACCGAGTCCAGGGTCATACCCGGCTCACTCTGAACGAGCGTTGGTACGGCACGCCCGAGTTCACTGGGGCCGCTGCCGGCTTCAAAGCACTAGGCGCGGGCGTCTTCACGAGGCACGTCAAGACCGCGGACGAGGATCCGTGGTGGCCGACGGCGTTGCCGGTCGACGCGGACAACCGCCCCCATTCGGCTCGGCCGCGCACGATCAACGGCATCGTCCTCCAGCCGGGCGAGAGCGTTGCCGGGAAGATCATCGACGAGGCCCACGCCGAAGGCCTAAAGATCATCACGTACTACTGGGACGCGTCCGAGAAGACCCTCGCCGATCGCAATCCCGACTGGGTGTCGTAAGCCAAACCGCAAGACCCCGATCGAACATCACCGGCGCGGTAAGCATCTGGATCTCACCGGCCCCTACCGCGAGGTGGTGCTGGCCCGCCTGCTCGAGCTGGCTGACATGGGCGCCGACGGCTTCTTCTTCGACTACCGACATCTCCCACGCGAGGGGTGCTGGCGTTCGGCGCTCGAAGATGCCTGGCGGGCGGAGACGGGGAGCCGGCGCCGCCCTCGCCCGCGGAGGGGGAAGAGCCCTCCCCTCGGTATCTCGAATTCCTGGACTTCAGGGCGCGCAAGATCGAGGCGACGTTCACCTACTGGCGCGACGAGGTAAAGGCTCGGCACCCCGACGTCGTCTTCGTGATCAGCATCGACGACTTCGCCGCCTTGATGTACCGCGGGGTGACGACGCGGCTGGCGCGGATCGCCGACTCGACGAAGAACGAGTACCAGCAGGCGCTCCATCCCAGGGTCTACGAGGGCGTCTTCGAGACGTACCCCGACGACGTCCTCGAGGAGCCGCCGGGGCACGTGCGGCAGTCGCTGAGCTGGACGGTGCTGCGCGACAGCTCCGAGGGCCGCCCGCCGCATATCTGGCATCCGGGAGTCCCGAACGAGGACCAGGCCATGGCTCTCGCCGCCAGCCTCCTGACCTTCGGCTCGGTCGCGAACATGGACACCTGGGAAGGCAGCCTTAGCGAGCAAAAGGACCACCGAGGCAAGACGCCGGTCAAGGGGCTGAAGGAGGCCTTTACCCTCGGAGAGGTCGTGTCGCCCCACCTCGCAGGCGCGCAGCCGCTTCGCTGGGCCGCCGTCCACTTCGGGGAACGCAGCCGCAACGAACGCGGGGCCGATTACCTGGCGATGTGGCAGCAGGTGCTGTGGCCGCTGGTCGGGCCCTACAAGGTGCTGTCCGAGGACGGTGTTCCGGTCGGCGTCGTCAACGACGACCAGCTGGAGCAGGGCGAGCTCACCGGCTACCGGCTGCTCGTCCTCCCGAAATCCGCACGAGCTCACGCTTGCCCAGCAGCGAGTGGTGGCGGCGTTCAGGAAGCGTCGCGGCGTCGTGATCGACAACGATCCGGCATGGGCGTGGAGCGATCCCGCCGGTACCGACGCAGCGGCCGCCGCGTTCCGAGCCGTATTGAGGCCGCATCTCGCAACCGCACCCGTCCAAGTCACCGGTGGGCCCGCGGGTCGGTACGCGGTCGGATACCGCAAGCCCGGACAGTTGCTCGTCGCGGTGACCAACGACTTCAGTTGGGTGCAGTTCTCGACGATCAACAACCCTCCGAAGAAGACCAATCCAACGCCGCCGTGCGCCGAGGGCGTCAAGGTCACCTGGCGCTCCGGCCACGGGCTGCCGCAGCGACCCAAACCCGGCGCTCGTCGACCACGCGCGGTCGAGGCCGTCACGGGGAGGGCCCTCACCGTGCGCGATGTCAAGGGCGGCTACCGAGTCGACCTGCCGCCGTTCCAGTTCATGGCACTGCTGGTCGTCTCCCGCCAAAGCGGCTCCGGCACGCGCGTCTCCGGCTAGTACATCCGGCCGGAAGTTCAGTGGTTTATCCGGCGAGTGGCGAGACGCCGCCGGGAAGCTGCCGAACTTCGGGCCGGGTGTACTAGCCTTCCGTCCCTTGCGCGTCCTCGTCACCGGCGGCGCCGGGTTCATCGGCTCGCACCTCGTCGATCGTCTGCTCGCGGAGGGGCACGAGGTTCGTGTTCTCGACGTCCTCGATCCTCAGGTTCACGACGGCTGGCCGCCCTACCTTCCCGATGCGGCCGAGCGAATCGAGGGCGACGTGCGAGACCACGGCGCGGTCGCGCGTGCGCTCGACGGCGTCGAACGCCTGGTGCACTTCGCCGCTGCCGTCGGCGTCGGGCAGTCGATGTACGAGATCGAGCGCTACACCTCCGTCAATGCCGTCGGCGCGGCCGTCGTGCTCGAAGAGGCGAGCCGTCGTCGCGATCGGCTCGAGAAGGTCGTCGTCGCATCGTCGATGTCGATCTACGGCGAAGGGCTGTATCGGTGCGTCGCCGAGGGCATCACGTGCGCTCCGGAGCCGCGCAGCGAGGCGCAGCTCGCACGGCGCGAATGGGAACCGCACTGCCCCTCCTGCGGAGCGCCTCTCGAGCCCCTCCCCACTCCCGAGACGAAGCCGCTTCAGCCGCTTTCGATCTATGCGGTTGGAAAGCGCGACCACGAGGAGATGTTCCTCGTCTGGGGGCGCGCCTACCGCGTGCCGACGACGGCACTGCGCTTTTTCAACGTGTACGGGCCCCGCCAGGCCCTCTCGAATCCCTACACGGGTGTCGCGGCGATCTTCGCGAGCCGGCTGCTGAACGGGCGACCTCCGCTCATCTTCGAGGACGGCGGCCAGAGCCGCGACTTCGTGCACGTGAGCGACATCGTGGCGGGCGTGCTCCTCGCGCTCGAGCCCGGGCGGGGCGACTTCGACGCGCTCAATCTCGGAACGGGTGTCCCGACCACCGTCCGGCAGGTGTGCGACGTACTCGCGGACGAGCTCCAGGTCGACCTCGAGCCCGAGCTCCGGCAGCAGTACCGAGCCGGTGACGTCCGTCATTGCTTCGGTGACATCACGCGCGCACGCAGCGTGCTCGGGTTCGACCCGAGGGTGCCGTTCCGCGAAGGGATGAGCTCACTCGTCGAGCAGCTCCGTGACGAGGTTCCGTCCGATCTCGTGGACCAGGCGACGGCCGCGCTCGTCGAGCGCGGCCTCGCCGGATAGCGGCGTCGTCGGAACCACCACCTCGACGCCGGATGCCTACCTGCGGTCTGGAATCGATCGACCTAGGCAGCGGCCTCCAGCTCGACGACCGGCACGGCCACCGCGGCCCGCGGGCGCCCCTTGATCAGCGACGCCGCGATCGCGCCCACCGCGACGAGCGCGCCGCCGATGTAGACGGCGGTCGTCATGCCGTGCGTGAACGCCTCCGGAGACTGGTAGCCGCCGACGTGCGAGAAGACCGCGGCGAGCACCGCGACGCCGAAGACGCCTCCGAGCTCGCGGATCGCGTTGTTCGCGCCGGACGCCTTGCCCTCCTGGTCCGGGCGCACGGCGCTCAGCACGACGTTGGCTACCGGGGCGAAGAAGAGCGCCATGCCGATGCCGGAGAGCACGAACGGCCCGATCAGGTCGACGTACGGGGTCGTCGGCGTGCTCACCGCAGCGATCCACAGGAGCCCTGCGGCCTGGAGCGCGAGCCCCGCAGCCATCAGTCGCTGCCCGCCGATGCGATCGGAGAAGGCGCCGGCGAGCGGCGCGATCAACATCGGCATCGCCGTCCACGGCAGGATCCGGAGGCCCGACTGCAGCGGCGAGTAGCCCTGCACGGTCTGGAAGTACTGGGCCAGGAAGAAGATCGAGCCGAACATCCCGAAGAACATGAAGAGCGACGCGACGTTCGTCAGGGTGAACGTGCGGTTGCGGAAGAACTCCATGGGAAGCATCGGCGACGGTGCGCGCAGCTCCCAGGCGACGAACGCGGCGACGAGCAGCGTTCCGAAAACGATCGGGAGCACGATGCCGGTGCTCGTCCAGCCCAGCGAGTTCCCGCGCACGAGGCCCCAGACGATGCCGAGCAGTCCGGTGCTGGCAAGCGCGAGGCCCGGCAGGTCGAGGCCGCCCTCGCTCCCCTTCGTCTCCTCGAGCTGCCGGTACGCAAGCGGTGCCAGCACGAGCCCGATCGGCACGTTGAGCCAGAAGATCCAGTTCCACGAGACCCCGCTGACGATGGCGCCGCCGAGCAGCGGGCCGAGTGCGACGGCGAGGCCGCCGATCCCGCCCCAGATGCCGAGCGCGAGGCCGCGCCGCTCCTTCGGCACAGCCGCGGAGAGAATCGTGAGGGTGAGCGGCGTGACGATCGCGCCGCCGACGCCCTGGAGTGCGCGCGAGATGTCGAGCGCGTTCGCCGACGTCGAGAGCGCAGCGGCCGCAGACGCTCCGGTGAAGAGCAGCATCCCGAGCACGAACATGCGCCGCCGGCCGAAGCGGTCGCCGAGCGCCGCGCCGGTCAGGAGCAGCACCGCGAAGGTGAGCGTGTACGCGTTCACCGTCCACTCGAGCTGCGAGATCGACGCGTGCAGCTCGGACTTGATCACCGGCAGGGCGGTCGTCACGACGAGGTTGTCGAGGCTGACCATGAAGAGCGCGAGCGAGGTGATCGCGAGCGTCCAGTAGGTGACGGACTTGTTACGGTTGTGAGTCATCACTACCTCCGTGGTGAAAAAAAGAGAACTAGAGCTCCTTGCCGCAGCCGGCGAGCAGCTCGCTCATCCAGGGCTCCGGGTTGTCGTTGACCTGCATCGACGAGAGGACGTTCAGCAACATCCCCGTCGCGAAGAACTGCCACAGCTCCGGCCAGTCGGCTCCGGAGACGCGGCGGACGTAGGCGACGAGGTCGCCGAAGCCCTCGCGGACGACGCGGCGGATGTCGGGATCCTCCGACGCCGCGTAGCCCTGCATCTGCGCGCGGAGCCAGACGCGGTTCGTTTCCAGCTGCTCCATGTAGGCGGCGCCGATCGCATGGAGCGCCTCCTCGCCCCGCTGGCCCTCCGCGGCGCGCTGGAACAGCTCGAGCGTGTCGCGGTAGCAACGGCTGACGGAGGCGATGTAGAGCTCCTTCTTCGTCCCGAAGAGACGGAAGAGGTACGGCTGCGAGATGCCCGCCCGCTTTGCGATGTCCTCAGTGGACGTGCCCTCGAAGCCCCGGTCGGCGAACTCGATCAGGGCGGCGTCGAGGATCGTGTCCTTGCGCTCGGCGGCCGAGAGGCGGGTGGTGGTCTGGGCCATGGGCGATAGGTTAGTGATGACTCACAAGCTTGTCAAGTCTCTCCGCCACCCGGTCGAGCTCGGCGTCGGTGAGCCGGGTGTGGAGCGGCAGGGCGAGCGCCCGCTCGAATGCCGCATCCGCGCCGGGGAACGGCCCCTGGTCGCGGTAGGCGCCGAGGCGGTGGAGCGCGTACGTCCCGATCTGGCACTGGATCCCCTGGGCGCGGAGGCCTGCCATCACCTCGTCGCGGCGGTCGACCTGGATCACATAGGCCTGCAGTCCGTGCCGGTCGCCGGGATCGGTCCCCGGCAGCACGACGTCGAGAGCCGCGAGCCGCTCCGCGTAGCCGGCGGCGACGCGCTCGTACGCCGCCTGCAGCTCCGCGAGGCGGCGGAGCTGCGGGATGCCGAGGGCGCACAGAACGTCGCTCAACCGGTAGTTGAACGCCGGTAGCGGCATGTCGTCGTAGCTCGACGAGGGCGACCACCCGTGGTGGCGCAGCGAGCGCACGCGCTCGGCGAGCGATTCGTCGTCGGTCGTCACGGCACCGCCTTCGCCCGTCGTCACGATCTTGCGCGGATGGAACGAGAAGCAAGCAAGCGCTCCCAGCGAGCCGCAGGCACGCGCGCCTCGCGTCGCACCGAGTGCGCCGGCCGCGTCCTCCAGCACCGTCACCTCGGGGAGCTCCTCCACGCGCGCCGGCCTGCCGAAGAGGTGGACCGCGAGCACGGCCTTCGTCCGTTTCGTCACCCGGCTCGCCGCCGCGGCGGGATCGATATTCATCGTCACCGGGTCGACGTCGACGAGCACGGGCGTCGCACCCGCGAGCGCGACGACGTTCGCGGTCGCCGGAAACGTGTACGCCGGCACGAGCACCTCGTCGCCCGGCCCAACGCCGAGTGCGAGCACGGCCACGTGCAACGCCGCCGTCCCGGACGACACGGCGACGGCGTGGGCCGTGCCGGCTGCGTCCGCGAGGAGCTCTTCGAGCTCCACGACCTTGGCGCCCATCGTCAGCTGACCGGACTCGAGCACCTCGCGGATCTCGGCGAGCTCCGCCTCGCCGACGTCGGGCCATGCGAGCCTGACGACGTCTAGGTCAGGAGTCTGTCGCACGATGATGCTCGTCGATCCTGGCGCGATGGCTGAGTGCGCGGCAAGGACGCAGGGAGCCCCGATAGTGGTGCTATCGGGGCGACCGAGGACGCGGCCGCGTGCCAGCCAGCGCGGCAGGGCGGCTCAGCCCTCATCGTGCGACAGGCTCCCCGGCCGGTTTCCGGCTGCGATACCACGCGATCGTCCTCTCCAGGCCGTCGTCGAGCTCGACCCGCGCCTCGAAGCCGATCGCCTCGCGCGCCTTCGTGACGTTCGGGATGCGTAGCTCGACGTCGACGTAGTCGAGCGGCGCGAACACGATCTCGCCGGGGCAGCCCGTGATCCGCTTGATCCGCTGGGCTAGGTCGAAGATCGTCACCGCCGAGCGCGGGTTGCCGATGTTGAAGCTCTGGCCGACGGCGTTCGGGTGCTCGAGACAGACGAGCACCGCCTCGACCATGTCGTCGACGTAGCACCAGGCGCGGATCTGCGAGCCGTCGCCGCGCACGGTCAGGTCGTGGCCGCCGAGCGCGGCCTCGATGAACGCACGGATCGCGCCGCCGCCGATCTGGCCCGGCCCGAAGACGTTGAACGGGCGGACGGTGACTGCGGGCACGCTCAGCTCGTCGTGGTAGGCGTGCGCCATGTGCTCGCCGGCGAGCTTCGACACGGCGTACGTCCAGCGCGCCTCGCCGACCGAGCCGATCGTCGACACCTGGCCCTCGCTGACGTTGTACGCGTGCGTGCCGAAGACCTCGCTCGTCGAGAAGTCGATCAGCCGCTCGAGCGTGTCCTGCGTCGCGACGGCGGCCTCGAGCACGTTGTAGGTGCCGATCATGTTCACGCGCATCGTGCGCACCGGGCTCTGGAGCACCGTGTCGACACCCGCGATCGCCGCGCAGTGGACGATGTGCGTCGCGCCGCGGGCGAGCTCGCGCACCGCGTCGACGTCGAGCACGTCGGCCTGGTGGAGCGCGAAGTTCGGGTGGTCGGCCAGGTCGGTCGCCGAGAGCGCGTCGCGGTGGAGGTTGTCGAGGGCGACCACCTCGTTGTCCTCGACGAGGCGCCGCGCGAGCGTCGTCCCGATGAAGCCGGCTCCGCCGCTGATGAAGATGCGCTTTCCGCTCAGCACGGCGCCAACTGTAGTAGCCACCGCCTACCATGCAGCCGATGCACGCCGCAGCGGTCGCGCTCACGGCACTCTCGATCGCGCTCTCGCCCGGCGACGGCGGGGCGACGCAGCACTGGACGCTCCGCTGCGGGCCGGCAGGCGGGACGCTCCCGCGGGCCGCGCAGGCCTGCCGGCGCCTCGCCGCGCTCACGGATCCCTTCGCCCCGGTTCCGAAGGACGCCGCCTGCACGCAGGTCTACGGCGGGCCGCAGACTGCGCGCGTGACCGGAACCTTCCGCGGGCGCTCCCTCTGGACGCGCTTCGCCCGCCGCAACGGCTGCGAGATCGCCCGCTGGCAGAAGGTCGAGTTCCTCTTCCCGTCCTCGTGACGGGAGACCTGCGGGGCTGGCTCGACGCCGCCTCCGGGAGTGACGAGGAGTTCGTCGACCGGGCCTGGCGGCTCGTCGTCAGGCGGGCGCCCGAGGAGGACGGCCGTGACCTTGCGCTCGCGAAGCTTCGGGACGGGACGCTCTCGCGCGCCGGCCTGCTCCGCGAGCTCGTCGCCAGCGAGGAGTTCGGCCGCGTCCACGCGCTCGACGGAGGACTGGCGTTCGCTGCGGCCGAGCGCTCGAAGCCGCGCCGCGTGAAGGGGCCGCCGCGGCCGCGCGCGTTGAACGCGCCGGCCGGTCTCGACGAACGGTCGATCGAGATCCCATGGTGCCTGGCGCGCTACGATGGGGAACCGCGCGTGCTCGATGTCGGGTACGCGTTCGCCGAGCCCGCCTACCTCGCAGGCCTTGTCGCGCTCGGCGCGGAGGAGCTCGTCGGCGTCGATCTCGCACAGGCCGACGTCCCGGGATTGCGCAGCGTCGTCGCCGACGTGCGCAAGCTCCCGTTCGAGGACGGCGCGTTCGACCTCGCGTTCTGCGTTTCGACGCTCGAGCACATCGGTCGCGACAACGAGCTCTACGACATCGACGCCGCCCGCGAAGAGGACGGCGACGCAGCGGCGCTCGGCGAGCTCCGTCGTGTGCTCGCGAAGGACGGCCGTCTGCTCGTCAGCGTCCCGACCGGCGTCCGCGACGATCAGGGGTGGCAGCTGCAGCGCCCGCCCGAGGAATGGGTCGACCTGTTCGAGCGCGCCGGCTTTTTCATCTTCGAGGACGAGCTCTACGTCTACGGCGACGGCTGGCGCACCGCGACGCTCGACGAAGCCCGCGAGGCACGCTACGAAGGGCCCGGCGCGGGAGCGGTGCTCCTCGCGGAGCTCCGACGCGACACCCTTGGAGGAAAGCTGCGACTAGCCGTGCGCGACGTCCGGCATCGCGACGAGGTCCGGCGCAGCACGGTTCCGTAGCAGCACCGCCGCGAAGGCGAGACCGCTCATCGTCAGCGCGGCGGCGATCACGAAGAACACCTTGTAGAGCGACACGTGCTCGAGGGAGAAGCCGCCCGCGAGGAAGCCGAGCGGGCCGGCCAGCATGGCGATCGTCATCACGGACGTCATGACCTTCGGCCGCAACGCTGCAGGCGTCCGCACCGTCAGGATGCCGATGATCGGCGCGTTCACGAGCGGCGTGAAGAACGAGAACGCGCCGATGACGAAGACCGCGGCACCCCACGGGAGCTCGACGGCGAGCAGGTAGAGCGGCAGCGGCATTGCGACGATGGCAAACGCCGCGAGCTTCTGGAGGTCGACCCTTTGCGCGAGCTGCTGCGCGAGGATCGCACCGAGAAGGGCGCCGACTCCGAACGATCCGAAGAGGAAGCCGGCGACGTGCGCGTCGCCGCGGTAGTGGAAATACGCGAGCACGTTGATCGCGACGATGAGCGACTGCGCGACGAAGTTGGTCAGGCAGGCGACGATCAGCAGCGGGCCGAGCAGATGGTCCTTCATCAGGAATTTCAGCCCCGCGAAGAGGCCCTTCGAGGCCGCCGTCGGCTCGACGCGCTTCCCGGCACGCACGACGGCGGCGACGATCGCGAACGACACCACGTACGTCGCCGCGTCGACGACGAGCACGGTCGCCGGGCTCGTCGCCGCGATCAGCACGCCCGCGAGCACGGGCCCGAGGAGCTGCGTGATCTGATTCGCCCCGCCGAGCACCGCGTTGACGCTCGCGACGGCGCGCTCGTCCTCGCCTGCCACCTCGGGGACGACGAGCCGCGAGGAGGAGAAGTACGGCGCAGCAAAGCACCCGATCGCGAACGTCGCCGCGAGGAGCCCCGGGAACGAGAGGTGCCCCGTCCAGTGGAGGATCGGGATGACGAGCATGAGCGGCCCGCGCGCGGCGTCGCAGACCATCATCGTGCGCTTCGCGCCGAGGCGGGCGATGACGCTGCCCGCCGGGATGCCGAGCAGCCCGATCGGCAGCATCTCCGCCGCCAGCACCCAGGCCATCTTCGCCGTCGACCCGGTGGTCACGAGCACGAACCACGGCAGGGCGAGGAACGTCATCGACGACCCGGTGAGAGAGCTCGGCCGCCAAGAGCCCGAGGAGCGAGCGGTTCTTGAACACGGCGATAATATAAAACGTCCGTACGGTTTTGTAAAGTGCGGTCATGCCGAAGGTCAGCCAGGAGCATCTCGACGCCCGCCGGGCTCAGATTCTCGACGGCGCCCGCCGGGCGTTCGCCCGCCACGGCTACGACGGCGCCACCGTGAACCGTCTCGAGGAGGAGATCGGCCTCTCCCGCGGCGCGATCTTCAACTACTTCCCGAGCAAAGAGGACCTCTTCCTCGAGCTCTCGGTCGAGGAGAATCGGCGCTACGTCGACCTGCTAGCCGAAAACGGGCTCGACGACGCGATGCGCTCGATGGCGAACGAGAGCCCGGAGTGGCTCAGCGTGCTACTCGAGGTCCAGGCCCGTCTCCGCCACGATCCGGAGTTCGTGCGGCGGCTCGAGGCTCGCACCGAGGACCAGGAGCAGCGGTTCATTTCCTGGCTCCGAGCCCGGCAGGCCGACGGGACGTTCCGGGACGACGTGGACTTCATGGCGCTCGGCCGGTTCGCTGCGATGGTGCTCAACGGCCTCGCGCTGCGCGTCGTCGGCGGCGACCCGACCGAGATCGAGCCGATCCTCGAGCTCCTGCACGACGCGCTCGGGCCCCGTATGACTGCTCATAGTGTAAATCGCCAGCTATAGTGTCCGCATGGCTGGCATCGTGAGATTGGCCAAGGTCACTGCGGGCGGTCAGGTGTCTTTGCCTGCCGCGGTCCGACGCCGGTGGCAGACAAAGACTGTGCGTGTCGAGGATCACGGGGACCATGTGGTGATCCGTCCGCTTCCGGATGACCCCATCGCTGCCGCTCGCGGCGCCCTGAAGGGGCGGATCGACACGGCGAAGCTGCGCGCCGAGGCGCGTGAGGACGAGGCCGCAGCCGAAGCTCGCCGTTGACGCTCATCGACGCCTACGGGCTCGTGGCGCTCGTCGCCGATGAACCCGCCGCAAGCGAGGTCGAGTCGCTGCTGCGCGCCGGTGAGTGTCGTATGGTCGCCGTCAATCTCGCGGAGGCAGTCGACCTCTGCCGGCGCGTACACGGAATCTCAGCGGAGGACGTTCGGGCGGCGGTAGAGCCGCTCACCCTCTCGGGCACCCTCGCCGTTGCTACCTCCGCTGAACGAGAGGCCTGGCTCTCCGCAGACCTTCGAGCAAGGCACTACCACAGGAAGGAATGCCCGTTGTCTCTCGCGGATTGCTTCCTGTTGGCGCACGCGCTCGCAGACGATGACGCGCTGGCGACGAGCGATCCAGATCTTGCGCGAGTGGCGCGACTCGAGAACGCACCCGTCGTCGCACTTCCGGATCGTGCCGGCAAGCGGCCGTGAATTCAGACTGAGTAGCATCGCGTAGTGAAAACCGTCCTGTTCGTCGGCGCGGGACGCAACCAGCGCCGCGCGATCGCCCGCGTCAAGGAGCTCGGCGCGCGCGTCGTCGCCGTCGACAGGAATGCGGAGGCCCCCGGGTTCGCGGAAGCGGATGCCGGTGAGGCGGTCGACTTCGCCGACACGGAAGCTGTCGCCGCCGCGGGCCGCAGGCACGCCGTCGACGGCGTGATGACGATCGCTTCCGACGCCGCCGTCCCGATCGTCGCTGAGGTCGCGGAGCGCCTCGGCCTGCCGGGAATCGGCTCCGAGGCTGCGCACCTGGCGACGAACAAGATCGCGATGCGGCGCGTCTTTGCCGAGCGCGGTGTGCCCCAGCCGCAGTTCGCCGGCGTCCGCGAGGTCGTCGACGCGCGGGTCGCGGCGAAGACGATCGGCTTCCCGGCCGTGCTGAAGCCCGCCGACTCGGCCGGCCAGCGCGGCATCTTCCTTCTGCGCTCGATCGACGACCTTGCGCAGCTGCCGCTCGCGCTCGCCGCCTCGCGCTCCGGTGAGGCGATCCTCGAGGAGTTCCACGAGGGCCGCGAGATCAACACGCTGATCGTCGCGCGCGAGCACGACGCGCGCCTGATCACCGCCTCGGACCGGATCCGGCCGCAGGGCGTGGGCTTCGGCGTCGCGCTCGCGCACTCGTACCCCTCGACGCTCTTCGGCGACGCTCTCGCCGAGGTGGAGCGCGTCGCGCTCGCCGCCGTGAAGGCGATCGGGCTGCGCAACGGGATCGCGTACCCGCAGCTCCTCGTCTCGCCGGGAAACGAGGTACGGGTCGTCGAGATCGCGGCGCGCATTCCCGGGGGCCAGATGGTCGAGGTGCCGCGCTACGGCGTCGGCGTCGACCTCGTCGAGGTCGCGCTCCGCCAGGCGCTCGGCGAGGAGGTGCCTGACGAGCTGATCGCCGCGCGCTTCCAGCAGCCGTTCGCGATCCGCTTCCTGACGGCGGAGCCCGGCCCGCTGCCCACGGGGGTCGTGCGATCGGTCGGCCCGCTCGACAAAGCGGCAGCCTTCCCCGGCGTCGACCGCGTCGAGACGTGGATCGAGCCCGGCGAGACGATCCGGCCGGTCCAGACCGACGGCGACCGCCGCGGCTACGTGATCGCGCTCGGCGAGACGAACCTCGAGGCACTCGAACGCGCCGACGCGGCCGCCGGCCTGATAGACGTGCTGACGGTATGAGCGTAGGCTCGACGGAGCTCATCAGGGAGCGGAGGCGCCGGCTCTGCCGGCGCCGGCAGCGGGTATGAACTGCACCTTCGATCTCGCGCACTTCCGGGAGCTGCTCGATGCAGCCCGTGCCGGCGGCTACCGCACGGTCGCGTTCGACCACGAGCCGAGTCCGCGCGACCTCTTCCTGCGCCACGACGTCGACCTCTCGCTCGAGGCGGCACTCGAGCTCGCGCACATCGAGGCCGAGCGCGGCCTGCACGCGACGTACTTCCTGATGACGGAGAGCATCTTCTACAACCTCGACTCGCCGGTCGGGCAGGAGAC
>WNGB01007156.1_pt1 | contig 16175 bp, 13 predicted proteins | sample 5400681 | NCBI WGS metagenome assembly WNGB01 (sample SAMN13153367, study PRJNA577476) | soil metagenome | isolation source: 115 cm soil or saprolite under grassland replicate 2 | place: USA:California | collected 2016-06-15 | reverse complement strand
CTGGATTGGCAGATGTGGTTCGCGGCGCTCGGCACCTGCGAAGAGAACCCGTGGTTCATCGCCTTCCTGGGAAGGCTGCTCCAGGGCTCGCCCGATGTCGAGCGCCTGCTTCTGAGAAACCCCTTCCCGAACCGCCCGCCGCGCTACATCCGCGCGATCCTCTCCGAATACCGCTTCACCGATTCCGCCGAGCGCCGCTCGACCGGCGCCTGGTGGAAGCGAGAAGAGAAAGGCCTCTACTGCCCCATCCTCTCCCGCGACATGCTTCGCTGACTCGCTGTCCCGGCGGGAGAGGGAAGGGGTGAGGAGTCAATGGGCGCTGAGATCCGGAGCGAAGTCCGGGCCCGCCAACTCGTCACCAGATCGTGCGAAGCAAGGGACTCGAGCGCATGGTCTCGTCACGAGTGACGAGCGACAAGCCCTCCGCCCGAGCGGTCGCGCCAATGATCCGATCCGCCGGATCCTTCGAGTAGTCATCTGGGAACTGGGTGGCTAGCGCCGCAATCTCCGCTGAAATCTCCCGCACCGCGGCCCCGGTTCCTTCGAGGAACATCCGGACCGCAGATTCGATCGTGCCGGGCGCCCGCAGCCGGCCCTTCGCCAGCAGACCGGCGATCTCCCACAGCGTGATGGAGGCTACGGCGATTCCGCCGGAGGATCTCGCCCTGCGGATGGCGCTTCTGGCTCGCGCGGAGAGCCGCGAGGGCTCAGCGGAAACCCAGATCAGAACGTGAGTATCCAGGAGAATCAGCGGGCCTGCTCCCAGTCGGAGGCCGGAACGACCGGCGCCTCGATATCCCCCGTGATCTGGACGATACCCTTCAGGCAACCGAAGATATCCTCCCGCGGCTTCTCCGCCGGAACGATCCGGGCCACCGGCCGCCCTTTCTTCGTGATGAGCACGCTCTCGCGCCGGGTTCGCACCTCTTCCATGACCCTCAGGCACCGCGCCTTGAACTCCGAGGCCGCCATCGTCCTCATGACCGCGCCAATAGAACCATAGTCATATCCTATTGGTCAGAGCGAGGCTTGTCAATCCCGGCCCCGATTGGGAACTTGCCTCCCCTTCCCGGACGCCGACTTTCGATCGCCGCCTTCCGGCCCTTCTGCTGCCACCAAAAATCATCGGACCCCGCATAAACACCGCTGACGCCTCGAAGAGCGCAGCCAGCTGCGAATAGCCAAGCTTGGCATAGGCACTGGCCAATTCGTCCAGTCTTTCCTCTCCAGCGGGTGCTTCTGGACGGCCGCAAACCTGTTCGCCAGCGAGCGATCGGGTCGCCAGTGAAGCACGCCATGTGGCTGTGGCGTTACGATTGTGCTGGTCAGTTGATCAGTTGAAAGCCGCAGGGCTTCGTCAGACGCCGAAGCGGTCGGGACGCCACTCGAGGCCGAGCTCGCCGGGCGGGGCCATGTAGCCGATCAACGCCGAGGCAGCGACGACGGCGGGGCTCGCGAGGTAACCCTCGCCTCCGACGCCCATGCGGTTCTGCCAGTTGCGGTTGAAGGACGTGATGGCGCGCTGACCGCGCGTCAAGGCGTCCGGCCCCTGTCCGAAGCAGGGGCCGCACCAAGACTGGCGAATCTGCCCGCCGGCGGCGCGGAAAACTTCGGCAATGGATTTGCCGCCGAGCCTCGGGTCGGGTCGCTCGATCTGGCGGCCGACTCCGCCGGAGCCGGGAAAGATCGCGAAGTCGCGGGCGACCTTGTGAAATCCCTGCTCGCGGGCCGCATGGAGGACGAGAGCCGCGGCAAGAAGATCGTCATAGCTACCGTTGGTGCAGGAGCCGATCAGCGCCTTGTCGAAAGTCAGGTGCTCGCGCGCCACCTCGTCGGCCGGGAAGGCGTTTCCGGGAGAGAAGGGCTTGGCGATCATCGGCGCGACGTCGGTGAGCGCGAACTCCTCGTCGATCTCGTACGCGGCCTCCGCTCCCGGCGCCACTCGCGGATAGGGAAGCTGACTGATTCCCTTTTCCCCGTACCACCCGTCGGTGATCTCGTCCTGCGCGAAGATACCGTTCTGCGCCTCGCCTTCCGCCATCATGTTGGCGATCGTGTTGCGGTAGGCGATGGGGAGCTGGCGGTCCGCGTCCACGAACTCGACGGACATCCCCTGCGACTGCTTCGCGCCCCAGCGGCGCAGCAGCTCCAGGACGATGTCTTTGCCGGAGACCCAGGGCTGCAGGCGGCCGCGGAAGACGACGCGCCGCTGCTTCGCCAGCGTGAAATAGACGTAACCGGTCGCCCAGCCGAAGCCGAGCGTCGTCGAGCCGACGCCGAACCCGACGGCGCCGTAGGCGCCATAGGCGCGGCTGTGCGAATCGGCTCCGGGAATGAATTGTCCCGGCAGGACGAGACCCTGCTCGGGAAAGTAGAAGTGGAAGATGCCGTCTCCGGGGGTCGCGTAGTAGGGCTTGCCGATGCCGTGCCGCCGCGCGAATTCCTTGCCGATGGAGGTTTGCTTCTCGTCGGCTTCCTTTCCGGTGAAGACGAAATGGTCGTTGGCGATGGCCGCCTGCCTCGGGAAGATCGAGTTGCCCCCGGTGATCTGGTTGAACGTGTGGATGGCGAACGGCGCCGTCCCGTCGGAGGCGGGCAGCAGATCCGCAAAGACCCGGAGCGTCGTCCCGGGACGCACCTCGGCGTCCTTGTCCACGCGATGGGCCCAGATGATCTGCTCGGTCGCGGTCATGCGCCGAGCGGTTTCCGGGTCCGGCCAACGGATCTCCGGCGCCCGCTCGACGGACTTACGGAGCTCTCTCCTGCCGACGGCGAAGATGCCTCCGCTTCGCCGGATCTCCTCTTCCTTCTCCGAGAGCGGGACGGGCTCGTAGCTCTTCCCCTGCGTTTCGTTTTTGACGCGGCGCGTCGCCGTGTCGAAGGTCAGGACATCTCCGTCGCGCGCGTCCGCGACGGCTTCCGGACTCTGGACGACGTGGAGCCCGAGGTTGAAGGCGTTTCGGCGGAAGATGTCCCCCATGCTGGCGCCGCAGACGACGACGAGCTCCAGGTCCGCCTCCTCGGCGACCCCCTTCAGGCCCGCCGGGCTCATCTCCCGCGAGGAGCCGATCGCGAAGCGGTCGCCGGCGATGAGAAACGTCTCGCCCCGATGGACCCGCTCGCGGAAGTCGGGCATGAGGTAGCGGAAGGATCCCGCCTTCCAGCGCTCGTCGAGGGTCGCGAGGCTCTCGGAGACGCAATCGGCGGCGGGAGTGATCTGGTCTGTGTCGATCGCGTCGCGCTTCTTGCCGGGCGCGTTGGGGTCCCAGAAGATCAGGGCCTTGCCGCGGATAAGGCGTTCCGTGGCGCCGATCTCTCCGCCGGCGGAGATCCGCGGCAGGTCCTCGATCGTCACTCCGGGTTTGAAGCGCGCGGGCTCGATTCTGTGCATGTTTCTCTATGCGATGAACTTCGCGATCGCGAAGGCGGCCGCCGCGGCGAGGCCTCCGACGACCGCGGTCTGCCAGGCGCTGCGCAACGGCTTCTTCACGGTAAAGCGGCCCTTGACATATCCGAAGAGGAGAAGCGCGGCGAGCGTGACAACGATCGAGCCTTCGAGAGCCGTCGTCATCCTGCGGAAGAAGAAGTAGGGAGCGAGCGGGACGAGGCCGCCTGCCACATAAGAGACCGCGATCGTCAAGGCGCTCGTCCGGGCGCGGAGAGGGTCGGGCTCCTCCAAGCCGAGCTCGAAACGCATCATGAAATCGATCCAGCGCTTGCGGTTCTTGCTGATCGCGTGCGCGGCGTCGTCCGCGAGAGCTTCCGGGAGGCCGTAATGCCGGAACACCTCGGAGACCTCCCGCTTCTCTTCCTCGGGGATCTCCACAGTTTCCTTGATCTCTCTGGCGCGTTCCGAAGCGTAATGCTCCGCGTCAGTGCGCGCGGCCAGATATCCTCCCAGTCCCATCGCGATCGAGCCTGCGGCGATCTCGGCGAGGCCCGCCGTGATGACGACCTTCGTGGAATCGACCGCACCGGAGAGACCCGCGGCGAGCGCGAAGGGCACGGTCAGTCCATCCGACATCCCGATGACAACGTCCCGGATGGTTTTGGAGGCCGTGAAGTGCTTTTCGACGTGCTGCGTCTGCGGCATCGTGTTCCCTTTCTGCGTGAACCGCTCCAGCGGAGCCTAGCAGCTAGAAGCACGTCCGGGTAATCGTCGTTTGGCACCCCGGTCGCGGCGCGAGGAGTCTCCGAAGTAACCGAAGGGAGGAGCCTCGCGCCGCGGGAGCGGAGGGGGAGCGAGGGACCAGGCGAGCGATCGAGGCCGCAACCGGCCGAGTCGCAGGCCGGTGCGCCCGCAGGGCGCAGGTCCCTCGCGGAGCCGTAGCGACGTTAGCGGAGGCCCTTCACGAGGTAGAGGTCGTCCAGAATCCTCCGGTAGGAATAGACATAGGACTTGCCGTCCGGCGTGATCACGATGGGCCCGACCTGTATGACACCGGCGAGATCGGGAGGGGAGAGCTCCCTCCAGAGAGTTCGGCGTCCGGTCTCCAGATCTACGAGATAGACCCGCGCCGGCGCTTCCGATCGGCGTAGGACGTAGAGAGAACGGCCATCGGCCGACCAACGGACCGTCAACTCCTCTGGAGCGATTCCGGAAATGAGCCGCGGTTCGCCCGGCTCGGTCGGATACAAAGCGAGCTTGCGGTCGGGGCCTGTCGCGGCAATCCATTTCCCGTCAGGCGAAACCGCGTTGCCGGTCAGGCTCACGCCTTCGGGCGTAATGGCCCGCGGCGGCCCGCCGGAGATCTCGCGGACGTAGAGCCGCAGGCCATGACCGGGCTCATTTCCCGAAACCAGAATTCGGGCGCCGTCCGGGAACCAGGCCCCCCACTGGCAACGAACATTCGCCGGAGACAGTGGTTTGGGTTCTCCCGCGCCTGTTGGAAGCAACAGAAGCTGAGTCGAAGCAATCTCAGACTCTGCAAGAACCCAGCGGCCGTCCGGCGAGAGTCCGAGGGACCGCCCGTGCCCAAGGAGCACAGCAGGAGAACCATTGGTTTTTCGGAGATAGATTCCATATCGGCCGGTTGGCGCGTTGGACTCCTCATCGAACAGGAGCGTTCCGCCGTCACTCGAGATGTCGCGCGGGTTGGACCAGTCGAGCCATGTCAGATTTCTTTCGGCAGTCTCTCCGGGTGCGAGCCCGATCGTCTCCCGGCGACGGGTCTCCCGGATGAACAGAGCTCGCCCGTCGCGCGCGATGTCCTCGAGGCTTCCATCACCCGGAAACGCCCAGACCGTACGGACCCTTCCTGAAAGCGAAGTGGCTTGGAGGTGGGCCCCGGTGGACCAAACTTCTTCCCCTTGCAGCGACCACGAGAGGCCCGAGGCGGCGGGGGGTCCCTCCAGCCGCTGCTTCCCATCGGTATCGAGGACCTTGACGACGGCCGTGTCATCTCCGCGCTGAGGATGGTCGAGGAAGGCGAGCAGCTTGCCATCGGGCGAAAAGCGGACATGGCTCACCCAACCCGAGCTCTGATAGATCACTTTCCCGATCGGGTGCTCAAGCCGGCCGATATTTCCGACCCGTCGCGCGACCGCCAACTTCGATCCAACTGGCGACCAGTCCGCGTCCTGCACGTTCTCGAGGATCTCGCGGGGGGTACCGCCGCCCAGAGCGACGCGCGCCAGCGTTCCCATCGACTCGAACCCGTAAACGTAGTGCCGCGCGAGCGAGAGAGCCATTTCTCCCGCCGACGAGATCGAAAGAAGGTCGGCCGGCGGAAGTCCGAGGGATCGAGACTCCAAACTGTCCGGGCGCGTCGAAAACAACTCGGCAGGACGCCCTTCCCAGGAGGCGCCGTACACGATGGTTTGCTCGTCGGGGGCGAATCGGGCGGAATACACCGAGCCTCGCTGAAAGGTCAGTCTCTGAAACGACACAGGGGAATCGGGCTTCGCCTTCGCGGCCGAGCGGCCCAGGACGATTCCCAGGGCCGCTCCGGCGACGAGAGCGAGAGCGGCGGGAAAGAGCCAAGTGGGGCGCCGTGACGGCATGAGGGCCAATGGGACAGCGGGTCCGGAGCCCGAGGTCTCCGAAAGGTGGTCGCGCACGCTGCGCAGGTCTCGCGCGAGATCCTTGGTGGAGGCGTAACGCTCCTCCGGGTCCTTGGCCAGGCAGCGCTCGACGATCCAGCGCACGGACGCGGGCGCATGGGGATTCAACTGTCCGACTGGCTCCGGCTCCTCGCGGATGATCGCGGCGAGTGTCTCGGCGCCGGTCTTGCGCTGAAAGGCCCGCCGGCCCGTCGCCATCTCGTAAAGGATCGAGCCAAACGCGAACTGGTCCGAGCGGAAATCCACGCTTCCTCCGCTCGCTTGCTCCGGGGACATATATCCGACGGTTCCAAGCACCGTCCCCGGTAGGGTCGCGGGGGCCACCATGGTAGGAAGCGCGGAGAGGTCCTCGGAGCCGGATAACGGCTCGACGAGCTTGGCCAGACCGAAGTCGAGAATCTTCGCGAAGCCGTCTCTGGAGATCATCAGGTTCTCGGGCTTCAAGTCCCTGTGAACGATCCCCGCCGCGTGGGCCTTGGCCAGGCCTTCGGCGACCTGGACGGCGATCTCGAGCAGCTTCCGCGTGGGCAGCGGCTCAGCGAGGATCAGCTCTCGAAGGGTCTTTCCCTCCACCATCTCCATCGCCACGTAGATCGTCGAGTCGGATGACCCGATGTCGTAAACCGTGACGATGTTGGGATGGTTCAAGGCCGAGGCGGAGCGCGCCTCCGCTTCGAATCGGCGCCGTCTCTCCGGGTCGCTGGACACCTCTGCGGGGAGGACCTTCAAGGCGACATCGCGCCCGAGCTTCGTGTCGCGAGCCCGGTACACCTCGCCCATCCCGCCCGCGCCAAGGAGCGAGGACACTTCGTAAGGACCAAGATGCGAGCCGGGTGAGATCTGCATGACGAGCCAAGGCGATTCTAATCTTGGTCATGGCTCTTGAACCGCCCGGATGAAAGGCATAGCTCGTGATGTTCACCTCCGACAACTTCAACAAGTACCCGAAGGCCCGCGAGCTTCTCGAAGCCATGGTCGCCGAGAGAATCGAGCTACATCCTGACGCCGGTCCCCGGCACCGAGCAGTACGACGACTTCCGCCGCGACGGCCGGATCACGGAGACGAACCTCGACCGGTTTGACGGTGCCTGCGTGACCTGGCGCCACCCGAATCTCTCGGCCACGAATTTGACGGACCTTCTCTTCCGGTGCTACCGGGAGTTTTATACCGCCTCCGACGTGGCCGGGAAGTTCGCTCGCTTTGCCGTCAACCGCCTCGATTTCCGTCACGGCGCCGCCCTCTTCGCCATTGCCGGCTACTCCGCCCAATCCCGTCTTGCCTCCCGGCTTCGAACCCATCCGATGGCCGGCGGCACCTGGCGCCTCCGCCGCGACCGCGCGCAAGATTACGCGGCGCTTCGCCGCCGCCTCTTCGGCCTCGACCTCGCTCCGTTGCCCGGCAGCCTCGCCCTGACCCCGGAAGACGCGGACTTGAACCGCCGCGCGAAGCTCGTCGTGGAGAGCGTCCGCGTCTAGCAGCCCGTGGAAAAAGGGTGTGGGGCGGCGTTGCGAGCGTGACTTTCGGCTGCGGCGGTCGCGTTGCAACCGGCAGCCGAGAGATTTCAAAAGCCCCGGGCAGCCAGGCCCCGGACTGCCAGGCCCCGGTCTAGACTCTCTCGGCTGCCGTTCGCGAAGCGAACGCCTGCGGCCGACAGTCGGACGCGACGCCCGCATCCATTTTTCCACGGGCTGCTAGGCACAGCGATTGCTGCTTGACCCTCTGGAGAGGAGTGAGAGTGATGAAGAAACGCCTCTGGAGTCTTGCCGCGGTCGTGTCCGGTTTCCTTTTGCTGGCAGCGCTGGCGTTGGCCTGCCGGCCTAACCAGACGGTCGAGCGTCAGACGGACGACGCCGGCATCAAGACCTCGATCAAGGCGAAGCTCGCCGCCGACGTGCGGTTCTCGACGCTGACCGCCGTCTCCGTGGACGTGACCAACGGGATCGTGACGCTCGCGGGGCCCGTTCACAGCAGCGAGGAAAAGCAGAAGATCGAAGAGGTCGCCCGCGCGGTCAAGGGCGTGACCGGTGTGACGAACAACCTTCAGATCGAGCCGTCAACCGGCGTGACTCCTGCCGCTGCGGCGGCGACGCCTCCCGCGGCACAGCAGCCCGTTTCGTTGACGCCGCCCGCCCCCGTCGTGACGCGCTAGCTAGCCGTTGCTCCGCGCCTGCGCGGGATCTGCGCCTGCGGGCGCACCGGCGAGCGACTCGGCCGGATGCGGCCTCGATCGCTCGCCTGATCTCGCGCAAGCGCTGCGCTCCCGCGGCGCGCGGCTCCTCCCTCCGGTTACTCGGGAGACTCCGCGCGCCGCGACCGTGGCCTCACACCCTTCACGAACTTCCGGCTTAGGTTGCCTTGCCGGGGACTTCAACGGTGTGCACGCGTTTGGCGCCGGGAGTCGCCTCGCGCCGGGAGCCGTAGAAATGACGCGAGTGCACACGTGTGAATTCGGCGCCGAGTAACGCGATCAGCGACGTGTAATAGACCCAGAGGACGATGATCACCACGGATCCGGCGGCCCCGTAGGCCGAGGCGATCGTGGTGTGCCCGAGGTAGAGACCGATGAGCAATTTTCCGATGGAAAAGAGGGCGGAAGTGACGACGGAGCCAAGCCACACGTCGCGCCAGGGGATCTCGACGTCCGGAAGAATTCGATAGATCAGGGCGAAGAGGAGGCTGAAGAGAACGAAGGAGAGGAATACGTCGAGCGCCTGCAGCAGCCCCGCCGGCGCGGTGAGCCGCTCCTGCATGTAGTCCCGCAGGGAATTCACCGCCGCCGAGAGAGCCAGAGAAACCAGGAGCAGAAAGCCGATTGCCAGGACCAGGGCGAAAGAGAGGAGACGCTTCGTCAGTAGCGTGCGGATGAGGTGACCGCGCCTCGGAGTAACCTCCCAGACCACGTTCAAGGCCGACTGCAACTGGATGAATACCGCCGTGGCTCCGAAGATCAGCGTGAGGATTCCGAGGATTCCCGCGAGCCCTCCTGTCACGGAGCCCATCGCCTTGTCCAAGATTCCCTGGATCGCCTGTCCCGCATCCGTGCCGATGAGCTGTTCGAACTCGCGGACCACCTGGCTCCGGACTCTCTCCCGCCCGAAGAACGCGCCGGAGACCGAGCTGACGACGACCAGGACCGGCGCCAGAGAAAACAGTGTGTAGAAGGCCAGGGCCGCGCTTTGTGTCCACGCATCGTGAGCATCCCAGTTCGAAATCGTCTCCGCGACAACTTTGCGCCAGAGCCGGATCTTGGCCATGAGATTCGTCGGGAGTTCAGTGCCCCGAGAGAAGGGACGTCGGATCGCGTTCGAGTTCAACTCCAGACACTGAACTCCCGACTCCTTGCGAAGATCAGCAATCGTTATGCCACGAGGAATCGGCTGCGCGCCGATTCCTCGTGGTTGGGGAATCCCAGGGTCAACTAGGAGTCTTCGCGGGCGCGCCGCGAAGATTCCTCACCAGATCAGGCAGCGCTCCGAGCGCACCATCGGGTCTCCGGCTTTGCAGCCGAACGCCGCGGCGAACTCGGGAAGGTTCGAGGGCGCCCCGATCGCCCGGAAGCGGCCGAGCGGGTGGGGGTTCGTGTTGGTCTGCAAACGCTCGAACTCGGGACGGGCGTTTATCGCCCACACCCTTGCCCAGTTCAAGAAGAGGCGCTGCTCCGGCGTGAAACCATCGATCTCGGGCGGCCGCGGCTTTCCCGCGAGGCTCTTCCCGAAGGCCTTGTAGGCGATCGTCAGGCCGCCCAGGTCCGCGATGGACTCGCCGAGCACGAGCTTGCCGTTCTGGTGCAGATCTGCCTCGACGACGTACGCGTCGAACTGCTTCTCGACGCAGTTGGCCCTCTCCTCGAAGTTTTTCAGGTCCTCCGCCGTCCACCAGTTCTTCAGGTTCCCCTGCGCGTCGAACTTGCGCCCCTGGTCGTCGAAGCCGTGCGTCATCTCGTGGCCGATCACGGCCCCGATTCCTCCGTAGTTGACCGCATCGTCCGCGGCGGCGTCGAAGAACGGCGGCTCGAGTATGCCCGCGGGAAAAACGATCTCGTTTCGGGACGGGTTGTAGTAGGCATTGACCGTCGGAGGCGTCATGCCCCACTCCGTGCGGTCCACGGGCTTGCCGATCTTGTCCATGTCCCGGCGGTGCTCGTAAAGCGCGCCGTTCATGACGTTGACGACGTGCGCGCCCCGATCGACTTTGTAGGAAGAATAGTCGCGCCACTTATCGGGATAACCGATCTTGGGCGTGAAGGCGTCGAGTTTGGCGAGAGCCGCCTGGCGCGTCTCGGGTCCCATCCAGGGGAGCGTGGCGAGGTCCTCACGCAGGGCGGCGATCAGGTTCTTGACCATCTGGTCGGCGCGCGCCTTGGCCTCCGGCGGAAAGTTCTCGGCGACGTAGAGCTTGCCGAGCGCGAAGCCCAGGTTCCGGTCGGCCGACTGGACGCACCGTTTCCAGCGCGGCTGGATCTCCTTGGTCCCTTCCAGCGTGCGCTGGTAGAAGTTGAAGTTCTCATCGACGAATTTCGAAGACAGGTTGGGCGCGGCCGAGCGGACGAGGTGCCAGTGCAAGTACGTCTTCCAGTCTGCGAGCGTCACGGAAGTCAGGTCCTTGTCCAGCGCCTCGAAAAACTTCGGCTGGCTGACGTTGACGGCGGTCATCGCCGGCGCGCCCAGATCGTGGAAGTAGGCTTCCCAGGAGAAGTTGGGCGTCAGAGTCTTCAGCTCCGCCGGTGCCATCCGGTGATACGTCTGGTCGGGGTCCCGTCTTTCGACCCGCGTCATCGACGCCTGAGCAAGCTTCGTCTCGATGTCCAGAACGGCCTTTGCCTGCGCGGCGGCCCTGTCCGGCTCGTCTCCAAGAAGAGTGAACATCTTCGCGACGTGCTCGACGTACTTGGCGCGGAGTTCCTTGGACTTGTTGTCGGTCTTTGTGTAGTAGTCGCGATCGGGCAGGCCCAGACCGCCCTGGAAAGCTCCCGCGATCACTTCGTTCGAGTTCTTGCGGTCTTGCTGCGAGCCGAAAGCGAAGAGCGCACCGACCCCGTGGGTCTGCAGGCTTGCCAGCTCAGCTCGCAGATCGGAGAGGTTCTGAATCTTCTCGATGCGCGCCAGTTCCGGCGCGAGCGGCTTCGCGCCGGCGGCTTCGATCGCCGTCTCATCCATGCAGCTCGCGTAGAAGTCCCCGATCTTCTGCTCCTCCGAGCCGGGCGCGGCCTTCTCCTTGGCGAGCCTTTCCAGGATCTTCCGCATCGCTGTGCGGTTTCGCTCCGCGAGCTCGGAAAAAGTGCCCCAGCTCGGATACTCGGGCGGGATCGGATTCTTTTTCAGCCAGCCTCCATTGGCGAACTGGTAGTAGTCCTGACAAGCCTTGGCCGAGAGATTCATGTCCGCCGGATCGAGTCCGTGCCCGCCCGAGGAGGACGGAGCTGATGCGGCTGGCCTGGCGGAAGCGGCCGGGGTGGATTGGGCCAGCACGACCCCGATCGGGCTGGCCGCGATCAGAGCAAGGGCGAGTAAGAAGCCGCGACCATGGATCGAGAACGAAGCGCGAAGAAGACCCATGATTTCATTTCCTCCTGCGGTTTCTAAGGGACAGAATCATATAGCCCGGACCGTGTTGCGCGGTCGGCTCGGAGATCGCGAGGCTGGACGCTCGCTGAGAGCTGTCTCGATACAGATTGGCGCTCCGACTTGGCGCCGGGAAGTTACTTCGAGATCAGTCTTCGCGGGAAGCTGCCGTGACCCGAGCGGATACTGGTGCCGCCGCGCCGCGAATCGGGGGTTTCGGCGAGACTTGCTTCGGGCTCGGCCGGAAGCCTTGCCGCGGCGAAAGAGGCTTCGCGGTTGACCTTCTCGAGGAGCCCTTCGAGGATTTTCAGAACAGTCATGACTTCAACCGGACCATCCGTGGCCCGGCAGGTGAAGGAAACGCTGGCCTGTTCTATATCCAGTCGGAATCGTCGCAGACCCGGAGCGTCTCCGGCGACCCTCTGGTAAGTCTCGGCCCAGTGGGGATCGACCCGGCCTACGAGCCTTACGGAATAGCGTTCGAACAGCGGTCCGACTTTCTCCCAGCCGAGCCCGGCTTCGGGCAGGCTGACATCGTAGGGGACCGGACCGGCAGCTTCACGGAGTGTTCCAACGTACACTTTTATTGACCTCTCGAATGTTTTGATGACTTCGATTTGACGATTAAGGCAAGGATGAGGCCAGAATCTAAGTTATTGATAGACAAGTGGCTTTCTGCCGCGGCTGACCTGCAGGATCAAATAATTGTCCATCCCGTAGCCTGAGTACGCCGAACTACGTCTGAGAGACTACCGAAGAGTCCGATCCGGCCGGCCCGCACGGCGCGGAGAACTTGGTCCCCCGCGACACGAGCGCTTCCAACCGGCGTCATCCCTTTTCCTTCTCCTTCTCCTTCCGGCCGGCGGGCGGCCCCTGCGGCTGTGGCCCCGGCTGAGCCGGCGGTTGCTCCCGTGGTTTCGCCACGGCGGCCTGCGGCGGAGCGGGATGGGCTTGTGAAGCCGCGGGCGGCCCTGCGGGACCCGGTCCTTTCTCGTGCTTGATCGCTGGAGGAGGATTCTCGCTCCGTCTCGCGACCGTTCCTGGTGCAGTTGCCGAGGGTGCTCTCTCCCGCCGGATTTCCTTCGGGGACGGTCCGGTTGCGGCAGAGGATCGCTTCTCGACACTCGCATGCGGTCTTGAGGTCGCGAGCTCACGCCCTTGAACTTCCCGAGATGATCGGTGCGGCGCGGTCGGCGCTTTCGCACGCGCGGAAGGCGCCTTGCGCGGCGCCTTCACGGCTTTCTCAGCGCCCGCCGTCTTTCCGCCGGACGGCTTCTCTTTCACGGCGCGCGTGGGCCGTCTCGACGTCACCGCCGATCTCGCCGTCGCCTCTCTCATGCTCTTGCCCGATGGCGCGGCGTGCCGCGCGACTCTCGGATTGGAGGGTTTCTCTCTTGTCCTTGTCGCGGCGACTGCGCGTTCGTGAGCCGGCGCCACGATGCGAACCCTCTTGCCGGACACGACTCCGGCCGCGGCGATGGTCGTCGCCCTCAACTTGTCAGAGCTCAAGCTCGAGCGGTGGAGCGTCTTGCCCGTCACGTGTTGGACGAAGCTTGCCGGCGGGTCCGACGCGCGCACGATGCCGCCCGACACGGAAAAGCGCGTCACCTTGTTCGCGTTCGTGAGGATCGTGGCGTTTTGCTGGACGGGAACCCGGGCCGACGAAACCGGGGTCCCGACAAAACTGTTGATCGGAACAAAGACGTATTGATTCTGCGAGACGACGATAGGGCTGCCGGCATATCCGGCCACCGTGATGTCAAAACTCGGCGGCAGGCACGCCCAGCCGATGTAAGAGTCCGTGTAGGCCCAGGTCACCCACGCCGGGCCCCAGACGAATCCTGGAACCCAGGACCAGCCATAAGGATCGATCCACACCCAGGTGCCGTAGTGGAATGGATCCGGTCCGAACCGATCGTAGGAAATCCACGTCCATCCGTAGTCGGTGTAGGCCCATTCACCGTCCAGATAGGGCTGCCAGCCGGCCGCGACGGCGGTCGGATACCACACTTCGCCGTAGGCCGCGCTGGAGACCCAGCGTCCGTAGGGCGAAAGCTCCTGGTGAAAGTAGGAAATGCTCACACTCCAAGCCGCGGACGCGGGGCGTGGCGCGAGAAATGCCATGACGCCCGCGAAAAGAATCGCGGCAATTGCCTTGTACCTCATAGAGTCCTCCTTTCGACTCCCGACATCCCAAGAAGAGCAACGCGAGTGCCACCACGCTAAGTCCTTGAGGGATTTCGGTTTTGCACCGAGTGCGGCGTCCGCGGAAGCGGTCATTCTGGGCCGCTTGATTCGGGCACGACGGATGGAGAAGGTCTCAAAAAAGGGGCGCGTGCGCGCCCCCCGTTTCTCCGCGCCGCGGCAGGCGTCAGTCCCGGTCAGCCTTCTTTGTGCGGCGAAGCTCCGTCACCCACATCTTCCCGTCCTTCTGGAGGAAGTCGAAGTGAATCTTGTCGCCTTCTCGAAGCTCATTCGGCGTCAACCCGCTCTTGAACTTTGTCGTGTCGTCCCAATAGAGCGTCCACTGGTCTCCCTTTTCGCCCTGGATGACCATGGACCTCTCGACGTTGCCGAGCTTCTCGCCCTGCACTTCCACCGACTTCTCGACTGTCTGGATGCTGACGATCTTTCCTTCATGCGGCCTCTTCTCAGCGTAGCCTGAAGAGGACATCAGCAGAATGGCGACGGCGGCCGCGGAAACGGCCAATATTTTTCTCATAGCTCTCACCTCCAGAATCAGTAGGGGCAAGAACCGGGCCAAAAAGGGGTGTGTTGAGAGGTTGAGTCGGGATGAAGAGACGCGGACCTATTCTCCTTCGGCGGCTTCGAATCGGCCGAGGATGCCGGACCAGGCGGAAACCGGAATAGGCGCGTCGCTGATCTCCTGCCACACCACGTGTCCGTCGCGGCAGAGGAAGTGCGGCTCGACTCTGGGAAACGGGACGCGCCGCCCGTCGGAGGGGGTCTTCCTCCACACCATCGTGCTGACTCGCCGCGCGCCGCAGCCGGGGCACGGCTCGACGAGCACGAACGGCGGAGCCCCGATCGGAATGTCCTCTCGCGCCGTTCTCCGTGCGCGCCAGGCTGCGATGTCGTGGACTTCGCCCATGTCGTCCCTCCACGGTCTACGATGCGGAAGCGGACGGACAAAAGAGGTCCGAGCGGAAGGGTGTAAGATAAGTGCCGACCTCCTTCAGGACTGTCCCTTCAGCGTCCCCCGGAGTCCCGCTCGAGGCGAAGACTTTTTCCGACGGAGAAGAACATGCAGCAGCCTCGAAAGAACTGGTTGAACATCCTCTTTCTGTCCCTGACTCCTGTCATCGGCGTGCTCGGAACGGCCGCCTACGCGCTGGCATACGGCGTCCGTTGGTGGGAGCCTGTCCTCTTCCTCACACTCTTCGGGCTCGTGAGCTTCTCCGTGACGGCGGGCTACCACCGCTGTTTCGCGCACAAGAGCTATGTCTCTCATCCCGCGCTCCAGGTCTGGTACCTGTTCCTGGGAGCAATGGCTCTCCAGAATTCGGCCCTCAAGTGGTCCTCCGATCACCGCGACCATCACCGGTACGTGGACAAGGACTGGGACCCGTACAGCATCAAGCGCGGAGGACTGTGGGCCCACATCCTGTGGCTCTTCTACGCGGAGCCGGCCGAGCGCACCTACGAGAACGTTCCCGACCTGCAGGCCAACCGGCTGGTGCGGTGGCAGTACCGCTGGAACAACTGGATCGGCATCGTCGCCGGCCTCGGGATCCCGACTCTCGTGGGCGCCTTGTTCGGGCGCCCTCTCGGGGGACTTCTCTGGGGAGGATTCCTGCGCATCGTCGTCATCCACCACACGACCTTCATGGTCAATTCGGTGGCGCACCTCTGGGGCTCACGGCCCTACACGGAGGAGAATTCCGCGCGGGACAACGGGCTGCTCGCCTTCGTCACCAACGGCGAGGGCTACCACAACTTTCATCACAAGTTTCCTGCCGACTTCCGCAACGGCGTGCGGTGGTATCAGTGGGACCCGACGAAATGGCTCATCGCCGTTTTGAGATTTGCCGGACTGGCCAAGGATCTTCGGAAGACCCCGAAGGCTCTGATCGAGACCACGCGCCTGCGGATGAAACTCGGCAAGGCCGAAGCGCGCCTGGCGAAGGCGCCGGCGGGCCTCGCAGAGGAGATCCGGCCGCATATGGAGGAGGCGCGTCACGCGCTCGACCGGGCCGTGGAAGCCTGGCACACGGTGGACGCGAAGCGCCGCGAGCTCGTGGCCCGCGGGCGCTCGGCGTCCTCGGACCTCGCCCGAGCCTGGAAGAAAGATCTCCGCGAATCGAGGGCTTCTCTCGCGGCTGCGCGCCGAGAATGGCTTCGCGCCGCGCGGATGCTCTCGCGGCTGCCTGAGCAGGCCTGACCGCGCCGCGTCGTGATACCCTAGAGGCCTCCGATCTCCTCCGACGGACCCCTTCAGTCAATCCGTGACCGCCCGTCGCCGGCATCGGCGAGAAAGCGAGCCGTGTCATGGATCACGCGCTGACGTTCGCCATCGTGCTCTCCCGCCA
>WNGB01029843.1_pt1 | contig 16178 bp, 15 predicted proteins | sample 5400681 | NCBI WGS metagenome assembly WNGB01 (sample SAMN13153367, study PRJNA577476) | soil metagenome | isolation source: 115 cm soil or saprolite under grassland replicate 2 | place: USA:California | collected 2016-06-15 | reverse complement strand
CTGGCGAAGGTGGCCGAGTAGATCGCCGCCAGCCCGAAGACCGCCAGCGCGCACGCCGCCACGGTGGTGATCGGGTCGTAGTGCCGCCAGGGCGCGCGCCAGGCCATCGGGCGCTCGCTCGCGCCCTCCCAGCCGAGCCGCGAGACCCGGTCGTTCCACGATCCCCAGCTCTCTTGCATCCGATCCGCTCTCTCCGGTCGATCCAGCTACTTCGGTAGGACTAGCCGCTCTGGTCGTGCCCCGCCACGATGGGTTGTATCGGCAAGCCGAACAGCTTCTCGTAGAGCTCGCGGGCGACCGGGGCGGCCGACTGCCCACCGTGGCCGCCCTGCTCGATCATGGCGACCACAACGTATCGAGGGTTGCCTACTGGCGCAAAGGAAGCGAACCACGCAAACGGCGCCTTGGGCGGGAGGTCGGCGGTGCCGGTCTTGCCGGCCACCGCGTAGCGGTCCAGCGGGAAGCCGGAGAAGGCGCCGGCCGCGGTGCCGGCGCTGGGGACCGTGGCCAGGCCCTGCGCCACGGCGGAGAAATCGCCCGCCGGGATGCGGGCCACCTGCGCCACCTTGGGCTGGATGGTGCGCACCGGCTTGCCGTTGGCCGGATTGGTGACCGCCCGCGCCACGTGCGGCTGGTAGACGGTTCCGCCGTTGGCGATGGCCGCGTAGCCGACCGCGAGCTGCAGGGGCGACACCAGCAGGGCACCCTGGCCGATGGCGATGTTCAGGTCCTCGCCGCCCTCCCACCGCCAGCCGTCGCGGCACAGCTCCCTGTAGAGGGCGCTGGTCCCCTTGCAGTAGATGCCTTTGCTCTGCTCCCAGTAGCGCTTGCGCCACTCGCGGGTCGGCACGGTGCCGTCGGTCGAGTACGGCAGGTCGAGCTGCGGCGGGTTCCCGAACCCGAGGCTGCGGGCGGTCGCCTGCATGTCCTCGGCGGCCTTCTTGCCGGCCGCCTCCTGGGAGGCCTCCGAGCGCGCGAAGCTCGCGCCCAGGTTGTAGTAGTACACGTCGCACGACTGCTCCAGGCTGAGGCTGAGGTTGACGGTGCCGTGCCCGCTGGGTGTCCAGTCGTGTTTCACGGAGTTGCCGAACTTGTACGAGCCGGGGCAGTGGAAGGTCGTCGACGGGGTGACGACGTTGCGCTGGAGCGCCGCCAGCGCGGTCACCGGCTTCCAGGTCGATCCGGGCGGATAGGCGGACTGGACCGCGCGGTTGAGCAGCGGGTTGCTCGGGTCCTTGCTGTAGGCGGCGAAGTCCTTGCGCGAGATCCCGCCGACGAACTTGCGCGGGTCGTACTCGGGCAGGCTGGCCAGCGCCAGCAGCGATCCGTCGTTGGGGTCCAGCACCACCGCGGTGGCCGCCGGCGCCGGGAAGCGGGGGCCCAGGCCCCGCGCCAGCTTCATGCCGTCCTTCAGCGACCTCTCCGCCTGCTTCTGGACGTCGAGGTCGATGGAGAGCTGCAGGTCCATGCCTGGTACCGGCGCGCGGCCGCCCAGCGAGCGGATCACCCGGCCGGAGGCGTTGACCTCGAAGTCCTCGACCCCGTCCCGGCCGCGCAGGTAGCGGTCGTAGGTCAGCTCGACGCCGGCCTTGCCGACCGTGTCGCCCTGCCTGAGGCCCTTGAAGTTGCCCGACTTCAGCTCGTCGCCGGAGATCTCGCCGACGTAGCCGAGCACGTGGGCGGCCAGCGTCCCCTGCGGGTACTGGCGCAGGGCGACCACCTCCGGCTCCACGCCGGGGAAGTCGTCGCCGTGCTCGGACAGGTAGAACAGCTTGTCGATGGGCACGTCCTCGGCCACGGGGACGCCCCGCAGCGGCGAGCCGTTGTAGTCGCGCAGGCGCTCGTCGATCTTGGCCCGCGACACCCCGAGCAGCCTCGACAGGCGGCCGAGCACGGTGTCGCGCAGCCGCTTGTCGCCCAGCTCGACGGTCTTCACCGTGATCGCCCAGGCCGCCCGGTTGCGCACCAGCACGCGGCCCTGCCGGTCCAGGATGCGCCCGCGCGGCGCCTCCACCACCACCTGGCGGACCTGGTTGGCCTCTGCCAGGTCGCCGTAGCGGTCGGCGGCCAGCACCTGGAGGAACCACAGCCGCGACAGCAGCGCCAGCAGCACCAGGGTCACGACCACCGAGAGCACGGTGATGCGGGGACGGAGCGGCGACTGTGGATGCATGGCGGCCCTACCAGCGGACGGTCGGCACCGGCTCCAGGCGCTCGAGCAGCGCGCGGACCGGCGGGAAGACGAGTGGGGTGAGCAGCAGGTTGTAGAGGGCGACCAGCGGCGCGGTGCGCAGCAGGAAGTCCCACGAGGAGAGGTCGAAGACGCGCAGGACCAGGCCGGCCAGCCACACCGACGCGAAGCTGGCCGCCGCGGCCAGCAGCAGGTGCACCAGCGTGCTCGAGCTGGTCACCCAGACGCGCCCGACGCCCATGCCGAAGCCGATCACGGTGTAGACCAGGGCGGAGACGCCGACCTGGTTGGCGAACAGCAGGTCGGAGACCAGCCCGGCGGCGAACCCGAAGATCGCGGCGGTCACCGGCCCGTCCACCATCGCCACCGCGATCACCGCGATCACCAGCACGTCGGCATGGACCCCGCCGACCCGCAGGTGCGCCAGCAGGGTCGACTCCAGCACCAGGCTGACCACGATGATGGCGCCGAGCAGCAGGGTCCGGCGCATGGCTCAGCTCCCGCCCTTGGTGAGCCGGGTGGCCGGCGGCACCGGCTTGGCGACCACCACCGCGACCACGTCGAGCGCGGCCAGGTCGGCATAGGGCTGCACGGCGACCTTGGCCACCAGGCTCTGGGCGCTGACGCGGTCGACCCTGGCAACCCCGCCGATCGGGATGCCCGCCGGGAAGACCCCGCCCTGGTAGCCCTGGGTGACCACCGAGTCGCCGGGGTCACCGCCATGTCGGCGGCGATCCCCTGCTGGGCCCCGGCGTCGATGGTCACCGCCCACTGGAAGTTCGAGGCGGAGGTGGCGACCACCGAGGCGCCCACGGTGCGGCAGCCGCAGCGCTTGGCCATGCTCAAGGCGCCCCGCAGGCGCTCGTTCTCCTTGAGGACGTCCTGGTAGGTGCGCTGCTGAGCGCGCAGGCCGCTGACCTCGTCCTGGAGGCGCCGGTTCTCGCCGCGGAGCCTGCCGAGCTGGGCGATGCCGCTGAAGAAGTCGCCGACGGGCCGCAGCACGTTGCCGGTGGCGCGCTGCACCGGCCCGAACACTGCCACGGCGACGTCCTGGAGCCGCCCCACGGGGCCCTGCCGCCCCTGGCGGAAGTCGAGCGTGATGACCACGACCGCCGCGACGAGGAGCACGGCCAGCACCGCACGGCCTCGCCGGCGGGGACGGTCGTACATGGGAAGCCCTCGACTGTGGATAGCTGTCAGTAGCTGTTGGACTGGGAGGAGATGAGCACCCGTTTGAGGGCCTCGAATTCCTCGATGCACTTGCCGGATCCGATGACGACCGAGTGGAGCGGCTCGTCCGCAACGTGGATCGGCATGCTCGTCTCGTGCTTGAGCCGCTCGTCCAGGCCGCGCAGGAGCGCGCCGCCGCCGGTGAGCACGATGCCCTTGTCCATCACGTCGGCGGCCAGCTCCGGGGGGGTGATGTCGAGCGTGTTCTTGACCGCGTCGACGATCGCGTTGACCGGCTCCTCGATCGCCTTGCGGATCTCCTCGGCGCCCACCGTGATGGTCTTGGGCAGGCCGCTGACCAGGTCGCGGCCGCGCACCTCGGCGGTGGGCTCCTCCGCCAGCGGGAAGGCCGAGCCGAGGCTGATCTTCAGCTCCTCGGAGGTGCGGTCGCCGAGCAGCAGGGAGTATTCCTTCTTGACGTAGCTGATGATCGACTCATCCAGCTCGTCGCCGCCGATGCGGATCGACTGGCTGGTGACGATGCCGCCGAGCGCCACCACCGCCACCTCGGTGGTGCCCCCGCCGATGTCGACCACCATGTTCCCGGTGGGCTCGTGCACCGGCAGGCCGACGCCGATGGCCGCGGCCATCGGCTCCTCGATGATGAAGGCGGAGCGGGCGCCGGCCCGGATGGTGGCGCCGAAGACCGCCCGGCGCTCGACCCCGGTGATGCCCGACGGGACGCAGACCACCACCCGCGGCTTTGCCACGAACTGGCGCCGGTGCACCTTCTGCACGAAGTAGCGCAGCATCTTCTCGGTGGTGTCGGCGTCGGCGATGACCCCGTCCTTGAGGGGCCGGATCGCCTGGATGTGGCTGGGGGTGCGACCGATCATCGCCTTGGCCTCGGCGCCGACGGCGAGGACCTGATTGGTCTTGGTGTTGATCGCCACGACCGACGGCTCGTTGAGCACCACGCCCCGACCGCGCACGTAGGCGAGCGTGTTGGCCGTCCCCAAGTCGACCGCCATGTCGCGGCCGAGGAACCGGAAGGCGTTCTGCAAGGTGACCACCCCCTTCGAGCGATAGTCGACGTTCACGAACAACAGGGGACGGCGGTTAGGCCATGCACTGCAGGTGCGGGATCACATCACCCCGAGAGCTCGGGGAAGAACAGCTCGATCTCGCGAGTGGCCGAAGCGGCCGAGTCGGATCCATGCACCAGGTTACGGCCGATGTCGAGTCCGTAATCCCCGCGGATGGACCCTGGTGGTGCCTGTGCGGGATTGGTCGGCCCCATCAGCGTCCGGACGGCGGCCACCGCGTCGAGCCCCTCGACGCAGATCGCCACCAGCGGGCCGCTGGTGATGAACGACACCAGTTCGCCGAAGAACGGCTTGCCCTCGTGCTCGGCGTAATGCGCCTTGGCGACCGCCTCGTCGAGCACCCGCAGGTCCATGGCCACCAACCGGAAGCCCTTGCGCTCGAGCCGGTCCACGACCTCGCCGACCAGACCGCGCTCGACCGCGTCAGGTTTGCACAGGACCAGGGTGCGTTCGACGGCCACCGACGACCTCCAAGGAGAGTTCAGGCATGAATTTCAACGTACTGGGCCGATCATACCGGCCGCGCAGCGGTAAGGGGCTCAAGCCGGCCCGGGCAATTTGGACTCGATTTGGACTCGAACTTCAGGCCGGACCCGGGCCCATGAGCAGCTCGCGGGCCTCGCCGACGGTGTAGATCGAGCCGGTGACCACCACCGCCTCGGATTCTCCTGCCTCGTCGATGGCGCGGCGCACCGCGGTGGGGACGTCGCGCTCGACCTCGGCGACCAGGCCGACCGCCTCCGCCTCCTTGCTGAGCTGCTCGGCGGTGGCGGAACGGGGGCTCGAATTGGCGGTCACGATCAGCCGGCCGGTGGCCGGTGCGAGTCCGCGCAGGATGCCGCGGATGTCCTTGTCGGCCAGGCAGGCGACCACCAGGGTGCGCCGGTCGACCACGAACTCCTCCAGCAGCGAGGCGGCCAGCGCCTTGGCGCCGTCGGGGTTGTGGGCGCCGTCGAGCAGCACCAGCGGGTCACGGCGGATGACCTCCAGGCGTCCTGGCGAGGTCACCGAGGCGAACCCCTGGCGAACGGTTGCCTCGTCGAGCGGCCTGCCGCCCAGGAAGGTCTCCACCGCCGCCAGCGAGCTGGCCGCGTTGTCGGCCTGGTGGCGGCCGTGCAGCGGCAGCAGCACGTCCTGGATGCCCCCCGCCGGCGTGCGCAGGTCCAGGACCTGGCCGCCGTAGGCCAGGCGGCGGCGCTCGACGGCGAAGTCGCGGCCCGCCAGCAGCAGGCGGGCGTCGCGCCGCCGCACCCGCTCGCTGATCACCTCCAGCACGTCGGGATCCTGGGCCTGGCTCACCACCGCGGCGCCCGGCTTGATGATGCCGGCCTTCTCGGTCGCCACCTTGGCGGGCGTGTCGCCCAGCTCGGGGTGGTCGAGCCCGACGTGGTTGATCACCGCGACCTGGCCGTCGACCACGTTGGTGGAGTCCCAGGAGCCGCCCATGCCGACCTCGATCACCTGGGCGTCGACCGGCAGCTCGGCGAACCAGGCGAACGCCATGGCGGTCAGCGCCTCGTGGAAGGTGACCGGCTCGTCGTGGGCGCGGTCGACCTGTTCCAGGAACGGCTCCAGGTAGGTCCAGGTCTCGGCGAATTCCTCCTGGGAGATGACCCTGGTCGCCAGGGCGATCCGCTCGCGCACGTCCTGGACGTGCGGGCTGGTGTAGCGGCCGGCGCCCACCCCGAGCGAGGTGAGCAGCATGGCGGCCATGCGGGCGCTGGTGGTCTTGCCGTTGGTCCCGGTGAGGTGGATGGCCGGCGCGGTCCGCTCCGGGTGGTCGAGCAGGTCGACCAGGTGCTGGATGCGCTCCAGCGTGGGACCCATGCGGGTCGGCACGCGGGCGTAGAGCGCTCGAACTGCCTGGCGGTACTCCATCGCTTGCTCTCCGAGGCTGGCTGGCCGGTCGCCGCCGATTGTAGTGGTGCCTCAGTCGGCCTCGGCCAGGTCGACCTCGATGGTGGGGATGGCGCCGGCCTCGATGGCCAGCTCGGCGATCCCGCCGGCCGCGCGGAGGTCGTCGGCGGCCTGGCGCAGCGCCTCGGCCCGCTCCGGGGCGTCGACCACCCGCAGGCGCGCCACCGGGGCGCGCATCGAGCGCCTGGCCTGCGTCTTGGCGCGACGCACGGCACGGCGCCAGCAGCCGCAGCAGCACGTCCAGCGCGGTCCCCAGCGCCGCCGCCGCCGAGGCGCGGGCGGCCTCGCCGTGCGAGCCGTAGGCGCGGTCCTTGACCAGCTCCACGTGGTCGTCGCAGAAGCGCCAGAAGAACGCCTCGGTCCGCTCCAGCGCCCTGGTGTGGTCGTAGCCGTCCAGCGAGGCAGTGGCCTCCGCCACCACCTCGTCCAGCGCCGCCAGCACCGCCCGGTCCAGCGGCTCGGTCGGGGCGGTTGGTCCAGCGGCCCCGGCCTCCCCCGCCGGCGCCGCCTCCCCCGCCGCCGCCTCCGCCCCGGCCTCCAGCCGCCCGAGGACGAAACGGCTCGCGTTCAGGACCTTGATGGCCAGGCGGCGGCCCACGCGGACCCGGTCCTCGTCGAAGGTGGTATCGGAGCCGAGCCGGCCGCCCGCGGACCAGTGGCGGAGCGCGTCGGCGCCGTAGCGGTCCATCGTCTCGGTGGGCGACACCGCGTTGCCGCGCGACTTCGACAGCTTGGCGCGGTCGGGGTCCACCACCCACCCGGAGATGGCCGCGTGCGCCCACGGCGGCACGCCCAGCTCCAGCTCGCAGCGCACCACCGAGTAGAACAGCCAGGTGCGGATGATCTCCTGGCCCTGCGGCCGCAGGTCCATCGGGAACAGCCGCTCGAACAGGGCCGGGTCCTCGCCGAAGCCGCCGGCGATCAGCGGCGTCAGCGAGGAGGTCGCCCAGGTGTCGAACACGTCCGGGTCGCCGGCGAAGCCGCCGGGCCGGCCACGGTCGGCAGCGGTGAAGCTCTCGGGCGCGTCGACGGCCGGGTCGATCGGCAGGCGATCCGCGCTCGGGGCGATCGGGTGGTCCCGGTCGACGGTGCCGTCGGGGCCGATCGGGTACCACAGCGGCACCGGCACGCCGGAGAAGCGCTGCCGGCTCACCAGCCAGTCGCCGGTGAGGCCCTCGACCCAGTCCTCGAAGCGCCGCCGCATGAACGGCGGGTGCCAGTCCAGCTCGCGTCCCCTGGCGAGCAGGCGCTCGCGGTGGGCCAGCAGCCGGATGAACCACTGGCGGCTGGTGACGATCTCCAGCGGATGGTCGCCGTTCTCGTAGAAGCTGACCGGGTGGACGATCGGGCGGGGCGGCTCCACCAGCTCGCCGCTCTCCCCCAGCAGCTCGACGATCCTGCGCCTGGCCTCGGTCACCTCCAGGCCCACGAGCTGCTTCCAGGCATCGCCGGCGGCCACGCCCTCGGGCGGCTCGGCGCGGATGCGGCCGTCACGGGTCACGATCGAGCGGACCGGCAGCCCCAGCTCGCGCCACCAGGTGACGTCCGTGGTGTCGCCGAAGGTGCAGATCATGGCGATGCCGGTGCCCTTGTCCGGCCTGGCCAGGTGGTGGGCCAGCACCGGCACCTCGAAGCCGAACAGCGGCGTGCGCGCGGCCCGGCCGATCAGCTCCTGGTAGCGCCGGTCGTCCGGATGGGCCACCAGGGCCACGCACGCCGGGAGCAGCTCCGGCCGGGTCGTCTCCACCACCACGCCGTCCGGGCGCCCCTCGATGGCGAACCGGATCAGGTGGGCGGCACCGGGGACCTCGCGGTCCTCCAGCTCGGCCTGGGCCACCGCGGTGCGGAAGGTCACGTCCCACAGGGTCGGCGCCTCCGCCTGGTACGCCTCGCCCAGCTCCAGGAGCCGAAGGAAGCTGCGCTGCGAGACCAGCCTGGCTCGCTCGGCGATCGTGTTGTACTGCAGCGACCAGTCCACCGAGAGGGCCAGCCGGCGCCACAGCTGCTCGTAGCGGTGCTCGTCCTCCGCGGACAGCCGCGCGCAGAGCTCCAGGAAGTTGCGGCGTGACACCGGGACCTTGGCCCCGCCGGCCCGGCCGTCGCCCTGCCGGGGCGGCTGGAGCTCCGGATCGTAGGGCAGCGCCGGGTCGGCGCGGACGCCGAAGTGGTTCTCGACCCGGCGCTCGGTGGGCAGGCCGTTGTCGTCCCACCCGACCGGGTAGAACACGCTCAGGCCGCGCATGCGCTGGTAGCGGGCGATCAGGTCGGTGTGGGTGTAGGAGAAGACGTGGCCGATATGGAGGGTGCCGCTGGCGGTCAGCGGCGGGCTGTCGATGGAGAAGACGGCCTCGCGTGGGCGCGTCGGGTCGAACCGGTACGTTCCCGAAGCCTCCCAGCGGGCCTGCCACTTCGCCTCCAGGCCGTCGAGGGTGGGCTTGGACGGGACCTGGGGGCGTCGCATGGCGCTATCCTCCCGCTGTCGCCGTGACCTCCTGGATCCGCTGGACTACCTTCGTCCGGGCGGCCTCGACCTCGGCCAGGCGCGCACGGGTCTTGTCGACGACCGCGGCCGGGGCCTTGGCCACGAAGTCGGCGTTGGCCAGCTTGGCCTCGGCCCTGCGCGCCTCGGCGTCCAGCGCCTCGCGCTCCCGCTCCAGCCGCGCCAGCTCCTCGTCGAGGTCGATCATGCCCGCCAGCGGCAGGTGCAGCTCGGCACCGGCGGCCAGCACCTTGGCGGTCGGGCCACCGCCGAGCGATGGGGGCCCGACCGCGACCGTCTCCAGGCGGGCGAGCCGGCGCACGCTGTCGCCCTCGGCGCGCAGCAGCTCCGCCTGGTGGTCGCCGACCGGGACGATCGTCAGGCGCGGGTGGCGCGACGGCGGCACGCCGTGCTCGGCGCGGAAGCGCCGCACCGCGGCGATCACCTCCTGGAGGTCGGCCATGTCGGCCTCGGCGGCCTCGTCGAGGTCCTCGGGCCGCTCCACCGGCCAGGGGCCGAGCGTGATCGTGTCCACGTCCCGCAGCACCCGCCCCAGCTCCTCGGTCACGAACGGCATCACCGGGTGGAGCAGCCGCATGGTCACGTCCAGCGCGTAGGCGAGCACCGCGCCGGCGCGCCGGGCGTCCTCGCCGCCGGCGGCCAGCCGCGGCTTGGCCAGCTCCACCGCCCAGTCGGCCAGCTCGCTCCAGGCGAAGGAGTGCAGCAGCCGCGCGGCTTCGGCGGGGTCGTAGGCGTCGTAGAGCGCGAACCGCAGCGCGTCGGTGCCGTAGCGGTCCATCAGCTCGAGCGGGTCGATGACGTTGCCGAACGACTTCGACATCTTCTTGCCCTGGGCGTCCCGCACCATCCCGTGGATCGCCACCACCCGGAAGGGCGCCGCCGGCTGGAAGTGGCAGCCGAACATCATCATCCGCGCGACCCAGAAGAAGATGATGTCGTAGCCGGTGACCAGCACCGACGTCGGGTAGAAGGCGCGCAGGTCCTCGGTGTCGTCCGGCCAGCCCAGGGTGGAGAAGGGCCACAGGCCGCTGGAGAACCAGGTGTCGAGCACGTCGTCGTCCTGCCGCAGCTCGGTGGCGCCGCACTCCGCGCAGGCGCTCGGGTCCTGCCTGGCCACGGTGACGTGCCCGTTCGGGCAGTACCACGCCGGGATCCGGTGCCCCCACCAGAGCTGGCGCGACACGCACCAGTCGCGGATGCCCTCCATCCAGGTGAAGAAGGTCCTGGCGTAGCGGGCCGGCTCGAAGCGCGTCTGGCCGCTGCGGACCGCCTCCATGGCTTCGGCCGCCAGCGGCTTGGTGGCCACGAACCACTGCAGCGACAGCCGCGGCTCGACCTCGGTCTTGCAGCGGTAGCAGTGCCCCACGGCGTGCGGCGCCTCGGTCACCTTCTCGAGCAGGCCCTCGGCGGCCAGGGCCTGCTCGACCGCCTCGCGCGCGGCGTAGCGGTCCAGCCCTTCGAAGCGGCCGCCATTTGCGTTGACGACCGCCTCTTCGGTGAGGATGTTGACCGCCTCCAGCCCGTGGCGCTGGGCGATCTCGTAGTCGTTGGGGTCGTGCGCCGGGGTCACCTTGACCGCCCCGGTGCCGAACTCGCGGTCGACGGCCGCGTCGGCGACCACCGGGATCTCGCGGTCGACCAGCGGCAGGCGCACCGTCCTGCCGATCATGTCCCGGTAGCGCGGGTCGTCGGGGTGGACCGCCACGCCGGTGTCGCCGAGCATCGTCTCGGCCCGCGAGGTGGCCACCACCAGCGCGCCCGAGCCGTCGGCCAGCGGGTAGCGCAGGTAGGCGAGCTCGCCCGGCACCTCCTCGTGCTCCACCTCGATGTCGGAGAGCGCGGTCAGGCAGCGCGGGCACCAGTTGATGATCCGCTGGCCCCGGTAGAGCAGCCCCTGCTCGTAGAGGCTCACGAAGACCTCGCGGACGGCGCGCGACAGGCCCTCGTCCATGGTGAAGCGCTCGCGCGACCAGTCGACGGAGTCGCCGAGCCGCTGCATCTGGCCGAGGATCCGGCCCCCCGACTCGGCCTTCCACGCCCAGACGCGCTCGACGAAGGCCTCGCGGCCGAGGTCGAAGCGGGTCTTGCCCTGCTTGGCCAGCTCACGCTCGACGACGTTCTGGGTGGCGATGCCGGCGTGGTCCATGCCGGGCAGCCACAGCACCTCGTGGCCGCGCATGCGGTGCATCCTGGCCAGGTAGTCCTGGAAGGTGTGGTCCAGGGCGTGGCCGATGTGCAGCGAGCCGGTCACGTTCGGCGGCGGCAGCGCGATGCTGAAATGCGGGCGCTGCGAGGCGGCGTCGGCGCGGAACGCGCCCATCTCCAGCCAGCGCTGGTAGGTCGGCCCCTCCACCGCCTGGGGGTCGTAGGTCTTGGGCAGCTCGCGCCGCCCAGCGGCGTCGGTCACGGGTGTGCTCCTCGATCGGTTGGGTGTCGCCCGCTCCCGAGGACGCGCAGCCCGCTGCCTGTTGGGTCAGGGCGGCGCCGCTCGGGAGGACGAGGAAAGGACTTCAGCGGTCCGGCGTGCGCGTCAGCCAGATACTCGCAGAGCGGCCGTCTGCGCCGCCAACGTCGCCGCGAACCTGCTCACGCCACCAACCGTCCTCGTCGAGGTCGCTGTTCGTGCCTCCAGCCTACTACGCCCGGTCCATGCCCGTTTCGGTCAACCAGGGCTCAGGACTCCTCGGCGAGGCGGATGATGGCGAAGGCGCCACCCTGGGGGTCGCGGAGGATCGCGAAGCGGCCGTAGGACGAGTCGGTCGCGGGCACGCTGATCGCGCCGCCGAGCTGCCGCGCCGTGTCCACGGTCGCGTCGGTGTCCGCCACCGCGAAGTCGGCCATCCACGACGGCGCCGCCCCGCCCGCCTGCTGCGGATCGAGCTCCATGGCCCCGCCGACCTGGCGTCCCTCGACCGCGAAGGTCGCGTACCCCGGCCCGTCCGGTCCGGTGTCGACGTCCTCCCAGTCGTAGCCGAACACCGCCGAGTAGAACCGGCGGGTCGCCTCGAGGTCCGGTGTCATCAGCTCGTTCCAGCAGATCGTGCCGGGCTCGTTGACCAGGGCGGAGCCGAAGTGCCTGCCGGCCTGCCACAGCCCGAACATCGCCCCCTGCGGGTCGGCCGCCATCGCCATGCGCCCCTGGTCCATGACGTCCTCCGGGGCCATGGTGACCGTGCCGCCGCTGTCGGTGATGCGCTTGACGGTCCCGTCGACGTCATCGGTGGCGAAGTAGGTGGTCCAGCCGACCGGGACCCCGTCCGGCTTGGGCTCGCCCATGAGCCCCGCGACCGGCAGCCCGCCGATGCGGGCCTGCGTGTAGTACATGGCCTCGGCCGGGCCGACCTCGAGCTCCCACCCGAACAGGCCGCCGTAGAACCTGCGCGCGCCCTCCGGGTCGCTCGTGGCGAGGTCGATCCAGCACGGAGTGCCGGCATCATAGGACTTGACCTGGGGCATCCTGCCTCCCATCGACTCGAACACCAGTTCGAGCGGGACGATATCACGCCGGCCGAACGGCCGAACAGTTGATATCTCGGCGCGGGCGCCGGCAGGCTTCAGGCGGAGCGCTCGCGCCGCTGGCGGTCGCGCATCGGGCCCTCCCGGTCGCGCGGCACCAGCGTGGGGTTCACGCCCTTGGAGACGACGTCGGCGGTGATCACGCAGCGGCGGACGTCGGATCTGGAGGGCAGCTCGTACTGCATGTCGAGCAGCACCTCTTCGAGGATCGCCTTCAGGCCGCGGGCGCCGGTCCCACGCAGGATCGCCTGGTCGCCGATGGCCTCGATGGCGTCGTCGGAGAACTCCAGCTCGATCCCGTCGAACTCGAACAGCCGCTGATACTGCTTGGCCAGCGCGTTCTTCGGCTCCACCAGGATGCGCCGCAGCGCCTCCTTGTTGAGCGAGTGGACCGAGCAGATCACCGGCAGGCGGCCGACGAACTCGGGGATCAGGCCGTACTTCAGCAGGTCCTCGGGCAGCACGTGGGAGAGGATCTCGCCGATGTCCTTGTCACCGATCCGCCGCAGGTCGGCGCCGAAACCGATGCCCTTGCGGCCGATCCGCGACTCGATGATCTTCTCCAGCCCCGCGAAGGCGCCACCGCAGATGAACAGCACGTTGGTGGTGTCGATCTGGATGAACTCCTGGTGGGGGTGCTTGCGGCCGCCCTGCGGCGGGACGCTGGCGGTGGTGCCCTCCAGGATCTTCAGGAGCGCCTGCTGCACGCCCTCGCCAGAGACGTCCCTGGTGATCGAGGGGTTCTCGGACTTGCGGGCGATCTTGTCGATCTCGTCGATGTAGATGATGCCGGTCTCGGCCTTCTTGACGTCGTAGTCAGCGGCCTGGATCAGCTTCAGCAGGATGTTCTCGACGTCCTCGCCGACGTAGCCGGCCTCGGTCAGGGCGGTGGCGTCGGCGATCGCGAACGGCACGTTGAGCATCTTGGCCAGGGTCTGCGCCAGCAGCGTCTTCCCGCAGCCGGTCGGCCCCAGCAGGATGATGTTCGACTTCTGGAGCTCGACGTCGCTGGAGGCGGTGGCGCCGACCTGGATCCGCTTGTAGTGGTTGTAGACCGCGACCGACAGGACCTTCTTCGCGTCTTCCTGCCCGATCACGTAATCGTTGAGGAACTGGAAGATCTCGGTCGGCTTGGGCAGCTCGTCGAACTTCAGCTCCGAGGTCTCGGACAGCTCCTCTTCGATGATCTCGTTGCAGAGATCGATGCACTCGTCGCAGATGTAGACCCCGGGACCGGCGATCAGCTTCTTGACCTGCTTCTGCGACTTGCCACAGAACGAGCACTTCAACAGGTCGCCACCGTCTCCAAACTTGGCCATCTGTCCGAGTCCTCTCGTGCGGCTGTCGCGCCTCGCCCCGCCGGACCTCGCCTGCTGGAGGGTACGCGTCGGATAGGACAGGTTTCCAGCATCACTTGCAGAATCTAGCGTCTTCCGTTGGAGGACGCCGCGACCAGTTCCTCGGCCACCCGGCGAGTGGCGATGATCTCGTCGATCAGACCGTACTCCTTGGCCTGCTCGGCGGTCATGATGAAATCTCGGTCGGTGTCGGTGGAAACCTTCTCGACGGACTGCCCGGTGTGGGTCGCCAGGATCTCGTCGAGCATGCTGCGCATGCGCAGGATCTCCCGTGCCTGGATCTCGATGTCCACGCTCTGGCCCTCGGCACCGCCGCTGGGCTGGTGGATCAGCACGCGGGAGTGCGGGAGCCCGAAGCGCTTGCCCTTGGCGCCGGCCGCCAGCAGCACCGCGGCCGCCGATGCGGCCTGGCCCATGCAGAGGGTGACCACGTCCGGCTTGATGTACTGCATCGTGTCGTAGATCGCCAGCAGCGAGGTCACGGAGCCGCCCGGCGAGTTGATGTAGAGCTGGATGTCCTTGTCCGGCTCGTCGCCCTCGAGGTGGATCATCTGTGCCATGACAAGATTGGCCACAGTGTCATCGATGGGTGTCCCGAGGAAAATGATCCGCTCGCTCAGCAACCGCGAGTAGATGTCGAACGAGCGCTCGCCCCTGCTGGTCTGCTCGACCACCATCGGGACCAGATAGTTTGAGATCGGCCGCATTACGCGTTACTCCTTTGCTGCGTTCTGGTCGCCATCGGCCGTCTCGCTGGCGGCCTACCCCTCGCCCTCCAGGTCACTGACCTGAGCGTGCTCGACCAGGTACGCGAGGGCCTTCGTTCGCAGGATATCACCGCGGATCGGGCCCGAACCGCGCTGCCCGAGCGCCTTTCGGACGTCCTCGGGATCGCGGCCGATCCGCTGCGCCTGGCGCAGGATCTCGGCCTCGATCTCCTCCTCGTCGGCGTCCATGCCCTCGGCCTCGGCGATCGCCTCCAGCACGAGCTGCGCCTTCACGGCCCGCTCGGCCTGGGCCCGCAGGTCGGCCTCGAGCTGCTCCTGGGTCGTCTCGGCCCCCTGGAGGTACTGGTCCAGCGGGATGCCCATCATGTTGAGCTGCTGCACGAAGCGGCTGGCCCGGAACTGGAGCTCGTCGTTGACCAGCGACTCGGGCAGCGGCACGTCGACCTCGTCGAGGTACTTGCCGAGCACCCTGGTCTCGGTCTCGGAGCGGTTCTGCGCCTCGGCGCCCTCCTCCAGCCGCTCGCGCAGGTGGGACCGCAGCTCGTCGAGCGTGTCGAACTCGCTCGCCTCCTGGGCGAAATCGTCGTCGAGCTTGGGCAGGATCTTGGCCTTGGCCTCCTTCACCAGCACGGTGAAGGTGACCTCCTGGCCACTGAGCTGCTCGCCAGCCGACTCCGGCAGGGTGGCGTTGAACTTGAGGATGTCGCCCTTGCGCGAGCCCTCGAGCTGGGGGTCCAGCTCCGGCACGACCGTGCCCGAGCCCACCTCGTAGAGGAAGTCCGTGCGGGTGAGCTCGGGGATCTCCTGCGTGTGCCTGGTGGCGCGCACGTCGATCTGCGCGTAGTCGCCCTTGGCGAGCGGCCGGCCGATGACCTCGAGCTGCGCGAAGCGCTCGCGGAGCTGGTCGAGCTGGGTGTCGACGTGCTCGTCGGTCACCTCGAGCTTGGGGCGCTCGACCTGGATGCCGCGGTAATCGGGCAGGTCGACCTCGGGCTTGACCTCGACCGTCGCGGAGAACTCCAGCGGCTCGCCGTCCTGGTAGTCGGGCGGGTCGACCTTGGCGCGCGACAGCGGCTCGACCCCGTGCTCCTCCACCGCCTTGGCGTAGAACTCGGGCACCGCCTCGTGCTCGATCGCCTCGGCGATCAGCGTCTCGCGGCCGATGCGGGCCTCCAGGACCTGGCGCGGCACCTTGCCCTTGCGGAATCCGGGCACCTTCAGCTCGCGGCCTAGACGGCGAGCGGTCCGCTCGATCGCCGGGCCAAGCTCGTCGGGATCCACCACGACGTTGATCTTGACCTTGGTGGCTTCGACGGGCTCAACGGTGCTACGCACGGGTTGCCTCCGGACGGGATTGGACGACCGAGCTTGCCTGAAGGAAGCTGCAGGCCCGCGGGCCTCGGATGTGGCCGCGCAGGCTGCCTGCTGGAACAGCACTGCCAGGCGGGGGCCAGTATACCCGCCGGCTACGGGCAAGGCTGCCGGGCGATCAGCTTCGGCCGGAGCAAGCCGAAGTAGACCAGAGCGGCGACGAAGCCGATCCCGAAGGGCGCCCCCGCCGACTGCACCCCGACGACCGTGCGCCGGCTCACATTGGCCGCGCGCCAGGCGTGGCGGGGCAGGCTGATGGCGTCCAGCGCGCCCCACAGCGGCACCGCCAGCAGCACGACCGCGACCATCACCACCACGAGC
>WNGB01008922.1_pt1 | contig 16178 bp, 17 predicted proteins | sample 5400681 | NCBI WGS metagenome assembly WNGB01 (sample SAMN13153367, study PRJNA577476) | soil metagenome | isolation source: 115 cm soil or saprolite under grassland replicate 2 | place: USA:California | collected 2016-06-15 | reverse complement strand
CGGGTTCGAGGTCGACGTCGACATCGTCGTACGACCGGAAGTTGTGGAGCGTCAGATGGGCTACGTGCACCCGGCTAGCGGTCCTCTCCGGGAGTTGGTCGCGGACGGCCCGTCATGACCACTAGCTCTCCTCCGGCGCAGCCGCGCGGCCGGCGCCGGCCTGCTCGGCCGGCGCGCTCTGAGGAGCACCTCGCTCGCCCTCGACGTCGCCACCCTTCGGGGCCTCGGTGCGTACGGCATGGCCGCCGAACTGGTTGCGCATCGCCGCGATCGCCTTCATCGCCGGGCTCTCGTCCTGCCGTGAGGCGAACCGCGCGAAGAGCGACGCCGTGATCGCATTGAGGGGTACGGCGTTGTCGATCGCCGCCTCGACGGTCCACCGACCCTCGCCGGAGTCCTCAGCGTAGCCGGCGATCTTGTCGAGGTGCGAGTCGTCCTTGAGCGCCTCGACGAGCAGGTCGAGCAGCCACGACCTGATCACCGTGCCCTGGCGCCAGGAGTCGAAAACCTCGACCACGTTGTCGACCAGGTCGACCTTCTCGAGCAGCTCGAACCCCTCGGCGTACGACTGCATGATGGCGTACTCGATCCCGTTGTGGACCATCTTCGAGAAGTGCCCCGCGCCCGGCGTCTTCCCGGCGTGCACGAAGCCCGACTCGCCCTCGGGCCGCAGCGTGTCGAACGCCGGCTGCACCTTGGCGACTTCCTCGTCGGCACCGCCGCACATCAGCGCGTAACCGTTCTGCAGACCCCAGACGCCGCCGGACACCCCACAGTCGACGAAGCCGATGCCCAGCTTGTTCAGCATCTCGGCGTTGAGCTGGTCGTCTGTCCACCGGGAGTTGCCGCCATCCACGACCAGGTCGCCCTCACCGAGTAGGTCGCCGAGCGCCGTGATCGTCTCGCGGGTCGGGTCGCCGGCCGGGACCATCACCCAGACCACCTTCGGGCTGGGCAGCTTCTCGACCATCTCCTCGAGGCTGGCCACGTCGCTCACGTCGGGGTTGCGGTCGTAGCCGACCACGGTGTGGCCGCCGTTGCGGAGCCGGGTCCGCATGTTGCCGCCCATCTTCCCGAGGCCGACGAGTCCGATGTCCATGTGGCTGCTCCTTGGAGGTAGCGAGGTGTGACTCACACGTTAGGTCGTCCGCCCGAACCCGACTACCGGCGGGTCAGGACAGCAACCGGCGCGGCATCAGCAGGTAGCGGAAGCCGCTGTCGTCGCCACCCTCGGTCGACCCGCTGATGACCACGGGCTTGGAGGCCTGGGTGAAGGCCAGCTCCACGATCGGCTCCTCGATCGCGGTCAGGCCGTCGAGCAGGAACTGCGGGTTGAACCCGGTGGTCAGGTCGGCGCCCTCGATGCTCGCCTCGACCGACTCCGATGCCTGGGCCTCGTCGCCGGACCCGGCGTCGAGCGTGAGTACGCCGTCACTGAACGCCAGCTGTACGGCGGTGTTGCGCTCGGCCACCAGCGCGACTCGCTTCACCGACTCGATCAGCGCCGCCCGGTCGACCTTCGCGACCGTGAGGTGCTCGCTGGGGAACAGGCTGCGGACCTTCGGGAACTCACCGTCGAGCAGTCGCGTCGTCGTCCGGCGTACGCCGCCGGGGGCCGAACCCTCGAACCCGATGATGCCCTCGCCCGCGCCGCGGGCCGCCAGCGCGATGGTCACCTGGCCGCCGCCGGTCAGCGACTTGGCCGTGTCGGCGAGCACCTTGGCCGGCACCAACGCGGCCAGCGACTCGTCGGGGGTGTTCGGGTCCCACGGCAGCTCGCGCTGCGAGAGCCGGAACCGGTCGGTGGCGAGCAGCGAGATCGTCGAGCCGTCGATCTCGATCCGCACGCCCGTCAGCACCGGGAGCATGTCGTCGCGCCCGGCCGCGGTGACGGCCTGGGCGACCGCGGCCGCGAAGACGTCGCTGTTGACCGTGCCGCTCGCGGTCGGCATCGGCGGCAGCGCCGGGTACTCCTCCACCGGGAGCGTCTGCAGGCTGAACCGGGCCGAGCCACATGCCCTCGGCGGAGACCTCGGCGCTGAGGGTGGCCCGGGCGGACGTCTCGTAGTCGAAGGTCGAGAGCTGCAGACCCTCGCCACCGCCGTCGAGCGGACCGGCCTCGATCATCAGACCGGCCAGGACGGGGACGCTCGGGCGAACCGGCAGGCTGCGGGCAGCCCAGGCGACGGCATCTGCGAGCACGTCGCGCTCGACGCGGAACTTCACGAGAGGACCTTTCGGGTGGCGTCTTCTAGGACTGTGAATCCTGCCATGCAGCACGGACATCCGGGAGTTGTCCCCAGATAGGGGGCCGCTCGAAGTTTCACGATCATGGGATCCAGCTAACTCTTAGTTGTCGTCATAGGTGCGGTGGAAACTGTGGAGAACTACGGTCTGTGCAGGTCAGCGGCCGATTGTTCGTCCACCTGGGCTGTGGATGAGCGGTGCACGCGCTACGTCTCTCTGTGTACGCCGCCGGTCCCGCACCGTTTCGTCGATGGTGAATCCACAGGCGGTGAACAACAAGGTGTCGGCGGTGCCACCGGTCCTCCACATCTCACACCCTTGTGATTCGACTCGTCGACCGACCGGGTGACTCAGCCCTGACGGGCCTGCATCTTGATCCGGTTGGTGAGCTCGCTGACCTGGTTGAAGACCGAGCGGCGCTCGGCGAGCAGCTGGTTGATCTTGCGGTCGGCGTACATCACCGTCGTGTGGTCGCGGTTGCCGAACTGGTTGCCGATCTTCGGCAGCGACAGGTCGGTGAGCTCGCGGCACAGGTACATCGCGATCTGCCGGGCCTGCACGAGGTGCCGGCCGCGGCTCGGGCCGGTGAGGTCCTCGATGGACACCCCGAAGTACGCCGCCGTCTGGGCGATGATCACCGCTGCCGTGATCTCCGGCTCGGCACCCTCGGGGATCAGGTCGCGCAGCACGATCTCGGCCAGGGTCAGGTCGACCTCCTGGCGGTTGAGGTTGGCGAACGCCGTGACCCGGATCAGCGCACCCTCGAGCTCGCGGATGTTGGTCTGGATCTTCGAGGCGATGAACTCGAGTACGTCGGGCGGCGCGCTCAGGCGGTCCATGGCCGCCTTCTTGCGCAGGATCGCGATCCGGGTCTCGAGGTCGGGCGGCTGCACATCGGTGATCAGGCCCCACTCGAACCGGCTCCGCAGCCGGTCCTCGAGCGCCTCGAGCCGCTTGGGGGCGCGGTCGCTGGTCAGGACGATCTGCTTGTTGGCGTTGTGGAGGGCGTTGAAGGTGTGGAAGAACTCCTCCTGCGTCCGGGTCCGGTCCTCGAGGAACTGGATGTCGTCGATCAGCAGTACGTCGACCTCGCGGTAGCGCCGCTGGAAGGTCTCCTGCCGCTGGTCCTTGATCGCGTTGATGAACTCGTTGGTGAACTCCTCGCTCGACACGTAGCGCACCTTCGCCCCGGTGTAGAGGCTGCGGACGTAGTGGCCGATGGCGTGGAGGAGGTGGGTCTTGCCCAGCCCGGAGTCGCCGTACACGAGGAGGGGGTTGTAGGACTTGCCCGGCGCCTCGGCCACCGCCACGGCCGCCGCGTGCGGGAACCGGTTGGACGAGCCGATCACGAAGGTCTCGAAGGTGTACTTGGGGTTGAGCCGGGTCTCGAGCGTCGAGGGCTTCGCCGGGGCGACGGCCGAGGGTTGGGAGTACCGCTGGGACTGACGGGTAAATGTCGACATGTCGTCTTGTCGACTAGAGGTTGCGTCCGAGGCGGCGTCGGCCTCGATGGTCGACGACTCGTCGTCGACAACCTCCTCGAGCTGAGCGTTGACGGTGACCGCGATCCGGATCTGGTGACCGAAGGACTCGGTCAGCGAGTCCTCGAGCCGCGTGCGGAGCCGGCCCTCGAGCTGGGTGCGGGTGAAGTCGTTGGGTACGGCGATGATCGCCGTGTGTTCGTGCAACGTGACCGGGTCGCTGGCCTTCAGCCAGGCCCGCTGGCTGGGCGGAAGGTCGTCGATAAGCCCCCGCCAGACCGTCTTGAGGTCGACCGCGGGCACGGCGAGATCGTCGTTCTCCACCCTGAGGTTCACCTTTCTCCTACTACTGGCTCAGGAGCCCCCTATTGAACCCCGAGGCGCCGCCGGCCCGGAGGGAGCCGACGACTGGTTCCACAAGTTTGTCCACAATCTGTGTACGAACACCTTTTGGGTGGCTGGTGACCTTCCCGCTGGGCGTTCGTCGACCATGCCAGTATCGGTTTTCGCAGGTCAGCGAGCGGGCTGCCGGTGTTGAGCCGGCTGTGCGGGGGGCCGGGTGAAGGCTGACTGCGAGGTGCCTGACGGCATGGAACCTAGTGAACGTAACAAGATCGAGGCCCGCGGATCAACCCGTCATCCACAGGGCTGGGGTGTGCGAGTTTGACCCTGTCTCCGGCGGACGCGTACCGTTGTGCGGTCACCCGGTGTCGACCGGTGCCGCATGTCCACGGAAGGGCCTCCTGGCCTCCCGCCGTGGGTGGGCGGTGCCAGCCGAAAGGCCAGCCCGCAGCACCCGGTGTGGACATTGTCGAAACCATCCTGACCTGGCATCGGAGAACCAGCCGTGAGCAAGCGTACGTACCAGCCGAACAACCGTCGTCGCCACAAGGTGCACGGTTTCCGCCTGCGGATGCGCACCCGTGCCGGCCGCGCGATTCTGTCCTCGCGCCGCCGCAAGGGTCGCAAGAGCCTGGCCGTCTGACCCATCGCCGAACCGACCGCCGTGCTGGCGCGGGCCCATCGGCTCACCTCGAGTGAGTTGTTTCGCCGGGCCTCCCGCGCTGGAGCCCGGGCCGGGTCCCGCACTCTCGTGGTGCACCTGTTGGTCCTCGACAAGGGCGGCCCCCGAATCGGTTTCGTGGTGAGCAAGGCGGTCGGCAATGCGGTTACTCGCAATCGTGTGAAGCGACGACTTCGTCATCTGACCCGGGAGCGCCTCAGGGCGCTTCCGGGTTCTTGCGTGCTCGTGGTCAGGGCGCTTCCCGCGTCGGCCGAGGCGGAGTACTCGGAACTCGGCTCCGATCTGGATCGTTGCCTGAGTCGGGTGTGCTTGTCGTGAAGTACGTCTTGATCGCGCTGCTGAAGACCTATCGCTTGCTGATCAGCCCGCTGTACGGGCAGGTCTGCCGTTACCACCCGTCGTGCTCGGCGTACGCGCTGCAGGCAGTGACCGAGCACGGCAGTCTTCGCGGCAGCTGGCTCGCCGTACGCCGTCTCGGCCGGTGCCACCCCTGGGCCGCCGGCGGCTACGACCCCGTTCCACCCCGCACCCCGCGGGCAAACTCGCAGACTCAAGGAGCCTGAGTATCCATGTTGGGAGACATCGGCAGCGCGATCATGACGCCGCTCTACTACCTCACCAGCGCGGTCCTGGTCGGTTGGCACAAGGTGTTCGGGCTGATCATGCCCGAGACCTCGGGCGTCGCCTGGGCCCTCTCGATCGTCGGCCTGACCCTGGTCATCCGCGCGGCGCTGATCCCGCTCTTCGTGAAGCAGATCAAGTCCAGCCGCAACATGCAGCTGCTGCAGCCGCGGGTCAAGGAGCTGCAGAAGAAGTACGGCCACGACCGTGAGCGGCTGGCGCAGGAGACGATGGCTCTCTACAAGGAGACGGGCACCAACCCGTTCGCCTCGTGCCTGCCGCTGATCCTGCAGATGCCGATCTTCTTCGCGCTGTTCCGGCTGATCAACCTGGCGGCGAAGGACGAGGGTCACGCACTGCTGACGAACAAGCTGGCGAGGCAGTTCGCCAACTCCGAGCTTCTCGGTGTGCCGATCTCGGCGAGCTTCACGAAGGCCGACGGCAACCTGGGCGTCCAGGTGCTGGCGCTGGTGCTCGTCGTCGCGATGACGGTCACGACCTTCCTGACCCAGCGCCAGCTGATGAGCAAGAACATGCCGGCCGACGCGCTGTCCGGCCCCTACGCGCAGCAGCAGAAGATGCTGCTCTACGTGCTGCCGCTGGTCTTCGCGGTCGGTGGTGTGGCCTTCCCGATCGGCGTCCTCATCTACTGGACGACCTCGAACCTCTGGACGATGTGCCAGCAGTTCTACGTCATCCGGAACAACCCGGCTCCGGGCACCCCGGCCTTCAAGGCCAAGGAGGACCGGGACGCCGCGAAGGCGGCGCGCCACGGCGGCACCGGCGCCGCGACCAGCCTGACGCTGGAGAAGACGGAGGAGGAGACCGGCACCGACCGCCGTCCTCCCACGCGGCAGCAGCCCAAGCGCCAGTCCCGGGAGCAGCGGAAGAAGAGCCGTCCCAGCCAGGGCGCCAAGAGCCAAAACCCGAGTGACCAGGGAGACGAGAAGTGAGCGATGAGGAGATGCCGGACGTGACGTTGCTGGACGAGGCGACCGACATGGAGGCCGAGGAGGCTTCTGACGAGTCGATGGACGAGACGGCTGATGAGACGAGCGACGAGGCGCCGCTGGACGATGAGGAGTCGGACGCGGACGAGTCGGGCCGTCCGTCGCGTCTGGAGCGGCTCGAGAACGAGGGCGACATCGCCGCGGACTACCTCGAGGAGCTTCTCGACATCGCCGACCTGGATGGCGACCTCGACATGGACGTCGAGGGCGACCGTGCCGCGGTCTCGATCGTGGGTGGCGACCTGAGCCTTCTGGTCGGCGCCAACGGCGAGGTCCTCGACGCGCTCCAGGAGCTCACGCGGCTCGCGGTCTACCGCGAGACCGGTGAGCGGTCCCGGCTGATGCTGGACATCGGCGGCTACCGCGCCGACAAGCGGGCCACTCTGGAGAAGCGGGCCGAAGAAGTGGTCGCCCAGGTGAAGGAGTCTGGTGAGCCGGCCTCGCTGGAGCCGATGTCGCCGTTCGAGCGCAAGGTCGTGCACGACGTGGTAGCGGCCGCCGGGCTGGTTTCGGAGTCGCAGGGAGTCGAGCCCCGTCGGTACGTCGTGGTGCAGCCGGCGTGATTTCATGAGCGATGTTTCACGTGAAACACCCGCTGTGCCGGAAACGGCACAGCGGGTTTTCTCTTCCCGGCTGGAGTTGGCAGAGCAGTACGCCGACCTCTTGGCGACCGAGGGCACCCTGCGCGGGCTGATCGGGCCGCGGGAGGTTCCGCGCCTCTGGGATCGGCACTTGCTCAACTGCGGGGTCTTGGGCGAAGCGATTCCGAGCGATGCCTCGGTGTGCGACATCGGTAGCGGTGCGGGACTCCCCGGGGTGGTCCTGGCGATCGCCCGGCCCGACCTCCGGGTCACCCTGGTCGAGCCGCTGCTGCGGCGTACCTCCTTCTTGGAGGAGGTCGTGTCGAAGCTGGGGCTCGAGACGGTCGAGGTGGTGCGCGGGCGCGCCGACGCATTGCACGGGTCCCGACGCTTCGACGTCGTCACGTCCCGCGCGGTAGCTCCGTTGGGAAGGCTCCTCGAGTGGTCGATGCCGCTCGTAGCTCCTACCGGCTCGCTCGTCGCCATGAAGGGGTCAACGGTCGCTGAAGAGATCGAAGGGGTGGCGGAGTTGGTCGGTCAGTGGGGCCTGACACCCCCCGAGGTGCTCGAACTGGGGGCCGGACTGGTGGATATCCCCACGTTTGCTGTTCGGGTTTCCTGGGCCGACCCAGGGAAGGTAGTTTTGGTCCCTGGGCGTCATCCGAACAAGGGGCGCAGCAAGAAGTCTCGGGGCCGAAGGAATTAAATGCTGTGGCAAGTCACGTCAGCGTTATCCACCGGCAGTTCCACCCGGCTGAGCGTGGATATCCACAGGAAGCCTCCCTTTATCCACAGGAAGAGATTCGGCATGACGTCAGGTGAAGCCGCGCACTGGTCCATCGATCCCTCGGACCCGTTGACCGGGAGCCACCCGCTTGGACAGCCGATGGTTTCACGTGAAACCTCCACCCAGGCTGGGGGGTTCGGGGTCCGTACGGCGGCTCAGTTGGCGGACCAAGACCGCGCCTTCGCGGACGACTCGACGCCACTCGCCCGGGCGGCCGAACACAGCGTGCTCGCCCGCACGGGCCGACGGCCGATCCCACGACCCCCGTCGACGCGCGTCGTGGTCGTCGCGAACCAGAAGGGCGGGGTCGGCAAGACCACGTCGACCGTCAACATGGCGGCGGCCCTGGCCCAGCTCGGCCAGCGGGTCCTGGTCATCGACCTCGACCCCCAGGGCAATGCTTCCACCGCACTCTCCATCGACCACCAGCGTGGCGTGCCGTCGACGTACGACATGCTGATCGACGGGATGCCGCTGGCGGACGTCACCCAGCAGTCGCCCGAGGGCCCCGGCCTGTACGCCGTCCCCGCGACCATCGACCTGGCCGGTGCCGAGATCGAGCTCGTCAACGGCTCCGGTCGCGAGACCCGGCTCCGTCAAGCGATCGCCGCCCACCCGCTGGTCGGCACCGTGGAGACCGCTGGCGAGGCCCGCTTCGACTACGTCTTCATCGACTGCCCGCCCTCGCTCGGGCTGCTCACCATCAACGCCCTGGTGGCCGGTGAGGAGATGCTGATCCCGATCCAGGCGGAGTACTACGCGCTCGAGGGCCTGGGCCAGCTGCTCGAGACCGTCGAGATGGTGCGCGCCCACCTCAACCCAGCGCTCTACGTCTCCACCATCCTGATCACCATGTACGACGGCCGCACCCGGCTCGCCTCGGGCGTGGCCGAGGAGGTGCGCGAGCACTTCGGTCGCCAGGTGCTGCGCACGAGCATCCCGCGGTCGGTGCGAGTCTCGGAGGCGCCGTCGTACGGTCAGACCGTGATGACCTACGACCCGGGCTCCCCGGGCGCGCTGTGCTATCTGGAGGCGGCTCGCGAGATGGCCACCAAGGGGGCCGGCGAATGACCACGAAGCCGCCGCAACGGCGCGGCCTGGGCCGAGGCCTGGGCTCGCTCATCCCGACCGCCCCTCCGGGATCGGAAGGCGCCGTCAGCAGCGGCTCCCTGGGCAGCCTGAGCGCCCTGACCGTCCCCGGGGTGGTTCCCGCCTCAGACGGCGACGGTTACGAGCCGGAGAGCGTCCCAGACACGCCCTCCGGCGCCTGGTTCGCCGAGCTCCCGCCCGAGCAGATCGTCCCGAACCACTGGCAGCCCCGGCAGGTCTTCGAAGAGGAGGCGATGGCGGAGCTGGTCCACTCGATCCGCGAGATCGGCCTCCTCCAACCGATCGTCGTACGCCGTCGCGGCGAGGCCTACGAGCTGGTCATGGGCGAGCGGCGTTGGCGGGCCGCGCAGGAGGCCGGACTCGAGGCCATCCCCGCGATCATCCGCGAGACCGACGACAACGACATGCTGCGCGACGCGCTGCTGGAGAACCTGCACCGGTCCCAGCTCAACCCGCTGGAAGAGGCGGCGGCGTACTCGCAGATGCTCGAGGACTTCGGCTGCACCCACGACGAGCTCGCGCAGCGGATCGGGCGCTCGCGCCCGCAGATCAGCAACACCCTCCGGCTGCTGAAGCTGTCGCCGCCGGTCCAGCGCCGGGTCGCGGCCGGCGTACTCTCGGCGGGTCACGCGCGGTCCCTGCTCGCGATCGACGACTCCGAGATCCCGGACCGCCTCGCGCAGCGCGTGGTCGCCGAGGGCATCAGCGTCCGTGGGCTCGAGGAGATCGTCGCGGTGGGCGACCACGGCAAGCGTCAGGCCCGCCAGGTACGCCGCAGGCCCAGCGCGCCCGGCCTGGACGATCTCGCCGACCGGCTGTCCGACCGGCTCGAGACCCGGGTGAAGGTCGACCTGGGCAAGTCCAAGGGCAAGATCACGGTCGAGTTCGCCTCGCTCGACGACCTGCGCCGGATCGTCGACATCATGGATCCCGCGGCCGACGTACCGACCAGCTAAGACAGCAGTGCCCGGTCTCCGCAGAGACCGGGCACTAAGTGTCACTTTGTCGACAAAGCGACTAATCCACTGAAGTCAACGCTTCGCCCGCCGAGCCGCCGCCCGCTTGCGGCGCTCGTCGGCGTCCAGGGCGGCCGCCTCCTCGGGGGTCGGCGCCGAACCGCCGTACTTGGCGGGCAGCCACCACGAACCCGGCGGCTGCTCGTCCTCGGGGTAGGCCCGGATCGTCCGGTCGAGGAGCTCGGCCATCGTCTCCCGGAGCTCGGTGGTCTCCGCGAGTGAGTTCGTGCCGGTCGGGTGCAGCGGGGCGCCCACGGAGATCGCGATGGTCTTGCCACGCGAGAAGTCCTTCGGGTGGTCCTTGGTCATCATCCGCTGGGTGCCCCACACGATCACCGGCAGCAGCGGTACGCCGGCCTCGGCCGCGATCCGGGTCGCGCCGGACTTGATCTCCTTGATCTCGAACGAGCGCGAGATCGTGGCCTCGGGGAAGATGCCGACCGCCTCACCCTCCCGCAGGTAGCGCACCGCCTCGGCCGCCGAGGCCTCGCCGTTGGCCCGGTCGACCGAGATGTGGTGGAACGACCGCATCACCGGCCCGCCGATCTTGTGGTCGAAGATCTCCTTCTTCGCCATGAACCGCACCAGCCGTTTCGACGGCTGCGCTCCGAATCCGGCATAGATGTAGTCGAGGTAGCTGACGTGGTTGCACGCCAGGACTACGCCGCCGGAGCGCGGCACGTTCTCCGTCCCGGTCAGCTGGAACCGCTGTCCGAGCAGCTTGAAGGCGGTCTTGGCGGTGACGATGACGGTCGGGTAGGTCAGGTCCCTCACGGGGCCTCCTCGGGGCTGGGGGAAGGTACTCAGGATGCGGGAGAGTCGGTCCGGCCGACGGCGGCCGTGACCAGGGAGGTCATGACCTTGCCCAGGTCGAGACCCGCCGCCTGGATCGACAGCGGCACGGTGGAGGTCTCGGTGAAGCCGGGCGCCACGTTGACCTCCAGGAACCACACGCGGCCGTCGGGGTCGACGATCAGGTCGCTGCGGGACAGGTCGCGCAGGCCGAGCGCCTCGTGGGCGGTGATGGCCACCCGCGCGCACGCCTCGAGCACCTCGGGCGCGAGCCGGGCCGGCACCTCGAACTGCGTTGAGCCCGCCGTGTAGCGCGCGGTGTAGTCGTAGACGCCGCCGTCCGGCTTGATCGACACGATCGGCAGGGCATGCGGCCCGGAACCGTCGTCGATCACGCAGACGGCCACCTCGTCTCCCTCGACGAACTGCTCGAGCAGCGCGACATCGCCGTACGCGAAGGCGTTGACCATGGCGGAGGGCAGGTCCGCCGCGTCGTGTACGACGGTGCAGCCGAGCGCCGAGCCACTGCGAGCGGGCTTGACCATCAAGGGGAGGCCCAGCCGGGCCACCAGCGCGTCCATCACGGCCACGGCGCCGAGCTCGCGGAAGGTCTGGTGGGGGAGGCAGAACCAGTCCGGGGTCTCGATGCCGATCCGGCGCACGATCGTCTTGGCGACCGGCTTGTCGAAGGCGGTGCGGCACACGGCCGGCCGCGAACCGACGTACGGGAGGTCGAGCAGCTCGAGGACCTCGCGGATGGCGCCGTCCTCGCCGGTCTCGCCGTGCAGCATGGGTACGACGCACGCGGGCGGGTCCGCCACGAACGCCGGCAGCAGGCTGGCGTCGACGTCCCGCTCCTCGACCTGCAGGCCGGAGGTGCGCATCGCCTCGGCGACCCGGCGGCCGGAGCGCAGCGAGACGTCGCGCTCGTGCGACAGCCCCCCTGCGAGTACGACGATCCGGCCTGGGATGGCGTCGGGCACGAGTTCCTCCATGAAGGGTCAGCTCAGATCGGTGCTCGGGCCGTCGTACCCGCTGCGGGCGGCGAGGCCCGGTCGGGGAGTGACGGCACCGAAGGTCTCACGCAGCTCGAGCTCCTGCTCGAGCACGCCGGCCAGGCGGCGTACTCCCTCGCGGATGCGCTCGGGCGTGGGGTAGCAGAACGACAGGCGGATGGAGCCGGAGCCGAACCCGTCGGCGAAGAAGGCGGTGCCGGGCACGTAGGCGACCCGCGCGGTCACGGCCCGTGGCAGCATCGCCTTGGCGTCGATGCCGGGCGGCAGGGTCAGCCAGACGAAGAAGCCGCCGGCCGGGCGGTTCCAGGTGCAGGCGGCGGGCATGAAGTCGTCGAGCGCCTGCATCATCGCGTCGCGGCGCTCGCGGTACATCTCCCGCATCTGCTTGATCTGCCCCAGCCAGTCGTGCTTCTCCAGGTACGCCGACACCGCCATCTGGCTGAACGACGGCGGGCAGAGGGTCGCGGACTCCTGGGCAAGCACAAGCTTCTCGCGTACGGCGTGGGGGGCCAGCGCCCACCCGACCCGCATCCCGGGCGAGAACGTCTTCGAGAACGACCCGAGGTAGATCACGCCCTCGGCCTCGTCGGCGCGCATCGCCCGCATCGGTTCCTGGTCGAAGCCGAGCAGGCCGTAGGGGTTGTCCTCGAGCACGAGGATGTCTGCCTCGCGGCAGATCTCCAGGATCTCCAGCCGGCGCGCGGCGGAGAGCGTCACGCCGGCCGGGTTGTGGAAGTTCGGGATCGTGTAGAGGAACTTGATGGTCTTGCCGGCCGCCTTGACCGCAGCGATCGCCTGGCGGAGCGCCTCGGGAACCAGCCCGCCGGCGTCCATCTCGATGTGTACGACGTCGCACTGGAACGACTTGAAGACCCCCAGCGCACCGACGTACGACGGCGCCTCGCAGAGCACCACGTCGCCCGGGTCGCAGAAGATGCGGGTCACCAGGTCGACCGCCTGCTGAGAGCCGACCGTGACCACGACGTCGTCCGGGTGCGCCTCGATGCCCTCGAGTCGCATGACGTCGACGATCTGCTCGCGCAGGGTCGGGTCGCCCTGGCCGGAGCCGTACTGCAGCGCCACCGGCCCGTGGCTCTGGATCAGGTCGCCGATCGCGTCGCCGACGACGTCGAGCGGGAGGCCGGAGATGTTGGGCATGCCGCCGGCCAGCGAGACCACCTCGGGGCGCGAGGCGACCGCGAAGAGGGCCCGGATCTCCGAGGCGGTCATACCCTTGGTGCGTGCGGCGTACCGGTCGACGTAGCTGTCGAGCCGGGTACTTGCGCGCGTGACCTCGTTCATAACGCACCTAGCATGGATCATCTAAGGGACTAATGCACCACGGGCCCGTCATCTGGGAGGTGTCGCGTGTCACGTCGTACTCTGCCGCTCACGGTCGACCGGCTGGCCGGCCTGCCGTCGTCGTGCCGCAGCTGCCTGTTCTGGGAGCTCGATCCGGTACGCCGGTCGCGGGTCTGCGACGCCGACGCCAGGGCCGAGAAGGAGGCCTGGGTCTCGAGCGTCCTGCGCGACTGGGGATCGTGCGGCCGGATCGCCGTGGTCGACGGCGTGACGGTCGGCTACCTGATCTACGCGCCGGCGGCGCTGGTGCCGGGCATCGACTCGTTCCCGACCGCTCCTGTGTCGCCCGACGCGGTCGTGATGACCACGGCGTACGTCGATCCGGCGTACGCACACGGCGGGATCGGCCGGCTGCTGATCCAGGGGATGGCCCGCGACCTGATCCGTCGGGGCGGGATCCGCGCGGTGGAGACCTTCGCCGACACCCGGGGCCGGCGCGGGCACTGCATGGTGCCGGCGGAGTTCTGCAGCCGGGTCGGCTTCAAAACGCAGCGGGCGCACAGCACCAGCCCGCGGATGCGGATGGATCTCCGGTCTGCTCTCACCTGGAAGGACGAGGTGGAACAGGCTCTGGAGCGCCTGCTGGGTGTTGTGCGCCCGATCGTTCACCCGGCGCCGAAGGCCTCGCGGCCCTCGGCCCGGACGAATCGTCAGTAGCGCTCAGGCGATGAACTCGGCGAGCTCGTTGAGCAGCGCGGCCTTGGGGCGCGCGCCCACGATGGACTTCACGACCTCGCCGTTCTGGTAGACGTTGAGCGTCGGGATGCCGGTGACCCGGTAGTTGGACGGAGCGACAGGGTTCTCGTCGACGTTCATCTTGAGGAAGGTGACCTTGTCGCCGTGCTCGCCCGCGAGCTCGTCGAGGATCGGCTGAACCTGGCGGCAGGGACCGCACCACTCGGCCCAGAAGTCCACGAGGACCGGCTTGTTGGACTTGAGGACCTCGGCCTCGAAGTTGTCGTCGGTCACTGCTGCAATGTTGCCCACGAGGGTTCCCTTCTTTACGTGCACGTTGACTGTGGAGTGGTGCTGCGAAGTTCGGTGACCAGTTAACACCGACCCCCGGACAGTTGTTCCCGGCTCAGGCGCCGGCGGTCTGGATCTCTTCGATGACCTCGGCCGCGGTGGCCTCGGCCGAACCCGCGGACGACGCGGCGTGGTCGAGCATCGCGACGTACCGCTCGGCGTCGAGCGCGGCGGCGCAGCCGGTGCCGGCGGCCGTGATCGCCTGGCGGTAGTGGTGGTCGACCAGGTCGCCGGCCGCGAAGACGCCCGGCAGGTTGGTCGCGGTGGACGGCTGGCGCACCAGCACGTAGCCGTTGTCGTCGAGGTCGACCTGACCGGTGAGCAGCTCGGAGCGCGGGTCGTGGCCGATCGCGATGAACAGGCCGGTCACCTCGAGCGGCCGGGTCTCGCCGGTCACGGTGTCGCGCAGGGTCACCGACTCGAGGCGGTCGTCGCCGTGGATCTCGGCGATCTCGGAGTTCCAGACCGGCTCGAGCTTGGGGTCGGCGAAGGCCCGCTCCTGCATGATCTTCGACGCCCGCAGCTCGTCGCGCCGGTGGATCAGGTAGACCTTCGACGCGAACCGGGTCAGGAACGTCGCCTCCTCGATCGCGGAGTCGCCGCCACCCACGACGGCGATGGCCTGCTCGCGGAAGAAGAAGCCGTCGCAGGTCGCACACCAGGAGACGCCGCGGCCGGAGAGCTCCTCCTCGCGGGGGAGGCCGAGCTTGCGGTAGCCGGACCCGGTCGCGAGTACGACGGTGCGCGCGGTGTAGGTGTCGGTGGCCGTCTTGACGACCTTGACGTCGCCGGTCAGGTCGACCTCGACCACGTCGTCGGCGACCAGCTCGGCGCCGAACCGCTCGGCCTGCGCGCGCATCTCGTCCATCAGGGCCGGGCCCATGATGCCGTCGCGGAAGCCGGGGAAGTTCTCGACCTCGGTGGTGTTCATCAGGGCGCCACCGGCGGTCACGGAACCCTCGAACACGAGCGGCTTGAGCGACGCGCGGGCGGCGTACACCGCCGCGGTGTAGCCGGCGGGCCCGGAGCCGATGATGATGACGTTGCGGGGATCGGACATGCGGAGAGCGCTCCTAGCGGCTGATGCGTTGAGTACGACGACAGAACCGATCGTAGGCGGAGAACATTCCGACCGGCCGACCACCGCACGGGTCGGATCCGAGGCGCGCCGAGGTCAGGGTCGAGGTCGGGGCCGAGGTCGGAGTCGAGGTCAGGGCTGGGTCGCCGGGACCGTGGCCCGCCTGAGCGGCGTGGTGTCGCCGCAGAGGTACAGCTCGACCGTGCGGGTGTCGTCGACCGGGCGGAGATACAGCAGCGCGGCCTGCAGTCGGCGATAGGACACCGCGATCGCGGTCTCGCCCTCTTCCGGCTCGACGCAGGCGACCTTGAGGGAGTCCGTGGACCCGGTGGTAGTGGCGTACGGCGCGGACGCCCGGCTGCTCAACCGCTGGGCGTCGGCCGCGAAATGGTCGGGCCGGACGACCGGCAGCCGGCCGCTCAGCTCTGCCGAAAGATGGTCGCCGGTGCCGGTCGGCGTGATGGCCTCGGACCTGGTGTCGCCGTCGCGAGCAGCGCCTTCGGGAGCCGGGGCCTCGCTGGAGGGCATGCCGGCGTCGTCGTTGGACTGCGCGAGCTGGGTGGCGCCCACGCCGGCCACCACGACGAACGCGGCGGCGACCAGGCCCTGGGTCAGCCGGCGGCGCCGGCGGGCGGCCAGGTCGACGACGGGCGCGACCGGCGTCTCAGCTACGTCGGCCCCGCCCGGCTGGTCGCCCGGCCGATCGTGGAGGCCGGCGATCACCAGGTCGAGTCGCTCCGCCACGTCGTCGGGCATCGGCTCGCTGTGCCGAGCGGCGGCGAGGCGACGGCGTACGACGTCTTCCTGGGCGGGCGTCAGCTCGGGATCGGTCATGGCGGTCACCTCCTCGGCGGTACGTGGGCGAGTGTCGGAGTCATCGGGTCTGCGTCATCAGGCGTGGTCATCGGCTCGGGGGTCGGCGTCGCCGGGTGGCCCGCGCGGGGGTTCGCTGGATGGGACGCGGGCCGCCGGGGCTTGGTTCCCGTGAGCGCGGTCACCCGCCTCCGGCTCCCTGAGTACGCCGAGC
>WNGB01007154.1_pt1 | contig 16178 bp, 9 predicted proteins | sample 5400681 | NCBI WGS metagenome assembly WNGB01 (sample SAMN13153367, study PRJNA577476) | soil metagenome | isolation source: 115 cm soil or saprolite under grassland replicate 2 | place: USA:California | collected 2016-06-15 | reverse complement strand
AATCAGCCGTCATCGGCGACCTCGCGACATGATTTCAGGACAATCGGACGCTACCAGGAAGGATAGGGAGCATGGCTGGGGCTGTCAAGAAGCCAGTAAGCGGGACGAGGAATTATCCACGACGGACAGAGGGAGCACCGTCGCCCGCTGCTTCGCGTTTTGGGGCGGGCCGAGCGTCAGGCTCGTCCAGCGCAGCGTCAACGTCGCCTGCCGAGCTGGCTGGTCGTCCCGCCGCGGTACGTGGATTGTCAGCAAGCCGCCAATCGGCGCCGCCGTGATCGCCTCCTCCAGCAACTGCGTGTCCGCATCAACCCGCCGATTGTGTGCGGCGCGGATCAGCAACTCGGTGCCCGTACGCCGCTCGGCCGCGAACAACGGGTAGAAATCGGCTTCACGATCCGCGACGGTAATCACCTGAATGTCGTCAGGTATCACGTCCTGCGTAGCAGTCAAGGCGGTCAAGGAGCGCTGGCTTTCCTTCTCAGCCGTGTCCCGCTGCGCGCGCTGGTGTTTCTTGCCCAGGGTCGCCGGATCGCGGGTCCAGACTGCTTGATCAACCAGTCCCAACGGCACGCCGTCGGTGGTGGCCGCCAAGGCGGAATGGACTTTGAGGCCGCGGTGCTTGGGATGATCCAGATAGCCCAGGTCGGTGGTGGCCGGGTGGGAGGTGAAATCCAGTTCGGTGGTGTCCTCTCTGACCAGCACGGTAGTCTGGAGACCTACGCGAGCGAGGGTGCGCTCCTGATGGGTGGTGCGAATAGCTTTGGGCGTCACCCGCTTGGAGTCCAGGAAGCGATAAGCGCCTTTGGTTGCCATCCAGGAACCACAGGCTTCGGGAATGCTGGCGGTCGGATGCGCGGCCAGGTCATCGACCAGGCGGAACAGCCGTTTGCTCAAGCGGACATCCTTGAAATCAACCGATTGGAGTTCAGATGCGGCCCATGAGGTCATGGCGTGATCCTCTATCTATGGAGATGTTCCATCTGTGCTTCTGTCAGGCTGTGAGTGTAGCACAACTTGACAAAACACTTATGGGTAATGGAAAGCTTGTGGGGGGATACCGGCAATTCCAGAGAAAGGCGCTCACGCGAAGTTCGCCAACAGTATCAAAGTGACGGAGAGCCAGGAAGTCGTGGCGAGGTTTGACTTGGTTATTCGCGATTTCGGATGAGTTGATTATCAAAGTCGATACTGGCCGGATCTTCCGGCTCTGCCAAGTAGCTCTGCTCTTCTCTTATGCTGACACCGCAACATCATAAATGGCCGCAAACGGGTGGTCTGGGTCGGTGAGTACGTGTTGGTCGCCGCTGTGGATATTGATGGTACTGTTACTACCCAAGATCTGCGGATGGCTGAACGGTTACTTTTTTTCGACCAGAAGCTCATCAATCCACTCAGAGAGGACAAGTAAAAGTGGAGCATTTAAATTCTGAGTAGCAGTTGTTATATTGACGAAAGTATCATATATTTCCTTTTCCATAATGGCATTCCAAAGATTTTCTCCGTTAACCCATGCGGAAACCCATGCTTCAAAAGACGGTTTCTCAGGAATAAAGAACCCTCCTACTGCATCGTACCTCAGAACGGGATATAACGGATTCGAGCAGTCTATGCAAGAATAAACACTGCATCCCCAATCGCATATAACAAGATATGTTAATCCTACCGGGTCGTCACCAATTGCCTCAAGATACCTTCTGTTTTTCCTTGCGTGAACAGTAAAAAGATTTGCAAGTGGTAGTAACCTGAATTGTTGTCCGAATCCGCCATTGCCTACTTCTAGGTAAATGTTTCGCAATAAATTCGGTAATTTACAACCAAGCTTTCCCTCAGCCTCCTGAATCTCTGTTAAACTGACAGGAGGATTAGATTCTGTTTGGAAACTCAGATCGCTGTTGTTTAAGTTAATACGTTCGAATAACAATTGAATTATCCGACTCATGACTATCACCATCCTGCTTCAAACAGCCCCAGTTCATCGCATTAAGACGAGAACATGGTTAGTTTTTGATCCTAAGCGCCTCTTTATACGAACTAGAGGCATTCTTTGGACCAAATGTACACTTCACTGACTATATCGAGCATGAACTATTACTATCTAATAATCCCTCCGATGAAAATTTTCATATCGGTACCTATAACCTCTAATACACCACGTACAGCATCCCATTGACCAAGGCTTTGACACATCAGGCAAATAACATTTGATGATCCCCCCATTACCCGAGCTATGCCATTTACTCTCTCTATATCTGGGAGGCGTTGCGCAAGGGTGACAAAGTTTTGTTCAGCATGAAGGTTGTTTCCATATTGCCCACCTATGAAGTTGTTCGGTCCGACCAGATTGCGCAAATATTCGATTGCTTTTGCATGTGCATCATATATCCTTTTATCCCCATAGAAATTATTAACTGCTATGATCCTTTGGGCCTGTCCAGAAATGGTTCTGTACACCCCATCGACGATGCTCAAACGGGGCGTCGTCTTTCCAGTTGCCTGTCTCAATAAATTGAAATTTACAAACTTTGTCGCTTGTTGAACAGTTTGTCTGGAAAATGGATATTGGATAGCCCGTGCTAAAACCCTGGCAATATTGTCTGCGAGTGCCGCTCCTGTTGCCGCTACTGCTGAAATTCTTGCTAAGACTTGAGCCTGTAACTTAGCAAAGTCAACGAGAGCAAGTCCATTTGGATCTACTGCATTGACCGGGTTATCGGCGGTGTAGGCGTACCGATTGATCTCACGCGGATCATCGGGGTTGATCTCCGCCGTGTCTCTTGTCCAGAACCGCCCGACCCCCGCATTATAATACCGCGCGCGTAGATAGTACAGCCCCAGGCTCGGGTCGTTCTGCTCGCCGGCGAAGCGGTAGTTGTTCGCGGTCGTACCAGTGGACGCAAGCAGATTGCCGAAGGCGTCATAGTCGTAGCTGTCGGTCTTGGTGCCACTCGCATCGGTCAGCAAACGCACGCTGCCCAGCCCATTGTCGCCGTAGAAGCTCGTCGTCGCACTACCGACCTGGGTCTGGCTGATCAAATTGCGCCCATACGTGTACGTTCGCTGCACCGCACCGCCGGAGATCTCCTCGACCACCTGCGCGTAACCGGTCGGGTTGTTGTCGTCGAGCAGCTAATTGGTCGTCGTGCTGCCAGCGGTCTCTTGCACACGGTTGCCGTCGCCGTCGTAGATCAGTGTAATTCCACCACTCGTGCTGGTCAGGCGGTTGAGGAAATCATAGGTATAGGTGACACCATTGGCCGTGAACGTGTTGCCGTTGTTGTCGTAGGTGTTGCCGTTCAGGCGGTCGTTGACGTTGGTAAGCCCCAGTGTGGAGAATAAACGCGCGTTGGTGCTGCTGTGCTGGGTCTCCGACACAGCCGCCCTGTCTGACAGCCGCACTGAACATCCTACAACTATTAGGGGCCAATGACGCTACAATTGGGCAGCTGCTCTTCGAGCAAATTTATCGCTGGTCGGCTCAGGTTGGTTTCCGCCAGGTATAAATACTCAAGCTGTCCTAGCTGTTGTAACAACTCAATCCCTGCCTCCGGCAGCGTACTTCCAGAGAGATCCAAGCTTTCCAACCACGGGAACCGTTGGAGGAACTCTAGGTCGTCCACATTGAGTGTGATGGCCGTGAGAGTGAGCGCGCGGAGGTGCTGACATGGTTGTAGATATCGCAACGTTTGCCCAGTAGCACCAGGGCCGAGAATATGGCATTCTTGGAGTCGGGAGTGGGGCTGAAGGTAGCGCGTACATTCGGGGTCCACCGGCACATTGCCGCCGATCCAAACCGCCCGCAGGTCCGGCAGTTGGGCTAGGTAGCGTAAGCCAGGCCCCTGAACATGGGTGTTATACAAAATCACCTCCTGCAGGGCGTGTAATGATTGGATCTCTCTCAATCCGGTATCAGTGACCAGAGTATACGACAGGTCGAGCGAGCGCAGCCGTTGCAATGATTGCAAGGCAGACAACCCATGATTGGTGATCTTTGTTCTAGATAGTGAGAGGGTATGCAGCTGCGGGACGGCAAGTGTACCTAAACTAGTGTCATCCACGTTGGTCTCGCTCACATCAAACACTGCGAGCTTGGGGAGAGTACGAAGCCAGGCTAGGTTGGGAGGAGCAGCACCGAACTTGCAGCGAGCTAACTTTAAGGTTTGTAGGCGCGAGAGGCGAGCCAAGTGCCCTAGGGCAGCGGAGCTGAATGTACTTGCGCTCACCTCCAATTGTTCGAGAGCAGTCATCTCACCCAATGGTGTCCACACTTGGCCGTTCCCATCATCCTCGATCTTGCTCACGCGCAAGGCGTTGAGTTGAGCGAGGCGCTGAAGGAAGCGCAAACCGAGCCCCCGCACCCCGGTGCGATACAGATCCAATTCTCGGAGGGTCGTGAGTTGGCCGATATGGACGAGATCGGCATCCTTAATGTTCGAGTCAATTAGATCGAGGGTGGTCAGGTGGAGCAGTTGACCGATAATCGCCCATCCCTCGGAAGTCACGGTATTCGTGGAACCAAAGCGCAGGATGTGTAAATGCGGCATAACCAAAAGCGGGCGCAGTCCGTCCCCGCACAAGTCGCCCGCGAAGATGCTGAGGGTGCGGAGGTTGATACAGCGGTTGAACCAGGCTGCCGTCGCATCCGTGAGCTGATGGGATCCACCCGAATAGGCGACATGATGAAGTTGCTCCAGCCAGGGTAGCCGGCTGACCGCGTGGGGGGTGACCATGGTCGACGCCAAGTTGAGTGCATAGAGGTCTGTGAACCGATGCAAGACCTCGAGTTGGTTGTCTGTGAGCGAGGTGAGGAAGGCGGTGAGAATCTGGAGATCGGCCGAGTGCAAACGCTGGAGGGGCGTTAAGTCGGTCGCCGCTTGGCGGTTCAACACTAGTTCCACATCCAGTCCAGGCGGGATGGTGACAGTCCCCTGCGCTGACGCTAGGCGAACCTGTCCTGCTGTCGGCGCGTCGGCTGACCCAAGCCCCCACGACCACGGGATCTGTTCGTGTTCCGTCTGTGGGTGACCATAAACCCATCCCATAGGTCGAGGGGTGGAGAAGGAAAGGGTACGTGGTGTACGCACGGGTGGGGGACGATTGGAATCCATATCAGCTATTCCTTCCTCAGTTGCACCTCCAGGCAGCTGCGGGGGGCAGCCGTGGCCCGAAAGGGTGTGTGGCTGGCCGTACTGGCGGCCAGCCACACACCCTTTCGGGCAATAATGGTTTTCAAGCCATGATACCACGTCCGGCTTTAGTATTCCACAAAAATAATCTTGATGTCACGAACCGCGTCCACGATAACAGTTAGGGTCTTACCGGAGTATTCACCCATCAGCTGACATGTGTCACATATTACGTTCGCAACACCGACTGGAACGCGGGCATGGGGAGGCATTTGTGAGAGGTTCTTCTCGACGTAATCTTTCACGAGTTCTTCAAAGTGTTCATTTCCTGTCCTATTACCACCGAGGTAATCGAACTCTCGTCCAGTTTCAGCAATGCGTCTCTGCTCGTCCGCCACTTTGAAGAACTTCTGAGAGCCTTTCCCTATATAGTTATTGACACCACGAAACTCGTGGATATTGCCCTGGTTATCGAGCCATTTCCCCTTGCCTGCCGTGATGTCTATTTTAACTCCTGCTTCATTATAGGGAGCGAGGACGTCTCTTTTTACCTCCGTAGACAGATTTTTGGCCAACAGTCTTGTTGGACCATCAGCAGCTGCTCGACCAGTAGCAGCGCCGGATTCAGCTTCCTCTGCGGACTGCTGATTTTCACTGACGTTTTCCGCCAGGAGATATCCGGATGGATCGACTGCATTGGCTGGATTATCGGCAACATAGACATAACGGTTCAACTCACGTGGGTCATCGGGGTTGATCTCGGCCATATCCCGTGACCAGAAGCGCCCGACGCCGGTATTATAATATCGGGCGCGCAGATAGTACAGCCCCAGCGACGCATCGTTCTGCTCACCGGCGAAGCGGTAACTGTTCGGCGTCGGGGTGCTGCTGGCGATCAGGTTGCCGAAGGCGTCGTAGTCATAGCTGTCGGTCTTCGTGCCGCTCGCATCGGTCAGTAAGCGCACACTCCCCAGCCCGTCGTCGCCATAGAACCGGGTGGTCGGCGTCCCGCTCACTTGCGTCTGGCTGATCAACGTGCGCTCATAGGTGGAGATGTGGTAACTGGTTGAGCTTATGAATTGGTCGATCCTATGGTATGATTATCGTACTTCACGAGGTGTTAGCACTCAGTAAACTGTGGAGGCGTACCTATGCTACTTCCAACAGAACTGCAAAACCTGATAAGTATTGCTCTAGCAGAAATGAGTTCTGACCTTCAACATCGTCTGAATCCCAACCGTCGTCGCCAGATCTACGACGCTTTTGGAGAGACAACAGATAGAACTAGTCAACAAACACGCGGTTGGCTCGCGGTTTTAACGGCCGAACGAGTTCTGCCTATTTTCCAACAAAACTTCCCGGAAGATACATTACCAAAAGAATTATTGGAAACGACTGTTGGTATATTAAAAGGCGGTGTAAATGAATCAATCGCTGATGATATGCAAGATCAAGGGTATCACGCTTCGGGAAATACTTGGGGATACATTGAGGAAGAGATGCCTTTAAATGCAGATCTAGCAGCAACTGCGGCATATCATGCACTACTAGAGGCGCGTGGACGATATCCTTTTCGCGACTTACAGAGTTTACGGAAACGTGAGCGGATTCGTACTGGTGACAATATTGGCGAGGAATACTGGATTGATCGAATGGATGAGGATCTCGTTACTGTTGGTGGAATTGGCGATACGGCTGCCTTTGCAGCGATCGCTTCCGCCTGTCGCCAGGATCGTCTCCAATGTGATCCTCAGGAATTAGAACAGTTCTGGAAATGGTGGTTAACAGTAGCAATTCCATTAGCGTGGGAAGCCTCACATAACGATACTGCTTCCTGATAGGAAACATTGGGAATGGACTGCGTTCACCTTGTAGAAAGAAATCGGGGGCAGCTTTGCCGCTCCCGATTTCTTTGTATACTTAACCTGTTCAGTTGGCTCACGATCACAGCCAAACAAGCAACCTTCCGGCAATGTACACTGGTATATATCCTATATCTTTAAATAACGGTGCGCAAAACTCTAGGCAGGGGCCTTCACTGTTAGAGATACCTATCGCCCTAATAACCGTTCTGACCGGTATCCCTTCCCTGTTCGCAACAGTAAGGGCGCGTTCATATATTGTGGCTTCGGCATGAAGACCAAAAGGATCAACTGTTGCTTGATTACCATACAACTGTCGGAATACATTGATAGCTTCTTCAGGTGCGTTACCATTGATAGCTATCATTGATTCCCCATCAACCTCACTGACCGCGATAGTGACTCGCTTCATTAAGCCACCTTTTGGCCCGAGAGCCGTTCGCAGTTCTTGAGCAATCTGTTTAGCTTGTGTCGCATAAGCATTACCCTCGACACGGGTTTCGGCTATGATCGCTTCATCGCCAAGAGCCTCGATTTGAGCTTGTCTGCCGGAATTTTCGCTGTATAGCAATCCCGTTTCGACAGTATTGGTTCCAGTAGGATCTATGTCATTAACGGGATTATTGGCAACATAGACGTACCGATTAAGCTCGCGGGGATCATCGGGGTTGATTTCCGCGGTGTCTCTTGTCCAGAAGCGCCCGACGCCGGCATTATAGTACCGCGCGCGCAGGTAGTACAGCCCGAGGTTCGGGTCGCTCTGCTCGCCCGTGAAGCGGTAGTTGTTCGGCGTCGTGCCAGTAGATGCGATCACGTTCCCGAAGGCGTCGTAGTCGTAGCTGTCGGTCTTCGTGCCGCTGGCGTCGGTCAGCAAGCGCACGCTGCCGAGCCCGTCGTCGCCGTAGAATCGGGTGGTCGGCGTACCGCTCACTTGCGTCTGGCTGATCAGCGCGCGCCCGTAGGTGTAGGTGCGCTGCACCGCTCCGCCCGAGATCTCCTCAACCACTTGCGGGTAGCCGCTCGGGTTGTTGTCGTCGACCAGGTACTGGGTCGTCGTCCCGCCAGCGGTCTCCTGCACGCGATTGCCGTCGCCGTCGTAGACCAGCGTAATTCCACCTGTCGCGCTGGTCAGGCGGTTTAGGAAGTCATAGGTATAGGTGACGCCACCCGCCGCCATGGTGTTGCCGTTATTATCGTAGCTGTTGCCATTCAGGCGGTCGTTGTTGTCGTAGCCGTAGGAGGCGGCTAAAATGCCAGCTACCGTCGAGGTGCGGCTCGTTCGATTGCCGACCGGGTCGTAGGTGTAGCCAATCGTCCCGTTCACCGAGCCGCCCGAGATCGCCTCGCTCAACAGGCGGTAGGCGTTGTCGTAGCCGTAGGTCACCGTGCGCCCGCCCAGTTCGACCACCTGGCTGCGATTGCCTTCCGGGCGCAGCGTGTAGCTGAAGCTGCCCACCAGCGTGCTGCCCTGCTTGATCGCCAGGCTGGTCAGCCGGTCGAGCGTGTTGTAGCCGTAATTGGTCAGCACACCATTGGGCAGCGTGACGCTCTTGAGCGTGCTGGTCGGCGAGTAGACGTAGGTGCTGGTATTCGCGCCAGCGGGCAGGCGGTTGTCGAGCACGGTCTTGAGCCGGTTCAACTCATCATAGCTGTAGTCGACCGACACGCCATTGGTATGCGAGGAGCGCAGGGTCTTGACGTTGCTGGCGAGGTCGTAGGTGTAGCTGAGCGTGCCCTGTGGGGTGGCCTTGCTCAGCAGGCGGTCGCGCGCATCGTAGCCGTAGGTCGTTGTGCCACTGGCGTCGGTCATGCTCTTGCGCTGGCCAGTAGGGTAGTAGCTGAAGCCGATCGGTGCCTGACCCGTCAGACTGGCGTCCGGCGCAATGCTGCTCAGGCGGTTGAGCGGGTCGTAGCCATAGGTCGTGGTCTTGCTGTTGAAATCGGTCGCGTGCCACAGATTACCGTTGGGATCGTAGTCGTAGGTCGCGAATATCGAGCTGATTGGCAGGGTCTGCCTGGTGCGTTGGTGCAGCTCATTGTATTGGAACGAGGTGGTATGGCTATTCGCGTCGACGATGCTCGCCAGATTGCCAACCCAGTCATAACCATAGGTTGTCGTCTCGTTGGCCGGGTTGGTGACGGTGTGCAGCTGCCCATCGTCGTAGTAGCTATACAGCGTGGTCTTTCCGGCCTGGTCGGTGCGACTCTGTACGCTGCCATCGCCATAATAGCTTTGCTGGCTAGTCGAGTTGTCATGGTAGGTCGTCACCTTCAACTGGCCGCGCGGGTTATACTCGTAGAGAGTCTGGTGGTTGTTGGCGTCCAGCAGCTTGATCCGCTGGCCGGCGGCGTTGAAGGTCGAGGTCGTGACATAGTTGAACGGATTCGGGGCGGTGACAATCACCCGCTTCTGGTGCAGCGTCGTATTGTAGTCGTATTGGGTGATCGTTGTATTGCTGCGCGGGTCGGTTTCCTCCGTGCGCTCGCCAATCTCGTTATACTCGTACCTGACCGTCGCCGCATCCGACGTGCCGAAGGCGTAGGTGATCGTTTTCAATTGCCCCGCGGTATCGTAGGTGTACTTGGTGACGCGACCGGCCTGATCGGTTTCGGTGTCCTTGTCGCCACGGAAGGTGTAGGTATACGTGATCGCGCTGGTGTCGGCGAAGTGAATATACTGCAGGCGGTTGGCGTTGTCGTAGATGTAGGTGGTCGTGTTGTTGCGCGCGTCGGTCTCGCTGGTTTTGTTGCCGCTATCGTCATAGAAATACCTGGTGACGAAGCCGAGCGCGTCAGTCATCACCTCGGTATTTCCGAGCGCGTCGTACCCATACCGTGTTGTCCTGGTCAGCGCGTCGGTGCTGGTCAGCATGCGCCCCATCTGGTCGTAGGTATATGTTGTGCGGTGACCGAGCGGGTCGGTCTCCTTGTTCAGATTGCCGTACGGGTCGTAGTCGTAGTTGGTGGTCTTGCCATTGCCGTTGGTGAGCGTCTTCAGGCTGCCGTGGCTGTCGAAGCTGAAGCTGGATCGGGTGCCCAGCTTATCCATGATGCTCTGCGGCATGAAGCTGGCGTCGTATGTAATCGTCTGGGTCACGCCGATCGTGTTGGTCAGGTTCGTCGGGCCGCCATACTGGTTGTAGAACGTGATGCCGGTCGCGCCCAGTGGTCCTGTCACCGAGGTCTGGTTACCCTTGCTGTCGTAGCTATAGTTGGCCGTATACCCAAGCGCGTCGGTGCGCGTTTTCAGATTGTGGTCGCTGTAATATTGGTAGACGGTCGTGTGAGTCAGCGGGTCGGTCTCGCTCAGGGTCTTGCCGTAATCATCATACGTGACCGTGCGCACGCCGGTATCCGGGTAGGTGGTCGTGGTGGTGTTGGTCGCCAGGTTATAGGCGTAGCTGGTCGTATTGCCGGCCGCGTCGGTCTCGTCCTTCAGGCGGCCATTCAGCTCCCCACTCGTGTAATAAGTCGCGGTCGCGAGGGCATGGCCGCGCGGATCGACCACCCTGGTGATCAGGTGGCTGGTATCGTAGCCATAGCGCACCGGCGTGGCGACTCCCGGCAGCGTCATGCTGCCCAGGTCGCCGGTGGTGCTGTAGACATAGGTGTACGGCTTGCCCGCCGGGTCGGTGATCTGGGTGATCCGGCCCTGCCCATCGCGCTGAAAACTCACGCTGCGCCCGCCGGCACTGCTGCTGATCCCACTCGCGCTAAACGTCAGCTGGTTCTGGTTGAGATCGGTGATCGATTGGAGCGTGCCGTCGGCGCCCATCACGAACACCCGGCCATAGGCATCGGTGTAGGTATAGGTCGTCGGCTGGTAGGTTGCGGTGTCCAGAAAGCATTGGTACTGGCCGCCCACGAGCGCCAGGATCGGGCAGCCGTTGGCGGTCAGGCTGCCGTAGACGCCGGCCTCGGGCGTATATTTTGGCTCCTGCAGGAAACCAAATACTCCGCCGTACGCAGCCGGTGTGAATGAGAACGTCACCCGCTGGCCGTTGGCCTGGGTCACGGTCACGTTGTGGGCCGGGTCAACTTGCAGGCGCGGGCTGCCGATGCTCAGCGCCCAACCATAACCGAAATCACCTGAGCGGCTGCGTTCCAGGCTGTCATACGTGCGCCCGATCGTGATCGGCAGCCCCGTCACCGGTACCGTCAGGTCGGTCACACTGAAGCGCACCCGTCCAGGCTTGTTCTCGCCGACCACCGTGACCATCACGCCGCTGGCCAGGGTCCGGCCATCGCTGGCCTGGCCCGAGAGGCGGATGACATACGAACCGTTCGCGAGCGTGGTCGTATCCAGTGTGGCCAGCGTGGCGCCACCGCTGCCCGAGACGTTGGTCGCCAACGTGGTGGCTGCCGCCGGGTCATTGGCTGGCCAATAGTCCAGGATGCCGGTTGTTAGCGTGACAGTATCGGTCAGGACGATCGGCACGCGTCCACTGACGAGGCTCTGATTCAGTGGGCGCTTGATCCAGCCCGGCACCGCCAGCACCGGGCTGGCCGCGGGGGGCGGCGTGGGGCCGGGTGTCGGCGTGGCACTCGGAGTCGCTGTCGGGCTGGGGGTCGGTGTGGGCTCGGTCGGTGGCAGTTGTACTCCAGTGATCTGCACCGTGTAGCCCGTGGCGCCGCCATGATCTTCGCGCAGCACCTGGATGTAATTCTGGCCTGGTGGTAGGCTGCCCAGGTCAATATTGGCGTACTCATAACTGATGACGCCGCCAGGCGCCAGCGCACCGAACTTGAACACCCCGTTGACCCACACAAAGATGCCGTTGTCCACACCAAAGTTGCCGCGCAGGTTCGCAATACCGTTCGGCCCGGCGTCGATCGGGTAGAGAATCGCGTTTTCGGTGGTCGCGGGCCAGGAGTACGGCACTGTCTGGAGCGGGCTCCAGTTCGCGTTGAGCGGGAGCGGATTGGGCGCCAGCCAGTTGCCCAGCACAGCGGCGACACTGCTCAGGTCCGGCTCCGGCGCCGGGTTGAGCGTCGGATCACCCCCGGCCGGGAACTGCGGTTGGGTGCCGTCCAGCAGCGTGCCCAGGGCGTCGTTGTAGTAGGCCTGCGTCGTCTCGCTGATCAGTACGGTCGGCGCGCCGGGGACGGGTGTGGCGGTAGCCGTTGGGGTCGCGCTGGGTGTTGGAGTAGCGCTGGGCGTCTGGACCACGATCGTCACCGTATCGCTGCCGCTGAGCGCGCCGTCGTTGGCCGTTAGCTGTAGCACATAGGTGCCCGGCGTGCCGAATTGCACGGTGGTCAACGCCTGAGTCGGCGTCCCAAACGTCACGCTCCCTGGCGCGCTGACCATCCCCCAGGCCAGACTGAGCGTCTGGTTGAGCGGCAGCCCATCGTCACGCACTGTGCCAGACAGCGGCAAGATCGTCAACGTCGAGGCAATCGTCTGATCGGGCCCCGCATCTACCACCGGTGCTTGATTGGCGGGCATAATCGCGATCAGCGTGGTGTCCGAACGCGTGAAGACGCCATCGCTCGCACTGATCTGCAGTTGGTAGACGCCCGGCGCGCCGAAGGTGGCCGTGGTGCTGAGCGCATGGATGTTGCCGAAGGTCACGCTGCCGGGGCCGGAAACGAGCGTCCAGGTGGTGACCAGCGTGGCACTGGGTAGCCCATCATCCTGCGCGCTGCCTGTCAGCGTCGCGCTGCTGGTCGGCAGCGCGATCGCCTGGTTCGGCCCGGCGTCAACCGTCGGCGGCTGATTGCCGATCGGTGCGCTGCCGGTTCCGATTCTGGCGACAAAGGCATCGCGGGTGCCGCCGCCGTAGGTGCCCTGCCGCGCGCCGGCAGTCGTCGGAAAGTTGCTGGAGAAAGTGATGCCGGTGATGTACGCCGCGCCGTCACTATCCGCCGCGATCGCGTTGCCCTGATCGTCGTTGCTGCCGCCCAAGTAGGTGCTCCAGCCCAGTATGTTATGCGGTAGGTCGAACTGGGTGACGAACACATCGCTGCAGGGGGTCGTCCCGCATGTGCCACCGCCGATGCTCGTCTGGATGGGGCTGGCAGTCGGGAAGTTACTCGAGCGGGTCAGGCCGGTCAGGTACAGCAAACCAGTGTTTTCGCGGGCGATGGCGAAGCCGCGATCTTCCGCCGCGCCGCCCAGATAGCTGCTGTAGAGTAGCGAGGCTGTGCCGGAGGCGGCGGGATTGAACGCGGCCACGAAGGCATCTTTATCCCCGGCATTGCTGGCCTGCAGCGGGGAAAGGGTTGGGAAATTGGTCGACTGCGCGTAGCCGGTGAGATAGGCATAGCCGGTCGCCGCATCGACTGTAACTCCCAGGCCCTTGTCGTAGTTACTGCCGCCAAGGTACGAACTATAGAGCAGCGAGGCGTTGCCGGATAGCGCCGGGTTCAGTTTGGCGAAGAAGGCATCGCTGCTGCTGCCGCTGCCTTTGGTGCTCTGAAAGGCGTTTTTGGTCGGAAACGGAGTCGTGCTGCGCGAGTAGGTCTCGCCCGCGATGTAGACCGCGCCGGCGCTATCGACGGCGATGGCGTTGCCCAGGTCGTCGGCGCCGCCGCCCAGGTACGTGCTGTAGAGTAGTGAGGCGCTGCCCGAGAGCGCCGGGTTGATCTTGACGACCAACGCGTCGCTGCCGCCATTCTGGCTGCTGTCATACGCATTCGTCATCGTCACGCCGGTCGTGCTGGTGATGTAGCCGGTTGCATAGATGTAACCCGAGGAATCGACCGCGACCCCCTGGCCTTCATCCGTGCCGTTGCCGCCCAGGTAGGTCGAGTAGAGCAGCGCGCTGCCCGCCGCATTCAGCTTGGTCACCAACACATCTTCACATGGACTGCCGCTACAGCTGCCGCCGCCGAAGCTGTTATCCAGCGCATTCTGGGTCGGGTAATTCGTGGATTGAGTTTCGCCCGCCAGCACGATATTGCCACTGCCGTCGAGCGCGAGCGCATTGGCTTCATCTTCGGCGCTGCCACCCAGGTAGGTCGAGTAAAGCAGCGTGGTGCCATCCGCGCTGACTTTGCTGACGAACACATCTTCGTTGCCAGCACGGGCACCTTGCAGAGGACCGGCCGTCGGAAAGTTGGACGAGAACGTGCCGCCCGCGACGTAGGCGTTCCCCGACGAATCGACTGTAATGGCATTGCCCTCGTCGTTGCCGCCCCCGCCCAGGAAGGTCGAATAGCTCAGGACCGGGTCGATCGTCAGCGGCTGGGCCGCGTTATAGGCGCCGAGCACAAAGCCGACGCTACCGTTGGCAGTGACGTCGTAGCGCACACTGACGCTCACGCGCTGCCCGCCGATATCCTGCCAGGCAATCGGGGCGCGCTCGGTCAGCGTCGCGCCCGGCAGCCCGGCAGCCGGCGCCGGCAGCGTAATGACCAGATCGCCGGTCGCGGCGTCCAGATGCACGTCGGTCGCGCCCGCGTAGCGCCAGCGGATGCTGCCCACATCGGCGCCTGCCGCGACCAGGTAGCTGCGCTTGAGTTGGCCATCGACTCCTTCATAGCGCAGGTCGATCCCGGTGTACAGCTGGGCATAGCTGACGCTGTCGTAGGTGGGCAGGTTGGTGTGCCACTGGCTAGGATCACTGCCGACCAGATAATTGACGACCCCGAGCAAGCGCTGGCCGGCGCGCAGCTCGCGCGCGGAGTTGACGCCCTGGTACTGCAAGCGCAGGACGGTGGTGCCGGCGACACGGGGGAGCCGCCCGTCGTGGCGCCCACGATTGACAATTGGGGCGTTGGGGTCGAGGATCGGTACCGCCAGGACCGCTTCCGCAGGGGTGAAGAAGAAGGTTCCGCCGCGGCTGCGCACCAAGAAGCGCACCGCCGCATCGCTCTGGCCGGCATTGGCGACAAACGCCAGCGGGAAGGGGCCAAACCCTGGCGTGCGTACCGGTGTGGCCGCGGGTGTTAGCTTCGCAGCGGGCACGCTCGCAGTGCTGGGCGGGGTCGCGGCTGCACTGCCAGTCGGCGGTGCGGGTGCCGTCGTCTGTTGTTTGGGCGCTGGGATCGCTGGCGCCGCGTCGGCATGCGTCGTGCGCGCTGACAGGATGCTGGATGGTGATGGCGGGACCGCAGCGAGAGCAGGCGCGGGCGGATCCACGATCGCTGGTTTCGCGAGCGCGAGCGGCATGGGGGCGGACGGCAGAGCACCGACCAGGATGCTGAGCAGCGCAATGCGCAGCAGCGAACGCCCGATGACACGGTGTAGCATAATCCACCCCTCTCAAGCATTGCGGAATGCAGACTCACACCGACCGGCAACAGACGTTTCTTCGGTGTGGCCCCGTGCGCGATCTGGTTAGCACAGCACGACAGAGCGACGCCAGTTATGGATGTGGGAACTATGGTTCAGTATAGTAGAGAGGTGAATAAATTGTAAGTTGGGGGATCCCTACGAATCCTGATGGATTCCCCAACCGTAGGGGTTGGGGAATCCCTACACCAGACCCTCACGCACGGCCTTCACCGCCGCCATCACCCGCGATGTGACGCCGAGCTTCACGAAGATCTCGTGGATGCGTCGCTCGATCAGTTGCTCGCTCACGCCGAGCGCCTGGCTGATCTCGCGGTTTGAGTGGCCTTCGACCAGCAGCCGCAGCACCGCCTGCTCGCGCTCCGTCAACGCGAGCGCCGGCGCGGGCAGCCCTTCGGCTGACCATCCCAACGCCTCTGCGATCGGTCGACTCAGCCAGATGCCGCCCCTGGCTGCGGTATGCACGGCATCTAAAATTGACTCGGCCGGTTCGTCTTTCCGCACATACCCGGCCACTCCCGCCGCGAGGAGGCTGCGGGCGTACACCTCCTCGTCGTGCGCGCTCAGGACGACAACCTTGACGGCTGGGCAGTCGGTATGCAGCGCGGCGACGATCGGCAGCGGGCCAGGACCGGGCATCTCGATGTCCAGCAGCAGCACATCCGCCTGGGTCTCCAGGCAGCGCGACACAATCAGGTCACCGTGGTCGACCTCCCCAACCACCAGCAGGTCGCCGGCGGCTTCGAGCACCGCGCGCACACCGGCTCGCAGCGTCGGGTGGTCATCGGCAAGCAGCACGCGAATTGGTGGTATCATCGTTTCCATAGCGGTGTCAAAGCGGAATAATTACCGTTAGCGTGGTTCCTTGCTGCGGCACTGAGTCGATCGTGAGATGGCCGCCGAACTCCGCGACCCGCTCGACGATGCCGGCCAATCCATAGTGCCCCGCCG
>WNGB01017372.1_pt1 | contig 16179 bp, 14 predicted proteins | sample 5400681 | NCBI WGS metagenome assembly WNGB01 (sample SAMN13153367, study PRJNA577476) | soil metagenome | isolation source: 115 cm soil or saprolite under grassland replicate 2 | place: USA:California | collected 2016-06-15 | reverse complement strand
CGCCATGGCACCCCCTTCGGCCGGATGGTGCCGATACGCTACGACCCCGCAACCCTCGCACTCCAGCCCGCAGGTCCAGACCCCGCAAGCGGCAACGACGTTGCCCCAGCACCGCGCACCCACAACCGGCTACTTGGAACACAGCTCTACGAGCTACAGCAGTCGGGTCTAGCCGTCGCGGGCCTGCTGGATACGGTCCTGCGGCAGGTCCGCGGCATGCTCGGCATCGGCTGACGATGGAGCGGACGCGCAGCCAGAGTGGCGTGGCAACGGTGGAGCTCGCAGCGGCCATCCCGCGCATGAGCTCGGGGATGCTCGTGAGATCAAGTTCCAGGGGCGCGGCAACGGTGGAGCTCGCAGCGGCCATCCCGCTGCTCGTGGCCGTGGCGCTGGTCATGGTCACGCTGATCGGGATCGCGCTCGGTCAGGTCGTCGCCCAAGGGGCCGCCCGCGAGGGTGCCCGGGAGGCCGCGCTGAGCGGCGATCACGGCAGGGCGGTCGCGGCTGCGCGTGCGGCTCTTCCCCCCGGCCGGCGGGCCGATGTCGCGGTCGCTGCGGTCGCGCCGGACAGGGTGCGGGTCGAGGTCTCGCTGCCCGTCGGCCTCCTCCCCGGTGTGCCGGCCGTCACCGTCCGAGCGGCGGCGGTCGCGGCGGTCGAGCCCGGCCCGGCGCCAGCTCCCGCAGGATCGTGAGTTGTCGGTGTCTGGCGGGACCCGGCAGCGGACGGCGCCAGTGGGCGGGTGGCGCGAGGTCGGGTCGGTGACGGTCGTGGCGCTTGCGCTCGGGGTCGTCGTGGTCCTGGGCGGTCTTGTCGCCTTCGATGTCGGCCTGCTCGCCGCGGCCCGGGCGCGGGTGCAGACCGCGGCTGACCTGGCCGCGCTCGCGGCGCTGACAGCGACCGGGGAGCCAGCCCCGGCCAGGGCCGCGAGCGTCGCGGGGGCCAACGGGGCCGAGCTGCAAGGGTGTGCCTGCTCGCCCTCGCAGGCGCTTGTCACCGTGCGCCGGCGGGTGGTGCTCCCGCCCACCGGGCTCCCGGTCGTGCTGCGCGCCCGAGCCCGGGCGGTGCTCCAAGCCCGGGTGCCGCCGCCCCGGGCGGTGCCGCCGCCCCGGGCGGTGCCGCCGGCCCGGGTTCCGCGCCCGAGCCCGGGCGGGCTCAGGATCCAGGGCGGGCTCAGGATCACGCGCTCGACCTCACGAGGTGCCACCGGGCCTGCGCAGCGGTCGGGTCGGCCCTTCGGGGCCGGCCCGGAAGGGGTCTGTCGGATCGTCGCGACGAGGGTCGACCGGCCGGTCGCGGGGCGGTGGCATCCGCTCGGTCGCCTGCGCGTCCTCCGGTTCGCGCCAGTGCCGCGGCCGGTCGGAGGTGGTGGTGTCGACCGGTTGTGGCGGCCGGTTCGTGGGCCGCGCCTGTCGGGCGCGTTGGAGCAGCTCGTCGCGCCGGGCCAGCTCCCCATCCTGGTAAGCGAGGAGCTGGTCACGCTGGGCGAGGGCGGCATCCCATTCCGCCAGGGCCTGGTCGCGCTGGGCGAGGTCGTTGCGAAGCCTTGCGCCCTCCCGCTCCAGCTCGGCGACCCGGTCCTCCAGATCGTGGGTGGCCTCCCGCAGCTCCCGGCGTCGCGCCCGGCGGCCCCTGGTCGAGCTGGCCGCGAGCACCAGCAGCAGCGCGAGCAGGAAGCCGAGCCCGGCGGAGATCCCCACGAGCTGGCCCTCGGTGAACTGGTCGGTCGTCCGCTCAAGGACGGTGACGGTGCCGGGGTCGGTGCTCTCGTACACGGCGTCGCCGATCGCGGCGCCGACGCCGATGGCGAGCAGCAGGAAGATCACGGCCATGGCGGTCGCCTCCCTCGTCGTCAAGGTCGGGTGGGCCAAACCCGCCCGGCCGGGAAATGCCCCCCGCCCGAGGCCGCCAAACGGCCCGGCTGGCTCCGGCTCACCTCGGCCAGGCCACGGACACCGCTCGCAGCCAGCCGCAAGGGTACCTGCAACGGCCCGGCGCCGCGGTCGACCAGCTCGCGGTCGACCAGCTCAGGTCCTGGGACCTGGCCGCTGAAGCCGGGCAACCGGCGCCTCCGGGTGGGTGACCGGGCCGCTGTGTCCCGGTCAGCGGTTGGCATGGGCCTCTGCCGCCCCGACGGCCAGGCGTGCCGCCTCGTCCGGCTGGCTCGCGACCGGGAACGGGTCCACCGGCCGTCCGGCCAGCGCCAACGACCAGGTCCGCAGCCCGACCACGGGGACGCCGGTGCGCAGAGCGAGGGCGATCTCCGACAGCGTGCCGTAGCCGCCTCCGACGGCGACCAGCGCGTCGCTGGCGCGGACGAGCAGGACGTTGCGTCCTTCGCCGAGGCCGGTGGGTAGGGCGACGCTCAGGTGCGGGTTGCCGTCGTGCCGGTTCCCCCCGGGCAGCAGGCCCACGGTGATCCCACCCACCGCGGCCGCTCCCCGGCAGGCGGCCGCCATCACCCCGGCACCACCGCCGCAGACCACGATCGCGCCGGCTTCGGCCAGGCGGCGTCCCAGGGTCTCGGCCATGTCGACCAGCTCGGGCTCTGGCTGCGACGCTCCTGCCACGCCGATGTACAGGGTCATGTTCTGCATGTCCCTTCCGTCGGGCACGTCATCACCGGCCTGCTCCCGCGTGGGCCGCGGGGGTGTCGAGGTCCACCAGGAGCTCGTCGAGCAGGCGCACCGCGCCCCCCTTGTCGAGCGGGTGGTTGCCGTTGCCGCACTTGGGCGACTGCACGCACGATGGGCAGCCGGTCTCGCAGGGGCAGTCGCGCACGGTGTCGCGGGTGGCGAGCAGATGCCCGGCGGCGAGCAGGTGCCCGCGCTCCGCGATGCCGGCGCCGCCCGGGTGGCCGTCGTAGACGAAGATGGTGGCCATGCCGGTGTCGGGATGCCAGGCGGTCGACACGCCGCCGATGTCCCAGCGGTCGCACATCGCGAACAGAGGCAGCAGTCCGATCTGGGCGTGCTCGGCCGCGTGGGCGGCGCCAGGCACGCTGGCCGGTGCCCCGAGGTCGGCCGCGGCCAGCAGCTCGGGGGTCAGGGTGTACCAGTAGGCGACCGTCGGCAGCAGGGTGGGGGGCAGGTCGAGATCCTCGTAGCCGAGGACCTCGCCGGACCCGACCCGGCGCCGTTCGTACCCGACCACCTGGTCGGAGACGGCGACCCGGCCGAGCCAGAGGGCCGAGCGGGGCAGGTCGACCCGGCGGGTCGCCTGCACCACCTGGATGTCGGTGTCGCGGCGGGCCTGGGTGTACTCGTCGACGGCGGCGGGCTCGACCAGGGCGGCCCCGCCTCGCAGGTCGAGCTCGACGACCCGGTAGGGCTCTCCCTGGTGGAGGTAGACGGCGCCCCGGTGCACGGTGGAGGTCGCCCGGGCCCGGTCGACGGTGCCGATCACCTGCCCGGAATCGGTGAGCACGATCGTGACCGGGGCGCCACCGACGTTGCGCAGGTCGACGTCGCCGGCCGGGGTGCGGCCGGACGCGGTGCGCAGTCCGCCGGCCCGCCGGCGCAGGCTGCCCCCGGCCTCCAGGTCGGCCGCGACGTCCCGGGCGGCCGGGCCGAACAGGACAAGGTCCTCCTCGGTGAGGGGGGCCTCGTAGGCGGCGCACTCGAGGTGAGGCGCCAGGACGTACGGGTTGCCAGGGTCCACGAGGGCCGACTCGTGGGGCCGGCCGAACAGGTCGGCCGGGTGGTGGAGCAGGTAGGCGTCGAGTGGGTCGTCCGAGCCGACCAGCACGGCCAGGGACGGGCCGCCCTGGCGTCCCGCGCGTCCCGCCTGCTGCCACATGGAGGCGACCGTGCCCGGAAACCCGTCCAGGACGACCGCGTCGAGCCCGCCGATGTCCATGCCGAGCTCCAGCGCGTTGGTGGCCGCGATCGCAAGCAGCTCACCGCTGACCAGGCCACGCTCGAGCTCGCGGCGCTCCTCGGCCAGGTAGCCGGCCCGGTAGGCGCGGACGCGGCTGGCCAGGGCGCGCCGCTCTCCTTGCGCGCGCGAGGCCCGGTCGACCTCGGCGACCCGCCGTCTGGTGTAGGTGGCGACCAGCTCGGCGGCCCGTCGGGAGCGGGTGAAGCAGAGGCTGCGGATCCCGGCTTCCACGCCGGCCGAGAGCCAGGCGGCCGCCTCGACGTTGGGGCTGCGCCGGATGCCGGTGACCTCGTCGACCAGCGGCGGCTCCCAGAGGGCGAAGGCGATCGGGCCGCGGGGCGAGCCGTCGGCGGTCACCGGCTCGATCGGCAGGCCGACGAGCCGCTCGGCCAGCTCGGCAGGGTTGCCGAGGGTGGCCGAGGCGAGCAGGAAGGCCGGGCTGGCGCCGTACCGGTTGGCCAGCCGGCGCAGGCGGCGGAGCACGGCGGCGACGTGGGAGCCGAACACCCCGCGGAAGGTATGGGCCTCGTCCACGACCACGTAGGCGAGCCGGCCGAGGAACCCGCCCCAGCGCTCGTGGGCGGGCAGGATTGCCCGGTGGAGCATGTCGGGGTTGGTGAGCACGAGGTTGGCGTTCCGCCTGACCAGGGGGCGCTCCTCGGTGGGGGTGTCGCCGTCGTAGGAGGCGGCCCGGACGCCGGTGAGCGCGAACGAGCGGATGGCCCGGAGCTGGTCGTGGGCGAGCGCCTTGGTGGGCGACAGGTACAGGGCGGTGCGTGGCTGCGCGCCGAGCAGGGCCTCGAAGACCGGAAGCTGGTAGCAGAGGCTCTTTCCGGAGGCTGTGCCAGTGGCGACGACCACGTGCGTGCCGGCACGGGCGAGGGCGACCGCCTCTGCCTGGTGGCTCCAGAGCGCCGTCACCCCCCTGGCGCGGAGCCGGGAGAGGAGCAGCTCGGGGAGGTCGTCGGGGAGTGCCTCCAGGCGGGCGGCGCGGACCGGCAGCCGCTCCAGGTGCACGAGCTGGCCGCGGTAGTCTGGGTCACCGGTCAGGTGCTCGATCAGGACGGCGGGGTCGGCGGTGGACACCCGGTCATGGTAGTGCCGGCCCAGCAACGCCCGCCCGGCGAGTGCCGGCCCAGCAACGCCCGCCCGGCGAGTGCCGGCCCAGCATGGTTCGCGGCCAGGCGGTGCCCGGCGCCCGCGGGTGGGTGCCGACTCCGGTACCAGCCGGCGGGCCGGGCCCGGCGAAGCGGGTCAGGCTAGGCGAACTGGCCGGCCCGGACGCGGGCGAACAGGGAGTAGGCGCCGGGGAGGAGGCGGACGATCGAGGCCCGACCGGCCGTGCCGGTGGTGTTGGGCACGACCACGTTGTTGAGCCGGCTGGGCGGGACGGTGCGGGCGAACAGGGCCAGGTTGATCTGCTCCCTGATCGGCAGGTTGGTCTGGACCTCGTCATTCATGATCGCCAGCCACTTCATGACCCGGGCCGGGTCCTTGGCGATCTGCGCCTGGTAGGTGGCGAGGCCGCCGACCAGGATCTGACCCTGGTGGCGGGAGCGGGCGATGTCGCCGCCTGGCACGGTCTTGCGGGCCCGGGAGTAGGCGAGCGCGCGCGCGCCGGAGAGCCGCTGCGGTCCCTTGTTCATGAACGCGCCGGCGACGCGGTCGCGGATGTTCATGTCGACGTTGACCCGCACGCCGCCGATCTTGTTGACCAGGTCGGTGAGGCCGTCGAAGGAGGTGAGCGCGAAGTAGTCGATGTTGATGCCGGTGAGCTGCTCGAAGGTGCGGATCAGCAGCGAGGGGCCGCCGAACGCCATCGCCGCGTTGATCTTGTTCCTGCCGTACCCGGGGACCGGCACGTAGCTGTCGCGCGGGAAGCCGATGACGACGCCCTGGCGCTTGCTGGTGTCCAGCACCACCAGGTGGAGGGAGTCTGCCCGGCCGCGCTCGGCGGCGCCGCCCCGGCCGAACTTGGGCGCTCCCGAGTCGGAGCCGACCACGAGGAAGGTGATCCGGCCCTTGAAGCTGGGTGCGGCGGCGCCCTTGTGGGCGCGCTGGACGGTGACCGCCGGGGCTGCGTCGCTCCTGTTCAGGAAGGTGGTGACGCCGACCGTGCCGGCCACCCCGACGAGGGCCCCGGCGAGCGCCAGGGTCACGAGGGCGGCGATGGGGCGTCTCATGGGGAAGCTCCCGTCTGGCTCTGGTACGAGGCGATCCGCCAGCCCTTCGTGGTCCACAGGAGCTGGAACACCGAGCGCAGGCGGACCGGGCCGGTGCCCTGCCCGACGTCGGCGGAGCCGTCGAAGGCGAGCTTGATGGTGGCGCCGACCGCCCGCCCGCCCTGGTAGAGGAACATCACGGAGGCCCTGGCCGGGCCGGGCCGGACGGTCTTGACCTGGGTGGCTGCGGTCCCGAGACAGAGGGCGTCGAGGTCGCGCCGTGCCGCCTGCTGCACCGGGGTGTCGAACAGGGCGAGCAGGTCGTGCCAGCCGGTCCGCTGCTGCCCCGGGTCGAGGAACGCGACGGTGAGGTAGCGGCTGAGGAACTGCTCCACGCCGGGGGTTGCCCGTCGGGCGGCGGTCTTCGGGTTGAAGCCCCGTTCCGGCCCTTGCGCTGCGGCCTTCACGTCGAGCTGCAGCAGGGCGGCCGTCGCCGGGCCGGACGTGGCTGGCTGGCCGGGCGCGCTGGACGTGGTGGCGCCGTCCCTCCCCGAGGTGCATGCGGCGAGCAGCAGGGCGGCCGCGAGCGCGGCGGCGGCACGGTTGAACCTGGACAGGGCTCCGCTCCTTAGCAGCTGCGATCTGGACCGTGGGGGGCGAGACCGCAGCGATCTCGAGCCGGATCTCGGGTCGGAAGGCGCGTCGTAGGCTATCGAGACCGGTTGGGACGGGCAACTCGCCCGGGCGCGCCTGGCTTGCCGCTGGTGCGCCTGGCTTGCCGGAGGTCCCTGGTGCGCCTGGCTTGCCGGAGGTCCCTGGTGCGCCTGGCTTGCCGGAGGTCCCTGGTGCGCCTGGCTTGCCGGAGGTCCCTGGTGCGCCTATGGTGACGCTTTCTTGCCCCGACGGGGGGCCGACGTTAGCCTCTCGGCTGCATTCGCAATGGATGATCGAGACTGGAGAGGGCATGGACCTCGACCTGAACGTGCGGAAGGAAGGGGACCACGCAGTCCTCGCTGTTGGGGGCGAGATCGACGTCTACACCGCCCCCAAGCTCCGCGAGAAGCTCATCGAGCTGGTCAGCGACGGCGAATACCATCTCGTCGTCGACCTCGAGAAGGTGGACTTCCTGGACTCGACCGGCCTGGGCGTGCTGGTCGGGGGTTTGAAGCGGGTCCGCAACCACGACGGCTCCCTGAGGCTGGTGTGCACCCAGGAGAAGATCCTCAAGATCTTCCGTATCACCGGCCTGACCAAGGTGTTCCCGATCCACTCTTCGGTCGCCGAGGCGATCTCGGTCACGGCCGAGTAGCACCGGCCGTGACCTCGAGCGAGCCCGCTCCGCCAGTCGTCCACCTCGCGTTCCCGCCCGAGCCGGCGCTGCTTGGCACCGTCCGCCTGGTGGTTGGGATCGTTGCCCGCAAGGCCGGGGTGGACGAAGAGGGGGTCGAGGACCTGAAGGTGGCCGTGTCCGAGACCTGCGCGGTCGCGGTGGGCGACCTGACCTGGGCCGGGCTGTCCACCCCGATCGAGCTCGACCTGGTCGAGGAGCCCGACCGCTTCGGCGTGGAGATCCGCGACCGGGTACCGGCCGGTGAGCACGCGCCCAGCCTGCCCCAGGATGGCGAGGTGGACGACCGCCAGTTCGGCCTCGCGCTGGTCGGCGCGCTGGTGGACGGCCTGCACAGCACCGCGCTTGAGGGCGGCGGCCACAGCACGCGGTTCTGGCTGCGCCGCAGCCGCGAGGGCCGCCGCCCCTCCCCTGACGCCTGACCCGATTGCTTCAGTGGTCCGAATCGCGGTCGTCCCGCCGGCCGGGTTCGGGGGTCCCTGGAACCCGGAGAGGTTGCCCGGCTCGGACGTCGATGGCAGTATTCCCCCAATTCTCGCGGGTCTGGCAGATGGCGAGCGCGCACCCCGACGAGGGGTGGGCGGTGCCGTTGTCAGCCCGCGCTTCACGCTTTCCCGCTCCTCACCAGCCGAACGCTACCGGTTCGTGTGGATCGGGACCACGCCCCAATGGCGGGGCGTCTGAGGAGGTCTGATGGGCCAGGTACGGCTGCTCGCCCAAGAGGGCAGCGTCGAAGGAATCAAGTTCGGCGGCTTCGAGAACACCACCCTGCTGGCGGTCATGCTGGTCTCCGTCATCGCCCTCGTGGTGGCGTTCGTGCTGGTCAGGCAGGTGCTCGTCGCCGACCAGGGCACCGAGCGGATGCGCGAGATCGCCGTCGCGATCCAGGAGGGCAGCCGTGCCTACCTGAACCGGCAGTTCCGCACCCTGGCCGTGTTCGTCGCGCTGCTGTTCTTCCTGCTGCTGCTGCTCGAGGCCAGCTCGAACTCGGTGCGCATCGGCCGGTCGGTCGCCTTCCTGGTGGGGGCCGCCTTCTCGGCCGTGGCCGGCCGGACCGGCATGAGCCTGGCCGTACGGGCCAACGTCCGGGTGGCGGCAGCGGCCGAGCAGGGCGGGTTGCGGAAGGCCATGCCGATCGCGTTCCGGGCCGGCGGGGTCGCCGGCATGTTCGTCGTCGGGCTCGGGCTGCTCGGGGCGGCCGCCGTGGTCCTGCTCTACAAGGGCGAGGCCGCGAACGTGCTGTTCGGCTTCGGCTTCGGCGCCGCCCTGCTCGCGATGTTCATGCGGGTCGGCGGCGGGATCTTCACCAAGGCGGCCGACGTGGGCGCCGACCTGGTCGGCAAGGTGGAGCGGTCGATCCCCGAGGACGACCCGCGCAACGCGGCCACGATTGCCGACAACGTGGGCGACAACGTGGGCGACTGCGCGGGGATGGCCGCCGACCTGTTCGAGTCCTTCGAGGTCACCCTGGTCGCCGCGATCGTGCTCGGCACCGCCGCCTTCCCCGACCGGCCGATCGTCGGGCTGCTCTTCCCCCTGATGGTGCAGGCCATCGGCATCGTCGCCTCGATCGTCGGCATCTGGATGGTGCGCCCCCGCTCCGAGAGCGAGGGCGGCATGACAACCATCAACCGCGGGTTCTTCGGGGCCGCGGTGGTCTCGGCCGTGCTGGTCGGCGTGGTGTCCATCGCCTACGTGGAGGACTGGCGACCGCTTGCCGCCGTGGTCCTCGGCCTGGTCCTGGCCAGCGTCATCCAGCTCATGACCTCCTACTACACGGCGACCGGGTACAAGCCGGTGCGGGAGATCGCCGAGGCCTCGGAGACGGGGCCGGCCACCACGATCCTGGCGGGCTTCGCCACCGGGCTCGAGTCGACCGTCTATGCGGTGCTCGCCATCGTCGGGGCGATCATCGGCTGCGTGCTGATCGGGTCGGGCCAGGGCCTCGACTTCCAGCTCTACATGATCTCCCTGGCCGGCATGGGCATGCTCACCACCGTCGGCGTCATCGTCTCCATGGACACCTTCGGGCCGATCAGCGACAACGCCCAGGGCATCGCCGAGATGTCGGGCAGCGTCGGCGCGGCCGGCAACGAGGTCCTGACCAAGCTCGACGCGGTCGGCAACACCACCAAGGCGATCACCAAGGGCATGGCGATCGCGACCGCCGTGCTGGCCGCCACCAGCCTGTTCGGCTCCTTCCGCCGCGCCCTGATCGCCGCCGGCGTGAGCCCGGACCAGGTCGATATCCGCATCGACCATCCCGAGGTGCTGGTCGGCCTGCTGATCGGCGGCTCGGTCCCCTTCATGTTCTCGGCCCTGGCCATCCGGGCCGTGGGCCGGGCGGCCGGCCGGGTCGTCTTCGAGGTACGCAAGCAGTTCCGCGAGCACCCGGGGATCATGGACTACACCGAGCGGCCCAACTACGCGGCCGTGGTCGACATCTGCACCAGGGACTCGCTGCGCGAGCTGCTCACCCCGGGCCTGCTCGCGGTGGTGACGCCGATCGCGGTCGGGTTCCTGTTCCAGGCCGAGGCCCTCGGGGCCTTCCTTGCTGGGGCAATCCTGACCGGCCAGCTCCTGGCCGTGATGCTGTCCAACGCCGGTGGCGCCTGGGACAACGCCAAGAAGTACGTGGAGGACGGCCACCACGGGGGCAAGAACTCCGATCCCCACAAGGCGACGGTCATCGGCGACACCGTCGGCGACCCGTTCAAGGACACCGCAGGGCCCGCGCTGAACCCCCTCATCAAGGTGATGAACCTGGTCGCGGTGCTGGTCGTCCCGACCGTGGTGGCGATCGAGGACGACACGGCCGTGCGGGTGCTGATCGCGGTGGCGGGCGTGGCCATCCTCGCCTGGGCCCTGTGGCGCTCGAGCCGGGCTGGTGGCGCCGAGCTGACCGCCACCCAGGCCGAGGAGATGCCGCCGGTGGTGCCCGGACCGGCCGCGCCAGGGAGCAACCACCAGGTCTCCGGGGCTGGCACGGCGTCGAGCCCGCCCGCTTTCCCGCCGGCGGACGTCGACGAGGTCCGCTGACCGCGCTGGGCAGCCGGGTGCCCCGTTGCGGGGGCCGGTAGGATGGAGGCCGTGGTCGCAAGTACGACTGGCATGGTGACCCGGGCCGGATGCCCCGTTGCGGGGCCGGTAGGATGGAGGAGCGAGGGCCTGTGGACGCCCGGCTGACAACGGCCGGGAATAGCGCGATGCTGTTCGGGCCTTGACAGTTCGGGCGTGTCCTCAGAACACTACGCCGTCTCCCCGAAACGGTCCGGTTCCGCCGGACGGAACCGACCAGCTCCCGAGGGCAGGTCCCGGTCGCCTGTCGACGACCTCGAACGAAGGAACATTGGATTGGCACGCAAACTGGTAGTGGTCGAGTCGCCGGCCAAGGCGAAGACCATCGGAAAGTACCTGGGGAAGGACTACTCCGTCCTGGCCTCCATGGGCCACGTGCGGGACCTTCCCAAGTCGGACTTCGCCGTCGAGATCAACGGCGGCGTCGCCGTCACCTATGAGGTGACCGCCAAGGGCAAGAAGGTGGTCTCCGAGATCCGCAGGGCCGCCAAGGGCGCCGAGCAGGTCTTCCTGGCCACCGACCCCGACCGCGAGGGCGAGGCCATCGCCTGGCACATCGCCCAGGCGGCCAAGCTCGCGGCGGGCTCGACCCGGCGGGTCACGTTCACCGAGATCACCGCGGACGCGGTCCGGCAGGCGTTCGCCAGCCCGCGCGAGATCGACGCGCACCTGGTCGACGCCCAGCAGGCCCGCCGGGTGGTCGACCGGATCGTCGGCTACAAGCTCTCCCCGGTCCTCTGGAGGAAGGTGCGGGCCGGGCTGTCCGCCGGCCGGGTCCAGTCGGCGGCCCTGAAGATGATCGTGGACCGGGAGCGGGAGATCGACGCGTTCCTGGCCCAGGAGTACTGGAGCCTCGAGGCCGACCTGGCCACCGAGGCCGACGAGGCGGTGCACGCCCGCTACCCGGTCGGCGAGAAGCAGAAGTTCGTGCTCGGCGACGAGGGCTCGGCCACCGCGGCCGCCGCGGCGGCTCGGGCGGCGGCCTGGACCGTCCGGGACGTGACCAGGAGCGAGCGCAGGCGCGGCGCGGCCCCGCCCTTCACCACCTCCACCCTCCAGCAGGAGGCCTCGCGCAAGCTCGGCTTCTCGTCCAAGCGCACCATGGCCATTGCCCAGCAGCTCTACGAGGGGGTCGAGCTGCCAGGCGAGGGCTCGGTCGGGCTGATCACCTACATGCGCACCGACTCGCCCTCGCTGTCGCAGACCGCCCAGGGCGAGATCGCCGGGCTGGTCCGGGAGCGCTACGGCAGCCAGTACGTCCGCGCCACCCAGTACAAGGCCAAGGCCAAGCTGGCGCAGGAGGCGCACGAGGCGATCCGGCCCACCGGGGTCGGGCGCACGCCCGAGTCGCTGAACGGCCACCTTGAGCCGGCCCAGAGCAAGCTGTACGAGCTGATCTGGAAGCGGACGGTGGCCTCCCAGATGGCCCAGGCCGTCTACGACCAGACCACCGTCGACATCGAGGCCGGGGAGCTGGTGTTCCGGGCGTCGGGGTCGGTCATGCGCTTCGACGGCTTCGTCCGCGTCTACCTGGAGGGCCGCGACGACGACCTCGAGGAGGACACCGGCACGCTGCCCGAGCTCACCGTCGGCCAGGTCCTCCGGCTCGTGGAGCTCACCCCCGAGCAGCACTTCACCGAGCCGCCGCCCCGCTACACCGAGGCCAGCCTGGTGAAGGCGCTCGAGGAGCATGGCATCGGCCGCCCGTCGACCTACTCGCCGACGATCTCGACCCTGCAGGAGCGCAAGTACGTGCGGCTGGACCGCAAGCGCTTCCACCCCGAGGACGTCGGCATCGTGGTCACCGACCTGCTCGCCGACGTCTTCCCCAAGGTCGTCGACCTCGGCTTCACCGCCGAGATGGAGGAGGACCTGGACCGCATCGCGAGCGGCTCCAAGGCGTGGGAGCCGCTGGTCAAGACGTTCTTCGACGAGGTCGAGGAAACGATCGCAGAACGCCAGGAGAAGGTGTCGCGACCCGAGGAGGCAACCGACGAGACCTGTCCGGAATGCGGCGAGGAGACCGGCGCCAAGCTGGTGCGCAGGTGGGGCCGGTACGGCTGGTTCCTGTCGTGCAGCCGCTACCCGGACTGCAAGTACCGGCGCAACGCCAAGCAGTCGGCCGAGCAGGCGGCCGACCAGTCCGAGCCCGAGCTGACCGACGTGCCCTGCCCGAAGTGCGGCAAGCCGATGGTCAGGCGCAGCGGTCGCTTCGGCCCGTTCCTGGGCTGCTCGGACTATCCCAAGTGCAAGGGCATCAAGAACCTCGGCGAGCAGTCGTTCGGCACCTGCCCCAAGTGCGGCGCGGGCGAGGTCGTCTCCAAGCGGACCAAGCGCGGGAAGACGTTCTACAGCTGCAACCGCTACCCCGACTGCGACTTCGCGCTCTGGCAGGCGCCCCTCCCCCAGAAGTGCCCGACCTGCGGCGGCCTGCTCGCCCCCGACAAGGACGGCGGGACCGCGACCTGCGCCAAGTGCGGCAGCCAGGTCCAGGTGGCCGAGCTGGTCAGCGTGTAGGGTCGCCGGCCGCCATGCGCCACGCAGCCGAGCGCGACCCGGTCCCCGGTCCGGGCCGGCTCATCGCGTTCGAGGGCGTCGAGGGGGGCGGCAAGTCCACCCAGCTCCGGCGGCTCGGGCGGCACCTCCAAGGGCTCGGCCGGGAGGTGGTCGTCACCCGGGAGCCCGGAGGCACCCCGCTCGGGGAGCGCATCCGCGAGGTCCTGCTCGACCCCGCCTCGGCTGGCATGCACCCGCGGGCGGAGGCGCTGCTGTTCGCCGCCGCCCGGGCCCAGCTCGTCGAGCAGGTCATCCGCCCGGCCCTGGACCGCGGGGCCGTGGTCCTGTGCGACCGCTACGTCCACTCGTCCCTCGCCTACCAGGGCGCCGCCCGCGGCCTCGGCGTCGAGGCGGTGGAGGCGGTCAACCGATGGGGCACCGGCGGGCTGCTCCCCGACGTGGTGGTCCTGCTTGACCTCGACCCGGCGGTCGGCCTGGCCCGCCGGAGCGGCGCCCGGGACCGCATCGAGGACCAGGAGCTCGAGTTCCACCGCGCGGTCAGGCGGGCCTTCCGCGACCTGGCCGGCGCCGAACCCGACCGGTTCGTCGTGGTCGACGCCGCCCTGCCTGCCGGGCAGGTCGCCGACCAGGTGCGCGCCGCCGTGCTCGCCCGCCTGGAGGGCCGTCATGCCCGTCTGGGATGAGGTGGTCGGCCACGGCGAGGCAGTGGCCACCCTGCGCGAGGCGGTCCAGTCCGGCCGGGTGATCCACGCCTGGGTGTTCACCGGCCCGCCCGGGGTCGGCAAGGTGCATCTGGCCAGGGTGTTCGCGGCCGCCCTGAACTGCCCGGCCGGCGGCGACGGGACCTGCGACGTCTGCCGCCGCGTGCTGCGCGGGGTGCACCCGGACGTGCACCTGCTCGAGCCCGAGGGCGACAACCTGCTGGTGGAGGACGTCCGCGCCCTGCGCGAGGAGGCGTCGCGCTCCCGCCACGAAGGCCGCAGCGCCGTGTTCATCCTCGACGAGGCCGACCGCTTGACCGAGGCGGCCGCCAACGCCCTGCTCAAGGTGCTGGAAGAGCCGCCGCCCGAGGTCGTGTTCGTGCTCGTCACCCGGCATACCGAAGCGCTCGTCGCCACCATCCCGTCGCGCGCCCGGGTGCTCGCGTTCGCCGGCCTGCCGCCGGCCACGGTCGCCTCCGCCCTGGTCGACGGGCTCGGGGCCGCCCCCGAGCAGGCGGCCTGGGCGGCCGCAGCCAGCCACGGCCGGCTCGCGCGTGCCCGCGCCCTGCTCACCGACGAGGCGGTCCGCACCCGCCGGTCGGCCACCCTGGACCTGGTCGAGCAGCTCGCCCGCGGGCAGGCGTCCGAGGCGCTGGCGGTCGCGGCCGCGGTGGTCGCCATCGCCGACGAGGTGGCCGCGGCCAGCAAGGCCAGGCAGGCGCGGGAGCTGGCCGAGCTCGAGGAGACCCTCGGCAGCGGCCGGGGCACGGGCACGATCCGCAAGCGGCTCGAGACCCGGCACCGCCGCGAGCTCCGCCGGGCCCGCTTCGACGCCATCCGCGAGGCCCTTGCCGACCTGCTCGGCGCGTACCGGGACATGGCCCTGCTGCGCGCCGGAGGGACGCCCGCCGGGCTGGTGCACACCGACCGGGCGGTCACCTTCGAGCGGCTCGCGGCCGAGGCCGACCCGGCCGCCGCCGTCCGCGCCGCCACCGCCCTCGAGGAGGCCGACCGCCGCCTCGCCATCGGTGCCGCCCCCCTGCTCACCCTCGAGGCCGCGTTCCTGTCGGTCCAGGCCGCCTTCGCCGGCCCCCGCATCCCCATGGCCCGCCTCGAGATCCGCCGCTAGCCTGATCCGGCACCCGGGTGAGGCCGGTCCGGGGTGATCACCTGCCTGTTGGCGGATCGAGGTTACGACGGGCGTAGGTTCCTTCGAGAGAAGTCGCAAACGGGGGGCGAGGCGGGCATTCCACCGGGAGTCCCGATCGGCGACGATGAGTCCCGGGGCTCCGCCCGGTCTACGTAGGAACCCCGACATGCAGGAGGTATGACGTGCTGCTCGAGAGCAAGAACGCGGTCATCTACGGAGGGGGCGGCTCGATCGGCGGCGCGGTCGCCCGTGCCTTCGCTCGCGAGGGAGCGAAGGTCCATCTCGCCGGTCGAACCCTGGAGCGCCTCGCGGAGGTGGCCGAGGAGATCCGCTCCGCTGGAGGAGTGGCTGAGGCGGCGCAGGTCGATGCCCTCGACGAGACGGCGGTCGACGAACACGCCGACGCTGTGGCTGCAGGCGCTGGAGGTATCGACATCTCCTTCAACCTCATCTCGCACGGGGACGTCCAGGGGACGCCGCTCGCCGAGATGTCGCTCGAGGACTTCGAGCGGCCGGTCATGACCGCCGTGAGAACGATGTTCCTGACCTCGAGGGCGGCAGCGCGTCACATGATCAGGCAGGGATCGGGAGTGATTCTCGCGTTCGGCGGTTACGGGGATCCGTTGCCTGGCTACCACCTGGGAGGACTCCAAGTCGCATTCGGCGCGATCGAATCCCTTCGGCGGAATCTGGCCTGCGAGCTTGGGCCACACGGTATCCGCGTCGTGACGCTGCAGACGGGCGGCGTGCCCGAGTCGATCCCTGGGAGCTTCGATGGGCGCGAGGCCATCGTCAACGACATCGAAGAGCGGACGATGCTCAAGCGGGCAGCGACGCTTGAGGATGTCGGCAATGTGGCCGCCTTCGCCGCCTCGGACCAGGCCCGCACCATGACCGCGACAGCCCTCAACATCACCTGCGGCTCGGAGGTCGACTAGGCGTCCACAGTTGGGCACCTGCTGCTCGCGGAGGGTATCCATCCCAGGGTCGTGAGCGAGTTGCTCTGCATGGTCAATCGGGATCACGCTGGACGTTGGTCTCGCACGTCACTGCTACGATGCACGCTGGCGCGGCCGAGGTCATGGGCCAACTTCTTGGCGGCCAGGACGACGAGGAGGCCACCGATGGCGGTCAACTTGGCGGTCAAGGACAAGCCCCGTAGCCTGTTGTCGCAGCTAGCCCTCGTAGCTCAGTCGGTCAGAGCGGCGCTCTCGTAAAGCGCAGGTCATCGGTTCGATTCCGATCGAGGGCTCCAATACCTGGCAGGGAAGACGCAGCATCCACACTGCTCAGGGTGCTATGAGTGCCAATGGCTGTGGCAATGAGCTACGCTCTGGCCATGGCCA
>WNGB01012232.1_pt1 | contig 16179 bp, 19 predicted proteins | sample 5400681 | NCBI WGS metagenome assembly WNGB01 (sample SAMN13153367, study PRJNA577476) | soil metagenome | isolation source: 115 cm soil or saprolite under grassland replicate 2 | place: USA:California | collected 2016-06-15 | reverse complement strand
CACCCCCACCCCGGATCGGCTGTAAAGATGGAGCACGCGCCGCAAGCAATCATGACACCGAACTGAGACCCGAAAGAGTTCGCGGCGATCGAGTCGCAGCGTTATTGAGCCAGCGTGCGATGTAAGAAGTCGGTGGTGAGCGCGTACAGAGTGTCGAGCTCCTGCGAGGGCCGGTCGGCGAGCAGGTAGTGCGACATGCCGTCGAAGAAGTGCGCCTCGCAGGGCACGCCCAGGCGCGCCAGGTCGGCGGCGAGCTGCTCGGATTGCTGGAACGGCACGATCTCGTCGCTGCGGCTGTGCATCAGCAGGATCGGCGGCAGATCGGGGCGCAGGTGGAAGCGCGAGGAGTAGCGCCAGTAGCGCTCCGGCGAGGTGTTGGGCGTGCCAAGTGCGATCAGTGCCTGGTCGAGGCCGAAGGGTGGGAAGAAGGTGCCCTGCTCGAACCGCCGCCGCAGGTCGAACATGTCGCTGATCGGACCGAGCAGCACCGCGCCGCGGAAATCGGCGTCGCGCTCCAGCAGCAGCTGGACGTGCAGGCTGCTGTAGCTGCCGCCCAGCGCCGCGATCCGCTGCCCGTCGGCGCCTGGCAGCGCGCCCGCGCGGGCGAAAGCCACCAGCCGCTGCAGCTCGGCGACATCGTCCTCCAGGTCGAGCGCGTAGGCTGGCCCCACAGCGATCACCGCGTAGCCCGCCGCCGCCAGCGGGATGCTCACGCCCTCCCAGGTGTCGGCCGCGCCGGGGTAGACGGCCAGCAGCGTGGGCAGGGAGCGCGTATCGATGATCGCCGGCGTGTAGAGGTAGGTCAGCTGGTTCGGCCGCCCGCCGCTGTCGTAGCTGATCTGGCGGCGTACCGCCTGGCTGGGCTTTGGCAGCGGCCACGCCAGCGTGGTCGGCGGGCCGAGCTGCAGATTGGCGCCGGGGCGCAGCGCCGGCAGCGCGAGCGGCGCAAGCGTGATGTCGAGCGCCCGCCGCTGCCCGGCCGCGATCGACAGCGGCAGCCCCCACGGCCGTACCGCCGCGTCGGCATAGCCCGGCGCACTGGCGATCGGCACGTAGCGGCCGGCCGGCAGGCCAGCTATGCGGTAGCACCCGCTCGCGTCGGCGCCGGCCTGGTGGAGCGCACCGTCGCGCTCGGCCACGAGGATCGTCGCGCCGGCGAGCGCGAGGAGTTGCCCGACCACCAGCGGTCGAGCCGGTAGATCAGCGTGTTGCGGACCGGCCAGATCGCGCTGTTGTCGCTTGTCGCCAGGAAGACCGCGATCAGCAGCACGACCAGCGGCACAACGACGAGCCAGGTGCGCCGGGGGAGCGAGGGAATGCGCATACGGGTCTCCTTGCCGGGAATCTGCGTGACAAGGAGGATTCTAGCAGGGCGCAGGGCGCAAACACGATACTCCTGGTACAGCTCGGCAGACGAGCCTTCCTGATTCTGGACGGAAGACGGAAGACGGACGACCGCGCGATTCGTCTCCCGTCGTCGGTCCTCCATCCAGCGAACCCGACACGAACGTCCGCCGATGTCTACTAGCCCAAGCCCCTAGCCCCAAGCCTCGACCCCTGGCCGCGGCCCAATCTGCAATCGGGTGCCCTCTGGGCGAATCTACAATCTGCAATTGCGCTAGAGAGCTGGGATGGCCCGCCAGGCCGCCTCGACCTGCCGGCGCGTCTGCTCCAGCGAGCTGCTGTTGTCGATCACCACGTCGGCCTGCGCGACCTTGTCGGCCTGAGGCGGCTGCGCGCCCACGCGCCAGCGCGCCTCGGCTTCGCTCATGCCGCGGGTGGTCATCAGGCGCGCGATCTGCTGCTCGGGCGCGCAGGTGACGACCCAGATCGCGTCGCAGAGCGGCCGCCAGCCGGCCTCGAGCAGCTTGATCGCGTCGATCACCGCCACGGTCAGGGGTCGGGGGTCAGGGGTCAGGGATCGGGGAGCGGACTCTTTCCTGGCCCCTGGCCCCTGGCCCCTGGCCCCTAGCGAGTCGAGCCAGGCAAGAATGCGGGCGTGAACGGCGGGATGGACGATCTGCTCCAGCCGCCGCAGCGCCGCCGGGTCGGAGAAGACGATCGCGCCGAGCCTGGTCCGGTCGATCGGGCCGCCCGGCGCGGATAGAATCGCGTCGCCGAAGGCCGCCACGATCTGCGCGTAGACCGGCTCGCCCGCCCGCTGAAGCTCGTGGGTCACGCGGTCGGCGTCGATCACGTGCGCGCCGCGCTCGCGCAGCAGCGCCAGCACGGTGCTCTTGCCGCAGGCGATGTTTCCTGTCAATCCAATCAGGTAGACACCGTCATAGCTCATAGTTTTGAGTTTTGAGTTTTGAGTTTTGAGTTGACGACCGATAACGATAACTCAAAACTCAAATTTCAATATTTATAACTCTACATACTCTTCCTTCATCAGCGCGCGCTCCTCGACGCCGAGCAGCCCGAGCAGCTCGCCGATCAGCGCGGCCTTGGCGTCGGCGTCCTTGCGGCTCCAGGTGCGGCTCTTGATCTCGAGATATGGCCCCGGCTGCCGGTGCCCGGCCAGCGTGTCCAGGTTCAGCGCGAAGTCCTCGCCCTTGTAGACGATCCGCCAGCGCCGGCGCTGCTTCTCGATCTCGACCACCTTATCGGGCTGGAAGTACTCGCGGTAGAAGCGCAGCGTGCGGTCGGCCAGGGCGGTGTAGCGGGCGCGCCCCAGACGCGCCGCCGAGGGGTCCTCGGCGCGCTCGGGCGGCGCGGTCAGCGTGATCGTGTACTTCGGCTCAACCCGCGCGCCAGGGTCGACGCGGTGGTCTTCGCGCAGGCGGATGCGCCCCCTGGCGTCGTCGTCCCAGGTGAAGTAGGTGTCGTACTGCGTGCGCGCGCTGGCCTTGGTGATCGTGACCTCGGGGTGGTCGAGCAGTGCGCCGATCCGATCGGCGATCTCTGAGGAGACGCGGGCCTTGGCCTGGACCTCGAACAGCTCGTCCTGCTGCACGCCGCCGATCGCCAGGATCTTGTCGAGCAGATTCTCCTCGCGCTCGGCCAGAAAGACGTTGACGCGGTCGGCGATCGCCTGGGCGCGGCGCAGGATCGCCTGCTCGTCGATCGTCAGCAGCCGGCGGTCGCGCATGAGCCAGCGCCCGTCGACCAGCACGTCGCGCACGTCGCCGGCGCGAGCGCTGTAGACCAGGTGGGTGTAGATCGCGTCGGGCGCGTAGGAGTAGCGCGGCGCCGAGTGCAGCCGCCCCAGCTCGACGATCGCCATGTCGGCGCGCTTGCCCGGCGTGAGCGACCCGACCAGGTGGTCGAGGTGGATCGCCTGGGCGCCGCGCGAGGTCGCCAGGCTCAGCGCCTGCTGGGCCGGCACCGCCGTCGGGTCGCCGCCGATGCCCTTTGGCAGCAGCGCGGCCAGGTGAACCTCGGTGAACATATCCTGGTCGTCGTTCGAGGCCGGCCCGTCGGTGCCAAGCCCGGTGTGCACGCCGGCCTCGATGAAGCGCCGGATCGGCGCGACGCCGCTGGCGAGCTTGAGGTTCGACGAGGGGCACGGCACCACGCCGACGTGCTGCTCGCGCAGGAGTCGGATGTCGTCTTCGGTGGCGTGGACGCAGTGCGCGGCGATACAGCGAACGTCGAACGCGCCGACGCGCTTGGCGTAGCGGATCGGCGTCACCTCGTGCTCGGCGCGGCTCTCCTCGACCTCGCGGGCGGTCTCGGAGAGGTGGGTGTTCAGCGGCACGCCGTAGCGCCGGCAGAGCGCCGCGGCCTCGCGGTAGATCGCGTCGGTGCAGGTGTAGGGCGCGTGCGGCGCGATGGTCGGGACGATCCGCTCGTGGCCGTGCCACTGCCCGATGAAGCTGCGCGCGCGCTCCAGCCCCTCGTCGTAGGAGGCCGCGTCGGGCGTGGGCAGCCGCATGACCGTCTGGCTGCAGATCGCGCGCATGCCGGCCTCGTCGGCCGCGCGGGCGACCTGCTCCTCGAAGTAGTACATATCCACGAAGGTGGTGACGCCGCCGCGGATCATCTCGGCGCAGGAGAGCAGCGTGCCGGTGTAGGAGAAGTCGGGGTCCACAAAGCGGCTCTCGACTGGGAACATGTAGCCGAACAGCCACACGTCGAGCTGCTGGTCGGCGACCAGCCCGCGCAGCAGGCTCATCGGCACGTGCGCATGGCCGTTGATCAGCCCTGGGATGATCGCGCAGCCGCCGCAGTCGCGTATCTCGCCGGCCTCGTAGCGCGCGGCGAGCTCGGCTGCGCCGCCGACCGCGACGATCGATCGACCGCGGATGGCGACCGCGCCGTCCATGAAGACATTGCCGCCGGAATCCATGGTCACGACGGTTCCGTTGACCAGCAGTAGATCGACTGCTTCGCTCATGCGGGGGCTCCTTCTTGCTGGTGCTGGTCCCTGTCGTGCTAGTGGTCGTTTGTTTTTGGCATCGCCATTCGGTCGAACCGCAGAACCGCAGAACCGCAGAACTGCTGGTCCCTGGTTCCGCGGTTCCGCGGTTCTGCGGTTCTGTTGCCGCGGAACCCGTGGGGGCGGTCCCAACCCGATACGAACTTCCGGAACCCTGTACTAGGAGTTTACATTGCGCTCCCGCTGATCCTGGGTCGCGAGATGGTCGTACTCGTCCTTGCCGATGAATGTCCCGCCTTCGATCTGGCGGTTGAGCTCGCGCCGGCTGCGGTCGTACTCGATTTCCGCGCGCATAAGCCGGAAGCAGCGCGAGTCCATGATCTCTTTGATCAGCCGGTAGCCCGAGGCGTCGTCGTCGTCGCCATACTCGATCACCAGATCGTTGCGCGGGTCGACGCGCACGTGTACCGGCGCGCCACAGCGGTTGCAGCGCACGTACAGATGAATCGCATTGTCCGGTACCGGGGCGCTGTCGCTGCCGAACAGTCGTCGTAACAGATTCATGGCTGATGCTCCTGCGCCTGTGGCGCGTGGTTGCTTGCCGCCTGCCGACAGGCCGCGCATAGCCCTGGAATGGCCAGGTGGTTCAGCTGGGCGGTAAAGGCGTAGCGCTCCTGCAGCTGCGTCTTCAGCACGTCGAGGAGATCGTCGCCGATTTCCTGCTCATACCCGCAGTCCTGGCAGACCAGGTGATGGTGCGTCTTGCCGTGAACATACTCGTAGTGGAGCGGTCCGCCGCCGATCGCGATCGGCGCCACCAGACCGACCTCCTGCAGCCACTGCAGGGTGCGGTAGACCGTCGCGATATTGACATAGGGATGCTGCGGCAGGATGGCGGCGTGGATATCCTCGGCCGTCAGATGTTGGCCGCTGCGCTTGACGATCTCCAGAACGATCAAGCGCTGCGGGGTGAGGCGATGGCCTTGCTCGCGAAGTGCGGCAGCCTCGTCGCTGTGAAGCATATCGATCCTTGTTTCCCGACCGGGTGGATGTTCGCGTTACCGCGCCCAGTATACCATAAAGGCTCTTTGCATTTCTGCCGCTAGAACACCGGTAAAGTATGCACCACGGAGACATAGAGGACACGGAGGTGGTTAGGCTTTTCCGCATCTCAATGCGCTCCGCATCTCTGTGGTGAGGATTCTCTACCGATGTTCTAGGTCAAGGTTCTTCTCAGCCTGAATCTGCCGGGCAGTCGGTCGCATGTCGCAGGCCGCAAGATGATGTGATCTGCGACCTGTGACCTGCGACCTGTAGCGAGAAGACGGTCACGTCCTCAAGATCCTTGCCTAGAACACTGGTCACGTCGTATGAACCACGAGGATCACGAAGACCACGAAGGCTGAAAAAGGCTTCGCTCTCCGACTCTTTCGTGTTCTTCGGGCCCGTCGTGGTTCAAAAACGTGTGCGTTTCGGTCGGCCAGGCGCAGACGTGACCGGCGCTCTAGCTCGATCCCGCCGGCAGGTCGCGCACGCCGCGCGGGCGGTCGGGGGCCAGCGTCGGCTCCTCGACCGGCGCACCGGGCACACGCACGAGCAGCACCGGCCTGGTCGAGCTGCGAAGCACCTGCTCCGCGACGCTGCCGTAGACGACGCGCTGCATGCCGCTGCGCCCGTGCGTCGCCATCACGATGATGTCGATCCGCTCCTCGTCGGCGGCGCGCACGATCGCCTCGGCCACCGCTCCCTCGCGCACCGCCAGCTCGATCGCGACGCCGTCGCCGGTGTGGCCGCGGCGCAGGTACTCCAGGTAGCGCCGCGCGGCCTCGGGGCTGCCCTTGCGCCCGTCGCGCACGTGCAGCAGCACGAGCGTGGCGCCCAGAGCGCGGCCCAGGTCGAGCGCGTGCGGCAGCGCGGTCTGCGCCAGCTCCGATCCGTCCAGTGGGATCATGATACGTGTGTACATCACAAATTTGCTCCTTTCTCCAGTCAGGAGTCAGGAGTCAGGAGTCAGGAGTCAGAATGGCTGTCTCTTCTGACTCCTGACTCCTGACTCCTGACTACTTCAGCTCGTGGTACCCACGCCGGTAGTACAGCAGCGGCCGGCCCTCTTCGACCTCGGCGTCGAGCACCTCGCCGACGAAGATCGTGTGGTCGCCGCCGTCGAATATGGCGTACGTGCGGCACTCGATCATCGCGTGCACGCCGTCGAGCACCGGCAGGCCGAGCTGGCCGATATGCCAGGCGACGCCCTGGAACTTGTCGTCCCCGCTGACGGCGAACCGGCGCGAGAGGTGCTCCTGGCGCTTCTCCAGGACGTTCACCACGAAGCGGCCGGCCTGGCTGAGCGCCGCGTGCGACGGCACGGTCTTGTCGATGCAGATCAGGATCAGCGGCGGCTTGAGCGAGACTGAGGCGAAGGAGCTGACGGTCATGCCGTAGGGCTCGCCCTGGTGCTCGGTGGTGACCACGGTGACACCGCTGGCGAAATGGCCCATCGCCTGGCGGAAGCGCGCTTCATCAATCGGCATAGTTCATCCAGATAGCTATGAGGGACTCGCGCTTTTATACTCATCCCACCGGGGAGGTCGGGAGTGGGCCGCAGGCCACTCCCGACCTCCCCGGTGGGTGGGGTGTGGGGGCGGCACCCAGAGGGTACCCGGCCGCCCCCACACCCCACCCACCGGGATGTTTTAAAAGAAGAGGGTCCCTAATGAATTCTTGGCAGGCTCATTATACTTCGCATTGGAGTTTTGCGCGCCCCGATTGTGCTGTAGCGCGGCAGGCCGCCAGCGGGTATAATTGGGCCGGAAGGAGTGAGCGATGCCAGAACCGCAGCTCGACCGCGTCTTCGAAGATACGCCAGTGCTGGTCGCCTACCTGTTCGGCTCGCACGCGACGGGGCGCGCCGGCCGCGAGAGCGACCGCGATATCGCCGTGCTGCTCGCGCCGGGGCTGAGCGCGAGCGATCGCGGGCGCTGGCGGCTGGAGCTGATCGGGCGGCCGAGCTGCAGCAGGCGGTTGGATTTCGAAACATCATTGTCCATCAGTATATCGGTATTGACTATAACCTCGTCTATGATGCGCTGCATAACGACCTGGACCGGCTCGAAGCGTTCTTGACGGCGGTGAGCGCGTTTGTTCAAGGTCAACCCTAGCACGACAACGCGACTTCAGCGGACGGAACGGACGGGGAGCGGACACACCAGACAACCGACACGCTCGCTGTGTCCGTTTGGTAGCCGCTTCGTCGGTTGAACCCTCGGTGTCATACTAATTTCGAGATGCTATGTCGGAACAGACTCAACTCTTCAGCCTCGGACTGACCTACTGGCCGCGCCGGACGGCCTTCGGCTGGTGGCGGGCGTTCGACCGCGGCGAGGCGCGCGAGGAGCTGGCGCACGTCGCGGCGCTAGGTTGCGACACGGTGCGCCTCTGCCTGCGCTGGGAAGATTTTCAGACCGGACCGCGGCGGATCAACAGCGGGGCGCTGAGCAACCTGGAGCACGTCCTCGACTCGGCGCAGGGCGCCGGACTGTGCGTAGTCGCCGCGCTGTTCCCGTGGCGCTCGGCGGCGCGCTGCAGCTGCCGGAGTGGGCCAACGGCGCCGACCCGCTCGACGAGCTGCGCCGCGCGGCCCGGCTGGTCGGCCCGGCGCTGGTGCTGCGACCTCCGGGCGGCCCGCTGCTGCTCTACGACGACGGCTACCACGCGAACAAGGCCGGCGACCTGTTCACCGACGCCAAGATCCTCGACGCGCAGCGCTACCTGATCCGCGAGGTGGTTGGGTATTTCGGGGCGCACCAGGCGCTGCACGCCTGGCAGCTCGGCGCGGGGCTATCGCTTTTTGGGTTCACAATCTTCGGATAGGTCTTGCGCAGCCAGTGAATATCAACCTACCGCTCCTCATTGGTGATGCGAAGCGTTGCACGGAGATTGAGAATTTCAATCAATGCGCGCTTTGCTGAATAGTCGGCGGTCTCGTCAATCGTTTCGAGGGCGCTGAACATCTTGCGCAGTTCGGCTATCTCATCAACTATGGCGCGAATTCGTTCATCGGTAAAGGGCAGTTCTTCATACTGACTCTCCAGATTTTCCAGACGTTCCTGAAGTTCGTCTATGGTAGCGCCCAGCGTTTCCCGCCGCTCCTCAAGCATGGTCTGTACCGTATGCGATTTTGTCCGGCTCAACTGATCAATGACATTCTGGAGCTGGTCGGACAGTTCCACTATCACGAAATCGTGGTCGATCAGTTGTTCAACGGCACCACCTATTTGCGCACCGCGCTGCGGCCGCTGATCACGGCAGCGGAACAGATCGTGGACCTGGACGAATCCAAACCCGCGCGCACGATTGTGCGCGTCGATGCGGGGGGCGGCAGTGTCGGCGAGATCAACTGGCTGCTCGCTCAGGGTTATCCGGTGCATGCCAAGGACTATTCGGGCCAGCGCGCGCAGAAGCTGGCGTTGAGCGTGACCAGCGGGGTGGATGATCCACGCATCGAGGGTCGCCAGGTCGGCTGGGTGACGGCACCGACCAGCGCCTACGTGCGAGAGGTGCGGCGGATCGCGGTGCGCTGTCGCAAGAAGAACGGCCAGTGGGGCGTCGGGGTGCTGATTTCGACGCTCTCGCCGGTGGAGGTGCTGGTCGTGACAGGGCAGTCTCAGGCCAAGGTGACGGATGACGCGGCGGTGCTGTTGGCCTACGTCTCTTTCTATGACGCGCGCGGCGGGGGGGGCGAGACGGCGATCAAAGACGACAAGCAGGGCCTGGGGATCACCAAACGCAACAAGAAGCGCTTCGAGGCGCAGCAGATGGTGATGCTGCTGAACATGCTGGCGCATAACCTGCTGGTCTGGGCGCGGCTGGCTGGCGCCCGCCCTGCCCCAGATCCAGCGGTATGGCCTGCTGCGCCTGGTGCGCGATATCTGGCATATCAGTGGGTTTGTCGCGCGTGATGGGCATGGACACCTCAGCCGGATTGTGCTCAACCAGTTGGCACCAATGGCGCGGGGGCTTGGCATGGCGCTTAGGCGGCTCCTTGCGCCAACGCATGTGGTCGTTAATTGGGGCCAAACTTAGGTGTAACAACGACTGGACGTGCACCAGCACAGTCACTCGTGCCTCCATCCACCCACGAGTTTCACCTCCAGCACCCGCGTGAACGCGCGCGTGCGGGCGATCAACTCCTCCATTGTCATCTGGCCCTGAAGGGCGCGCTGGAAGTCGGGCCGATCCAACGTACCGCCGATTTGGTAGTTCTTGGGGGCCAACGCTGCGGTGCGATCCGCCAGCACGGTTTCCAGAGCGGTCTCAACCTCATCTTGGTGGGCGATCAGCAGATCGCACGCGGGGCAATAGCGGCAGGTGTGCTTCAGGGCAAGCGCGCGCTGCGGTGTCACCCGAATGACGAGTGGCACGGTGCGCTGCCGGGTGGTTGTATTGCACACGGGACAGCGCCAACACCGGGTCTCGATGTAGGGGTTGAGAAAGAAACTCGTATAGGGTGGTGCTTGGGTGCGCATACCGTTGTCTTCCGCCGACATCACCCCCACATGCGCAGAATAGCGCAATGCGGTGTGCGTCGTGCGGGGATCTGTGAACTGCATTGGCGCAGGACGCTACGCTTCCTGCTTCTTCCTGCCTCCTCCGCGCCGTTTGGTCATGGGCGGTGTGTCCGACGCAACCGGACCGGTCACCGACCCAACAGAATTAAAATACCGGCACCGATAGCAAGCAGCGCCAGGAGACTACCACTGGCTGGAATGGAAATACTGACGACTTGCAGGAGTCCTGTCAGGATCAGCCAGATGCCCAGCAAGAGCATTCCCATGCTTTTTGTCAGTCTCATGGTGCGTACCTCCTTTGGCCGTGTCATACCAATGCCCGCCCGTACACCATCTGAACAGCTGCGCAAGCAACCTCCTGCCCCAGTCGTGTAACTCGCCTGTACCTACGCGGGGCTATCCTTCGACTACTGATACCCACCCGACCGAACTGACACATGGACTGCGTCAGTTCCACCAGTGCGCGCCCGCCATGTTCCGCTGGGCGCGCACCGCTGCCATCCACTAGGAGCCGGCGATGCAGTTTGTACCGGGACAGCAGATTGTCTGGTCCTACCGCCCGCGGCACACCCCACGGCGCATCTGCTTGGTCGCGGGTGAAGTCGTCAGTGGGGCGGGCCGGCGCATCCGCATTCGGGTGCGCACAACCCAGGACACCACCACGTTGCGGTGGGTCAAACCCGCATATCTGCGACTCAAAGCGCCGCACGAACCGCTCTACCGCTATCCGCTGCCGTGATGCGGGCGCACCATGCTGCGGTACCGACCACCCGCGCCGGCGCTGCTACCGTCCGTCATCGCTGCCCTGCGACGCCTGGGTGCGCAACGCCGCGATCTTGGTCAGGCACCACGTGCGTGCGTCCACCGCATCGGTGCAGGTGGGACCATCGTAGTGCGTGTGGGGCGCCACCTGCTGCTCGATCGTGGCGTGCCAGGCGTAGCGGGGGCCCACAACCCGCTGCACGACGGCGTGCCACGTACCCATGGTCAACGTCCACCGTTGCGGATTACTGCGGTAGACCCATTCCCATGCCATCATGCGCCTCACACGTTCTGGACGATCGCCGCTACGCGGAGGGGTTCGTAGGCCCACCGCGAAGACCCTACCCGCCGACTTCCTGCTCCGCACCCGCCTCCACCAGCTTAAATCGCACCACAGTATCAGCGGTGCGCTGGAACTGTGGGGTCAGCCCGCGCCGCTGTGCTGCCCGCCGAAACCGTGCCCGCACCGTCAGTTTATGCTCCTCCGGCTCCAGGTCAGCAACCACATAATCACCAGCCTGAAACTTCTGAAGCAGCTCGTCATACTGCGCTTCAACCAGTTGCCGGGGGCCGTTCTCTTTCTCCCCCCGCTGCTCCAGTGCGGCAACTTCCTCCGGCGCAAGTTTGCGTACAACCGGCATCGCATGGCCTCCTTCGTGCTCGCCATTGAGGATGAGGCAGCTATCGTACCGCACATTTCGCAACCATGCAAGTAGGGAACGATGAAAGACGGTATGAAAGAGAAACCATGTCATATAGTCGGTATTGTATGTATGCACAATCTACGCTTTGTCACGCAGTGGCGGTTGCGGAGAAGTGGCAGCCGGAGGCATATCCTGATGCGGTTCTGATGGTGACAATCCGGTTTTGGCTACCGGCTGTATTCCCTCCCTATCCAGACTGAGCTGTAATTCATCAAGTTCATCCGGTGACAATCGTTCCGCCTCCTGCATCAGGCTGTCAAACAGCTCATCGTCCGCAACAGGTGTCATCTGGTCGGGAAGGCCCTGTTGCGGTTCCGGTGCCGGTCGCGGTCCCCGTTCTACCATATGTTCAGCATACAGACAAGACTTCCGTAAAATCAAGAGCAAATGCGTCACCTGCTGAACCCCAGACCGCGTTCCCGCATCGAAACCCATTTTCCAGCACCAATAATTACATGATCCAGACACTCGACATCAAGTAAATTGCCCGCTTCTACGATCTGTCTCGTCACCAGAACGTCCTCCGGGCTGGGGGTCGGGTCGGATGAGGGGTGATTATGCGCAACGATGATTGCGGCGCTGTTTCTCCGTAGCGCATCTTTATACACCTCACCAACACACACCATTGACGCATTGAGCGATCCTTTGTAGACCGTGACGACATCCTGTAGATGATTTTTCGTATCCAGAAGCACGGTACGCAGTTCTTCATGGTCAAGATGCCCCATTTCCACCATGAGAAATCCCGCTGCATCAGCCGGGCTTCGGATCTGTTCTCTGGGTCCGGGCCGCAGCAGCGTGGAAATCGCACTGAGCAGATACAGCACCTCCGGTGGTGCCGTCCCCTGCCGCAGCAGTTCATTGATGTCGCTGCCCATCGCGACGAGCTGCCGGAGCCGTGCGGTGTTGAGTTGATACGTCGCAAGCACTGCGCTCAGGTTCTGCACTGGCTCCTCCGCTTCGTCCGGTTCCTGCGGTTCCTCGGTCTGTTCCTCCGCTGGGTCTTCCGATCGCCGCCATCCACGGATGAGATGCCAGCATATCAATGCCGTATTTCGTCTTGCGGATCGCAAGGGCGGCCTGCTTCGCACCGGTGTACACCTCATACAGGCCGGGTTTCTGGTCGGGGTCCAAATCAAGATAGCGGGTGGCTGATGCCTGCTGGTCAAGGTCAACCAGAAGAACCTTCTTACCATTTGCCGCAAGTGCAGCAGCCGTGTTAACACTGGTGGTTGTCTTTCCCGTTCCACCCTTAAAAATACTAAACGTTACGACTTTCATTCTGTTCTTTTGCGAATTTCGCGAGATCGTCAATTGATATAACCCATTCCTTTCTGCCGATAGGTCGCTGTTCACCCTTAATAATACTTTTTGTATCCATCGCGTGATTGTTGCACGGTCAACTTTCAGAATTCGCGCAACGTCGGAAGCATTAAGATACCTCTTCATTTTACAATGATAGAGGTCGGTAATTCTATTGTCAATGCCTTTTTGAAGAGTTGTTGCATATACGTAAATTCTGTTGGTAGCAGGGGAGTGTCGGCGCGTCAGTCTGGGTCTCCGCGATGCCGGTTTGTTTCAGGCAGAACGGTGAAGCCGCCTCCACGGGCTTCCTGTGAGGGCACAGAGGTATGCTATGATACACTCTGAAATCAGTGGTAAATAATGAAGCGACGAGGGCTGTCCCTATGTCCGAAACACACGCTGAACTAATGAGCATTGGCGTGACCTACTGGCCGAAACGCACCGGACACGGCTGGTGGCGAGCGTTCGACCGGGGGGAAATCCGCGATGAGCTGGCCCATGTGGCAGCGCTGGGCTGCAACACAGTGCGCTTTTGTCTGCGCTGGGAGGATTTTCAGCCCGGCCCGAAGCGGCTCAACAATGGGGCGCTGCACGCCTTTGAACACGCACTCGACGCGGCACAGGAGTCCGGACTTGGCGTTGTCGTGGCGCTGTTTCCGGTGGCAATCGGGGGAGCACTTCAGGTGCCCCGCTGGGTCAACAGCGTCGATGTGCTCGACGAGTTGCGCAGCGCGACCCGACTGGTCGGCCCCACAATCGTGTTGCGCCCGAACAGTGAACCGTCACTGCTCTATGACGACAGCTACCACCCCAACCAGACCCGCGACCTCTTTCATGCAACGCCTATCCTAGACGCGCAGCGCTACCTAATCCGCGAGGTCGTCGGCTACTTCCGGTCACACCCTGCACTGAAGATTTGGCAGGTCGGCGAAGGATTGGAGCGAATTCATAAGCCCGGCTCAACTCAGGCTGTCGCTGAGTGGTTCGCGGCGATGGGTGAGGCACTGCGCGAGCAGGACTCCCAAACGCCTCTTCTGGGCGTCACTTCGGCACGCGGGCTGACCATGAGCACCGGCCCACGGCCTGAAGACATTGCCAAAAGCTGCAACCTGGCAGGCGTCGCGACCGACCCGCCGGAGCGGCCTGAGCGGGGACAGGCTGTCCACACGGCGTATGTTGCGTACATGAATGCGCTAACAGCAGCGCTGGCCGGACGGCCGGTATTTGTCACCAGTCTCGGCCTGCCAACCGCACCGAATGAACAGGTCGGATGGATTAACGATACCGCTTATGGGCGGCCCCTGCGCGCATACCGGGCCGAATTGGAGGAACAGGCGGCGTTTGTCGAAACCGCGCTTGAGAGGCTGCATAGCGCCGGCGCACGCGGCGCGTGGCTTGCTGCCTATGCCGACTACCCGCAACCGCTGTGGCAGATGCCGCCGCTTGACCGGGCAATCCGCGAGCGGACGTTAGGGGTGGTGGATGCCGACGGCCGCGAAAAGCCAGCCGCTGACGCTCTGCGCCGCTTCGCGGCCCGGCAACCCACGATTGTCGATATCGCGCCGCCGATTGCGGTTGACCCGGAGCGCTACTGGCGCGAGCCGGGGCGAGAGTTTGAGCGGCTCTGGGGGGAGTTTAGCGTAGGGTAGCGTAGAGCACCTTCTGCGCTGTACCCGTTACTACTCTTTGCACCCCGACAATCCCTCGAAATGGTGAGATACGCCACGAGATCGTGTCGGATTCCGGTCGCCGGGCTGTGCGTTTGTCCGGCCGACTATGCCATCGCCGCATCGCAGATCAGCTATAATGAGCGCATAACATCCACGCGAAAAGGGGTTCCGCGATGTCACAGGTGAATGTCTCTCCGCACCCGCTGGTGCAGCACAAGCTGACGCTGCTGCGCCGCACTGTCACCGAGCCGAAGAAGTTCCGCGAGCTGGTGCGCGAGCTCGCCCAGTTCCTGCTCTACGAGGCCACGCTCGACCTGCCGCTCAACCCGCGCGAGATCGATACGCCGCTCGCCCCGCTTATGGGAAAGCAGATCGGCGTCCAGCTCGGCCTGGTGCCGATCCTGCGCGCCGGCCTCGGCATGGTTGACCCGATCCTCGACCTGCTCCCGACCGCCCACGTCTGGCACCTGGGCCTGTACCGCGATCACGCCACGCTCGAGCCCGTGACCTACTACAACAAGCTCCCGCCCGAGGTCGACGTGGATATGTGCATGGTGCTCGACCCCATGCTGGCGACCGGCGGCTCGGCGATCGCGGCGGTCGACATCCTCAAGCGCTGGGGCGCCAGCCGGATCAAGTTCCTCGGCCTGATCGCCGCGCCCGAGGGGGTCAATGCCCTCAGCACCGCCCACCCCGACGTGCCGATTCACCTGGCCGCGATCGACGACCATCTCAACGAGGTAGGCTACATCGTGCCGGGCCGCGGCGGCGCGGGCGATCGGCAGTTTGGGACCGGTTAGCGTGACAAGGTGACAAGGTGACAAGGTGACAAGGTGACAAAGCGCCTTTCACGCTGGTGCGGTCACCTTGTCACCCCCTCACCTTGTCACCGGGTCCAGGCCATGGAAGCAATGGATCTGCTAACCGCCACGATCCTCATAGGAACCTTTTTGCTCGCATTTGCGACCACGGCGCTGCTGGTGCCGCCGGTGATGCGGCTCAGCGAGCGGCGCGGGTGGGTTCAGATACCGGGCGGCCGACGCCTGCACGCCCGCCCGACCTCGAACGTCGGCGGGATCGCGATCTACGGCGGCTTCGTGGCGGCGCTGCTGCTCACGCTTGTGCTCGACCCGATCCTGCGGCGATCGGCGTTCGAGCAGCTGCGGCTCGGGCTGCTGCTCGCCGGCGGGACGCTGATCTTCCTGGTGATGTGGCGCGACGACGTGGTCGAGCTGCCGCCGCTGCCCAAGCTGCTGGCCCAGGCCCTGGCGGCGCTGATCGCGGTCGGCCCGTACCTGTGGGATCACACGCGCTACCCGGACGTGCTCGGCAATCTGACCGAGGCGCGCGGGATCGTGCTGACGGCGTTCAAATTTCCGCTGATCGGCCAGGTCAGCCTGTGGGACATCAGCCCGTGGCTCGCGATCGTCACCACGGTCTTCTGGATCGGCTGGATGACCAACACGATCAACTGGTCCGATGGCATCGACGGGCTGGCGGCGGGCGTTTCGCTGATCGCGGCGCTGGCGCTGGCGTCCAACGCGCTGGTCCAGCGGCCGCCCCAGCTGACGATCGCGCTGCTGCCGCTGGCTTTGGCGGGCGCGTGCGCCGGCTTCCTGCTGTTCAACTTCCCGCCGGCGCGGATCTTTATGGGCGACAGCGGCGCGGAGTTCCTCGGCTACATCCTCGGCGTGAGTGCGATCGTCGGCGGCGCCAAGCTGGCGACGGTGCTGCTGGTGCTGGGCGTGCCGATCCTGGATGTGGCCTGGCTGATCGGCGCGCGCCTGCGGGCCGGCCGCTCGCCGGCCCACGGCGGGCGCGACCACCTGCACCTGCGGCTGCGCGACCTC